>Ga0209628_10000402_pt1 | contig 26244 bp, 22 predicted proteins | sample TergutCu122P4_FD_187285 | JGI IMG/M metagenome (GOLD analysis project Ga0209628, IMG submission 187285) | Cubitermes ugandensis P4 segment gut microbial communities from Kakamega Forest, Kenya - Cu122 P4 (SPAdes) (version 2) | ecosystem: Host-associated > Arthropoda: Insects > Digestive system...
TCACAGTTCAGAGGCGTGCGAGATATTCCGTTTTTTATTTTCAGACTCGAAAAATTATTTGTCTAACAGAAACCCTCCCACCCGATTTTCCGATTGACCCCTTATTTGGCGTGACGGTATCCTAAGACCTCTGAACACAAATACAGAATAACCCCACGCTTTATTTTTTTACAAAACAACGTGCCATTATGAAAGACATTCAGATTAACCATCTAATCTTAAAAAAATTAGAAGAAAAAGACCGCAAAATAGCGTGGCTTGCCAAACAGGTGGATTATGACAGGAATAATTTACGCAAAATCTTAAAAAATAATAGAGAAATCTACCCCAGCCTCATTTTTAGTATTTCTGAAGCATTGGAAGAAGATTTTTTTGCCTACTATTCTCAAGCACTAAACGAAAAACTAAATGTGAAAGGAACGTAAAACAGAACAAGTTACAATAATGATGCAACCCCATACGTTAAAAAATCCATTTAATTCAAATTATATTCTCCCAAAAAAATTATTAACCAAATTATTAACCCTAATACATTTATCATGAAAAAGTTATTTTTAATCTTACTCCTTTTCGTCTTCATTTGTGCAACAACAACTGTTTTAGCACAGGATATTAATAACAGAGATGTTCAACAGCAAAGAAAATGGACGATAGAACTTTCCTTTGGAGCTAGAACTGAAATTTTTGAATCCAATAATCATGAGTTTGGTTATCCGATGACATTTCGGCCATATTTTCCTCAAATTGAAGCAAGTTTTTGGTATGGTATCAAAGATTATTTCTTCTTGGAAAGTGGGTTATCCTATGTGGAATATAATACAAATTGGCAATGTGGATATGAAATTGGTTATCCAAAATGGAAAATGGCTTTTATCCAAAAACATAAACTCTATTCTGCATTGCAAATTCCTTTACGTGCACGTTTTTCGGTTTCAATTTACAAAAGTAATTTTCATTTTTTCTCAGCGATAGGACTTATATTTCAAATTCCTCTACAAACAAGTACCGGCAACGGATGGTTCCCAGAAAATGATCCGGCGAAAGACTTTTATGGTGAATTTAAGTCAGAAAACACGTATTATAAGTTAATAGCATTTTCTCCTATATGTGGAATTAATTTTTTACTTAATACAAAAATTGGATTTAGGTATCAATTTGGTTTTGGCTTAGGAATATCGTTTTTTGGAGAATATTATAAAGGTACTCGTACTATGGTCTTGATTAATGCAACTTTTAGTGATAAACCGTTCAATGATTATGGCTATAATTTTGAAAGGACAAGTAATTATAAAACGAAAGGAGATTCTTGGAATGCCGGGATTGGAATTTCATATTCATTTAAAAACGCAAATAAAAAAAGAGAAAAAAACAAATGAAAAAATATTTAATTCAAATTATATTTCCCGAAAATTATTAACCCTAATACATTTATTATGAAAAAGTTATTATTAATCTTACTCCTTATACCTGCTTTAGGAGTAACAAGTTGCGTAAAACAAAAAGATTGCGAAGGCTGCAAAGGCGATGAAATGGTGGGATGGTTACAGTATGCAAAAGAACCTGTAACAGACCCTTTCTATACTCGTAACGGTAGTATAAAAGAAAAAATTACAGCTATTTTTTATGATAACCCCAACGATGAATGGGGTACCGCTGTAATCGGGAATATACCAAAAAAATATAGAACCGGTGATTTAATAAAAGTTCGTGCTTGTTTTCAAATTGACGGTACGCTTGCTATATGGACACCTGTGTATAAGTTAACTTGTATAGAAAATGAGGAGTAAGTTATTTTTAACAATAATCTCTGTGTAACTTTGTGCATCTGTGTGCTCTGTGCTGATAAAATTATAACTACCGGCACCGAGTTTTTAGTATTTCCATTTTCTTTCTATTTAATTACAAATAAGTAATTTATGCTAAAATGAGGTTAAATACACCTCAAAAAACGGATAATTCTACCTCAAAAAGCGAACAAATTTACCCCAAAAAGCGGATAATTTTACCTCAAAAAATATTCATTAACTATAAATTAAGATCTATTTTTGAGGCGTTAACATTATTATGAATTAAAACTTGAATTTATGAAAAGGATGCTTATTATTTTAGGGGTTGTTTTGATGTTTTTTTCGCTCCGTGCGCAAAGTACATCAAATTATTATTATGCAAATGGGGTGCCGCAATATTGGACAGAGGATTCTACCTCTGTAAATATCATTGTTCAAAATATGCACAATTATAATGCTATTGTTCAAAATTTGGAGTTACTATTTACAGATGTAAATGATGAGATACTTGCTGATGATGAGGATGATAATATTATTGTAAATAGTCTTTCCCTGCCTTTGATGCATAAAGACTCTATTATTGCTGCCATTCGCATTGCCGCCGATGATATTGCTTTTTTTACCTATTCAAAGTTGGTAAACGGCAGTCGTATATGGCTGAGAAACGATATTTATGTGAAATCAAAGGTAAATTTTAAAGGTGCTTCTCTATCTTCTCTATTCCCTGTTATTCAAAACTATAACGTTATTTCCATTATTGAAGAGGAAGAAGATTATCGAATTATTTGTGCAACAGAATATGATGTGGTTTCATTAGCAAATTTAATGCATGATACCACAATAGTAACATATTCTACTCCGGATTTTTACAGTGATGGTAAATTAGGTACAACCGATCCATATTTTGGCCTGCAATATGGATTAAAAAACACAGGATTAGGTGGAGGAACTGTAGGAATTGATATTAAAGCAGAACAAGCATGGGCATTCCTACAAAGTATAAATAAAACTTTTGGGGAGTCAATAAAAATTTCAGTAATAGATGATGGAGTGGAAGAGCACGAAGACTTATATTCCGGAGGCATAAGCAAAGTACTGACAGGATGGACGGTAAACGGAAGTGGTACAGGACGACCAAGACCAAATGGTTTTCATGGGCAAGGTTGTGCAGGGCTCATTTCAGCAACACATGATACTATTGGAATCGCTGGAATCGCGCCAAATACAAGAATTGTTCCCATACGTATTTTTAAAAATAATGACAAAATGTTTAGTAACGCGAGAGTTGCCAAAGGAATTACTAAAGCATGGAAAGATTTAGGAGCAAAAATATTAAGTAATTCTTGGTATAAATCTCCTGATAATGAAATAATAGAAAAGGCTATAAAAGAGGCTGTTAAAAATGAAGTTTTGGTAGTCGCATGTACGGGGAATCAGGGTGTTGTTCACTTTCCTGCAAATATGTCGGAAGTTATTGCTGTTGGTTCAATTAACCGTAGTGGTAATGTTTGGGGTTATAGTGGCAAAGGCAGTGCATTAGATATAGTTGCGCCATCAGGAGATATTAACTTTTTGGGTGACGTTACTACAACAGATAGAATGGGTTCCAACGGACATGACGTCGGTAATTATTGCTTCCATTTTGGTGGCACTTCTGCTGCTTGCCCTCTCGTTGCTGGTGTTGCTGCATTGGTATGGTCGGCAAAACCAACTTTAACAAGGCAACAAGTTCGAAATATTATTGAAAGTACCACACAAAAAATTGGGAACTATCCAAGCACAAAACCCAACGGAACATGGAGTAGTGAGATGGGTTACGGTTTGGTTGATGCGCATAAAGCGGTAGTTGAGGCTTTTCTCTATGGACACGGCAATATATCCATATACGGAGCATCTAATTTAAGCTTTTGTAACACTTATACTTATACATGCAATATTTATCGCCCGGATTTGTTTACATACGAGTGGGAATGTGTTAATAATGGAGGTATCACTATTTTAGCAATTACCTCAGACCCAAATCAACTTTCGGTTAATATTACGCCTGTTAATGCCGGACAAGGTACAATTATAGTGAAAATATACAACCAAGGGAGATTAATGTACACAAGGCAACAAATAGTTACTGTAAACTCTACAGGACTACCCTATCCTCTTTTTCCTATTGCTCCAACACCATTAACTATAACATCTAATACAAATTGGTCGAGCAGCAATCGGCTGCTAATTTCTCCCGTTACCGTGCAATCAGGTGTTACTTTAACCATTACAAGCAATGTTTATTGTACAGAGAATGCCAAAATCACCGTTCACCCCGGCGGCAAACTCATCATAGACGGCGGTACGCTTACCAATGCTTGTTCGGGCAAAATGTGGCAAGGCATCACCGTTATGGGAAATCCCAGCTTGCCGGTAAATCAAACCAATCAAGGTTTTGTGCAAATTACCAACAATGGTAAAATCGAAAACGCTATATGTGGCATTACTGTTAATGGTGGCGGTATGGTAGAGGCTACCGGTGCGCAATTTATTAACAACAAAACCGGTGTAAACTTTATGCCGTTGTATGTGGCAAACAAAGGAACACCCGGTACATTTTCTAATACAAGTTTTGTGTTAAATAACAGTTATATTGGCAGTATAGCCAATTTTGAAGGACACCTTAAAATGGACAACTGCGGCGATGTGCTCGTAAACGGAGGATGTATCTTTAATAATCAATCTTCTACAAATATAGACAATGGAATTATTGTTACCGATGCTACCACAAAATGGTCGGGCAATAATCAATTGCTATCCACCCCTATTGACATCAAAACAGGTGCTACTTTTACTCATACAGGTACTATAAGTTGTAATGGAACGGCAAAAATCATCGTCCACCCCGGCGGCATGCTCAATATCAACGGCGGCACATTAACCAGTGGCTGCACAGGCCAAGCATGGCAAGGCATTACCGTTCATAACGGAGGGAGTGTAACGGTTGCTCATGCGCAAATAGATGATGCGCCGGTGGTGGTACAGGCAGGGGGAACATGTACCGTACTCAATAATGGAAGCCTGCAGTTGGTTGAAAATGGCAAACTCATCATAGAAGAAGACGGGAATTTAGTTATGGGCAATAAAGCGAAAATTATAGGCGTAAATAACAATGTAGCAGATGTTATTCACGTTAAAGGCGGCGGGTTTACCGCAGGTACAAATGCAACTTTTGAGAATTTAACCGGCGGCATTTTGTTGGAAAACAGCCAAAATACAACAGACCCTTTGTTTTACGATAGATTAATAGAATACGATTTAAATTATACTACTTTTAATAACACTCCGCTCGTGCATCGTGGCACCAAGTTACATATTGCCAACTGCAATTTCAATCAGGGCAGTCATGTCGTAACATCTATAAGTAATTCAGTAATAGATAAATGTTATTTTTCTAACAGTACATTTTCATCCGACCATTCATCCTTAACCATGGGCTATGATGGTTTAATACCGGTTAGGGCAACAGTTTCAAATAGTTATTTTGTAGGCAACAACAGCCAAACAGCGTTATCTATCAACAATGCCATAACATTTACTCTTGAAAAGAATACCATTCGCAGCTACGAAATAGGAATATCACTAACCCGAAGTGGCAGAACTTTGTCTGAAAAAGAGAGAGGTGGCGATGAAGCACTCCTAATTAATAAAGGAACATTGATTGCCGGCAATAAAGTTACCTTCTGTGGTACAGGGATTGAATTGTACGCTTCTATTGCAAAATTTAATGGCAATAGTATTAGTGGTGGCAATGGCTTTGGCGTTCGATTGTATAACAATAGTTACACTTCATTCGGAGTAAGTGCAGTTCAATATCTATCTGCAAATCAATATATTATTAAATGCAATTCTTATGAATTTTACGCTTCTGCAAATTCTTTTCCTACGTTTTTTCGTTATAATTCCATTTACAATGAAGACAAGTCGGGTAATTTTAAAAATGCTCCTTACTTTTGGTGGGATGTAACCACTCCATATACCGGCGCAGCAAAAGACCTTAATTATAACTGCTGGGGAACCCACTTTAACCCTACCATACATCTTCATCCTACTGAGGCTTTTATCACTGATTCTATTTGGTGCCCTATTCCCCCTATAAAACCACTCGTTGATGAAGAAATCCTTTACTTAACCGGTTTAGGTTTTTTCGCAGACGAAGACTACACCAACGCCGAAGCCACTTTTAAAGAAATTATTGAAACTTACCCAAATAGCAGCTTTGCTATTGCCGCCCTGCACGAACTGTTTGCATTAGAACATTATACAAATAACGATTTTTACAGCTTAAACAACTATTTTGCTTCTTTTATGCCCGCAGACAGTAATTTGTTTCATACGGCAGACTTTTTGGCAACGCGTTGTCATGTAGTAGAGCGCGAATGGCAACCGGCCATTGATTGGTACGAAAACCGCATTGAAAATCCGCCCAGCTACCAAGACAGCATTTTTGCCGTCATTGATTTGGGAAATATTCATTTAATGATGGAAGAAGATACAATGGGCGGTACGCGTGGCAAACCCGCTTGCTACTACCGTCTTGCCGAAATAAAACCCAAATCGAGACAAGAATATGAAACGAATAAGACAACCTTGTTGGCGACACTGCCTCAAATAAAAAAATCTGAAAAACCGCAAACCGAAGAACCACCTACTGCAATCCGTACATTGTCGCAACCCGACAAAAAAGGCGCTTTGGGTGAGTGCGTTCCTAATCCCACAAACGGAAATGCCCTAATTTTTTACGAGATTTATAGGGAAGGGGTTGTGGAAATACAAATATACAATATTATGGGTCAGTTGGTTAAAACTTTTCCGCAGGGTATGCTCAAACAAGGAAATTATAAAGTCAAAATTTCTTTTGCCGGTGTTCCCGCAGGGTTGTATCATTACTCACTGCTTGTAAACGGCGAAAGAGTGGATGTGAAGAAAGTGGTGGTGAATTAAGGAGATTATCGTTTAGATGTTTGGTTTGAATTTACTGAATATCCTTAATTGAAAAACGCAAATTTTCCTTCCTCAAACGAATCCACTTTTATCAGCAAATCTTTGTTTAATGAGCCCGACAACAGAATCTTAGAGAGTTCATTAAGGATTTTCTTTTGAATGACACGCTTCAACGGACGGGCTCCGTAAACAGGATCGTAGCCCATTTCTGCCAATAAATCTAAAGCATATTTGGTAAACTCAACTTGAATTCCCTGTTCGCCTAATCTGAGATTCAAGTCATTAATTTGCAGTTTGATAATATCTTTGATTTCGCGTTTGGAAAGCGGCTGAAACATCACAATTTCGTCAATACGATTTAGAAATTCGGGGCGAAGCGCTTTTTTCAACAGGTCGGTTACTTCGGTTTTGGTGCGCTCAAATAGTTCATCATCGTTGTATTTTCCACTGTCTGTGTAATTTTCCTGAATGATGTGAGAGCCAATGTTGGAAGTCATGATGATAATCGTGTTCTTAAAATCGGCAACACGCCCTTTGTTGTCGGTCAGTCTGCCATCGTCCAGCACTTGCAACAGGATGTTCAAAATATCGGGATGTGCTTTTTCTATTTCGTCGAACAAAACCACCGAGTATTGTTTGCGGCGTATTTTATCAGTGAGTTGTCCACTTTCATCGTAACCCACATAACCCGGGGGCGATCCGATGAGTTTGGACACAGAATGTGCCTCCTGAAACTCGCTCATATCAAAGCGAATCATGGCTTCTTCGGTGTTGAAGAGATACTCGGCTAAGGTTTTGGCTAACTCGGTTTTTCCCACGCCGGTGGTTCCCAAAAAGATGAACGAACCGATGGGGCGTTTGCTGTCTTGCAAGCCGGCGCGGCTTCTGCGGATGGCATCGGCAACGGCGGTAATTGCTTCATCCTGACCCACCACACGTTTGTGCAGTTCTTCTTCCAAATGCAGCAGTTTCATCTTTTCGCTTTGCATCATTTTGGTAACGGGGATGCCTGTCCAGCGCGCCACTACTTCGGCAATATCGTCTGCGCCCACCTCTTCGTCAATCATGGCACCGTCGGCTTGCAATTGGTCAAGTTCCTGCTGCGATTTTATAATTTGCTCTTCCGCTTCTTTAATGAGCCCATACCGCAACTCTGCCACACGTCCAAAATTTCCCTGACGCTCCATTTCGGCAGCTTCCAATTTATAATGCTCAATATCTGCTTTGTTTTTTTGGATTTTTTCTGCCACATCTTTTTCTGCTTTCCATTTGGCATACAAAGAATTACGTTTTTCTTGTAGTTCAGAAACAGATTTACTCAACTGTTCCATTTTTTCCGGCGTATTCTCATTCTTAATGGCTTCGCGTTCAATCTCTAACTGACGAATTTTACGGTCTAACTCGTCTATTTCTTCCGGCACGGAGTTAATTTCTAACTTTAATTTCGAGGCGGCTTCATCAATCAAGTCAATTGCTTTATCGGGAAGAAACCGGTCTGTGATATATCTGGTGGATAATTCTACAGCAGAAATAATTGCTTCATCCAAAATACGCACTTGATGATGCGTTTCGTAACGTTCTTTCAGTCCGCGAAGAATAGAAATGGTGGAGTATTTATCGGGTTCTTCAATTTTCACGGGTTGGAAGCGGCGTTCCAAGGCTTTGTCTTTCTCAATATATTTTTGATATTCGTTGAGCGTGGTGGCACCGATAGAACGGAGTTCGCCGCGGGCAAGGGCGGGTTTCAGAATATTTGCGGCATCCATGGCGCCCTCACCGGTTGCGCCTGCACCCACCAACGTATGAATTTCATCAATAAAAAGAATAATCTCTCCGTTGGATTCAATTACTTCATTGATAACGTTTTTCAATCGTTCTTCAAATTCGCCTTTATATTTTGCGCCGGCAATGAGTGCGCCCATATCTAACGAGTAAATCTTTTTGGTTTTCAGATTTTCAGGGATATCGCCACTGATGAGACGATGTGCCAACCCCTCTGCGATGGCGGTTTTTCCCACACCGGCTTCTCCGATAAGAATCGGATTGTTTTTGGTTCTACGCGACAAAATTTGCAACACGCGGCGAATCTCCTCATCGCGCCCAATGACGGGGTCGAGTTTGCCTTTACGGGCGGCATCGTTCAAATTCACCGCGTATTTATTCAATGAATTGTAAGATTCTTCGCTGCTTTCGCCGGTAACTTTACTTCCTTTGCGCAAATCTTCAATGGCGGTTTTGATTCCTTTTTCGCTGATGCCGGCATCTTTCAAAATTTTTGAAGCTTCATCATTTGCTGTAAATATGCCATAAAACAAATGCTCTAAGGAGACAAAATCATCTCCCAATTCGTTGCTGAAAATAATCGCTTTTTGTATGGCTGTGTTTGCTGCCGGCGCAATATAAATATCGCTACCATTACCTTTTGCAAGTGATTGGATTTGCTTTTCAACCACTTGCAAAATCATTTTCGGGTTGGTATCCAATTTTTTTAGCAAATAGGGAATCACGTTTGCATCTATTTCTATCAATGCTTTTAAAATGTGAAGCGGTTCTAAACGCGCCTGATTATGGCTGCGTGCAATCAACTGCGCCTGCGCGATGGCTTCCTGAGATTTGAGGGTTAAATTGTTAAGATTCATATTTTTGTGAATAGTGGAATAACTTATTAATGCAAATATAATGCCAAAGATTTAGAATAAAAATTGATGTTACCATTGAAAAAATGATGAACCTAACTACCAATCAGGCTATTATATCTTCAAAAATCATACTGCAACAATAAATTAACGCGATGTGCATGCCCTTTTTGTCCATCCAAATTCACACGTTCACCCCACACCAATTCAATACCTGCGGTGGCAAAATCGAAAAAATTCCAAAAGGTGTTAATGGCTAAATATTGCCCGTATTTGTAATACCATGGTACAAGCACTTTTAAAAGAGGACTTTTTACAGGGGTTCCCAACTTTGTAATTCCATATACAACATTGGAGTGTAGTTTTTCCGTCCAATATTGTTGCAAGCCGATGTATCCACCATACATCCAAACGGGATTCATTTTCTGAGACTGTCTATAAGCGGGCAGCAAATCAAGATTAAAAACGGACAAATCCTGAATATAACTTGCAATACCACTTCCACCATCAAATTGATAATATAGCATGGCTTTTTTCCACAAATTGAATGTGCCGCTGAGGGAAATTCCACCACCGGGTCTAAAAACCGACTTATATTTAGAATCGGAATCCCCGTAATTCATTGCTCTAAACACTCCACCCAGTTGCATGTGCCCAAATTTTCCTTGAAATTTGATATGCGCCACAAAATCGGGAATACGTTGCGGCTGGTTATACACTTTAAGCAGCGGATACTCCCCCATTAAGATTTCGGGAAACTCGGCAGCCACCGCCATTTGAAATTTGTCCTTATAATAATAGGTATAGCGAACCATGGGATGCCTGTTGGCAATTTGGTTGTTTGGTCCCTCGCCGTCGATGGTAGGAGGTCCCGCCTCCAAATCCATAAACGTGCTCCATGTTTGCCCCACGGTTAATCCGAAAAAGGAGATATAAGCATGGCGCAACCTAAAACTGTTGTTTGGCCCGGCAAAATTTGCCTCCACAAACGAAACAATCGTGTGTTTCTTTACTTGCCCCACCACTTTAAAATGCAACCGCGATGTGTTGGCAAAAATTCTAAACTGCCCATAATGGTTGGTCGGAATGGGAATTAGCGATGTAATAAAGTCATTGTCAGGAATAGAACCGTTATAATCTGAAAACATGATGATTTTAACTGAACCCCCGATGCCGAACTTAAATGTTTGATTTTCATTCGCCAACATAAACCTCGGATCACTTTTGTCGAAGTTTGCCTTTTGAAAATATCCCTGCGCCGGATTATAAATACGATACCACAAGGTGTCGGAAACTTTGATAATGACTCCTCCCAATACTTTTCTTCCGCTTTTAGTTTTGGGTAGGGAATCTTGTTGCGCCCAACCATTTGCACCAGTTAATATGCAAAAAACCAATACAAAAAAAGTAATTTTGAACTTCATAACTTTAAATTTTTTTGGCAAAAATAAAAATAAATAAAAAACCTATTTTTGCCGTTCAAATATTATTATCATAAATTATGAAAAATTTACTTATTTTATTGACACTTAGCGCATTTTTATTGTTTGCTTGTTCAAACAGCCAAACACCAACTACAACAAACGACGCAGTTCCCGTATATTTCACCTCCGATATCTCTCCTGACGGTGTAATGAAACTCTTTGAATACATAAAAGATAACGTACAGGGAGACCATATTGGAATTAAAGTGCATTTTGGAGAAGATGGAAATGAATATTTTGTGCCAGCCACTATGGTTGAGCCTCTTTGTAAAGTGTTAAATGCTACGTTAGTAGAAACCAACACTGCCTATAAAGGGCGGCGCGCACAAACCAATACCCATATTGAATTAGCGAGAGACCATGGCTTTACTTTCGCCCCTATTGACATTTTAGATGAAGGAGGCACCTTGGAGCTTCCCGTTGAAGGCGGAAAACATTTCCAAACCGCTTTGCTCGGAAAAAATGTGGAAAACTATTCAACAATCGTTTATTTCACGCATTTTAAAGGTCACGGTAGCGCAGGTTTTGGGGGTTGCATAAAAAATGCTTCTATGGGAATGGCAACGCCTATTGGGAAACGGCTCATGCACAAAAACGATTTTCCGCAATGCAAGCCGAAAAACTGTAACAATTGTGGACTTTGTGTGAAAGATTGCCCTAAAGATGCCATTGATTTGGAGCCACTTGCCATTAATTTGAATAAATGTAACGGTTGCGGAAAATGTATCACTACTTGCCCAAGAGGCGCTATTGTACGCCCCGCAGATGATGAGAAAACAAAAATTTTCCTTGAAAAATTGGTGGAATATGCAAAACCTGCCGTAGAAAAAGTTAATTCTGTGTATTTCAACATTATTATGACCGTTTCGCCAAGTTGCGACTGTGCTTCTAACCCGAAAGAGCCTTTTATAAGTGACATCGGCATACTGGCATCTGCAGATATTGTGGCAATTGAAGTAGCAGCTCACGATTTAGTGGACAAAGCACACCAATGCGATGATGCTTTTTTGAAAGTTAATTCAGTGAGTGGAAAACACCAAATTGATTACGCTGAGCAATTGGGAATGGGAACCAAAAAATACAAACTTATTGATATTGATAAAAAATAATGTCGAACAGAAAAGCGGGAGCTACCATTTCTATCAAAAACAGAAAAGCGGAGTTTGAATATTTTTTACTTACTAAATTAACCGCAGGATTAGTGCTTACCGGTACTGAAATCAAATCAATACGCGCAGGAAAAGCAAACATTCAAGATGCCTATTGTTCGTTTGTAAACGCTGAATTGTGGGTACATAACATGCACATCAGCGAGTACGCCAATGGAAGCTACAATAACCACCAAACCAAACGCGACAGAAAATTATTGCTCAACAAACGCGAAATTAAAAAATTGCTCATTAAACTGAATGAACGTGGATTAACCGTGATTCCCACTTTATTATACATTAACGAAAACGGCTATGCCAAATTAGATATTGCTTTGGCGCGCGGCAAGAAAAAATACGACAAACGCGAAAGTATAAAAGAAAAAGATAACAGATTACATTATGACCATTGATTTTATCTCACACTACCTTCCTGAAATATTAATCGCCACTTTTGGAATGGTGGCTTTGTTGCAAATTTTGTATTATGTAATACTCTTTTTCAGATTTTCATTTCACAAACAAAAAGTGTTTGAAGCGCAAAATACGCCACCCGTTTCCATTGTAATCGTGGCAAAAAACGATGCGCACTTGCTTATCAAAACGTTACCCGAATTTTTAACTCAAGAGTACCCGCAATTTGAAGTAGTGATTGTAAACGATAACTCCGACGACGAAACCGCGCAATTGGTAATGGATTTTCAAAATAGTTTTTCCAACTTAAAATTGTTAAATTTAGAATCTTCCGTTACTAATATTAAAGGTAAGAAGTTTCCTCTCTCATTGGGAATCAAAGCGGCTACCTATGAGCATGTTTTATTCACCGATGCCGATTGTTTGCCTGCCTCAAACCAATGGATAAAACTTATGGCGAGGCACTTTAGTGAAACAAAACAGATTGTATTGGGGTTCAGTAAAATACATAAAAAAATAGGCTTCGTAAACACACTAATTCGTTTCGATAGGTTGCACCAAGCGATTCAATATTTTTCGTATTGTTTGGCAAAAATCCCATTTAGGGGCATGGGACAAAATTTAGCCTATACAAAAACGGTTTTCTTTAATCACCAAGGATTTGTTTATCAAAACCACTTGCAATTTGGCGATGATGACCTATTCATCAATCGAATTGCAGACTTTCGTAATTCTACTATTGAGTATGGAAATGAATCGTACACGACATCGCTTTTAGGTTCTAATTCCAGTAATTGGTTTTTGTTTAAAATGTTTCGCAGTAAAACACGCAAACTTTATGATAAACCTGAGCGATTTTTATTGAATTTCTACCACTTTCTAATGACTTTATCTTACATTGTGCTCGGCTTTGCCATCTATTTTACCATAAACAATCCTACCTATTTGATTATTGTTCTAGGAATTTTAATGTTTAAATTAATGTTTCAATATATTAGTTTTGGATTTGCTGCTGCAAAACTTGATGAAAAAAACCTGATTGCTCATCTCTTGTTTTTCGATATTACCTTTGCCGCGTTAAATCCCATTATATATATTGTTTCCAGATTTTTTCCAAAATAAAATCCCTCCCCACTTGACAAACGGGTTTGACTAACTTTAAAATTGTAAGTGAAATATGTTGTGAAATAAGCAGAAAACAGAAATTTCATTTTCATGATTATAAACAATTCATTTTCGAACCAGCATATAAATAAAATAAGGTGCGCCAATTAGTGCCGTAATGCAGCCTACAGGAAGTTCTGTATTAACGGCTACCGTTCGTGCTAGTGTATCTGCAACAAGCATAAAAATTGCGCCCAACAGCATGGAAAAAACAAACAAATATTTGGTATTATTTCCCCAAATAATTCTTACCAAATGCGGAATAATTAATCCAATAAAACCAATTACTCCACAAATGGAAACTACCGTGGCAATGAATATCGAAGAAATCAACAAGGTAATGTAGATAATTTTTTGTGTATTAACCCCGAGCGATTGCGCCTGTTTGTCTCCCAATTGCATAATATTCAAATCTTTCGATAACAAAAACGTAATAGAGGTACAGATGATAAACAAGGGGGTAAAAAATAATAAATCGTAGTAAGAGACTGTGGCAAAACTACCCATCGTCCAAAAATAAATTTTCTGCATTTCTTGATGGTTCAGCACTATGAGCAAAGTAAGGACAGATGCCATGAGAAAATTAAGTGAAATGCCCGCTAGCAGCACAATGTATGAGGATTTTATTTTCGAAAATTGCGTAATAGCCAATATGAATAATAGGGTTAAAAAAGCGGTAACTAATGCAAATAGAGTTACCCCAAACAAATAAAAATCTAACCCCAAAATAAATGCTAATGCCGCCCCGATAGAAGCGCCTGAAGAAATACCCAAAATATACGGATCGCAAATAGGGTTACGAAAAACAGATTGAAAAATAGCACCGCAAAGCGTTAATGCCGCACCCGAAAGCACGCTCATAATAATACGTGGGATTCTAAAATGAACAATGATAAATTTCGTGGATGGTGCTGTGCCTATAAAGAGTGCCACACCCATAAGTGCAAGAAGTAAGAGAAATAATAAAATAAATTGTAAGGTTCTTTTTACTCCTTTGGTACGGTGTCTCATTATTACTTAAATGCTAAAATTTCTACGTAATTAATATGTGCAAAAGTAACATAAAAAATTAACTTGGGATAGTTTTAAATATGGGTGTAATTTAAAAATTTTATATTTATTTGTCCATACATTAAAATCCCAAACCATGCGCCTTTCCCACTCTTATTACCTCCATCATGACGTCGTTTTTCTTGCGAGAGATTTGATTGGAAAATATCTTTTCACAAAAATTAACGGACAACTTTGTGGTGGAATTATCACAGAAACGGAAGCCTATAAAGGTATGGAAGATAGGGCGTGTCATGCTTTCGGCGGCAGGAGAACACCTCGCAACGAGATGATGTACGCGCAAGGCGGAGTTGCCTACGTTTATCTTTGCTACGGAATTCATCCGTTGTTAAATGTGGTTACCAATCAAAAAGATATTCCTGATGCCATATTGATTCGCGCCATTCATGCAACACACGGAGAAGAATTAATGCTGAGGCGCATAGGAAAGCCGCAAATGAAACCGCATGTTACCAATGGACCGGGAAAGGTAACTAAAGCCTTAGGAATCACCCTTGCTGATAACGGAGAATCCTTTCAAAACAAACGCATTTGGATTGAAGACAGGGCTTTTGATTTATCGAAAACGGAAATCATTAATGCTCCGAGAATTGGGGTAAGCTATGCGGGTAAAGATGCGTTGCTACCGTATCGAAACACATTATTTTTCAGATAAAAAGAAAGATGTACGATTACGTACAGAAGTTATTTCTATCTTATTTTACCCAATCATTTCTTCAACTCGTTGCAGCAATTCATTTTCTTTTACTATTGCTTTTTCAAGATAACCTTTTGCTTTTTTCACCATTTCATCGGCAAATTTTTTATCTTCCAAACCGGCAGCGTTGATACGCACATTCAGATAAGCGCCAATTACTGCCGCTTTGGCACACAACACGCCGACACCGGCATCTGTCACAGAATTGGGGTTTCCTTTTTCAATCATCGCTTCGCAAAGCGCAAAAACTTCGTAGGCGCGTTGCACTGTTCGGAAAGGAATCTCAATGGCGTATTTGGTAGCTTCTTCCATTGCTTTTTTACGGGCTTCTTTTTCTTCTTCCGTTCCTTTGGGTAGTCCCATAGCACTCATTATTAGGTTAAAAGAGTGTGTGTCTTCATCCACCAACCAAAGCAGTTCATCTTTCAGTTTTTGTCCTTGTACGGCATAGTTGGAAAATTCTTTCCAGCGTTCATCCCATCCGGGTTTATGCGAGGATAGATTTGCTACCATCGTGCCCAGTGCCGCACCTAACGCACCCATATAGGCAGAAATTGACCCACCACCGGGAGCCGGACTTTCTGAGGCTGTTTCGTTAGCAAATCCCACGCAGGTCATATTCATCAGTTTATTGGAAGTTTGGTCTTTTTCCAACAAATACTCAATTACTTTTTCTGTCGGTTCAAACGGCTTCAAATCATCCAATCCCATTGATTTTACAGCTATTTTCATTAATTCTTTTTCATCAATTCCCAGCGAACGTTGTTGTTTTTCTAAAAAAAAGTATCCGGCATCAAGGAGTGCTTTTTTGGGCACTAATCCCACAATTTCCGTTCCGGTAACGCGAATGCCACGCTCTTCGGCTTTTTTTCTCACTTCTTCAAATGCTATATGTAACGGCGTAGCGGAAGTATTTGTAATGTTCATCGAAACCTGGGCAATGCCGTATTCTTCAATAAACCAACCAATGGCTTTTGTCCCTTTTAAACTTCCCGGAATCATAATATTGTTTCCTTGCTCATCTTTCATAATTTTTCCGGTAATGGGGTTACCTTCCCTTTTCGGACGTCCCATTTCACGAACATCAAATGCAATAGCATTGGCGCGACGTGTGGAAGTAGTATTCAAATTGAAATTCACGGCAATTAAGAAATCACGAGCGCTAATGGCTGTAGCTCCGCTTTTAGCCACCGATTCGCTAAATTGAGCAGGACCAAAATCAGGTTTCCATTCAGGATTTGCTAACTTGTCTTTTAATCCTTCATATTCCCCACGACGGCAATTTGCCAAATTTCTGCGTTTTTCTTCAGATGCCGCATTTTCATAACAATATACAGGGATGGCTAACCCATCCCCTACGAGTTTGGCTAATTTTCGTGCATATTCTACTGTTTCTTCCATCGTGATATTTGCTACCGGAACCAACGGGCACACATCTGTTGCTCCGAAACGCGGATGATCGCCATGGTGTTGGCGCATATCAATAAGTTCTTGCGCTTTTTTTATCACTTGAAAGGCGGTATTAACTACTTCATCTGGAGAACCCACAAAAGTAACTACCGTTCTGTTTGTAGAATATCCGGGGTCAACATCTAAGAGTTTCACTCCTTCCGATTTTTCAATTACATCCGTTATTTGTTTAATAATCTCTAAATTACGTCCTTCGCTAAAATTAGGAACACATTCAATTAACTGTTTCATATCTGCATCATTTTAATATTGCAAAAAAAAATCAAATTTTATATATTATTACACTAAAAAACTACTTTTCATATTTGAGAACTACCTTTTTACAAATATCTTCCAATATACATGTAACAGACTCATCTATAATACCTTTTTTTAATACATCTAAAATTTCCCGGTACGTTTCGCGCAAGGTAAGCAAATATTCAGCTTCAAAATCTTTAATTCTATCTATAGGAACTTTTAACAATAGTCCTTTTACACCACAGAATAAAATGGCAATTTGTTCTTCTACAGTCACCGGTGAATATTGAGGTTGTTTTAAAATTTCGACATTTCTCTTTCCTTTTTCCAGCACATTTTTAGTAGCTGAGTCAAGGTCGGAACCGAATTTAGCAAACGCTTCTAATTCACGATATTGCGCTTGGTCAAGTTTTAGCGTTCCTGCAACTTTTTTCATCGCCTTAATTTGGGCATTTCCACCTACACGCGATACGGAAATCCCCACATTTATAGCTGGTCGAACGCCGGAGTTAAACAAATTTGTTTCCAAGAAAATCTGACCATCGGTAATCGATATCACATTAGTAGGAATATAGGCAGAAACATCTCCGGCTTGGGTTTCAATAATGGGTAATGCTGTTAGCGAGCCTCCTCCCTTCGCCAAATGTTTAATAGTTTCGGGGAGGTCGTTCATTGTAGCAACAATTTCATCAGATTCTATAATTTTTGCGGCGCGTTCCAGTAAACGGGAGTGAAGATAGAAAACGTCTCCCGGATATGCTTCGCGACCCGGTGGGCGGCGTAATAACAACGAAACTTCGCGATATGCTACGGCTTGTTTTGATAAATCGTCATAGACAATCAAAGCCGGACGCCCCGTATCGCGAAAATATTCTCCTATAGCAGCTCCTGCAAACGGCGCATAAAATTGCATCGCAGCAGGGTCGGAAGCCGTTGCCGTAACAACTACCGTATAAGCCATAGCTCCTTTTTCAGTTAATATTTTTACCGTATTTGCTACCGAAGAACCCTTTTGCCCGATAGCCACATAAATACAGTAAACCGGCGCTCCTTTATCGTAAAACTCCTTTTGATTCAAAATTGTGTCAATGGCAATGGCTGTTTTCCCTGTTTGGCGGTCGCCTATAATCAGTTCCCGTTGTCCGCGCCCAATCGGAATCATCGCATCAATAGCTTTGATGCCGGTTTGCAACGGTTCTTTTACCGGTTGACGATAAATAACGCCCGGCGCCTTTCTCTCAATAGGCATTTCGTACAATTCGCCTTCAAGTTTTCCTTTTCCATCAATAGGCTCGCCAATCGTATTAATAACACGACCCAACAACCCCTCTCCCACTTTAATAGAGGCAATTTTTCCGGTACGCCTGCAAATATCACCTTCATTCAACATTTTTGAATCTCCTAAAAGCACAATACCCACGTTGTCTTCTTCCAAATTGAGAACAATACCCATTACATTGCCTTGCGGTTTTTCAAAAACTACCAACTCGCCCGAAAGCGCGTTTTGAAGTCCATACACACGAGCAATGCCGTCTCCCACAAGCAATATGGTGCCGATTTCTTCCAATTCAGCTTTAAAATTAAAATGGTTCAATTGTTCACGTAAAATTGCGGTGATTTCCGAAGGTTTAATTTCTGTCATAACAAAATTTATAGTTAAGGTTTAAAAAGTATAAAGTTTTTTGCAATTATATATCGGCGGCAAATATATAGTTTTATAAAGAATTTGATTAGTTTTTCTTATTATACAAAAGTGAATAGCATTTCATTCCAAAACAAGTCAAAAAAAAATATTTGTACGGTTATTGGAGAAAATGCTCCAAACAACCATATAGAACAATACTCCTATTGGGATATGCAAATGGGTTTTACTCCTTTCGTGTAATAATTTATGCTGTTATCTCCCCTTCTTCCCGATAAAAATAGATTCAGTTAACATAAAACGCTGGTCGTTAGGAAGTTTCATAAACCACTCCAACATATCTTTTAGTTTAACATTTCCATCTTTTCCTGCTTTGAGAAAAGGTTGTTTCTTTTTTGTAAAAATAAAAACCAAACTATTGCTTTCCTGCAGTTCGTCCGTTTCCTTGTATAAAGTATATTCAATGGATTGAGGAAACTTTTTCTCCACCATTGCTTTTAATGGTTCTGCAGGTTCATAGTCGTTGGGGTAAAATTGACTGCCATTGCTGAACGCATCAAACCAAAATATTTGCACATAGCAATCTTCAGAAGTTTTTATGCTAAATTGTAGTTTATCACCTTCATTATAATTCGTTGTAAATCCGCTAACATGCGCATCTAATGTGGTTCCCTTTTTCTTTTTATTAAGTTCTACTTTAGCTTTGATTTTTACTTTCCATAAATGTATATCACCATTTGACACCAGTATGGACTCTATAATATCGTATTCGATAATGGTACCGGTAATTTCAGATTTGCTAAAATTTGAATACCAAGTGTTTACATCTGAAACATTCATTACGTCGGTTACTTGAATTTCTGTTTGCGCTCCGGCTTCCTCTAACGCATTCTTCTGTGCTTGCTTAAGAGCCCGCTCTTTGGCTTCTTCTATTGAAATATTTTTAATTTCCCACGTTCCTTCTGCAATAACAGTTTTGGTTTGTGCAAAAAGAGCCGACGGAATGAGTAGTAAAAATGTGGCTATTAATAGCCTGTAAAATGGTTTCATAAGATTATTTTTTAATTTATCAATTTCAATTTTTCTTCAATTAAATGATTGTATGTTTTCTTTTGTTCGTTGTTCAAAAAAGAATTTTCAATAAAAGCCTGCCATTGAGGCACTACTCTTTCAAATCGAAGAAAGAGATTTTTTATTACCTTTGATTCTAATCCGGATTGTAAGAAGGCTTTTTCAAAATCAGTTCGATTTAATTTACGTTTCTTTCCATTGAGCGTTAAAGCTAATTCCTCTGTATCTTCCGGCATCGCTAATGCAGTTGAAAGCATATCATAAGCAGGAGAGAGTATGTATTGCCTTTTCGTGCAAGTGTACAGGGAAAAATTTTTTAAGTGCATATCTGCATTACCGGTAAGCCAGCAAAACAGTATTTGTTGCCAAAAATTGACCAAATCTAATTTTGGTATATTGGAGAATTGGAGTATCAATTTAGCAATCTGTTCATAAGAGCCTTTGTATTTGTGTTCTGTCAAATGTTCCGAGAGTTGGCACATATCTTCCATGTGCAGTTTGTCTCCCTTGCCGTTTCGGTCAATACGTTTGGTAATGTAACATAATTCGCCATCGGTAAAACGAATTAATGAATGGGGGACTGTTCGGATTCCGGCAATTTCCGCTAAATGCATGGTAATATCTTCATTTTCGGGTAGCTGTGGGTAAAAATCTGTTTGAGGTTTCAATATATATTTTCCCCATAAACCAACAATTGTAAATCGTTGAGGCGTATTTTTATCTTTACCATGTAAGTCTAATGATAATTTCGGCTGCACGCCGGTAATGGTTGTCTGACTACGAATGACTTGCTCGGCTAATTCAGACAGTTGTTTACGTGTATATGGCAAAATCGGCGGCAAGGTTGAGCCAAACATCTTTTTGGAACATTCCGGATGAAAATCCGTTTGTTTCTCCTGTAATTCCCGATAACAAAATAAACACCTGTTCATATTATTTCATTTTCTATAGGGATAACACTTACAGCACCTATACAATCTTTGCAACAAGCTAACAATAACGACATTCTGTCGCGCTGGTCAATTTTCCAGCAACGTTCGGCAACGTTCAATAACCAGCCTTCAGGTATCAAACCATCAAAAAACGGAAATAATACATTGTTATAGTATGTTTTCTTTTGTAAAGGTAAAGTCAAACTTATTGCTTCGGCATTTTCTGCTTTAAGGTATTCGTTATCATAGCAAAAGGTATAACCGTTTTCATTTTCGGTCAATATCCCTGCCAATTGGTTACGCATATAAATTTTTGCCTGTTTCATACTCCAAATTTGCTTCTATCCATCGGAACGGGCGCTAACTCCGAACCGAAAAGGCTTAATACCTGATTCACTTTGTCCATTCGTAAACTTTGTTTACCTTGTTCCAATTCTCGAACAAAACGCAAACCCACACCCGATTTTTCCGATAAATCTACTTGCGTCAAATGATACTGCTTTCGCATCTGTTTTATATATTTCTGTAATGCAATGTATTCCATTCTGAAATTAATTTATACCTTATGGGGTGCAAAAATACAATTATTCTTCGTTTTATACCTTTTAGGGTGCAATTTTTTTTTAATTTTTCAACTTCATTCCCTGCCATTTGTCGCCTAATGTAGCCGCCGGTATCACCGTTGGCGTTTGGCTTTTACGGTTTACTACAACAGATTGTTGTCCTACTTGAGTAGTGATGTAATTGCTCAACTCGCCGAGTGTAACATTGCCTTTGGTTTCCTGCAATTTTTTGAGTAGGAAGTAAGTAAACAAGCCATGTCCTTTTTCTTTGTATGGGAACGATGTTTCATCGCCCTGCGAAGACGAAAACACTACCGTATTACCAACAGGAACGCCTTGTTTTGCCTTAACAGCAACGCCTCGCGCCTGTGCAATCATTTTTCCGTCTCGACCTGCGCCACTGAAACAGGCATCCATAAATACAGTTACGGATTTGGCAGGCATATTGCCTAATGTTTGATATAAATCGTCTAATTTATAGGCGGTTGTAATATCACTACCAAAACCATCTGTGGGCAAAAGATACGAAGTTTTCGAGTTATCATCAGGAATACCGTGTCCTGCATAGTAAAAAATAATATTGGCTTCTCCATTGTACTTTTCTGCAACCTGCCTTAACCAGTTTATTTCTGCACGCATATTATTCAAGGTGGCATTTTTTCTGTAATTGACATTCTGTTCAGGTAAACCTAATGTTTTAATACAATATTCCTTAAATATTGCGCCGTCATTGATAGCAAATTCTACTTGCGACACGCCCGCTTCTTGATAGTTTTCGTTGGCAATGATTACAGCAAAGGTTTTGTCGTTTTTGAGGCTGGAATTTGGAATATTTATGTCCACATCCGATTTACCTGTGTTAAGATTTACGGTTGAAATATTTTGGTTGCCTTTGGGTACGGTTGAAGTTGCGGCAATATCCAAATTTATGGGGTCGAAATTGTAGTTAATATTGGCAACGGAATAATTTAACGAGGCTTGGTTGCTGTATTTGTAGGTTTTGCCGTTAGTTGTTGAGAAAGTCATTTCGGCAAGCCCTAATTTGTCATTTTCGATAAAATATTTAGGTGTTTTTGTAAGATTGTTCCAATTTGTTTTGAAACTTTGCGCTTCGCCGTATGGTACAGGCACAAGCAAATTGCCTGATAAACTGCTTTTAACCAAGAACACTTCATTGTCGGCATCATATTCTCCCAAGGTCATTTTGTCAGATGTGCTTGAAGTATTTTTTGCAATAAATGCTTTTTCTGCTTCTTGAAGCAGTTGTTTGGATTTTTCATTACGTGTAGTTTCGTTGACTCGTTGTTGCCAATCAATGGTTTTTTCGAATTCTCCTTTTTTTTGCCATTCGGCAATTCCATCTTCTACATATCTTTTTGCAAAATTGCTGAATTTATTACTTTCTTGTATTTCTCGTCTGATGTCTCTAATCTCCGTTATTGTATATTTTATTGGGACAACAGTTTTTCCAGTTTTATCAATACATCCATATTTATCATTGAGCTTTACTTGTGCCAAACCTTCGAAAAAAGGAGTTGTAATATCGTATTTACAAGAAATGATTTCTAAACCTCTATTATCAATAAATCCCCATTTCCCATTATGTTTTATTGCTGCTAACCCTTCAGAAAAGTTCTTTGCATCATCATATTTAAAAGGAATGACCTCTTTGCCTTTTTCATCAATATATCCCCATTTATTATTGCTATTCTGCTTTGGTTTAATTTCCTGCCCATAAGAATATATGTTCAAAGCTGATATAATTAGTATTATTGTAAAAAATCCTCTGCCAAAATCAAGATTATTTCTACCTTTATTCAGATCAATCTCATTAACTGCCGTATAACTTCCATGAAAAACTCTCATTTCAAACCTCCATTCTGCCGACAAATTTCAAACATGTCGCGCACTGCCCAAAAAGGATTATCGGTATGCAAAGCCCACCAGTTTTCATGCAAGTAATCAAGTCCACCATATCGCTTTAGATAAAGATAGGCGTCTTGTACATTCATTTTGTAAGCCGCTGCAAATTCAGGAATTATGAACGACATAAAACTGATTTCATCACGATTTTCTTTATTTAATACGCTTGTTTTCATACCTTTTATTATTTTTCATAACTTTTTTGTCTTCACAATCTCTGCCTCTTCATTTTTGTATCTGGAAGAGTTCATTCCTACCGTAGCGCCGATATAGGTGGGGTCGCAGATTACATACTTGCGTCCGTCGAAGGTAAGGTAATCGCCGGTAACGGGGGTGGTAAAGTGTACTGCCGTTGACATGTGGTCGGAATAGAGTACTAAAACAACATCCAAATTTAACAATGTGCGTACCAAATAGGAAAATAAAATGGCGCGGTCGTCGCAATCGTTGTAGGGGTAAAATAACGTTTCTTCACAAAAATTCCATTTTTCGTAGCCAAACTGTTCATCATCCGTTTTGTACTCAAACGCATAGTGCATAAAGTTTAGCAAAATATCTACTGCCTCAGACTCCGTTTTCCCTGAAAGCAAAGGTTTAAATTGATGCATGACCGATTTTTTAAAAGCATCACTTACGGCAGCATTGGCATTAACATCGGCATTAATTTGCGGGTAATTTTTGTAATAATCTACCGCACTTTGAGAATAGGTTAATGTGATGATTTTATTTAACTTTTTTATTAATAGTTCTTTATCAACCAACTTATTGCTGATATTTACAGGTTTGTTCACATTAAAATCTAAACCGGTAATTTTATCAGAAAAATTTATTTTGTAAGTATAAATTGAGGTAGGTTCCAATGTGGAAAATAAAAAAAAGTATGGCTTGCGATTCATTTCCATATAAGACGCACCATAAACCGTTTGCGGAGAGTGTACTACCGCTTCTAATCTATTTGATGTGCGTACAATTTTAGCATCAAGCGACAATTGATTTAACAAAAAAACCAACAGTATAGTGGTTTCATTTTGCGGTTTATTTGCCCAAATGGTTTTAACATATTCATGGCATAAAACCGCCAAACCATAATGGTTTAAAGCACACCGATTTTGAATTTCTGCCATGGCATCTATCACCGGCTGATAGTTTGTGCGACTAATAGCAAGCCAAAAGTCGGATATGTTTTTTTCTTGTGTATTTGTTAAAAACAGATTTTCGAGCGCTTTGTCGTATGGTATTTTATATGCAGAGTTCCATAATTTAATGACTTTATTTGGGAGCATCACCGGTGGCGTGTCCGGAAAAATGGGTTTGGGTTCTTCCACTTTTGGAAATTCCGGTTTGGGCTCTTGAGGTTTGGGTTCTTCTACTTTTGGAAGTTCCGGTTTGGGTTCTTGAGGTTTGGGCTTAATTTCCTGCGGCTCCGGTTTTAGGTCTTGCGGTTCTATTTTTAGGTCTTGTGGCTCAGGCTTTTTGTCTTCCGGTTTTGGTTCTTCTTTTTTCGGCGGGTCCACCTCTTTAATCGGAATCTCAACAGGTATTGCTGGTTCTGTTTTTTCAGGGTCAACCACCGGTGGCGTTTTCGGGCTGGGTTTTATCGGCGAAGGAATTTTTGCAAAAACTTGAAACTCTTGCCATTGTTGCTCTAATGCTTTCGCAAAGATAGCATTGATAGAATCTTGAAATGTATTAAATTGTTGGTTTATAGATTTTTGAAATTCTTCAAAAGCTTGGTCGAAGTTTTGGGCTTGCAGGTAAACTGGGAATAGGATGCAGAGGAAGAGGATTAGTTTTTTCATAATTTTTGTTTTTTAGCACGCAGATGACGCAGATTATCAAAATTAACGCAGATTTTTAAGTTAACTTTATTAACAAAGATAAAAAAGCGAGATTACATCAACGTAATCTCGCTTTTCAGTCATAATTGTTTAGTCAACAATTTCGTCGGGAGTAATTTTTTTGGAATTTTCCATCAGTTTATCCATGCCCATCATTTTTTCCAATTGTGCCTTATTAACTTCCAAATCATTTTTAAGTTCGTCTAAAACAATCTGTCTGGCTAAAGTCATTGCCGACCTCATATCATACACCATGGTCAATCTTAATTCTATATTATTGTTTGGCTTAGGTCTGTATATTTCAAGAACTTTCACCGTACGTCCCAATTTTTGGGAAACAATATTTTTTGAATTTTCTACCGCTTTCGTAATAGATGCAGCTTCTTTTTGCGATATTTCCTGATTGGCAACAGCCATATCTACCAACGAGGCGACATTGGTTTGAATCATTCCGGCAATTCTTACTTTTGCCATGTTTTCAGCTTGCATTTGAGCGGCAGTAATTGTATTGGCAATTACCGAGCTTGTTGCCACAATATAACGAGGATAGCCATCGGCACCTTTTTCAGACTGCTTCATCCAAGCATCATCTAATTGTTTGTCAATAGGCAATCCCATTGTTTTCCAACCCTCTTTTTGGAGTTTTTTAGCTTCTTTTTGAGCGTCTTTGGGGGCTTTTTTGTACAAATCACTTTTAACTGTTTTTTGTTGCTTTTGTTGCTCTTTTACCTCTTGTTTTTCTAATTTTGTTGTTTGTGCATTTAGATTAAATGCAATACTTACCATTAAGATAATTCCTAAAATTTTGATTACTTTTTTCATAACATTAATTTTTTAAAGTTTGTAATTGGGTTAATAATTTTTGCTATTTACTATTATATAGGTTTACGAAATCTAAAATCTATCATTGCATCTGTTTTTTTTTCTAAAAAGTATATCCCACGCCTACGTGCAGTTCAAAATAGGGTTTTCCGCCGCCCACTCTAATAGGAATGCACGAGGCGCCGGCGGTAAAAGAAATAAATTTGGTACGCGCTAACAATCCAAAATCAATTTCCATACTTTTATAACGATCGTAAAAGAACTCTTTACGTTCAAAAGCATAGCTTGTATAATTGATTTCACTCTCAATAAGTTGGCTTCGATAGCCATAGCCCAAACCTGTGTACACAAATAATGAT
>Ga0209628_10000403_pt1 | contig 26231 bp, 26 predicted proteins | sample TergutCu122P4_FD_187285 | JGI IMG/M metagenome (GOLD analysis project Ga0209628, IMG submission 187285) | Cubitermes ugandensis P4 segment gut microbial communities from Kakamega Forest, Kenya - Cu122 P4 (SPAdes) (version 2) | ecosystem: Host-associated > Arthropoda: Insects > Digestive system...
CTTCTATTGCAATTACTGTTACTGCTCGTGCACCCGGAGACAATACCAATATTCGTGCACTTGAAGGAAATATTGTTGATGCCGCCTTTGATAAGAATACGAATACTTTATGTTACGTTACAAGTCAACCGAATAAACTTGTTGTATATGATGTAACAACACGGTCTGTTTTGCGTGAAATTGCACTAAGCAAAGCCCCGACTTGCCTTGCTGTTTCGGAAGATTTTACAAAAGCAGCAGTAGGGCACGGCGGAAATATAAGTGCAGTGGATTTAAAAAGTTATACTGTAACCAAAACAATCGGAATATCTGATGTAGTTTATGATATTGTCTGGGCGCAAGATAATCTATTTTGCTACACAGTCGAATATTCATATTCTTACTATTTATCTTGGGTAGATACAGATAACGGAACGGTTACAAAAAAAGAAGATAACAGTATGTATGGTGGGTCTATTCTTAAAAAAGTACCTTCTCAACCTTATGTAATAGCAACAAGGCAATGGATAAGCCCGAGTGGTATACTTGTTTACAGCACCTCAACGAAATCCTTAAAAAGTTATGCTCATCAAGATTTATACAATTTTTGGCTTTCGGAAGATGGGAAATACATTTTTAGATATAACGGGGAAATTTATAGAACAGCAACTGCTACAGACTCCAATGATACTTTCAATGCATATGTTAATTCTATAGGACAACTTCAAGTAGATTATTTCATGCCAAGCTATGTAGAACATTCCATTTCTGCTCATAAAATTTGGGCTATCGGCAATATTAATTACTCCGGAAGTTCAAATATTTATCAATTTAATGATAATAATTTTGCTTTTCAAAAATCCTTTTTTTACTCTGATGTGTTTCAGCCAAATACTCAAACTAATGCTTTTGAAGTTCAAGCACATTACCTTTTTGCCAATGGTGCAGGTACGGAACTTTCGGTTTTGCGCAAGGGAACAAACAATAACAACTGGTCGATAGAATTTATCCAAGTAACGAACTAAAGAATATTTCTAAGTCATGAATAAACTTAAAACCCTGCGTGTAATCATCGCTTTATTCTTTATTTTATTAATAACTCTCTTTTTTGTTGATTTCAAAAATTTGTTGCCGACAAAAATCCATGGAGTACTGCATTTGCAATTGGTTCCGGCAATTTTAGCAGGAACTGTATTTGTCGTTATTTTCTTGTTGCTGTTAACGTTTCTCTTCGGACGAGTTTATTGTTCTTTTATCTGTCCCGCCGGAATTTTTCAAGATATATTTATCCGTTTTTCAAAGTGGAAAAGATTTAGAAAAAACAAACGCAAGCGCAGGTTTTCTTTTCATAAGTCGTCTAATATATTGCGCTATTCAATATTGGGACTTACCGTTATCCTGTTTTTCTTCGGAAGCACACATTTATTGCTATACTTAGACCCATATAGTAATTTCGGCCGTATGGCAGCGAATCTCTTCCGCCCTGTCGTTATTTTCGGCAATAATTTATTGGCCGACCATTTAATGGCTAAAGATAATTATGCGCTATATCATATCACTATTTATAACGTTACGACTGCGGCATTAATAGCCTCGATTGCTATATTTTTGCTGTTCGGTATATTGTCGGTTATCAGGGGACGACTGTTTTGCAATACGCTTTGCCCTGTAGGTGGTTTGTTAAGCTTGTTTTCCCGTTATTCGTTATTCAGAATTTCTTTCGATAAAGAAACCTGTAATAACTGCGGATTATGCGAACGGAGCTGCAAAGCCGAATGTATTAACAGCAAGGAACAAACAGTCGACACTTCGCGTTGTGTAGGTTGTTTCAATTGTTTGTCTTCTTGTAAAAAAAGAAATGCCATCCATTATCGTTTTGCTCCTGTTTTCAAAAAGCAGGCTGTCGAAAAAACGGAGATTCAAACAACGTTAGAATCCCGTCGTTCGTTTCTGGCATTAAGCGGAACTATTTTGGCAACAGTACCTATTTTGCACAGTTGCGGAAGTAAACAAAGCAACGATTCTAAACCGATACCCATTTTGCCTCCGGGAGCTGTAAATCTGAAACGGTTCAACGAAAAATGCACGGCATGTCATCTTTGCGTGGCTAAATGTCCCAATCAAATTATCCTGCCGGCCGGGTTAGAACATGGTTTTGACTTCTTATTGAAACCAAGGTTGGTGTTTAAACATGGATATTGCAATTATAAATGTACAATATGTTCGGAAGTTTGTCCAAATAGAGCGTTGAGAACTTTGACTAAAAAAGAAAAAATACAAACGCAAATCGGCATTGCTCATTTTGAGAAAGAACTGTGTATTGTTTATAAATTCGAAACTGATTGCGGAGCGTGTTCCGAGCACTGTCCTACGCAGGCTGTAAAAATGGTTCCGTATAAAGACTCATTGCGGATTCCACTGGTAACTCCGGATATTTGTATCGGCTGTGGAGGGTGCGAATATATATGCCCCGTACATCCAGAAAGAGCTATTCGCGTAATGGCGGATGTAGAACAAGGGATTGCGAAACTTCCTGATTTTGAGAAAGTTGAAGAAATTAAAGATATAGATTTTGGATTTTAATATGAAACGTATTGCTTTTATAATTCTGTCGTGTTTGTTTTTGCAAATCTCGACTGCCCAAAACAGGACCCAACCCCTCCAATTGAAAGATATTACCGATGGCAAGTTCCTGCCGCAAGAGATAAAAGGAATCCAACCTATGCCCGACGGAGAACATTATTCTATGTTGAGCAAGGACGGCACAAAAATCTTGCAGTATGCTTACAAAACCGGAAAAGAAACCGGAGTGTTATTTGATGTAAACACCGTCAGAGAAACAAAATTGAATGCCATCGATGGTTATATCATCAGTTCTACCGGGCATCGCATCATCGTTTGGACAAACAAGGAATATATTTACCGCCGTTCGTGGGAGGCAGATTTATACGACTATGATGTAAGGCGTAACTTCCTGAAACCGCTTTCCGACACTCCGGGAAAATTAATGATTCCCACTTTTTCGCCCGACGGAAGAATGTGCGCTTTTGTGAGAGACAACGATATTTGGTTGAAAAAGTTCGATTACGATACCGAATCTCAAATTACCAAAGACGGCGAATTCGGGAAAATACTGAATGGCATTACCGATTGGGTGTATGAAGAAGAATTCTACACAACGAACTTGATGTCTTGGTCGCCCGACAGCAAAATGCTTGCATTCGTGAAATTCGATGAAAGTCAGGTTCCGGTATTTCAGATGCAGATTTTCGACAATGTTTCATTGTATCCCGATGTTGCGGCTTTCAAATATCCCAAAGCAGGAGAAAAAAACTCAATCGTTGCCTGTTATTCTTACAGCGTCGACACAAAGGATATTAAAAGAATGAATCTCCCTATTGCTGAGGAAGATTATATTCCACGCATTAAATTCACGACGAATCCGGAACAATTGGCTGTAATGACGTTGAATCGAACGCAAAACATCTTCAGTATGTATTATGCCAATCCAAAATCAGCAGTTGCCAAATTGATTTTGAAAGATGAAAATAAATATTACATCGAAGCGAATTTTCTGAAATATATATCATTCACCAATGATAATTTTGTTTATCTAAGCGAGAAAGACGGTTATATGCACATTTATCTCTATTCTCCTGCCGGAATTTTACAAAAACAATTAACCTTAGGAAAATGGGATGTAACTGCTTGTTACGGTATCGACCCTGCGGCACAATGTGTTTATTACCAATCAGCAGAAGAAAGCCCCCTTAGTAGAGCCGTTTATAAGGTCGATTTTAAAGGAAACAAAACCAAACTGTCTCAAAAGCAAGGAACCAATACAGCCGATTTCAGCGCGAATTTCAAATATTTTATCAATAGTTATTCAAATATTGCAACTCCAACCGTTACAACCATCAACGAAAGTTCCAAAGGAAAAGAACTGCTCGTTTTGGAAGATAATCAGGCATTGAAAGACATGTTAGCGAACTGTAAATTTGTACCTAAAGAATTTTTTACGGTCAAAAATGCCGAAGGAACCGATTTGAATGGATGGATAGTGAAACCGTTGAGTTTTTCCGCCTCCAATAAATATCCTGTCGTGATGTATCAATACAGCGGCCCCGGCAGTCAAACAGTACTCGACCGTTTCAGTTTCAACTGGGAACATTATTTATCTTCCATAGGCTACATCGTTGTTTGTGTCGATGGCAGAGGAACCGGTGCCCGCGGACAAGAATTCGGCAAAAGTCTTTATTTGAATTTGGGCACATACGAAACGGAAGACCAAATAACCGTAGCCAATTATATGGCATCTCAACCTTACGTTGATAAAAACAAAATCGCCATTTGGGGGTGGAGTTATGGCGGATACAACACCTTAATGGCAATGAGCAAAGGAAACGGTATCTTCAAAGCAGGAATTGCCGTCGCTCCCGTGACCGATTGGAAATTCTATGACACCATTTATACCGAAAGATATATGCGCACTCCGAATGAAAACTATACAGGATACGCAAACGCTTCGGCCATTCGATTAGCTGACAAATTACAAGGAAATTTACTGTTAATTCACGGAACTTCCGATGATAATGTGCATTTTCAAAATACTATGTATTACTCTGATGCTCTTGTGAATGCCGGAAAACAATTCGATATGCAAATTTATTCGGGCAAAAATCACAGCCTGTTGGGTAGTAAAACGAGGTTCCACTTGTATACGAGAATGACTGATTTCTTAAACGAGAAATTAAAGGATAATACCTTAGAATGAAAAGAATATCACAATGAAAAAAATGCCGACAGATAGCAAACAAACAGACGAAGAACTTCAGGAATTGGCATCACAATTAAGATGCCCCAATGGAATCAAAGGTGTCGAGGTTTCGGATTTGATGAATGAAACGAACATCAGTATGACAGTTCATTCAATAGGCCGACTAAACTTACTTGACAACGGTAATGTTTTGGAACTTGGGCATGGCAATTGCAGTCATCTTCCTTATTTACTTCAACAAAAGAACAATCTGATTTATCACGGACTTGATATATCTGAATTGATGAACAAAGAAGCGAAGCGGATAAACCAACAGTTTGTTGATAGGCAACAAGCCACTTTCTATCTGTATGACGGACTGAATATTCCCTTTACTGACAATTATTTTGACAGGGTTTTTACTGTAAATACCATTTATTTTTGGGCTGACCCTAAATTTCTTATATCCGAATTGTATCGTGTAATAAAACCAAAGGGAATACTAAACATCACTTTTGGTCAACAAAATTACATGAAACAGCAACCACTTACACAATTCGGTTTTACCCTCTATGACAACGAAAAAATAGAACAACTTATCGATACAACACATTTCAAAATTGTTGGTTCGGACACACAAACAGAAATCGTTAAAAGTAAAACAGGCGACGGATTGGTAGAAAGAGAATTTACGACTTTTACATTTGAAAAATAAACGAAATAAAACAAACTTATGGCAGAACATAATTGCGAACATTGTATCATTCGGGCAAAATATGACAAAGCCCCAAAATCATTGATTGGCAGATTTTGGCGGTGGCATATAAATTTTTGCCCCGGTTGGAAAAAATATATGAACTCATTGGATGATGAGAAGAAAAATTTACTGAAAGAAAGGTACGAGTTGAAATGAAATTAATCTTTATAATCGGAATTGGAAGTTTTTTCGGTGGCGTTTTTCGTTACCTGTTATCTCTACTCATACAAACCAAAATAACAACCAATTTTCCATTAGGCACACTGGCAGTAAACATTATCGGCTGCTTTTTCATTGGGATTGTGCTCGGAATTTTCGAGAAAGGGCAAATTTCGCACGAATGGAAATTGTTTCTTGCGACAGGACTTTTAGGTGGTTTTACCACTTTCTCTGCATTTTCAGGCGAAACATTTATGCTATTCAGAGAAGGATATATTGGCTATGCTTTGATTTACATTCTTGCCAGCGTACTTTTAGGCTTGTTGGCAACTTATCTTGCTTATTCATTGACAAAATAAAACGCAAGCCTGAATGGTTAATTTTTCCCTTCGTATGGGGCTTTGAAAAACATAATGATTACCTTTGTAACCAATAAACCAAAAAAAGTATGAGCATAGATTTAATAAAAACCCCAGATTTAAGACAGTGGCTTGTAGATTTAAAAGCCCGAATTCGCCAAAGCCAAATAAAGGCAATGATAAAAGTAAATGACGAAATGTTACGCCTGTATTGGGATTTAGGACGTGATATCGTTATTCGCCAAATGGATGCTGCGTGGGGCAGCGGATTCTTCAAACAATTGAGTAAAGAACTGACGGCAGAATTTCCCGAAATGAAGGGTTTTTCCGCTACAAATTTGAAATACTGTAAGTATTTCTATCAGTTTTACTCGCAAGACAAACAAATTCGTCAACAAGCTGTTGACGAATTTCGTCCCCAGCTTGGGGGCAAAATGCAAGTGTTTGAAAATAAGCATAATATAATTCGTCCACAACTTGTGGACGAATTTACAAACAATTCATTATTCCTAATTCCTTGGGGACATCATGTGTATATTATTAATAAATGCAAGTCTATTCCCGAAGCTTTATTTTACGTTGAGAAAACTATCAAAAACGGTTGGAGCCGGGCGGTGCTAATAAATTTCATTGAATCCGGTTTATATCAAAGCCAAGGAAAAGCCATCAATAATTTTGACCGTTTGTTGCCTGATGTTCAAAGCGATTTAGCAAAAGAAATGCTGAAAGACCCTTATAATTTTGATTTTCTGATGCTGACCGAAAATTATAAGGAAAAAGAATTAGAAGATGCTCTAATAGATAATATTACGAAGTTTTTATTGGAATTAGGGCAGGGTTTTGCATACGTCGGCAAGCAATACCCAATTCAAGTCGGCAATAAACTTCGAAATATTGATTTGCTTTTTTATCATTTGGAATTGCGTTGTTACGTGGTTATAGAATTGAAAATCAAAGAATTTGAGCCGGAGCATACGGGCAAGCTCGGATATTACACCACTGCAATTAACAATCAACTAAAAAAAGACATAGATAACCCCACAATCGGATTGCTCGTTGTGAAGAAAAAAGATAATATTGATGCTCAATATTCATTAGAAAGCAGCAGTCAACCGATAGGGATTTCAGAATATACGCTCTCGAAATTTTTGCCGGAGAACTTTAAGTCTTCGTTACCGTCTATTGAAGAAATAGAAAGAGAGCTAAATAAAGATAATTATGCGTAAGCCGGATTGGTTAAAAATTTCCCTCGGTAACAACGTTACCTTTGCAGCCACAGGGAAAATCATACAAGGAAACAAATTACATACCATCTGCCAAAGTGGTAAATGCCCCAATTTGGGAGAATGTTGGAACAAAGGAACCGCAACATTTATGATTGCAGGCGATATTTGTACACGCTCATGTAAATTTTGCAATACCCAAACCGGGAAACCGCTCCCGCTCGACCGGCAAGAACCTGCACGAATTGCCGAATCTATTAAAGAAATGGCATTGAAACACGTAGTAATCACCTCTGTCGATAGAGATGATTTGCCGGATTATGGCGCCGGACATTGGGCTGAAACCATTCGGACAATCAAATCCGTAAATCCTTCCGTAACAATGGAAGTGTTAATTCCCGACTTTAGAGGCAACAAAAAACTGTTGGATTTGATTATCCGCGAACAACCCGAAATAATTTCCCACAATATGGAAACCGTCAGACGATTGACTCCAACTGTTCGAAGTGTAGCCAATTATGATACGAGTTTATCCGTTTTGGCACATATCGCTTCATCGGGAATAGCAGCCAAATCCGGAATAATGTTAGGCTTGGGAGAAAAAAAACATGAAATCTTAGAACTTTTTGACGACTTATTGTGTTATAATTGTAAGCTATTGTCAATAGGACAATATTTGCAACCTTCTCGCAAGAATATTCCCGTATCGGAATATATACATCCGGATATATTCAATGAGTACAGGATAATTGCAGAAGAAAAAGGATTTAAAAACGTAAGAAGCGCTCCATTGGTGCGCTCTTCTTATCATTCGATAGATTTTTTACAAAGGCAATGAACAAAAAGAAGATTTCTCGATTAAGCATTCTGTATAACCTGATATTAATAACCTTTGTTATTATTGCTTTGGTAACTTCATTTTCTCATTTGGAAATTGCAGTTGCGCTGATGTTTTCCGCCTCTTTCTATTATGTATATCTCTTTTTTAATCTGTCGAATATCAGTCTCAGAAATACCTATTTCCCAGTCGTATCGGCCGTTACTATAATTGCTTTTTTAATATTGTTGGGATTCCGGCCTCTTATCGGAGAATATATAAAATATGGCGTATTGTTTTTCCAAGTAATCATGGTTGTTTTTCTTTGGGTTATCTGTCTTTTTAAAAAAAGAATCAGAAACAGACTCATTCAAGAAAACAAAAAGAAAAGGGCGAATTTGGCTATTCGTCTGAATGAATATTTTCTAATAGCTAAATTGTGCCAATATATTTTTACAATCCATCTTATAATTGTTTTCTTCTATAAATTTTACTTTGTTAAATACCAAACTCCTGAACTGACACATTTTTTATTCTCACAATTGAATGTGTCTTTAGCATTTATAATCACAGTCTATGGATATATTCGGGTGGCTATACTTCGGAGAGAAAAATGGTTGCCGATAGTTAGTGAAAATGGAAATGTAATCGGAAAAATTGCGCATAGTATAAGTTTCTCTTCCGATAAACGATTTTTGCATCCTTTTGTAAGAATTGTTCTAATTCACAACAATTTATTGTACTTGAGTAAACGTGCCTCAAATAACATAATTGAACCTGATAAGCTTGATTTTCCTCTTGAAAGTTTTGTCAGATACGGGCATACTTTAGATGAAGCCGTAAGTCATATTTTACAAGAAAAAGCAGGACTTAATAACTTACACGGAAAACTTGCTTTCAAACATATTTGTAAACAGCCGGCGATGCACGGGTTAGTCCACTTATATACGGTTCAAATACCATCATCTCAACAAATCGAAACTGCAAATTTCAGAGAAGGAAAATGGTGGACAGAAAAACATATCGAAGAAAACTTGAATAAAGGAGTCTTTGCCGAATGTTTCGAAATGGAATATAATGTACTGAAAAATACCATTTTGTTAGCCAATCGAACAATAATAAATCAATCTTCCAAAGAAAACAAAGAAAAAGATGAATAAATTTCTTTTAACAGGAAAACTTCTTTACTTTTGCAAAAAAATTAATTTTAATCTCAGTTATTTAATATGAAAACAGAACAAATTATGTCGGCTCTCGAAGCGAGACATCCGGGTGAAAGTGAGTTTCTACAAGCAGTTAAGGAAGTCCTTATTTCTATCGAAGATGTATATAATCAACATCCCGAATTTGAAAAGGCAAGTATCATTGAGCGTGCGGTCGAGCCTGATCGCGTATTTACTTTTAAAGTTCCTTGGGTAGACGATAAAGGAAAAGTGCAAGTGAACATCGGTTACCGCGTACAATTCAACAATGCCATAGGCCCATACAAAGGAGGAATCAGATTCCATGCCTCGGTAAATCTTTCGGGATTGAAGTTTTTAGGTTTTGAACAAACATTCAAAAACGCACTGACCACTCTGCCTATGGGTGGTGGAAAAGGAGGTTCTGATTTTAGCCCCAAGGGAAAATCTGAAGGCGAAATCATGCGTTTCTGTCAGGCTTTCATGTTGGAATTGTGGAGACATCTTGGCCCCGATACCGACGTTCCGGCAGGTGATATAGGAGTAGGCGCGCGTGAAGTTGGTTACATGTATGGCATGTACAAAAAATTAGCGCGTGAAAACACAGGAACATTCACAGGAAAAGGTTTGGTTTACGGCGGTTCGTTAATCCGCCCTGAGGCTACCGGATTCGGAGGATTGTATTTTGTAGACCAAATGTTGAAAAACAAAGGTCTCGACATCAAAGGAAAAACGGTTGCCATTTCAGGATTTGGCAATGTGGCTTGGGGAGCGGCTCTTAAAGCAACCGAATTGGGAGCCAAAGTTGTCACCATCTCCGGCCCCGATGGATATATTTACGACCCGAATGGCGTTTCAGGAGAAAAAATCGATTATATGCTCGAATTGCGTAATTCGGGAGAAGATATTGTGGCTCCGTATGCCGAAAAATATGGCGTTGAGTTTTTCCCCGGAAAAAGACCTTGGCAGCAAAAAGTCGACATCGCTTTGCCTTGCGCTATCCAAAATGAATTAAATCTGGAAGATGCCAAAAATCTCGTAAACAATAAGGTAACTGTTGTTGCAGAAATTTCAAATATGGGCTGTACTGCCGAAGCTGTCGATTTCTTCATTGAAAACGAAGTAATGTTCGGTCCGGGTAAAGCGGTTAACGCCGGTGGTGTTGCTACTTCCGGTTTGGAAATGACACAAAATGCCATGCACATTTCTTGGACTGCCGAAGAGGTCGATGCTAAATTGCACCAAATCATGAATAATATCCATGAGCAATGTGTGATTTATGGAAAACAAGCCAACGGATATGTTAATTATGTGAAAGGTGCCAATGTTGCCGGCTTTATGAAAGTGGCGAAAGCCATGATGGCGCAAGGGGTAATTTAATCACATTTTTATCTTAAAAATTCAAAAAGGCTCAAAGATTAATGCAGAATCTTTGAGCCTTTTTAAACAATTATCACTATCTTGCGCGGCACTTTTATAAATTATTAATTTTAAATATAAATATCAATGAAAATTTATCAAACAGATGAAATCAGGAACATCGCTATTATCGGTAGTTCCGGCTCAGGGAAAACCACTCTCGCGGAAGCAATGCTTTTCGAGGGTGGGATTATAAAACGCAGAGGAAGTGTAGATAACGGAAACACAGTTAGCGACTACTTCCCGGTAGAAAAAGAATATGGTTATTCGGTGTTTTCAACCATTTTCAGCGTAGAGTGGAAAGGACGCAAACTCAATTTTATTGACTGTCCGGGTTCGGACGACTTTGTCGGCGGCGCTGTTTCGGCAATGAATGTTACCGATACTTCCCTTATGCTTATCAATGGGCAGTATGGAATTGAAGTAGGTACTATCAATATGTTCCGGTATGCCGAACAATTCAACAAACCGGTGGTTTTTATGATTAACCAACTTGAACATGACAAGTGTGATTACGATAATGTTGTAACCCAATTAAAAGAAACTTTTGGCACGAAAGTAGTGCCTATCCAATATCCTGTTGCTACCGGAGCAGCTTTCAATGCTGTTATCGATGTATTGGCAATGAAAATGTATAAGTGGAAAGCCGAAGGTGGAACTGCCGAAGTACTTGACATTCCGGCAGGTGAACAGGCTAAAGCCGAAGAACTCCAACAAGCATTGATAGAAGCTGCTGCAGAGAGCGATGAGGCTTTGATGGAAAAATTCTTCAACGATGGTAGTCTTACCGAAGAGGAAATGCGTGAAGGTATTAGCAAAGGTTTGGTTGAGAGAGGCATATTCCCGGTATTGTGCGTAAGCGCAGGACACAACATGGGTGTAGACCGTGCATTGGGAGTTCTTGGAGATATTGTTCCTTGCATTTGTAAAATGGATTCTTACAAAAATACCGAAGGAAAAGAAATCAAACCTGATTCAAGTGCACCGACAAGTATGTTTATTTTCAAAACAACCGTAGAACCTCATATCGGTCGCGTTTCTTATTTCAAAGTGATGTCGGGAACCGTTAAATCGGGAGATGATATGTTGAATGAAGACAGGGGGTCGAAAGAACGTATTTCACAATTATTTGTGGTTGCCGGACAAAACCGTATGGAAGTCGAAGAACTGAAAGCCGGTGATATAGGCGCAACTGTTAAATTGAAAGATGTGAATACAGGTCACACTTTGAATGGAAAAGGTGTGGATAATAGGTTTGATTTTATCAAATATCCGAATCCGAAATACCGCAGAGCCATTAAAGCCGTCAACGAAGCTGATGCTGAAAAATTGAGCGAAATCCTTACCCGTATGCGCGCCGAAGACCCAACATGGCTCGTAGAACAATCGAAAGAATTGAAACAAATGATTGTTTCGGGACAAGGAGAATTCCACCTCAAAACATTGAAATGGAGAATCGAAAATAACGATAAACTGCTTATCGAATTCCTCGAACCGAAGATTCCTTACCGGGAAACCATCACAAAAGCTGCCCGTGCCGATTATCGCCACAAAAAACAATCTGGTGGCGCCGGACAATTCGGTGAAGTTCACCTAATCGTTGAGCCTTACCAAGAAGGAATGCCGATGCCCGAAATATACAGATTCAACGGACAAGAATTCAAAATACAAGCACGCGACGTACAAGAAGTTAACCTTGATTGGGGCGGAAAACTTGTATTCGTGAACAGTATCGTAGGAGGTTCTATCGATGCCCGTTTCTTACCTGCCATATTGAAAGGTATCATGGGACGTATAGAACAAGGTCCTTTGACCGGTTCTTATGCTCGCGACGTGCGTGTAATCGTTTACGACGGCAAAATGCACCCGGTAGACTCAAACGAAATCTCATTCATGTTAGCCGGACGTAACGCATTCAGTGAAGCATTCAAAAATGCGGGACCTAAAGTATTGGAGCCGATTTACGATGTTGAAGTATCACTTCCTGCCGATTATATGGGAGATGTGATGGGTGACTTGCAAGGTCGTCGCGCCATGATTATGGGTATGTCGTCTGAAAAAGGTTACGAAAAACTGATGGCTAAGGTTCCTTTGAAAGAAATGAGTAATTACTCGACTTCTTTGAGCTCTCTTACCGGAGGTCGCGCCTCTTTCAATATGAAATTTGCTGCTTACGAACTTGTTCCGACAGATGTTCAAGACAAGCTGTTGAAAGAATACGAAGCTCAAAAAGAGGCTGAGAAAGATTAATGGCGCTAATTAGATCAGTCAGAGGATTTACTCCTCAAATAGGAAAAAATGTTTTTTTAGCTGAAAATGCTGCAATTATCGGTGATGTAATTATCGGCGATGATTGCAGCATTTGGTATAATGTAGTATTAAGAGGCGATGTCAATTCTATCCGAATCGGCAATCGTGTGAATATTCAAGACGGAAGTGTTGTACATACATTATACGAAAAATCGGTAGCAATTATCGGAGATGATGTTTCCATCGGTCACAATGTAACCATACATGGTGCTAAAATCGAAAATGGCGCATTGATTGGAATAGGAGCGGTTGTGTTAGACCACGCTGTAATAGGCGAAGGTGCTATCATCGCTGCCGGCTCTGTCGTGTTGAGTGGAACTCAAGTAGAGGCAGGTTCTATTTATGCCGGAGTGCCCGCTAAATTCGTAAAAAAAGTCGATCCCGAACAATCGAAAGAAATCAATCAGAAGATTGCGAAGAATTATCTGATGTATTCGGAGTGGTATCGATAATCATTCCGCTACCAATACACAAATCACATTCCGTATCATAAATTACAGCGAATTGACCCGATGCAATTCCCTGAATCTTATCTCCGGAGTCGATTCTATACAAATCGCCTATCCTTTTGATTGTTCCGAATGTGAAGTCGGGAGTATGGCGAATTTTGAAAGCGATTTTTTTCTCTCCTTCAAATTCACCCCAAATATCTTCAGTGATAAATTGGAATCCTTGTAAATTAACGACCTTGCCGTATTGTGTTTCGGGGTCATAGCCGTTGGAAACATACACGATATTGCGACGAATGTCTTTTTTTATAACAAACCAAGGGCCGCCACTCAATCCCAAACCCTTGCGTTGTCCGATGGTGTGAAACCAATAACCCTTGTGTTTGCCCACCACTTTTCCGGTTTCAAATTCGACAATCTTTCCGGGACGTTCTCCTAAATATCTTTTGATGAAATCGTTGTAATTGATTTTTCCAAGGAAACAAATTCCCTGACTGTCTTTGCGCTGTGCACTGGGTAAACCTTCACGGGCTGCGATTTCCCTGACTTCGCTTTTTTGCAAATGTCCGATGGGAAACATCAATTTAGAAACTTGCAGGTAATCGACTTGTCCCAAAAAATAAGTTTGGTCTTTTACTTTATCGGCAGCAGTCGAAAGCCATGTTTTACCTTGAACCTCATTTTCTTTAAAAACCTCAGTAGTAGTGGCATAATGTCCGGTTGCAATTTTATCGAAAGCGTGTCCCCATTTCTGTTCAAAGCAACCGAATTTAATCAGTTTGTTACACATCATATCGGGATTGGGAGTCAAACCACGTTTAACAGCATCAATCGTATAATTCACTACATTTTCCCAATATTCTTCATGCAACGATACGACCTCCATGCGGCAACCATACTTTTTGGCAATGTAAGTTGTAATCTCAATATCTTCTTCCGAAGGACAATCAATATATCCGTGCTCATCTTCCATCCCTATTTTGATATAAAAAATAGTCGGATCGTACCCCGCTTCTTTAAGCTGGTGAACAACGACAGAACTGTCGACTCCTCCTGAAACTAAGGCTGCAATGTTCATGGTGCAAAATTACGTTTTTTTATATTTCGTCTTGAAGAAAAGGGAAAAGTTCAGGGAAAATAATCGCGGGAAGAAAATGTGATTCCGCTTTACGGCTTTTGGCTTTTACTTCTTCGGCAAAATCGTGTTCTTTCTTTAGTTTTTTTAAAGCCATTTCGGAAGCGACTTGGTGAGCCGCTTTTTTTGAGTTGCCAATTCCAATACCCGCTAATAATCCGTTCAATTTTACCTGCGTTTGGAATATCGGGTTATAATCTGCGTCTTTGAAACTTTCGATTAACTCAAACTCTAATTCCACTCTGTGTTTTTGGCTCCATTCAAGCAATTTGGATTTGAAATTAATTTCTTTTTTCGCTAATTTTTCAATGTTAAGATAACGCTCTATAATTTGAGTTTCGATGAATTTATAGGTTACCTTGTAGCCTTTATCCAAGTATATTGCACCTATCAATGCCTCAAAAGCATTTCCCAAGATATGGCTTTTTTGTGTATTGATTCGAGTTGAAGATATGATAAGTTTATGAAGACCAAGTTCGGTCGCGATATAATCCAAAGATTCGCGTTGCACGATTTTCGAGCGGGTAGTGGTTAAAAATCCCTCACTTTTGTGCTCGAATTTTTTAAAAACAATATCAGCTACGACTGCATCCAAGATCGCATCACCCAAAAACTCCAATCGTTCGTTATTGATACACTTTCCTGATTCGGTTTCCCTGCATGATTTGTGTCGCAAAGCCTCTTCGTAGATCCGGATGTTTCCGGGAAAAAAGCCTAAGATTTTGTAGAAAACAAAATAAGACCCTTTCTTCTTGTTTCGAAAGAGCCTTATTCTATTGAGTGTTAATTTAAGCATCTGAATTATAAATTATAAATTATAAATTATAAATTATGAATTTGCGCTGGAGCACTTATTTATAATTTATAATTTATAATTTATAATTTTACTTTGTGAATTTTTTGACAATTACACAAGCATTATGCCCGCCAAATCCAAACGTATTGGAAAGAGCAGCATCTACTTTACGCTTTTGCGCTTTGTTGAAGGTAAAATTGAGTTTATTGTCAATTTCAGGATCGTCATCTCCTTCTTCGTGGTTAATTGTAGGAGGAACAATATCGTTTTGAACAGCCAAAACACAAGCCATTCCTTCAACTGCCCCTGCTGCACCCAGCATGTGTCCGGTCATGGATTTAGTCGAACTGATATTGAGATCGTAAGCATATTCTCCAAACACTTCCTTAATAGCCTTGCATTCGGATGGGTCGCCTACCGGGGTAGAAGTTCCATGCACATTGATATAGTCGATTTCTTCGGGTTTCATTCCGGCATCTTCCAAAGCGTTGCGCATGACCAACATAGCACCTAATCCTTCGGGATGAGAGGCTGTGAGGTGATAAGCATCGGCCGACATTCCGCCTCCGACTACTTCGGCATAGATTTTTGCTCCACGGGCTAAAGCATGTTCCATTTCTTCGAGAACGATACAAACACCGCCTTCTCCCATTACAAATCCGTCGCGACTTTTGCTGAATGGACGAGAAGCTGTTTCCGGAGAATCGTTTCTTGTAGACAAAGCGGTTAAAGCGTTGAATCCGCCTATTCCGGCAGGAGTAATTGCCGCCTCGGCTCCTCCGGTTATAACAGCGTTGGCTTTTCCCAGGCGGATTAAGTCGAAACCTGTAATAATTCCGTTGGTGGATGAAGCGCAAGCCGAAACCGTACCAAAATTGGGACCTCTAAAGCCGTACATCATCGAAATATGACCGGCAGCAATATCGCTGATCATTTTCGGGATAAAAAACGGATTGATTTTAGGGCCTATTTCTTCGTGCAGGTAATAATTACCTACTTCTTGTTCAAATGTACCGATACCACCAATTCCGGAAGAAAATATCACACCAACTTTGTCTTTGTCTTCTTTTTCCATGTCAAAATTGGCATCTTCGATAGCTTCTTTTGCCGAAGCTACTGCGAATAGCGAGTATCTATCGAATTTTTTCAATTCTTTGCGGTCAAAATATATAAAAGGATCAAATCCTTTCACTTCACACGCGAATTGTGTTTTAAATTTCGAGGCATCAAATAAAGTAATGGGTCCGGCCCCACTTTTTCCTTCGAGCATGGCATTCCATGTGGATTCCACGTCATTTCCCAAAGGAGTAATGGCTCCCAGACCCGTTACAACTACTCTTTTTAATTCCATAAAGGTAAAATAAGAGATTTACTTAGCGTTAGCTTCGATATAAGCGATTGCGTTACCTACAGTTCCGATTTTTTCGGCTTGATCGTCCGGAATAGAAATTCCGAATTCTTTTTCGAATTCCATAATCAATTCAACTGTGTCTAAAGAATCAGCTCCTAAGTCATTAGTAAAGCTTGCTTCGTTAGTTACTTCAGATTCTTCTACGCTGAGTTTGTCAACGATGATAGCTTTTACTCTTGATGCAATGTCAGACATAACTTTTAATTTTTAGTTAGTAAAATAAAGAATAAGTTTCTATTTTTGCACTGCAAAGGAAAGCATTATTATTGAAATAAGAAAAGATTTTAAGAAAAAATTGCACATAAAGGTAAAAATTGTGCATTAAAAATGTAAAAAAAATGAAGAAAAGTGTTGCTATTTTGGCTTCAGGCTCAGGCTCAAACGCAGAAAATATTATCAGGTATTTTCGCTCTAAAAACAATAAAGATGTTTGTTTTCAGGTGATTATAAGTAATAAGGAAGATGCTTATGTGCATGAACGTGCTAAAAACTTGGGAATTTCTTCTTATACATTCAAAAAATCTGATTTTGAAAGCGGAAAAGTATTGGAATTCTTAAAAGAACAGTCAATTGATTTCATCATTTTAGCCGGATTCCTTCTAAAAGTACCGGAAAATTTATTGCAAGCATATCCTAATAAAATTATCAATATCCATCCGGCACTTTTGCCCAAATTCGGAGGAAAAGGAATGTATGGTTCTTATGTGCACGAGGCGGTAGTTGCTGCCAAAGAAAAAGAATCGGGAATAACCATTCACTACGTCAATGAAAACTACGACGAGGGGCAAATTATATTTCAAGCCAAATGCGAAGTTTTACCGACCGATACGCCTGATGATGTGGCGGAGAAAGTACATGAGTTGGAATATGAGTTTTTCCCAAAAGTGATAGAACAAATATTATCATTCTAACATTCTATTTTTCAAATCCATGCTTTCGCGCAAAATTCTTAACACTTCAATTTTATTTGCTTGAGTTATTTGGTAAAATATAATATGGCGACCGGCACGATACCTGAAAATATTTTTGTCGATTTCATCGTAGTTTTTTCCAATCGTTGGGTTTTCTGCAATCTCTTCACAAAAATAAATCAAAAGTTCATAGTATTTGTCTGCCTGATTTTCCGACCAAGTATCATAGGTGTAATTCCAAATGCCGGATAAATCTTCTACAGCTTTATTGGATAAGGAGTACTTGAGCATTTTTATTGGCTTTTAACGATTTGAGATGTTCTTTAGGATTGAAATTTTCTGCGATTCCGCTATCAATTCCTTCTTGAATGGCATATTTCAACACTTTAATTCTATTTTCTTCCTCTTCCAATAAACGCAAACCGGCACGAATGACTTCGCTTACATTTTTATATCTACCTTCTAAAATGTTGCTTTCAACAAAATCTTCGAAGTAATTGCCTAAAGATACAGATGTATTTCTTCCCATTTTTCAATTTTATTAAACAATTAAACTGCCACAAAGTTACCAATTTTTGGTAATTACGCAAGCTGAATTTTAATAAATTTCAATAGCAGGCACTGAATAATTTCATTGTACATCTCTAACAAAAACTTTAAAATCAAAATAATTGTGATGCCATTATAACAATTATTCAAAATAGTATTTTAATTTTGTGGTTGATAATATAAAAACAAATATGCCTATGACATAAAAAAGCGTAGTGTTACGCACTTCTAAAATATAGTTTGAAAAAACATTTTAGTTTATTCTTTCTCACTGAAAGTTTGGCGATTGACAGAGATAGAAAAAAGGCTAAGTTGAAATGTTCACGTGTTTTAGCGTGGACTTTTGCTTGTCTTGTTTTTATCGGGTTACGCCAAATACCTCAGTGAGTGGGATACTGTAAAGTACCAAGATTAAATAAGTGGAGAGTTGAAAGTTGAAAATGGAAAGTTGAATTGCAAATCGGCCTGAGCCAAAATATTTTCACTATCGACTTCCCATTTTCAATTTTCAATTTTCAACTTTCAATTATATGAAAACATTCATGGACGACAACTTCGTTTTGCAAACGGAGACAGCACAATTTCTTTATCACGAACATTCTAAAAGATTACCGATCATCGACTATCATTGTCATTTGAATCCGGAACATATCGCAAAAGATCGTAAGTTTGATAACCTTGGTCAAATTTGGTTGGAAGGCGACCATTACAAATGGCGTGCCATGCGTACAAACGGTGTCGACGAACGTTTTTGCACAGGAAAAGATACAAGCGACTGGGAAAAATTTGAAAAATGGGCGGAAACGGTTCCTTACACCATGCGTAACCCGTTGTATCACTGGACGCATTTAGAATTGAAATCTGCTTTTGGCGTAACTAAAGTCCTTAAACCTGAAACGGCTAAAGAAATTTATGACGAATGTACCGCTAAATTGCGTACTCCCGAATTTTCTGCCCGTGGTTTGATGAAACACTACAACGTGGAAGCGGTTTGTACGACCGATGACCCTGTAGATTCTTTGGAACATCATATCGCATTGAAAAACGAAGGATTCAGCGTAAAAGTGCTTCCCACTTGGCGCCCGGATAAAGCAATGGCGGTAGAAGTTCCTGCCGATTTTCGCGCTTACGTTGAAAGATTATCGGAAGTTTCGGGCGTTTCCATCAGTAATTTTGCAGATTTGTTGCAAGCACTTCGCGTACGTCATGATTTCTTTGTTTCGGTAGGATGTAAATTGTCCGACCACGGAATCGAAGAATTTTATGCGGAAGATTATACCGATGCAGAAATTGAAACCATATTTAATAAAGTGTATGGCGGTAAAAAATTGTCGAACGAAGAAATCTTGAAATTCAAATCAGCCATGATGGTTGAATTTGCCGTGATGGATTGGGAAAAAGGTTGGACACAACAACTTCACTACGGAGCTATCCGCAACAACAATACTCGTTTGTTCAAACAATTAGGAGCAGATACCGGTTTTGATTCTATCGGAGATTTTACGGTTGCGAAAAACATGTCGAAATTCCTGAATCGCTTGGATACCGAAAATAAATTGACAAAAACAATTATTTATAATCTCAATCCTCGCGATAACGAGTTGATTGCTACGATGATTGGAAACTTTCAAGACGGTTCGGTTGCCGGAAAAATTCAATTCGGTTCGGGCTGGTGGTTTTTAGACCAAAAAACGGGAATGGAGGCACAAATGAATGCGCTTTCAGCCCTTGGTTTGCTGAGCCGTTTTGTCGGCATGTTGACCGACTCACGCAGTTTTATTTCTTATCCACGTCACGAATATTTCCGTCGTATTCTTTGTAATTTAATCGGAAACGATGTCGAGCAAGGTTTATTACCCGCATCCGAATTGCCATTTATCGGCAAGTTAGTAGAAAATGTATCTTATTATAATGCTAAAAAATTCTTTAATTTCTAAATGAAAAAAGTAGTAACTTTTGGGGAGATTATGCTTCGTTTGGCAACTCCCGGCTATCAAAGATTTATTCAATCAAACAATTTGAATGCCACATTTGGCGGAGGAGAAGCGAATGTTGCCGTATCGTTGTCAAACTATGGTATTCCTACTGATTTCATAACCCGTTTACCGAAAAACGATATTGCAGAATGGTGTATTTCCGATTTGCGCAAATATAATGTTGGAGTAAACAATATCATTCGTGGAGGTAATCGCGTAGGTATTTATTTTCTTGAAACAGGCGCAGTTGCTCGCGCATCTAAAGTGATTTACGACCGTGCTGATTCTTCTATCGCTGAAATTCAACCGGGTATGGTGAATTGGCGGGAAATCTTCAAAGATGCACAGTGGTTCCATTGGACGGGAATTACTCCCGCACTTTCGCAAGGTGCTGCCGATGCTTGTCTGGAGGCCATTAAAATCGCTAACGAAATGGGCGTAACGGTTTCTACGGATTTGAATTATCGCAAAAACCTTTGGAAATATGGCAAATCGGCATCTGAAGTCATGCCTGCTTTGGTAGAAGGTTGCGATGTTATCCTCGGAAATGAAGAAGATGCAGAAAAAGTTTTCGGAATCAAGCCCGAAGGTTTCGATGTGGCTCACACGGGCGGCGAAGTCGACGCTGCCGAATTTGAATCGGTTTGCGTACAAATGATGAAAAAATTCCCTCGTGCGAAAAAAGTGATCGTTACATTGCGTGGTTCAATCAATGCCAATCACAACACATGGGACGGTTGCTTGTATGCCAACGGAAAATTATATCAATCCAAACGTTACGATATTACCCATATCGTCGACCGCGTAGGTGGTGGCGACTCTTTTATGGGAGGTCTAATCTACGGATTGATCTCCTACCCTGCCGACGATCAAAAAGCATTGGAATTTGCCGTTGCAGCTTCCTGCTTGAAACATACTATTTACGGAGATTTCAACCTTGTTACTGTTGCCGAAGTCGAAAGCCTGATGGGCGGCGATGGTTCGGGACGAGTTTCCAGATAATCATCGTGCGTCAGCTATCCCCCTCTGGAGGGGGCAGGGGGAGGATTTTTGATAATAAAACAAAAAAAAGAATTTATAATTATAAATGTTTTAATAAAAATAATATTTTATGGTACAGTACCGTGATTTAAACAACCTAATGGAAATAAGAAACCATTCAAAAAGTAAAGCAAGTCTGAAAAACTTGACGAGTATTGGAGTTTTTAAATTCCTATTTTTATCTTTATTAATCCTTTATGGGTGTAATGAAAAAGAAGAGCCTTTTTATATCAATTTAGACACTGACACTTTAATTTTTGGATATGAAAGCGGAAACGAAACAATAACAGTTTCGAACAATGGCGATTGGTCTGTTTCCGGTGAAATGGATTGGTGTAAAGTATTACCTAAAACCGGCAACGGGAATTTAACCATTACGGTAACTGTTTCGGAAAATGGATTACTTAAAGAACGAGAGGTCATACTAACATTTCGGTGTAGAACAGAAATCTCCACAATTAAAGTTACGCAACAAAAAGCGGAAGAATGGGTTTTAATAAACGATGTGCGTTGGGCAACTCGCAATATAGGCACACCTCATACTTTTGCACAAACCCCCGAAGATTACGGCGATTATTACCAATGGAATAATGGAACAACGAATCTTCTTGTTGACACCGAATATTATAGTATTTATTATATAGACGCAATCTCTTGGCTACCTACTAACGACCCCAGCCCTTCGGGTTATCGTCTTCCTACACTCACAGAAATAGAAAATTTGTTTGATGCAACTTATGTAACAAATGAATGGATAACTCGAAACGATGTAAACGGTAGAAGATTTACAGACAAAACAAGCGGTAAGAGTATTTTTCTGCCAGCTGCGGGTTTTTGCGACAATCTCGAAGGCAAATTGAAACTCGTTGGAACGGTCGGTAACTACTATGGAGGGACACGAGGAGAATATGGTGTACATGGCTTTCTCTTTGGCGATGACCTTGGTGCGGACTTGGTAAATTGGGGCAGCCCTTCGATCGGATTTCCTGTTCGTCCAGTTGCAGAATAGTCTATGGTTAGTCAAAGAAAAGGGACAAGCGAACGGTAGTGCAATTCAAATAGTGAAGTGAAATCAGACAAGAAAATGTAAAATTTACAATGCAATGACAAACAAACATCAAAATCAGCAAATAACCGACAATGAACAATTAATCGCATACTGCGGAATTTATTGTAAATACTGTCAGGCATTTACGTCGGGAAAATGTGAAGGCTGTAGGAGTAATTCTGCGAAAAGCGCCGTTTTATATAAAAAATGTCAAGTAAAGCCGTGTTGTATCGAAAATGGATTTTTTACCTGTGCCGATTGTACAAAATACGCTTCTACAAAAGATTGCAAGAAGTATAATCCTCTGTTGCTTAAGATTGCCTCACGGATTGAAGGTAGCAACCGCAGTAAAGCGATTGAAATGATTAAAACAAAAGGGCAAGCCGAATTTTTGGCGTTTATGGAAGATAAAAAATGGGTATGCTTCAAAGTCAAAGATACTCTTTTAAATAAAAAATTTGGCAAAAAAGTAGATGAATAAAATTAATAACAACTCAAAAAATAATTATACCTTTGCTGTCATAAATTTGTCCCCAAAATATGATTAATCGGGGACAAAAAATCAATAAAATAATAATGCAAGTAACAATAAATCAAATAGAAAGCAAAATAAAAAAATTCAAGCGAGGGAAAATATTTTTCCTTAACGATTTCGCAGGTTTAGGAACACCCGATGCCATTAAAAAATCGTTACAACGCTTGACAAATTCGAGCTTGCTCATGCGACTTGCTAACGGTATTTATTGGTATCCCAAGAAAGAAAAAGAATTGTATGGTGTGAAAATTTCGAGCAAACCCACACTTGATGAAATCGCCAAAGCCATTGCCAAGCGAGATAAGGCTCGTATCGTTCCCACAGGTTTGCACGCACTTAATCTGCTAAATCTATCCACACAAGTGCCTGCAAATGTTGTTTATCTAACAGACGGAACAGCACGAAAAATAAGCATCGGTGGGGGGAAAGGTATTTTATTTAAGCACACTTCCGAAGTTAAACGATTAGCGTATAAGTCTGAATATCTAATGCTTATTGTTTCAGCGTTGCGTGAAATCGGTGAAAGCAATATAACAAACGAACAACTTGCAATCATTAAAGAGCATTTTTCGCACATTACAAAACAGGAATTTGAAACAGACATAAAACTTGTTCCTGTTTGGATTCACAAAATACTTTTAGCGATATGACATTTTTACAGTTACCTAAAAACGAAAAGATTGAGTTAATCAATCAAATGCACGAAGAAACGAAATTACCACAAGTCATTATCGAAAAAGATTTGTGGGTTACAGCCGTTTTGCGTGCGTTGTTCGCCTTATCTTATGCTGAAAATTTATCTTTTAAAGGCGGAACTTCGTTAAGCAAATGTTGGAATTTGATAGAGCGATTTTCAGAAGATATTGATATTGCCATCAATCGTGAATTTTTTGGATTTCTCTGCGACACTTTTACCATTAAGCAAATTAGCAAGGATTTACGAAAATCGGCTTGCAAATTTGTTCGCAACGATTTACAATTTGATTTGGCTCGTCAAATGGAAAGAAACGGCATTTCTACCGATTTGTTTTCTGTAAAAATGAACATCACGCCTGTTACAACTATTGACCCCGAAAAAGTTTTTGTGGAATACAAATCTGTTTTCAATGCAAGTCCGTACATTAAAAATACGGTTATTTTGGAAATTGGCGGTCGCTCAATGAAAGAGCCAATACAAAAAATTGAAATACAGTCGTTTCTTGACAAGCATTTTTCACAAGCTACTTTTGCTGAAAAATCATTTGAAATCAATGTCGTTGTACCGGAACGCACATTTTTGGAAAAAGTTTGCTTGTTGCACGAAGAATTTTCCAAACCAAACGAACAGGTGCGAGTGGAAAGAATGAGCCGACACATGTACGATTTAGCAAGAATGATAGATACACCCATTGCCGACAATGCACTGAAAAACAAAGATTTATTTCATTCAATTGTTGCGCACCGCCGTATGTTTATCGCAATGAAAGATTTTGACTACGACACTCTTTCTCCGAAAACAATAAAAATCATTCCGCCCGAAAACGTAATTTCAAAATGGGAAGACGACTACAACAAAATGCAAACAATGATTTATGGAAAGTCATTATCATTCAACGATATAATAGAAAAAATAACGAAACTAAATGAAAAAATAAATTTAATAACAACTTAAAAAAATATGCTTGAACAATTTTCATTAAAACGAAAAATCGCCCTCATAACCGGCGCTTCTTATGGCATCGGAATGGCTATCGCTCAAGCGCTTCATGGTGCGGGCGCCACGATTGTATTTAATGATATTAATGCCGATTTAGTGCAAAAAGGTATTCAATCTTATAGAGAAGCAGGGATTAAAGCGTATGGCTATGTTTTCGACGTTACCAACGAAGAACAAGTATATGATGTTATCGACCAAATTACGGAAGAAGTAGGTGTTATTGATATTTTGGTAAATAACGCCGGAATTATCAAACGTATTCCTGCTATTGATATGACCGCTAAAGATTTTCGTCAAGTTATTGATATAGATTTGACCGGGCCGTTTATCGTTTCTAAAGCCGTAGCTCCGGGAATGATTGAAAAAGGCGGTGGAAAAATTATCAATATCTGCTCTATGATGAGCGAATTAGGTCGCGAAACGGTTTCTGCCTACGCTGCTGCCAAAGGAGGCTTAAAAATGCTCACTAAAAATTTGGCTTGCGAATGGGCTGAATACAATATTCAAGTAAACGGCATCGGACCGGGTTATATCGCAACTCCGCAAACCGCACCTTTGCGTGAACCGGGACACCCTTTCAATGAGTTTATTATCGCTAAAACTCCGGCAGGACGCTGGGGAACAACCGACGATTTGCAAGGCCCGGCTGTGTTCTTGGCTTCTGCAGCTTCCGATTTCGTAAATGGTCACATACTATATGTAGACGGTGGCATATTAGCATATATTGGCAAACAACCTAAATAAGTGAAAAACGAAAAGTGAAAAACGAAAAGTGAAAAGTGAAAAGTGAAAAACGAAAAGTGAAAAATTAAGATTTTATGTATAATAAAACAGATTCTATACTAAAAACAAAAAGTTATTCTTTCGCTATTAGAATAGTTAAGTTAGCACAATACTTGCAAAAAGAAAAAAGTGAGTATGTACTTTCTAAACAAGTGCTTCGTAGCGGAACTGCAATTGGTGCTCTAATTAGAGAAGTTGAATTTGGGCAAAGCAAAGATGATTTTATCCACAAACTAAGCATCTCGCTTAAAGAGGCTAACGAATCTGATTATTGGATTTCTCTATTATTTGATACTGAATATATTGATAATTCTATGCACAAAAGTTTATCTTCAGACTGCTCTGAATTAATTTATATTTTAGTATCTTCTATCAAAACAGCAAAAGAAAATAATAAAAAAAACAAACAATAATTTTTCACTTTTCACTTTTCGTTTTTCACTTATAAAAAATAAATTATGGCAAGATTTAATAAAATACAAGTTTTGAGTGCAATGGCAAGTACCGGTATGGTACCTGTTTTCTACAATAAAGATGTAGAGATTGCGAAGAATGTCGTAAAAGCATGTTATGACGGTGGTGTTCGTGCTTTTGAGTTTACAAACAGAGAAGAATTTGCTCACGAAGTGTTTGGTGAATTGACTAAATGGGCAGCAAAAGAATGTCCGGAAATGATTATGGGTATCGGTTCTGTTGTTGATGCTCCAACAGCTGCGCTCTATATTCAGTTGGGCGCTAATTTCATCGTTGGACCGTTATTCAACCCTGATGTAGCCAAAGTAGCTAACCGGCGTTTGATTCCCTATTCTCCCGGGTGCGGTTCCGTATCGGAAGTAGGGTTTGCGCAAGAAATGGGTTGTGATATTTGCAAAGTATTTCCCGGCGACGTTTTAGGCGCTAACTTCGTGAAAAATTTGAAAGCTCCTATGCCTTGGTCTATG
>Ga0209628_10000404_pt1 | contig 26183 bp, 25 predicted proteins | sample TergutCu122P4_FD_187285 | JGI IMG/M metagenome (GOLD analysis project Ga0209628, IMG submission 187285) | Cubitermes ugandensis P4 segment gut microbial communities from Kakamega Forest, Kenya - Cu122 P4 (SPAdes) (version 2) | ecosystem: Host-associated > Arthropoda: Insects > Digestive system...
CAAGCCGGCGGTGCGCATTTTTCTGATGTCCGACGCCACCGTGCTCAGCCTGCCGAATCAAATCGACGGCGGCGGCAACGGCTTGCAGAGCATGGTCGAAACCCTGCTCGATCTCGGCGTGAACATCCGCCTATGCCGCACCTGCGCGCTACTCCGGGGTCTCGGCGAATTGCCGCTGATAGACGGCGTCGCCATCGGCACGCTGGCCGAGCTGGCCGAAGCGACGCTGACGGCGGACAAAGTCATCACCTTCTAGTTTTTCCATCCCACATTTCGCCAAGAAGAAAGTAGCCAAAGAAGAAGGCGACCCCAGGTTACGCGGTCGGCTACGCCGACTACCCTCTCCGACTCGACGGGCCGGGCGGCTGGCTAATGAAAAGACGCCAGCCGACGTCCCCCGGCCCGTCTGCGTTGCTCGGCGCTCCACATGGGGCCCAAAAGCGTCGCAATGTGTCGGCCAAGGCTGAATCAGGCGTTCAGGCGATTACCCAGTGGTGGCTGATTCGCTTCAAGGTCTTCGCCCGGCGCTGAGGTAGAATGGCCGGTCTGCATTTTTGTCAGACTAGTCATGGATTTGATTGCCCGCGTCGCCCAGCATTTCGCAGACAGCGCCCAAACCAAGTTGCAGGCGGTTGAGGCCTTGTCGCCGCCGATTGCGGCTGCCATCGAGACCCTCACCGCCTGTCTGGTGAATGGGGGCAAGATTCTTGCCTGCGGTAATGGCGGCTCGGCCGCCGACGCCCAGCATTTTGCCGCCGAGCTGATCGGCCGCTTCGAGGCCGAGCGCCAGGAACTGGCGGCCATCGCGCTGACCACCGATACCTCGATCCTGACCGCGGTAGCCAACGATTACGCCTTCAACCGGGTGTTTTCCCGCCAGGTGCGCGGTCTGGGCCATGCGGGCGACGCGCTGCTGGCCATTTCAACCTCCGGCAATTCGGCCAACATCATCGAGGCCATCAAGGCGGCGCACGAGCACGACATGCGCGTCATTGCGCTGACCGGGCGCGGCGGCGGCCAGATTGGCGAGATGCTGCGCGACGACGATATTCATCTGTGCGTGCCGGCGGAGCGGACGGCGCGCATCCAGGAAACCCATCTCTTGATCATTCATTGCCTGTGCGATGGTATCGACGCACTACTTTTGGGAGTTGAATAATGCACAAGACCCGGTTTACCCTCGCTGCCGCCTTGCTTGCCGCCCTGCCGCTGCTCCAGGGCTGTTTCCCGACCCTCGTCACCGGTGCCGCGACCGGCGTCATGGCGGTCCATGACCGGCGCTCGATCGGCACCCAGACCGACGATGAGGGCTTTGAATGGAAGGCGCGGGCGCGCCTGCCCGAGCAGTACAAGGAGCAATCCAATGTCAGCGTCACGTCTTACAACCGGCGTCTGGTGCTGACCGGCGAAGTCCCCAATGCCGAGGCCAAGGCGGCGACCGAGGCCGCCGTGCGCGCCATCGACGGTCTGCGCGGGGTGTACAACGAACTCGGCATCGGCCCGGTTTCCAAGCTCGGCAGCCGCAGCAACGACAGCTACATCACCTCCAAGGTCAAGGGCCGTCTGGTCGATTCGGACCAGGTCTCGGCCAATCATGTCAAGGTGCTTACCGAGCGCGGCATCGTCTATCTGATGGGCATCGTCAACGAGCGCGAAGCCCGGGCCGCGGTAACCGTCGCCCGCACCACGTCCGGCGTGCAAAAGGTGGTTAACCTGATGGAGGTTGTCGACGAGGCCGAAACGCGGCGCATCGACGAGCAGATGTTCAGCGCTCGCGACCAGCAGCAGCCTCCGCCGCCGCAACCCCTGGCCCCGGTCGAGAATCGCTGATTGCCTGTCCGGCGGCGCTTTGGCCCCGCCGGACGCCCCCTCCGCCATGAGCTACGCGCCGCCCGCCTTCGAAGCCAAAATCTGCCCGCCCGGAGAACTCGCCGCCCGCGCTGGCGCGCTGCCCCGGCCGCTGGTATTTACCAATGGCTGCTTCGACATCCTGCATCGCGGCCACGCCACTTATCTGGCGCAGGCCGCTTCGCTGGGCGCGGCCATGGTGGTGGCGCTCAATAGCGACGCCTCGGTCAAGCGCCAGGGCAAGGGGGACGACCGCCCGGTCAATGCGCTGGAGGACCGTCTGGCGGTGATGGCGGCTCTCGCATCGGTGTCGCTGGTCACCTGGTTCGACGAGGACACGCCGCTACAACGCATTCTCGATTGCCGGCCAGAAATTCTGGTCAAGGGCGGCGATTGGCCCGTCGAGCGCATTGTCGGCGCGCCGGAAGTGCGCGCCTGGGGCGGCAGCGTGCACTCGATCCCCTTCATTCACCAGAAATCGACGACGGCGCTGCTGGAAAAAATCCGCCGTCTGTAGCTCTGCCGGCGTAGGCAACCTATTCAGGAAGGTTCTGCATTGAACCAGACAAGCATCTTTTGGCCCGTGATGGCCTTGGTCGGCTGGACGCTGGCTGTGCTACTGCTTATTCCCTATCAGCGATTCAAGGCGGTGTTTGCAGGCCAGGTCAAGGCGGGCGATTTCAAACACGGCGAATCCTCCAATGTCCCGTCGGCCGTCAGTATTCCCAACCGGACCTTCATGAATTTGCTGGAGGTTCCAGTCCTTTTTTACGTCGTGTGCCTCGTCTCCTACGTCACGCAGAATGTGACGTCCGGGATGATCATGCTGGGCTGGATCTATTTCGGCTTCAGAGTGGCGCACAGCCTAGTGTATCTCACCTACAACCATGCCGTTCATCGTTTCCTGGCCTTCGCGGCAAGCAACGTGGCGTTGGTCATCATGTGGGCAGCTTTGCTGCTGGCTCTCTCCAAGTAAACTAGCCGCCGAGCGCGGCCTTGAGCGAGTGCACTTCCGCCTGCGAGGCATTGATGATTTCGGCCAGGGTCTTGGCATCGAACAGGGCGTCTAGCATCGAGGTATCGACCACGCCGTCGAGTTCTGGATCGCGCCAGCCGAAGCCGCCGCGGTTGGCGATCTTGTTGGCGACATAGAGCACATCCGGCAGCGTGGCGATTTCGCTGATTTTGCGATCGGTTTCGTGTTCCTGCACGGCGACCAGCACCGATTCCGGCGAGCCGAGGGCCGACAGCAGGGCGTGGCCGATGCTGTCGTGCCAGCCGACCAGGAGGCCGTGCAATTCCGGCTTGTCGTTGACCAGTTCGGGAAAATTGGCGGCGCGCGACAAGAGGTAGAAAACGCCGAGATCGTGCACCAGACCGGCAAACATTGCCTCGTCGCCGTTGATTTTGGACAGTTTTTTCGCCAGAACCCGGCACAGCGCGGCGACATGCGAGGTGTGTTCCCACAGCCGCCGGGAAATGGCCTCGAAGGGTTTCATTTGCTTGGATCGAAGCAACTGCTCCATGGCCACGGCGAAGGACACCGTGCGCACCGCCTCCATGCCGACGCGGATGATGGCGTTCTTGACATCGGCGACTTCGCGGCCCGAGGGATTGAGCGCCACCGAGTTGGCCATGCGGATGATCTTGGTGCTCATCAGCGGCTCGGCGCCGACCAGCTTGGCCAGTTGCTCGATGTTCAGATTGGGGTCCTTGAGCGCGGAACGGACCTGGGTCGTGATATTGAGAAAGGTCGGGAAGGTGATTTCCTTGCCCGAGAGATCGCGGGCAATGTCTTCGAGAACCTTGAAGGTGAAAGAATTGGCCATGGTCCGCTTCCGCTTGTGAACAACGAGGGTCGGTGAATCGCGCCGCCCCGGCAAGGCCCGGGCGGCGTGAAGCCCGGGTTAGAACGGGATGTCGTCTCCCAGATCGTCGAAGGAAGGTTTGGGCTTGTTTTTGGGCGGGGCCGGCGCGTAATCGCTGGGCTCGTCGTAGCCGCCGCTAGACGCCGGCGCGCCCATGCCCTGACGGCCGCCGAGCATCTGCATTTCGTTGGCTTCGATTTCGGTGGTGTAGCGGTCCTGGCCGTCCTTGTCCTGCCACTTGCGGGTCTTGATGCGGCCCTCGATATAGACCGAGGAACCCTTTTTCAAATACTGGCCGGCAATTTCCGCCAGCTTGCGATAAAAGACCACGCGATGCCACTCGGTGACCTCGCGCTTCTCGCCGCTCTGCTTGTCCTTCCAGCTCTCCGTCGTCGCCAGACGGATATTGCAGACGGCATCGCCGCTGGCTGTGTAGCGGGTTTCCGGATCGGCGCCCAGATTGCCGACGAGAATCACCTTGTTAACGGATGCCATGCTTTGTATCTCCTACGTATTGGCGCGTGCATCGGGTCGTCCGATGCATCTGAATGCGAGACGCACATTGTAATTGCCGGGGCGAACCGCCGCCAGCGTTGCACCGCGCCAGCGTCTCCCGCCGCCTCGCGCCGGCTGGGCGATAATGAGGCCGATCTTGATCAGAAGAAGGAAAGATGCCGATGAAACCAAGCGCTCCCATGACCGCCCTGCTCCTGATCGCCAGCCATTTTGCCGGGCAAGAATAGGCGGGCTTCGATGACGAGTACGCGACGCGATTTTCTCAAGGCTGGCGGCGCGGCCAGTCTGCTCGCCGCCTTGGGCGGCTGCGCCAGCGGCGGCGGCAAGGCCAGCGGTCATGTGGCGGTGGTCGGCGGCGGCTTTGGCGGGGCCACGCTCGCCAAGTACCTGCGTTGGTGGAGCGAGGGCGGCGTCGCGGTGACGCTGATCGAGCCTCGCCCCGCGTTTGTCTCCTGCCCCGTTTCCAACCGGGTGATTGGCGGTCAGAAAACCCTGGCCGACATCACGCTCGGCTACGAGTCATTACAAGGGCGCTGGGGCGTGCGGCTGCTCCAGGATGAGGCCGTCGCCGTCGATGCCGTGGCGCGCACGGTTCGACTGGCTGGCGGCGGGCTCATCGGCTACGACCGGCTGGCGCTGTCGCCGGGCATCGACTTTCGCTTCGACCGCCTGCCCGGACTGGCCAGGCCGGCGGCTCAGGACAAGATCCTGCACGCCTGGCAGGGCGGGCCGCAAACCGTTCTGCTACGCCGCCAACTGGAAGCCATGCCCGATGGCGGCATCTACGTCATCGCCATTCCCCGCGCGCCCTACCGCTGCCCCGCCGCTCCCTTTGAGCGCGTCTCTCTGACGGCCCATTATTTCAAAGAGGCCAAGCCGCGCGCCAAGCTGGTGATTCTCGATGCCAATGACGATATCCCAGCGAAGAAAGATCTGTTTACCCGGGCCTGGAGCGAGTTATATCCCGGCATGATCGAGTACCGCGCCAACAGCGAGCTCAGGGATGTCCACGCCGCCAGCAACACCGCCGTGCTCGATGGCGAGCGCCTGAAGGCCGACGTGCTGAACGTGATTCCGCCGCAGCAGGCCGGGCGGATCGCCAGAGAGGCCGGCCTCAAGCTCGTCAATCAGCGCTGGGTGGATGTCGACTGGCTGACGATGGAATCGACCAGCGCGCCGGGCGTGCATGTGCTGGGCGACGCGGTTTTTCCGGCCCCGGGCATGGTGAAATCCGGACACATGGCCAACCAGCAGGCCAAGCTGGCCGCCGCGGCCATTCTCAAACTGCTTGCGGGCGATGCGCCAAGGCCCGAGGCGGTCTTGACCCATGCCTGCTACAGCTTTGTCGATGACCGGCAGGCCATCCACGCCAGTTCGGTGCATCGCTACAACCCGGCGACCCGGGTATTCCAGCCGGTCAAGGGCGCGGGCGGCGTTTCAACCGCCCGCAGCGAGGAAGAAGGACGAATCGCCGAGGCCTGGGCGAAAGACATCTGGGCCGACATGCTGACTTAGAGCGGCTTCGGCTCAAGTGCTTACACTTTCCCCTCTCCCGCGTGCGGGAGAGGGTGGCCGAAGGCCGGGAGAGGGGAAGCGGCGCATCCATGATGACAGCGGCGAATTTTGGTACGCAGCCCTCTCCCCCGGCCCCTCTCCCGCAAGCGGGTGAGGGGTGCGAATTCAGACGCGGAAGCGGGCGACTTCCTGGCCGATGGTTTCGGCCAACTGGCTCAAGCTGGTCGCGGTCGCGGCATTGGTCCTGGCGGCGGCGTTGTTTTCCTCGGCCATCTGGGCGATGCGCTCGACGTTCTGGGCAATTTCGGTACTGGCCGCGCTCTGCTCGCCCAGGGCGCTGGATATTTCGGTGACGGCCTGGGCCACCCGCCGCGATTCTTCCTGAACCTGCGAGATCACCGCGCCGGCCTGCTCGGCGTGCTCGACGCCGGCGGCCACGCGGTCGACGCCGCGCTTCATGCCGCCGACCGCCGCCTCGGTGCCGCTCTGGATGGCGCTGATGGTATCGGCGATTTCCTGGGTGGATTTGGCGGTCCGCTCGGCCAGTTTGCGCACCTCGTCGGCGACGACGGCGAAGCCGCGCCCGCTTTCCCCGGCCCGCGCCGCCTCGATGGCGGCATTGAGGGCCAGCAAATTGGTCTGCTCGGCGATTTCGCGAATGGTGCCGACAATGGCGCTGATGGCTTCCGACTGGCGGCCCAGGGCCTCGACCGCATCGGCTGTCCGGTTCACCGTCTCGGCAATCTCGCGGATATCGCCGACCATGCCGCCGACGATGCGCCCGCCGTCGGCCGCGACGGCATCGGATTGGCGGGAGCTGTCCTGGGCCTCCCGGGCATTGTTCGAAATGTGGTCGATGCCGACGGTCATCTGTTCCACCGCTGCCGCCATGCTGGAGGCCGCATCGCTTTGCTTGCCGGCCCCGAGCGAAATCTGCTGGCTGGAGCTCGCCAGTTGCTCGGCCGCCGAGCGCAGGGTCTGCACCTCGTCCTGAATGGCCCCGAGCATGGTGCGCAAGGCTTTTGCCGCCTCGTTGAAAGCCCCGCCAGCGGCATGCAGTTCGTCATCGCCCTCGGTGTGGAACTCGACGGTCAGGTCGCCGTCGGCCAGCCGGCGCGCGCCGCGCGAAAAGACATCGACGCTGGCCATCACCGAATAATAAGCGCCGACGCCCAGATAGCCGACCAGGCCCATGATCAACACCGAGAGCCCCAGGTGGAAAGCGAGGCTCTGCCGGGCCGCCGTCTGGCGCGCCGTCAATTGCCGCTCGAATTGCGGAATCAGCGTCTCGAACATCATCTGGTAGCCGAGATCAATGATCTCGGTGGTCAGGGCGAAATAATCCTGCGGCTTGGTGGAAAAACGCTCGCCGAGAATGTCGTCGCGAACCAGGGCGAAAATTTTCTCGGCGCCCTGGGTGAATTCCTGGCTCGGCCCCGCCAGCGCGCCCTTGAGGTCCGGCGAATGGCGCATGACCTTGGACAAATTGTCGTTCTGCGCCCGCAAGGTGTTGGATAACTGGGAAATCAGCGCCGACAGGTCGATGCGCATGGGCATGGACAAGGTCTGGCTCGTCAACACGCCGGTGCCGCGCGCGCGGACAATGCCGAGCGGCTCCAGCATGGCCGGCATCTTGGTGACCACGGTATCCATGAAATAGTAGGCGCCCGGGTCGGAATCGAGGGTCAGTTGCGTTGCGTCGGCGACATCGACCATCAGCACCAGCGCCTGGGTGATCATGTCGCTATGTCGCCTGAGATTGTCCGGCGGCGCCCAGTTGAGGCCGTCGCGCCGTATGGTCTGCCATTCTTCATGGATTTTGCGCCAGACCGGCTGCTCGAGCAGGGCCGGCGACAGCGCCGCGGCCACCTCGGCCACCGCCGCATCGACTTCCTTTTCCTTGGCGGCGCGGCTCCCCCGCATCGCCTCGTTGCCGTTCAGCACCCCCGAGGACAGGCCCCGGTGCTGCTGCATGGTCTGCACCATGCGATTCAGGGGCTTGAGCATTTGCAAACCGGCCAGTTCCTGTTCCGCGCTATCAATGTCGCGCTTCAAATTGACATAGACGGTCGCCAACAGCACCAGCATGACCAGCATCGCGGCGGCGCCAAGCAGGGAAAATTTGCGGGTGTAGCGCAAACGATTCATCAACACCGTTGCCGGCCGGAAAAACAGGCTCATGGACGCTTCCTTTCCAGAAAATATCAAGCCGTCCAGGCGACGGCCGGCGGGTCAACCACATTAGCAGAAGCTCCGGCCCGCCGCTCTGGCCTGCATCAAATTTTGCCGCCTGGCCAATCTTGCCAAAGCCGAGGGCTCAGGCCGCCGGCCGCCGCCTGGGAAAACGCATGCTGCCGGCAACCGCCAGCCAGACGAGGGCCAGGCCCGCGCAGACGGCGAATACCGCGCCGCTGCCCCAGTGCCGGGCGATCAGGCCGCCCGCCGCGCCGCCCAGAAAGAGGCCGATCGCCTGCGTCGTGTTGTACACCCCGAGCGCCGCCCCCTTGGCTTCGGGCGGCGCGGTGCGCGACACCAGGGAGGGGAGCGTCGCCTCCAGAATGTTGAAGGCGACAAAAAACAGCAAGAGGCACAGCGCCAGTCCGGCAAGACTGTCGCCAAACAAATAAAGGCCAAGCTGGACGACGGCGATCAGCGCGACGGCGGCGCTGAACACCGGGCGCATCCGGTCCTTTTTCTCGGCGGCGATAATCGCCGGCACCATGACGGCGAAGGACGCCAGCACCGCCGGCAGATAGACTTTCCAGTGCTCTGCGGCCTCCAGGCCGCCATGGTCGATCAGCGCGCGCGGCAGCACCACGAACATCGCCATCTGAATCATGTGCAGCACGCCGATGCCCAGATTGAGCTTCAAGAGTTCGCCATCGGCCAGCACCCGGGCCAAGGGCAGGCGGACATGGCCGGGCGGGCGCGGCGGCGTCGGCACCGCCTTGAGCAACACGGCGATGGCCAGGATCGCCAGCGCGCCCGTCATCACGAACAGTCCGCCCATGCCGATCCAGCCATAAAGCAGCGGCGCGCCGACCAGGGACAGCGCAAAGACCAAGCCGATGGACGAGCCGATCATGGCCATCACCTTGGTTCGCTGCTCCTCGCGCGTCAGATCGGCGGCCAGGGCCGTGACCGCCGCCGAAATGGCGCCCGCGCCTTGCAGCACGCGGCCGGCGATCATCCAGTGCATATCCGGCGCCCAGGCGGCGACGAAACTGCCAAGCACAAAGAGCAGCAGCCCGGCGACGATCACCGGCTTGCGCCCCCATCGGTCGGAAGCCATGCCAAAGGGAATTTGCAGCACCGCCTGGGTCAACCCGTAAGCGCCCAGCGCCAGGCCCACCAGCCCAAGATCGTGACCGCCGGGCAGGTTCGGCGCATAGATCGCGAACACCGGCAGGATCAGGAAAAGCCCGAGCATGCGCAGGCCGAAAATGGAAGCCAGCGCAGCGCCGACCCGGCGCTCTTCTGGACTCATGCGGTCGGACGGGGAAGACATCGTATAGGGGACACAGGTTGCGGCGGGCACGCATCTTAGCAGGTTTGCCGGGGGGTTCCGGTTGCCCCCGCGTCAGGCGCGGAAAGCAGGGTTTGAGAAAAAGCGCGGGCAGAGCCGACAGGCGTCGTTACCGAAGGCGCAATCCCGCCTTTCCGGCCAAGTCATTGAAGCCTTGGCTGGCGGTTTTTTGCAGCGAAACAAAAGAAAGTACGCCCGCGCGTCAGGCGCGGAAAACAGCGCTTGAGAAAAGGGAAGGTACTGGATGACCCTTCCCCACAAATCCCCAAGGGCGAGACGCATGGCTATTCGTGCGATGACCCTGCCAGCCGCCACGAATCCGCGCCCAGAGCGGCAAGCCTCACCCCGCCAGCCGCCCCAGCAACTTGTCGTGAATGCCGCCGAAACCGCCATTGCTCATCACCAGAATGTGGTCGCCGGGGCGGGCGGCGGCGGCGATGCGCTCGACCAGCGCGTCCAGATCCTCGGCCACGCTGGCGCGCTCGCCCAAGGGGGCCAATGCGGCGGCAGCGTCCCAGCCCAGATGAGCGGCATAGCAATAGACGGCATCGGCTTCGCGCAGGCTGTCCGGCAACTGACTTTTCATGGCGCCCAGTTTCATCGTATTCGAGCGCGGTTCAAGCACGGCCAGGATGCGGGCCTCGCCGATCTTGCGGCGCAGGCCGGCGATGGTGGTGGCGATGGCCGTCGGATGATGGGCAAAATCGTCGTAGACGGTGATGCCGCGCACCGTGCCGCGCACTTCCATGCGCCGCTTGACGTTGTTGAAGCGAGCCAGGGCTTCCAGGCCCTGGGCAAAGGGCACGCCGGCATGGCGGGCGGCCAGCAGCGCGGCGCAGGCATTGGCCCGGTTGTGGTCGCCGGATAGCCGCCAGACGCTGCGGCCCATTTCGCCCGCCGGGCCCGACAGGATCAATTCGCCGCTGGCGTCGTCGCCATCGACGCGGAAACCCGCGGGATCGTTGAAGCGCTCGACCGGCGTCCAACAGCCGCGTTGCAGCACCCGTTCCAGACTGGCTTCGCCCCCATTGGCGACAATCAGGCCGGAGGCGGGCAAGGTGCGCACCAAGTGATGAAATTGCGTCTCGATAGCTGCCAGATCGCTGAAAATGTCGGCATGATCGAATTCGAGATTATTGAGGACGGCGGTGCGTGGGCGATAGTGGATGAACTTGGAGCGCTTGTCGCAGAACGCGGTGTCGTACTCATCGGCTTCGATGACGAAGAAGGGCGTTTGGCCCAGACGCGCCGAGACGCCGAAATCGAGCGGCACGCCGCCGATCAAAAAGCCCGGCGCAAGCCCGGCCTCTTCCAGTATCCAGGCCAGCATCGAACTGGTCGTCGTCTTGCCGTGGGTGCCGGCAACGCCCAGCACCCAACGGTCCCGCAGAATGTTGTCGGCCAGCCATTGCGGGCCGGAAACATAGGGCAGCCCTTGGTCGAGAATGGCTTCGAGCAGCGCATTACCGCGCGAGATGGCATTGCCGACCACGAACAAATCGGGTTTCAGCGCGCATTGGTCGGCCGCATAGCCTTCGATCAGTTCGACGCCGGTGGCGCGCAATTGATCGCTCATCGGCGGGTAGACATTGGCGTCGCAGCCGGTGACCCGGTGGCCGGCCGCCACGGCCAATTGGGCGATGCCGCCCATGAAGGTGCCGCAAATGCCGAGAATATGAATGTGCATGGCGCTAAGCGTGGTATCCGTGGTTAAAATGCGCTCGATTCTACCCTGCCCCCGCGCCCATGCCCCGTCATGACCGCCTCCGCCCGGCGTCCGCCGCCCGGGCCAGCATTGCCAGCGCCGCCGCCCGCCTGATGGCCGAGGATGGCATTACCGACTATCGCCATGCCAAGAAAAAGGCCGCCCGCCAGTTGGGCTTGGCCGATCACGCGCAGTTTCCCGACAATGCCGAGGTCGAGGCCGAATTGCGCGCCTATCGCAGCCTGTATCACGACGAGCAACATCGGGAACGGCTGGCCGCCCAGCGCCTAGCGGCGCTGGAATTGATGGAGCTCCTGGCCGATTTCCGCCCCTGGCTGACCGGCTCGGTACTCGACGGCACGGCGGGCGAGCATTCGAGCATCGACATCCTGCTCTTTGCCGACAGCGCCAAGGAGGTCGAAATTTTTCTGCTCAATCACAAGATTCCCTTTTCCCACGGCACGCCCCGTCACGACAAGGCGGAAGCGGTGCTGGTCGTGGAAACGGCGGTCGCCGACGCCAATCTGGTGATTTTTCCTGTCGCCTGCGAGCGGATCAGCTTCAAAACCCGCGACGGCCGACCGCGCGAGCGGATCCGGGCAGAGGCCCTGCGCGCCCTGCTGTAAACGGCGGCGCGCGCCGCGTTCGACTGGACAAGTTGTAGCGATTTGCGGCAAACTTGCCGCCATGACGAAGCGAAAAACTGCTTCCGGGCCGTCCGAAAAGCCCCGCATCCTGGTGGTGCATGGGCCTAACCTGAACCTGCTCGGCGCCCGCGAACCGGAGCATTACGGCCGGGCAACCCTGTCCGATATCAATATGTCCCTCGCCCGGCTGGCCGAGGCGGCGGGCGTCGACCTGGACGCCTTTCAGAGCAATCACGAGGGGGCGCTGATCGAGCGCATCCACGCCGCGCGGGAGCAGGGCGTGCGGGCCATCATCATCAATCCGGCGGCCTATACGCACACCAGCGTGGCCTTGCGCGACGCCCTGGCGGCGGTCGCCATTCCCTTCGTCGAGGTGCACCTCTCCAATGTGCATGCCCGCGAACCCTTCCGGCATCACTCGTATTTCTCCGATCTGGCGATCGGCGTCATCTGCGGCCTCGGCCAGGAGGGCTATCGCCTGGCGCTGGAATACCTGCTCAACAATATCCGCCTCAACATCGAATAAGCCGGATTTGGCCGCGATTTTGCAATTATCTTGCGCCCAACGAGCGCTTAAAGAACCAAAGGAACACCCATGGATTTGCGTAAGCTGAAGAAACTGATCGACCTCGTGCAGGAATCCGGCATTTCCGAGCTGGAAGTCACCGAAGGCGAGGAAAAGGTTCGCATTGCCAAGCATTACGGCGCTGTCGCCGCGCCGCCGATGCAAGCGTACATGGCCCCCATGCCGGCCATGGCGCCGCAAGCCGGGGGCGCATCCGCATCGGTCGATATCGACGACGAGGACGAATTGCCCGAAGGCCATGTCGTCAAATCGCCGATGGTCGGCACCTTCTACCGCTCGCCCTCGCCCGGGGCCGACGCCTTTGTCCAGGTCGGCCAGGCAGTCAAGGAGGGCGAGACGCTGTGCATCATCGAGGCGATGAAGCTTCTCAATGAAATCGAGGCCGACGCGTCCGGCGTCGTCAAGGCCATCCTGGTCGAGAACGGCGAGCCGGTCGAATTCGGCCAGCCCTTGTTCGTCATCGGCTGAGCGCCCGCCCATGTTCGACAAAATTCTTATCGCCAACCGGGGGGAGATTGCGCTGCGCATCCAGCGCGCCTGCCGCGAACTGGGCATCAAGACCGTGGTCGTCCATTCCGAGGCCGACCGCGAAGCCAAATATGTGAAGCTGGCCGATGAATCGGTCTGCATCGGGCCGGCCGCCTCGGCCGCCAGCTATTTGAACGTGCCGGCCATCATCTCGGCGGCCGAGGTTTGCGACGCCCAGGCCATCCACCCCGGCTACGGCTTTCTCTCGGAAAACGCCGATTTCGCCGAGCGGGTCGAGACGTCGGGCTTCGTCTTTATCGGCCCGCGCGCCGAAACCATCCGCCTGATGGGCGACAAGGTGTCGGCCAAGGACGCCATGAAGGCAGCCGGCGTGCCCTGCGTGCCCGGCTCCGATGGCGCGCTGCCGGAAGACCCCAAGGAAATCCTTCGCATCGCCCGCGCCGTCGGCTATCCGGTAATCATCAAGGCGGCGGGCGGCGGCGGCGGACGCGGCATGCGCGTCGTGCATACCGAGGCGGCGCTGGTCAGCGCGGTGGCCTTGACGCGCCAGGAAGCCGGGCAGTTTTTCGGCAATCCGGCCGTCTACATGGAAAAATATCTGGAAAATCCGCGCCATGTCGAAATCCAGATACTGGCTGACCAGCACAGGAGCGCCATTTATCTCGGCGAACGCGACTGCTCGATGCAGCGCCGCCACCAGAAGGTCATCGAGGAAGCGCCGGCCCCCCACATTCCGCCCCGCCTGATCACGCGCATTGGCGAACGCTGCGCCGATGCCTGCCGCAAGATCGGCTACCGGGGCGCGGGCACCTTTGAATTCCTGTATGAAAAGGGCGAGTTTTATTTCATCGAAATGAACACCCGCATCCAGGTCGAGCATCCGGTGACCGAAATGATTACCGGCGTCGACCTCGTGCAGGAACAGATTCGCATCGCCGCCGGCGAGAAGCTTCGCTATCGCCAAAAGGACGTGACACCGCGCGGCCATGCCATCGAATGCCGCATTAACGCCGAAGATCCCTTCACGTTCGTGCCATCTCCCGGCACGATCGGGTTTTATCACCCCCCCGGCGGCCCCGGCATCCGCGTCGATTCGCACATCTACCAGGGCTACCGCGTGCCGCCCCACTACGATTCGATGGTGGCCAAGGTCATCGCCTATGGCGACACCCGCGAGCAGGCCATACGCCGCATGCGCATCGCGCTGTCGGAAATGAGCATTCAGGGCATCAAGACCAATATCCCGCTGCACCAGGAACTGATGCTCGACGCCCACTTCGTCAAGGGCGGCACCAGCATCCACTATCTCGAACAAAAGCTCGACGACATGGGCGAAGTGAAAAGCCAAGGATGAGCTGGCAAAGCCTCTCCTTTCTGACCGAGGCCTCCAGCGCCGATCCCTTGTGCGATGCGCTGCTGGAGGCGGGTGCCTTGTCGGCGGCGATCGAGGATGCCGATGCCGGCACGCCGGACGAAGAGCCGCAATTCGGCGAGCCGGGTTCCATCAATACGCCGGGCTGGAAGCATTCGCGCATCGTCGCCCTGCTCGACGCCGACGCCGATGTCGCCGCGCTGCTGGCCAAGGCCCGCGCCGCGGCCGGTCTGCCCGGCGTCCCGGCTTACACGGTCGAGACGGTTGCCGAGCAGAACTGGGTGCAACTGACCCAGTCGCAATTCGACCCGATCCAGATTTCCGAGCGCCTGTGGATCGTCCCCTCCTGGCATCAAAGCCCCGATCCGGCGGCGATCAACCTGATTCTCGATCCCGGCATGGCTTTCGGCACCGGATCGCATCCGACCACCCGGCTGTGCCTCGAATGGCTGGAGCGCGAGGTGTCGTCCGGCTGTTCTGTGCTCGATTACGGCTGCGGTTCCGGCATTCTGGCCATTGCCGCCGCCCGGCTGGGCGCGGGCCGGGTCGCCGGGGTCGATATCGACAGCCAGGCCGTCGCGGCGGCGCGGGCCAATGCGGAAGCCAATGGCGTCGCCGCGCTGTTCGCCGATTCGGCGGAACCGGTGGCCGGCGAGTACGACATCGTGGTCGCCAATATTTTGTCCAATCCGCTGCGCGTGCTGGCCCCGGCCATCTGCGCCCATGTCCGCTCCGGCGGGCGGCTTGCGCTGTCGGGCATTCTGCGCGAGCAAGCGGCCGAAATCATCGGCATCTACGCCGCCTGGCTGCCGCTCGACATTGCCGATGTCCGCGAGGACTGGGTATGTCTGGCCGGGAAAAAGCCATGATGCGCACCCGCTGTCCGGTGTGCGGCACGGTATTCCGGGTCACCTCCGAGCAGCTTCGCCTGAAAGCCGGCAAGGTGCGTTGCGGCCACTGCCGGGGCGTATTCAACGCCTTTGATCAATTGCTGACCGATGAGACGACGATCGCGTCACAATCGCGACCGATCAGCGAAAAACCGGCTTCGCCGCCCGCCTGCGCGACAGCCGAGGCGAAGCCCGCGGCCGAAGCCAAGCTCGCGGCCGAGACGCCCGCCGCGCCCAAGGCGGACGATCCGCCAACGCCACCCGCCCCGGCGGATGCGCCGGCAGATCTTCCGGGCGACGCGCCCGCCAAATCCGCGCCCAGGCGCGCGCCTCCTCCCGCCGCCGACGCCTTGCCGGCATCCGAAGAGTCGCCGCCCCCCGCCGCGCCCCCCCCCGGCAAGCAAGCCAAAACGCGGGGCGAGAAGGAGAACTGGCCGGAAACCGAGGTTCTGGTCGCCGAAAGCCCCGAGCAATCCACGCAGGCGGCGCGCGAGGCTGGCCTGGTGGCCGCCCGCGAATGGGCGGAAACGCCGGCTTACAACCGCTGGGCAGCCGGCGCGCTGGCCAGCGAGGCATCCGGCTTCGACCCCGAGGCGGGCCGGCGGGCGCTCTGGCCCTTCGTCATCGCCGCGCTGCTACTGATGCTGATTCTCGGGGCGCAACTGGCGCACCATTTCCGCACCGAAGTCGTGCGCGCCTTGCCTACCACCGCCGATTATTACGATTTGCTCGGCATCCCCGTTCCCTTGCCCCGCGAGGCTGAACGGGTCGCCATCGAGTCTTCCGATCTGCAATTCGACAGTGCGCGCGGCCAGTTCGTGTTGCAGGCCACGCTACACAACCGCGCGCCCTACGCCCAGGACTGGCCGGCGCTCGAATTGACCCTGACCGATGCCGGCGACAAGGCGGTCGCCCGCCGGGTGATGATGGCCGCCGAATACCTGCCGCCCGCCATCAGCCCGGAGCGCTTCCCGGCCAATGGCGAAGTCGCCGTCCGCCTGTGGATCGAGGCGCGCGAGCCGGGCGCCGCCGGCTACCGGCTTTATGTTTTCTATCCCTAGTTGCCGTTTCCAGGATATTTCTCCATGACAACGCTGATTTGCGGCTCTCTCGCCTTCGACAACATCATGGTCTTTCCGGACCGTTTCAAGAACCATATCCTGCCGGAACAAATCCATATCCTGAATGTCTCCTTCCTGGTTCCCGACATGCGCCGCGAATACGGCGGCTGCGCCGGCAATATCGCCTACAACCTGAAACTGCTCGGCGGCGAGCCGCTGATCATGGCCACCGTTGGCGACGATGCGGCCCCCTATCTCGAACGCCTCGACCAACTGGGCCTGACGCGCACGCACGTCCGCCGGCTCTCCGGCGTTTTTACCGCCCAGGCCTTCATCACCACCGATCTCGACGATAACCAGATCACCGCCTTCCACCCCGGCGCGATGGTCTTTTCGCATCTGAACAAGGTCGGGCAGGCAAAGGGCGTCAAACTGGGCATCGTCGCGCCGGACGGTCGCGAAGCCATGATTCAGCATGCCCGCGATTTCGCGGCCGCCGGCGTGCCCTTCATCTTCGATCCGGGCCAGGGCCTGCCGATGTTCAGCGGCGACGAATTGCTCGATTTCCTGAGCCTCGCCGACTACGCCTGCTTCAATGATTACGAGGCCAAACTCCTGTGCGACCGCACGGGATGCAGCCTGGACGAGCTCACCGCCACCGTGCGGGCGCTGATCATCACCCGGGGCGGCGCGGGTTCCGACATTTACGCCAATGGGCTCTGCCATGGCATTCCCTGCGTGGCCGCCGATGCCATCATCGACCCGACGGGCTGCGGCGACGCCTATCGCGCTGGCCTCCTCTACGGCATCGCCAACGATTTCGACTGGCCGACCACCGGCCGTCTGGCGGCGGTCATGGGGGCCATCAAAATCGCCCATCGCGGCGGCCAGAACCACCAGCCGAGCCGCGAGGAAATCGCTGCCCGCTATCAGCGGGCCTTCGGCTCCGCGCCCTGGTAACGGGCCCCTGGTAACGGGCTTTTCCGCCTTCGCCGCAACGCCGCCGCGCGCCGCGATACTGATGCGGGAGCGCGGGCGCAGCCAAGACAGCCGCCGGAACAATGCACCTGAACCAAAGTTCATTCGCGCTTCGCTACTGGCGTCTTTGCCGCATTGTGCTGCTCGTTCTCGCCGGACTGCTGGCCACCCTGCTCTTCTGTCCCTTCTGGGGCGAAGCGGCCCGCCTGCGCTTCAGGGCGAGCTGGGCGATCGCCTTTCTCGACGCGATGGGCGTCGAGGTCGAGGCTGATCTGAGTCAGGTCATACCGGGGGCGCTGCTGGTCGCCAATCATATTTCCTGGATCGACATTCATGTGATCAATGCGGCGCTGCCGGCCGCCTTCGTATCCAAGGCCGAGGTTCGCGACTGGCCGCTGATCGGCTGGCTGGCGGCGCGTCACGACACCATCTTCCTGCGCCGCGGCAGCCGCGGCCACGCCCGCATCATCAATGCCGAGATCGCCGCCGTGCTGGCCCGCGGCCGGCATGTCGCGGTTTTTCCCGAAGGCATGACCAGCGACGGGCGCAGCCTCTTGCATTTCCACGCGGCGCTGTTGCAACCCGCGCTGACAGCCGGCCATCCGGTATTGCCGGTGGCGCTGTCCTACTGGGAGCCGGACGGCAAGCGCAGCCTCGCGCCGCGCTACGATGGCGCGATTACGATCGGGCAATGCCTGTGGACCCTTATTGGCCGCCGCCGCCTGATCGCCCGGCTGACGACCATGCCGGCTTGCGCCGGCGAATCGCGCAAACAGGCGGCCGCCGAGGCGAGAGCGGCTATCGCTTTGGCGGCTGGGCTTCCGTTGGCGAGCACGGAACCTGGAACAGCCGGCGATCCTCCAGACGAATCGCCGTCAGATGCCCGCCCCACAGGCAGCCGGAATCCAGCGCGAGGAGACGCGGCCTGAGCATGAGGCCGAGCGCCGACCAGTGGCCGGTGATCAGCACCGCATCCTGGCTCTTGCGGCCCGGAGAATCGAACCAGGGCAGATAACCCGCTGGCGCCTTGCCCGGCTTCCCCTTGAGCTTGAAATCCATGACGCCTTCCGGGGTGCAAAAGCGCAGCCGCGTCATGGCATTGACGATCACCCGCAGGCGCGGCCAGCCGGCGAGTTCATCCGACCAGGCGGCCGGTTCGCTGCCCCACAGATTGAGCATGAAGTCGTGAAACGCCTGGCCTTGCAGCATGGCCTCGACCTCGCGGGCCAGCTCGCGGGCGCGCGCCGGCGTCCATTGCGGCAACAGGCCGGCATGCACCAGACAGTATTCGCCCTCGGTATGGCACAGGGGCTGGCGGCGCAGCCAATCGAGCAGCTCGCCCGCATCGGGGGCATCGAGCACCGGCTGTAGCGTATCGTCCTTGGCGCGCAACTTGGCCCCGCCCTCGGCGGCCATCAGCAGGTAGAGATCGTGGTTGCCGAGCACGGTCAGCGCGGCCTCGCCCAGGGAGCGCACCAAGCGCAGGGTTTCCAGCGATTTGGGGCCGCGATTGACGACATCGCCAACCAGCCACAGCCGGTCGGCCACGGGATCGAAAGCGCAGCGCTCGAGCAGGCGGCACAGCGAGTCGTAGCAACCCTGGACATCGCCGATGGCGTAGGTGGCCATGGCGCGCCGCTATTGAAGCGCCGCCAAGGCGGGCTTGGCCGGACCAAGACCCGGCAGCGTTGGGGTTCGCAAGCTCACCCCAACCTACAACTACCGCGAGCCGACGCACGCTGACACATCATCATTCGACGGTAACTGATTTCGCCAGATTACGCGGCTTGTAGCTACGGCCGGTCGCTAACGCGACCTTTACCCGGCCAGGCCGGGTTAGCCTGCGCTGCAAGCCGCGGGCCGATGCACGCTGATGCAGCGTCATTCCACAGTCACCGACTTGGCGAGGTTGCGCGGCTTGTCCACATCGGTGCCCTTGACGAGGGCGGCGTGGTAGGCGAGCAATTGCAGCGGCACCACGTGCAGGATGGGCGACAGTTCGCCGTAATGTTCGGGCAGGCGCAGGATGTGCACGCTTTCCGAACCCGGGATTTCCGAGTCGGCATCGGCAAAAACATAGAGTTCGCCGCCGCGCGCCTGGACTTCCTTGAGATTGGATTTCAGCTTGTCCAGCAAGAGATCATTGGGGGCCACCGAAATGACCGGCATATTGGCATCCACCAGCGCCAGCGGGCCGTGCTTCAATTCGCCGGCGGGATAGGCTTCGGCGTGGATGTAGGAAATTTCCTTCAATTTCAGCGCGCCTTCCATGGCAATGGGGAAGTGGCGGCCGCGCCCGAGGAAGAGGGCATGCTGCTTGTCGGCGAAGCGCTTGGCCCAGGCTTCGATGGCCGGTTCCAGTTCGAGCACCTTGTTGACCGCCACCGGCAGATGGCGCAACTGGTCGATATAGGCGCTTTCCTGCTCGCCGCTCAAGCGCTGGCGCAGCTTAGCCATGACCAGGGTCAGCACGAAAAGCGCGGCCAGTTGGGTGGTGAAGGCCTTGGTCGAGGCGACGCCGATTTCCGGACCGGCGCGGGTGATGAAGCGCAGCGCGCATTCGCGGACGATGGCCGATTCCGGCACATTGCAAATGGCCAGGGTCTTCATCTGGCCGAGCGCCTTGGCGTGACGCAGCGCGGCCAGGGTATCGGCCGTCTCGCCCGACTGCGAAATGGCGACGACCAATTGGCGCGGATTGGCGACCGAGGTCCGGTAGCGGTATTCGCTGGCGATTTCGACGCTGCACGGCACCCCGGCGATGGCTTCGAGCCAGTAGCGGGCGGCGTAGCCGGAATGGCTGCTGGTGCCGCAGGCAATAATCAGGATATGGTCGACATCGGCCAGCAAATTGCCGGCTTCTGCGCCGAAAATGCCGGGTTGTATGGTCTTGCTGCCGCCGACGATTTCCAGCGTGTTGGCTAGCGCCTGGGGCTGCTCGAAAATTTCCTTCTGCATGTAGTGGCGGTAAGCGCCCAACTCGACGGCGGCGGCGGAGAGTTCCGAGACATGCACCGCTCGCTCGACCGGCGCGCCATCCAGCCGGCTGATGCTAACGCCTGCTGGCGTCAGCTCGGCGACATCGCCATTCTCCAGATAGACCATGTTGCGCGTCACCTGCAGCAAGGCGGAAGCATCCGAGGCGGCGTAATTGCCGCCATCCGAGAGGCCAAGCAGCAAGGGCGAGCCTTCGCGGGCGACGACCACCTTGCCCGGCTGACGGTGGTCGACGACGGCGATGGCGTAAGCGCCCACCAGGCGGCGGCAGGCCAGGCGCACGGCGGCGAAAAGATCCGCTTCCTGGCGCAAGGTCGCCGCGATCAAATGGGCGATGCTCTCGGTATCGGTATCGGAGGTAAACACATAGCCCTGGGCCGTCAATTCGGCGCGCAGGCTTTCGTAATTCTCGATAATGCCGTTATGCACCACGGCGATGGAATCGGAGACATGCGGATGGGCATTGCGCTCGCAGGGCGCGCCGTGGGTGGCCCAGCGGGTGTGGGCGATGCCGGTGACCGCCCGGGTATGGGCCGAGGCTGCCTCCAGCTCGGCGACGCGGCCAACCGAGCGAATGCGGCGAATAGTCTCGCCCTCGATGACGGCAAGGCCCGCCGAGTCATAACCGCGATATTCGAGCTTCTTCAGGCCCTCGACGAGGATGGGGACGATGTTGTTTCCGGCTGCCGCCGCGACGATGCCACACATGGTTTTCGCTCTGGATAGGTTATGGGACTCGGCCAGCGGCGCAGCGCCGCCGGCCCCTTACAGTCAGATCCGGTAATACTCGCGGTACCAGGCGACGAAGCGCCTGACGCCTTCCTCGACGGGCGTTGCCGGTACGAAGCCGACCCAGTCGTCGAGGGCCGCGGTGTCGGCATAGGTGGCCGGCACATCGCCGTCCTGTAGCGGCAGCAGGCGCTTTTCCGCCGTCTGCCCGAGGGTTTTCTCGATGGCGCCGATGAAATCGAGCAAGGCCACCGGATTGTTGTTGCCGATATTGAACACGCGATAGGGGGCGCTGCTGGTCGCCGGATCGGCGAGCATCGGATCGTAAGCCGGGCAGGCCGTGGCATTGCGGTCGAGAACGCGGATCACGCCTTCGACGATGTCGTCGATATAGGTGAAGTCGCGGCGCATATTGCCGTGATTGAACACCTCGATGGGCCGGCCTTCGAGAATGGCCTTGGTAAACAGAAAAAGCGCCATGTCCGGCCGGCCCCAGGGGCCATAGACGGTAAAAAAGCGCAGCCCGGTCGTCGGCAGGCCGTAGAGATGGCTGTAGGTATGCGCCATCAACTCATTGGCCTTCTTGGTCGCGGCGTACAGGCTGACCGGGTGGTCGACGCTATCGTGCTCGGAAAAAGGCATCCGGGTATTGCCGCCATAGACGCTGGAACTGGAGGCATAAACCAGGTGGGCCACGCGAGTGTGGCGGCAGCCTTCGAGAATATTGGTGAAACCGACCAGATTGCTGTCGATATAGGCGTGCGGATTTTGCAGCGAGTAACGCACCCCGGCCTGGGCGGCGAGATGAATCACCTTGTCGAATTGCTCGCGGGCGAACAGGGCTTCCATGCCCGCCCGGTCGGCGACGTCGAGCTTGACGAAGCGAAAGTTGGCATGGCCGGAGAGGCGGGCCAGGCGGTTTTCCTTCAAGCTGACGTCGTAATAGTCGTTGAGATTATCGAGGCCGACCACGGTGTCGCCCCGGGCCAGGAGGCGCAGCGCGGCGGTCATGCCGATAAAGCCGGCAGCGCCGGTGACGAGAATTTTCACGAGTTGTTCCTGAAAACGGATCGCAGGATTCTAGCGCAGGGCGTGCGCGCCAAAGGTAAGTCAAAACTGACTTTATAATGACGCGCCTTGAAAGTCGTGATTGTATCCGCCGATGCGCATCCTGATCGTGAAAACCTCCTCGCTCGGCGACGTGATCCACAACCTGCCGGTCGTCAGCGACATCGCGAGACACGTCCCCGGGGCCATCATCGACTGGTGCGTCGAAGAAAACTTCGCCGCCATTCCGCGCCTCCATCCCCGCGTCGCGGAAGCGCTCCCCGTTGCCATTCGCCGCTGGCGCAAGCACGCGCTTTGCCGCCCGACCTGGCGTGAAATCGCGGCCTTTCGCGCCAGACTGCGCTCGCAACGCTACGACCTGATCCTCGATACCCAGGGTTTGCTCAAAAGCGCCTTGGTCGCCGCCCAGGCCATCGGCCCCTGCTGCGGCTTCGACCCTCACACCGTCCGCGAACCGCTGGCGGCGCGCTTCTATCAGCGCCATGTCGCGGTTTCGGTGGCGGAACACGCCATCACCCGCAACCGGCTGCTCGCCGCCTTGGCGCTTGGCTACGCCGCCGACGGCGCGCCGGATTACGGCATCGCGGTCGCGCCCGCCGCGTTTTCCTGGCTGCCCCCCCTCCCCTATGCGGTGCTGCTGACCGCGACCAGCCGCGAAGACAAACTGTGGCCCGAGGCGCATTGGCTCGAACTCGGCCAGCGCCTCCATGAGCAAGGCTGCCGCGCCGTGCTGCCCGGCGGCAGCCCCGCCGAGCGCGAGCGGGCGGCGCGTCTGGCGGCTGGCATTCCCGGCGCTGTCGCGGCCCCGCCGCTCGACATCCCCGCCCTGGCCGCCCTGCTATCCGGCGCCCGCGCCGTGGTCGGCGTGGATACCGGACTCACCCACCTGGCGGTGGCGCTGAACGCGCCGACCGTGGCCCTCTACACCGCCACCGATCCGGGCCTGACTGGCGTTTTCGGTGCCGGTTTCCATCGCAACCTGGGCGGCAAGGGACAAGTGCCGGCGGTGGAAGCGGTGCTCGGCGAGTTGCAGGCAGCGCCCGGCTGATGGCCCGCGGCCTCTATTCCCTCCTGTGGCTTCTGGCAACGCCGCTGATCGGGCTGCGACTCTTGTGGCGCTCGCGAAAGCAGCCGGAATACCGGCGGCATCTGGGCGAGCGTTACGGCTTCTATGGCTCCACGCCTCCGGCAGCGCCGCTGATCTGGGTGCATGCCGTGTCGGTTGGCGAGACGCGCGCCGCCCAGCCGCTGATCGAGGGCTTGCTGGCGCGCTGGCCGGGGCATCGCATCCTGCTGACCGGCATGACGCCGACCGGGCGCGAAGCCGGGCGCGCGGTCTATGGCGAGCGGGTCTTGCAAGCCTATTTGCCTTATGACTATCCCGGCGCGACGCGGCGTTTTCTGGCCCATTTTCGGCCCGCCTTCGGCGTGTTGATGGAAACCGAGATCTGGCCGAATCTGCTGGCCGCCTGCGCTGCCAGAAAGCTGCCGGTAATGCTCGCCAATGCCCGCTTGTCGGAGCGTTCGGCGCGCGGCTACGGGCGGCTGCCGGCCTTGGCGCGCCCGGCTTTCAGGGCGCTGGCCGGGGTCTGCGCCCAGACGGCTGATGATGCGGGGCGCATCGCCGCATTGGGTGCGACCCCGGTCGAAGCGTGCGGCAATCTCAAATTCGATGTGAGGCCGGACCCGGAGAAAATCGCGCTGGGCGAGCATTGGCGCGAAGCGATCGGGACACGCCCGGTCTGGCTGGCGGCCAGCACCCGCGAAGGCGAGGAAGCCTTGCTGCTTGCGGCCTGGCGGCGCGTGGCGACGCCCGACGCCCTGCTGGCGCTGGTGCCGCGCCATCCGCAGCGTTTTGGCGAGGTGGCGGACTTGCTCGCGCAACAGGGCTGGTCCTGGCGTCGGCGCAGCGACGGGCTGCCCGAGGCGGATACCGCGGTCTGGCTCGGCGACAGCATGGGCGAAATGGCGGCCTATTACCGCCTGGCCGATCTGGCCTTCATCGGCGGCAGCCTGTTGCCGCTCGGCGGGCAGAATCTGATCGAGGCGGCGGCCTGCGCATGCCCGGTTCTGGTCGGGCCGCATACCTTCAATTTCTTGCAGGCGACCGAGGATGCCATCGCGGCCGGCGCGGCGCGCCGGGTCAATGATGCCGAGGCGCTGGCGAGCGCGGTGCGTGAATTGCTGGCCGATGCGCCGACCGATACCGGCCCCTTGTCGGCGATGCGCCGGGCCGCCGGGGATTTCGCCCGCGCCCATCGCGGGGCGGCGGAGCGCACGCTCGCGCTTATTGCGCGCTGGTCGGATCGAGCAGGGCGTTGAGGGCGGCGACGTCCTCGTCGCCGAGGGCGCCGACGGCGCTTTTTAGCTGCAACTGAGCGAGCAGGGTATCGAAGGTGGAACGGGCAAGGTCGCGGCGGGTCACGTAGACCTGGTTTTCGGCATTGAGCACGTCGATGATGATGCGCACGCCAACTTCATAACCGAGCTTGTTCGATTCAAGCGCCGATTGCGAGGAAATCAGGGCCGCCTTCAGGGCGCGAATTTGCGCCAGGCCATTGGCGACGCCCAGATAGTGCTGGCGGGCCGACAGGGCCGCGCCGCGCCGCGCCGCTTCGAGCAGGGATTGGGCCGCCGCGCGGTTGGCGCTGGCTTCGCGCTGGCGGGAATTCACCTGGCCGCCGAGATAGAGCGGAATGTTCAACTGAACGCCGACATTCTGGAAATCGTTTTCCAACAGGCCCGCGCCCTGGGTGAAGGATTTGGCATGGCCCACATTGGCCACCAGATCGAGGGTCGGGTAATGGCCGGCGCGCTGGCGGTCGACTTCGCGATCGGCGATTTCCGCCGCCGCCTGCTGAATCTGCACCGAGAGGCTGTCCTGTTCGGCGGCGCCGACCCACTGGTTCATGTCGCTGGGCTGCGGCGGGCTGGCCTCGGCATCCTTGCGCAGACGAGCGAGCTTGCCCGGCGGGCGGCCGATGATGGCCTGCAAGGCATTCAGCCTGACTTCCAGATCGCTCTCGGCGGCAATTTCCTGCGCCAGGGCGAGGTCGTGGCGGGCCTGCGCCTCATGCGTATCGGTAATGGTGGCGGTGCCGACCTCGAAATTCTTTTTCGCCGATTCCAGTTGCAGGCCGATCGCTTCCTTGCTGGCGCGCACCGCGCTCAGGTTTTCATAGGCGAACAGGGTGTCGAAATAGGCCTGGGCGACGCGCAGGATCAAGTCCTGGCGGGCCTGGGCGAAATTGGCCTCGGCCTGCGCGACCTGGAGTTTCGACTGGTCGTAGGCAACCCAGTTTTGCCAGCGGAACAGGGGCTGCGACAAGGACAACTGATAGCCCTTGGAATTGTATTTTTGTTGCGTGCTGCCGGGACTGTTGCTGGCCGACAACTCGTTGTCGTTCCAGGTGCTGTTGCCCGACAGGTTCAGGCTGGGCAAGAGGCCGGCCAGCCCCTGCGGCAGCTTTTCGCGCCCGGCGTCGAGGCTGGCGCGGGCGGCGGCGTAGGTCGGGTCGTTGTCCTGGGCGGCCCGGTAGATTTGCATCAGGTCGGCGCCCAGGGCGGGTCCGGCGAGCAAGAGCGCGCACAGACAGGCAAGCCTTCTCATGAACAGATGCCGGACAACGACCACCGCATCAGAAAGCGAAAGCGGGCTTGGCGGCGATGCCGTCGAGCGGCGCGACGACCGTCTCGAACAGATTCACGGTGTTGTAGATGCCTTCTCCGGTACAGGTCACCAGCACCGCTTCCATGACCGGCGCGCTGCCGACGATGGCGGCCAGCCGGCCGCCAAGGCGCAATTGCCTGAGCAGGGCCTCGGGCAGTTCCGGCAGCGAACCAGAAACGACGATGGCGTCGTAGGGGCCGCGGGCGGGCCAGCCGCCGATGCCATCGCCGATTTCGACGGTGACATTATCGACGCCAGCGGCCTCCAGATTGCGGCGGGCCTGCTCGGCCAGGGCCGGGCGGCTCTCGACGCTGACCACATGCTCGGCGCGGGCGGCCAGCAGAGCCGCCATGTAGCCGCTGCCGGTTCCGATCTCGAGCGCCTTGTCGGTCGGCTTCAGCCCCAGTTCCTGCAAGAGCTTGGCCTCGATTTTCGGGGCCAGCATGGTCTGGCCTTCGCCAAGCGGGATTTCCATGTCGGCGAAAGCGAGATCGCGATAGGCCGGCGGCGTGAAATTTTCACGCTTGACGACGAACATCAGGTTGAGCACCTGCGGGTCGAGCACCTCCCAGGGGCGAATCTGCTGTTCGATCATGTTGAAGCGCGCTTGCTCGATGTTCATGGGGTCTCCGCAGATAGGATATTGGCGTTGACGAAGGGATGGATGGCAACAACAGAAGATTATAACCGAGTGCGAGCGGGCTTCGGCGGGCGGCGG
>Ga0209628_10000405_pt1 | contig 26166 bp, 2 predicted proteins | sample TergutCu122P4_FD_187285 | JGI IMG/M metagenome (GOLD analysis project Ga0209628, IMG submission 187285) | Cubitermes ugandensis P4 segment gut microbial communities from Kakamega Forest, Kenya - Cu122 P4 (SPAdes) (version 2) | ecosystem: Host-associated > Arthropoda: Insects > Digestive system >...
GTTCTTTATTTACTACAGGTACAGAACATACAGTACAATCTTGAAGCATGCCTTATAAATATCGGGCCATTGAGCATAGTCCACACAGTCGTAGTGCCGGAATACTTCAGGGCACAGTCGACTGGGCATCTCCATCGCCTGCTGTCCGTACTACTCACCCGGCGTGTGTCTGTGTGAATGCACTGGGCCAGATAAATCAAATTCACCACCTCCATATATATTATTTCCTCAACCCCATCTTTATCTGTGTACCCACTGTACGTGCTACATGACCCTCCCATTTCATTCCCCTTTATTTCACCAACCAATTCGGTATACAGTACAAATCATGAAGCTGCCCTTATATAACACTCTCCAGCTTTCTGTTACCTCCTCTTCCTTATGTTTAACTTTTCCCCAACCCCCACACAACAATAAGCATTGTGTTCGAAAAACTGAATTTAAAATTTTGAGTCTGGAAGTGCCATTTTGTTTTGTCTTTCAGAAAGTCTAATGAGTATCAGGTATATTAATGTGGCTGTTTTTATGATTTGGTCATTAACATTTCATAATTTAAGGCACATTAATATTGAAAAAGCTACAGCACCATCTACAGGGGGTTTACAGAAACCTAAATTTATAATTTTTACCTAATGAACCATCTGTGGTGGGTACTGTATAACAGGGAATGTGGCGAGGGTCTGACGGATGTAAGGAGTGAAGGCGCAGATGTTTAAAAGATTTAGTGTGCAGGAGCATGATATATACACGACAATTCCCGTCAGTGCTTTATTGCGGAATATTTCATTTTCAAACTATATTTCAGTGCTCCTGTATACGATATAACTTACTGTTCTTTGCGGTGTTTTTCAGTCTTATGTTCTAAGTGTCACAATTGATAAATAAAGAAAATGCAACTACATTTTTCATAATCAGAAAATATTTACTGTTCTGCAAGATAATTAACCTCGCTCCAGCCGAACGTGCACAATGAAGCACCAATCAATTTATGCCTCAGTGCTGCCTCTATTGCCCACTCTCCCACACACTGATCTTGTAGTGATATTACGTTCCTTTGTGTCCATCTGCATGAATGAACCTGAGACTGTTATGGATTGCTTGTTATGAAATGTGGAGTTTTTGCTTGTATTGAATGCAATACAGTGATGAAAATTAATCTCTTACAATAGCAATACAACTATTTAATGTCAAGTGCTAACTGCACTGTCAGTTCGTTACTGTAAAATATGATAAGATTTAGAAAATTTCCACACAAATCGGCAATTGTGAATGAAATTATCTGAGTTGGCCTTCAGTTTGCACAGTTTTTCAGTTACCTTGGTAACATCAACTTGTTCCTTATCACTGTCAAATTGTGTCACTGCCTTTGCAGCCAATAGCGTAAGTCTGAAGAATCTAATCTCTGATAATGTGTAAATATATAATTTCAAATATGCGTTTACAGTCCACTTCAGAAGACATCAGCTGACGATTTGTGTGCTGTTGTGCAGCTAAACATGTAGCAGCAGCTTCTGTGTAATTACTGTAAGTACAGTTCAGTTGTAGAATGTACAGTTTGTATAGTATTTGTACAGTAAATGTGTTGTGCGTTATGCAGCTGAACATGTAGCAGCAGCTGCTGTGTAATTACTGTAAGTGGAGATCAGTTGCAGACTGTACAGTTTGTATAGTATTTGTACAGTAAATGTGCTGTGCGTTATGCAGCTGAACATGTAGCGGCAGCTTCTGTGTAATTACTGTAAGTGGAGATCAGTTGCAGACTGTACAGTTTGTACAGTATTTGTACAGTATATGTGCTGTGCAGTGAAACGCTGAACATGATAGATAATGTGTCTGTTTGTGAGCAGCAATCAGCAGCAATATATGTACACTGTGCAACACTTTGGGTGAGTTCGGGAAAGAAAACTAAGTAAATGATATTTTTGCTCTTTTTCTTTCTCTCCGTCCATCTAAATGCAACAACTCGAGAAATGCTGAATGAATTTTCATGAAATTCAATATTTCTTGTTTTTGCAAACATTCCTGTACATATTCCAGTTTGTTTTAAAAATAATATTTCCAATCGAGGTAAGCTTTCTTCACTTTAGTCAAAGCAACTACGTCCAATTTGAACTTAAATAAAAGTCCATTCATCATATTTGTCCAGTCTTCGTGTTCCTAAATTTTTCTTGATGATATTGTAACGCACTCCATTTAAGCTGCAGTACCACTGTCCACCTTCTGTGCAGTATCTTCCAATGAACGTACCTTAAACCTTCGCCCTTATCCCATGCAGCATTCAACTTCAGCACTCAGCACAATCAATCTCACTGCTGCACAAAACAGTTACCGCCGTAACACAACAAGCTGTTCCCAGTACAACTCATAGAGCCTCTGTTCCTGCTACAATTTGTCTGTCTTAAATATTGTGCGTTGCAAACTTCATGGTTACACCGTGCATCAATAATATTTACCACTTTAATTACCAACTGACGCACACAACGTTAAAAAACATAGAGTTACTAAAACATTCTAAAATAAATAAACCGAAACATGTTGGAGCGGTTTTACATAATTTAGAATGTTTTAGTAACTATGTTTTTTTAAAGTTGTGTGCGTCATTTGGTAATTAAATTGGTGAATTGTGAATTGTGTATGCGATGCTCTGGCTCAGCGAACATAAAGGCTATGGACAGATTTCTGTCCATCAAAAATTGCTGGTTTCACAACAAGGATTACTTTTATTTAATAACAGTTACACGCTTATTAAATTCACTGTTACCTTGGTACTAATAGTATGGTTAGAACTGCACCTTGCATGGTTAAGAACTAGTCACCGTTTAAGGCGGAATACAAGATTTGTTAACGACTGAATGGAATGTTTGCTAGCAATCACTTGGTTATTTTCACACAATGATGCAACACTAATTGCGCTAATCTATAAATTATATTCACTTGTTGCCTAACACAGTTTACGTGGCGTAGTAGCCAGTTTGATGGTGAGAGCAGGTTGTATTGTGCTACTTTATGACACTTAATAATTTCGGGAAATACAATGTAATATAGTTGTTAATGACGTTGTTGTGATTCAGCTTGTTCCTAGATCACAAAATTAGAGAAACACTGTTCCACTGTTGTGGTTTTTACACTAAGGTGATGATAGTACACTTGTTATGTTCACTGATCTTAATGTAAAGAAATAGTGCCCTCTTGGTACACTATCTAACCAATTGGTGACTGTAATTACTTAATTACGAGTTGGAGCAAAACGCGGAGCATCGGTAGGCTACAAGTTGCGTGCGATACTAACTTCCGCGGCTTGCTGGTCATGTGGGGACAAAGAGTTAAAGCCAATGACGTAATCATAAGCGCGTAACTCTCTGTATCAGGCTATCCATGTAATATTGTGCAACTTTATAGAATTCGGAATTTAGAAATTAAGGTTACAAATTATAAATTAAGAATAATGCAGAATTAATACAAAAATTAATATCTATGCGTGAACACGTTGTATAACTTATTTATGTAATTCCAATGCACTGTATGCTTTAAGCAGGGGAATCTACATAAATATTTTTAACAGTTTCCTACCAACTATGTTCGATTCTGTCTTTGGGGTTTCACTTTGTGGTGGAAGAAACTTTATGGGTGTTTCGTGTCCGAGCAACGTGGACACATTTCCTTCAAGCGGTGGGGTTTTCTCAGACTCCTGTAATTGTGCCACTCCTTACGCTTTTTCGCAATTTCGCGAAGAGCGACTATTAGCGCCTGTCTGTCTGTACTGAACAACTCAGCTCTCAGTTGACAACTTTCATGAAATTTAACCTAATAGAATTTTTCGAATATGTGTTGAAAATTTCAACTTCAATAGAAATCTGAGAAGAATTATGGGTACTGACATGAAGACCTAAAGACATACAGAGGGACAGTGGGAACGGTTGAACATTATTTTGAAATTCTTCTGTTGTGAATGATCAAAAGGGGATGGACAGTAATATTGACATCCAACATGGCACATATTTTGTGAAGCAGTTTATAAATTTCATACGTCAGCAAATTTTAAATACAGAACCACTTTGTTTACTTATATATTTGTGACAAAATTCACCAACCAAGAGGGACTTTTAATACAGTAATAGTTGCATTTAAACATTCAAAATTTTAAACACAAAATTCATTAGCCTTACGTAACAAATTTTATCAGTCTTATGAGGAAACATGACTGAACAACAGTTAAAATACCTGTTTGATCCCGGTTATTATGTGATCGGGCTTATAATTACTCATATGATATTTGTCAGTGCATTCTCGTCATTTTTGTAAATTTAAATTACATTTTGCTTGCTAAACCACATGCAGCAGTGCTGTTTGTGTTTTGTGGCTTCCTGAGGGAATGATTATTGTTTCCGTCTACTAAACTCTTCAACAAATCTATGGTGCCATTTCTTGAAGTTTTCGAATTCTGTCTCGTAGTTCATTCTAATACATGGTTTAGTATAAGGCAAGTTTTTTATCTGTTTTTATGGGAGACCATAATGAATGTTTTAACATATAGTGATAGAGTTGCATATTACATTCCCCCCTCTATGATGAAAATCTTTCACAGTGCTTATAGAAATGAAACATTAGGTTAAATTCTGCTTTTCCCAGTTTCGTTCTTGCCTTTTGCGTTTGGCAGAAAGCAGTAGACGGATTTAGTGCAAACAGTGCAGCAGCTTATCGAAGCTTCTTCTCTTACTTCATTTCTGTTTCTGTTCTGTACTCTCTATCCACCCTGAAAACGTCGGTTTTATTTCGCTTCGTTTTGCACTCGCTGACAAACCTGTGATACCTGACAGGCACAATAAGCCCAAAATATATAATCTCAAACCTCAGGCTGTCAAACTTCACTCTAATATCTGTAGCACCGACACTAATAATTTCACGAAATTAATAGCAAACACCTACAGCATTATATTAACAAACAGTGAAACTTCACAATTTGTTTCGTTTCAATAAAAGTCGGATATAAGACATAAGAAGAACCGATCTTTTCAAACCACAAATAGCCATGTTTTTCCCATTACATATATAGCAGTAACCATCATTTATATATATATATATACAGTATGTACCGACATTTTCACTGCCATTTCCCATATACCATCCAACAGTTTTATCACACTTTCCCAGCACTTTAACTTTACCAGTACACATCTCATTAGGCCGTACAGAACAGTTCTGCAACTGCCAGGTGCTGAATGACCGAACACTGTAAACTGTTGTGATCCAGCACACTAAAAGCTATATATGTTCAATCGATATGAATTGCATTTTTTTATTGTTTTGGAACGTTGTGTTGACGGTCTGTTCACACCGAAACATGTACCTGTTTTTGATAAAGGTAGAACTGTGATTGGCTTATCATTAGAACGTTCTTTATTGAGCGTTCTAAAGCACATCTGATAAACTCCGTTAAATTAAACAATAAACAACTGCATGCTGTCCGATACAGTAAATTAACACGATATCGATATAACGATTTGTGTCAACAGAAACACAGAACCATTTTGTTCGTTGTGTACAGCATTTTGTGTTCTTCACTGACCGGTTAGAAAGTATCGGTACATTTTTATTGTGTTTTAAACAGGCACACATTCTGGCAAATCTTACAGCACAAAGAGACCTCAGCAGTTGATATATGGCATCTTCATATCATTGAAGTCTCACATGTCAATATCTGTCCGTTTAAAACATACGAACCTTCGGACGAAATTTAAAAATCCAATAAGGAAAGTCAGTTTGTTGTTCAGTGGTAAAGTATAAACATATAAAATATACAGTCTAACACAACTGTCTAGAAACAATTAATATTAAAAAACATTTCACCTTATATTTCACAGCTACATGTTTTCAGTGCTGCTAACTTTCACTGGTTAAGCGGTTTGCCCTAACAAACTGTCATTTTTTTCAAAATTAAAGGCGATGCAAATTGCACCTCAACTTTCTCCTTTGGTCTTATTCTGTACGTACCGACTGACCCAGTTTCAGCAACTTCAATCCTGTAAGCACACTGTTTGCTGCCGTTGCTGTTGTCCAGCCGATTGCTGCCACCATTGATTTTCCTTTGTATTTACACAGTTCTACGTCACACCATGAACATTCTTACAGTAAATATGCACTGGCAGACTGCAGCTTGATATTCAGTTTTCTGTTTAATTATGACCTTTCCGGTGTGTACAGCAATAGCACAGTAGATGTTGCAGTAAACGTTTGTACCGATGTTATTCACAGGGTATGGATTTAGCAATTCCCCCGGTTTCAGTAGACTGTAAAAGCTTCCTAACTTGTTTTCTTACACGCTGATTTAGTGTATTCAAATAAAAATAGTGTTTATGGCCATACAAAAAATGAAACCCAGTATTATTGCAGTAAATACGAATATTCTCTCTACCGGAAGCTTGTTCAAAGCACAATTCAGTCTGACACACTAACCGGTATAACAACACAGATGATGATATAAAACCCCAACCTACCAAATTCTGTAAATATGTACATCTTTTACAAAACACAATTCCTATACAATTAATCTCCTTAGAAGCAGTACTGATGCAGTTAAACCTGTACCGGTAGCCGCAGTTTCTACAAAACAGTTCCATTCTGTTTATAACATTTCACCAGTTACTATAACCACGGTCTGAGGTACAGTGACTTTTTGCAGTTGCTTCCCAATTCCAATTACACCTTTTCAAAGCCATAAAGCCCCTCAGGCCCTATCAGTCTATCGCAATTGACGGTACACCCGTTAATATTATTAACATTTGTTCCAAAAGATTTGTACCGCTGCACCCTACATATTTTAATTTTAGCCTGTCACAGGAACACTTTCCAACGCAGTTGGAAAAAGCGGTTATTTGTCCATTCTGAAAAAATTAACATATTTTTCCACAGCAATTGTACAACGAATTCCTTTTGTAAAAAATTACAACATTTTTTCTATTTGTTACACAATCCAATGCAACATTCTTGATTTCAAACTTTCGCCGTATACTGAATGTTTTATGCTTTTTTGGGTGATTCCCCGGCGTCTGAAATTTATATGCCGACGTTTCGGAACACTCTGTCTGTTCCATCCTCATAGGCAAGTAAGTGCGTGTAGAATGAACTCGTCTGAGGGCAATGTTGGATATTATAGGGAAAAGGTTTGGCTTGGAAATAGTCTCAGACATTAGAACGGGGGGTCAGAAAACAGAAACAAAAACAAACTGTGAGGGTTTCCCCGTCTACATTGAGGCCGAATGTGTAATGGAGATAGGAAGATTAGAGGTGGGCAGGGGATGGTAGAAGTCAAACTAATGTATCATAAGTGGCTGTCTTTTTTCCTTGAGTGTGCGTAAAAGCGGTTTCCACGACTTGCTTAGGGTCAGGCCATCTTTTCTGTTTATGTTGTTTGGGTGCATTTCAAGTTAAATGGCTTCCCTGATGAGACGATCCATGTAACCAGTCTTAGCCGAGAGGAGTTTTGTGTCCTGTAGTTTAATTACGTAATTATGGATAATGCTGTGTTTCGCTACTGCTGATTTGTCGGATTGTGCCAGCCTTATGTGTCTATTGTGCTCTTTGGTACGGAGTTAGATGGATCGCCCCTAACATCGGGGGTTTACAGCATCCCATGTGAATGTGGTAGGTTTATATTGGGCAAAGCGGGCGATCCATCCAACTCCACATTAAAGAACACACTAGACACATAAGACTGGCACAAAAGACAAATCAGCAGTAGCGGAACACAACATTAAATAATCACTTAATTAAACTACAGGACACAAAACTCCTCTCGGCTAAGACTGGTTACATGGACCTTCTCAATCGGGAAGACATTTAACTAGAAATGCACCCAAATAACATAAACAGAGAAGATGGTCTGACCCTAAGCAAATCGTGGAAACCGCTTTTGCGTACACTCAAGTATAAGGGACAGCCACATATGACACAGTAGTTTGATTTCTACCAACCCCTGCCCATCCCTACTCGTCCTATCTCCCTCACACATTCGGCCTCAATGTAGCCGGGGAAAACCTCAGTTTGTTTTTGTTTATGTTTTCTGACTCCCCCCGTCCTAATGGCTGAGACCATTCCCAATCCAAACCTTTTCCCTATAATACCTCAAAATTGCCCTCAGACTACTTCATTCTACACGCACCTACCTGCCTATTAAGGTGGAACAGACAGAGTGTTCCGAAATGGCGGCATATAAATTTCAGACGCCAGGGAATCACCCAAAAGAAAGCATACAACAAATTTAACATTATTTTGAACACAAATTGAATATCAAACAATAAGATTTTTAAAAAGAAAAACTTAGGTAGATACCGTGCTTAATTTTACTTCTCCTGCAGTCAGTTCCCAAAATCAATTTGCCTCTCCTTTCATTAAACTTATTAGTATATTTGACCGTGTCTTACGTAGGTTTTACTCAATAATCCTCTGTTTTCTGACGGTTACCTAAAATGGTTTCGTATTTACTTTCTAATCGGGTAATTTCCGTATACATTTTAGAAAACTTTTTACTATTGAAAATTTTGGTATGTCCCACAGAGATCTGCTATGGACATTCGCTTTTTGGTATTCTGATTACGGAAATATGTAACGTATTCGTATCTATTACTAGAAAATGACATTAAAAATTTCAATGTCATACATTCCGTTGACAATTGCATTTGCTACGGTCTGATACTGAAAATATAAAGTACTGCTGTACTGCTAATTGTACTGAAGATACATAATATTGATAATTGTACTGAACATATATATTACTGCTGTACTACTAACTGTACTGAACATATAGCCTACTGCTGTACTGCTAACTCTACTGTTCATGTAGTATATTGGCGTACTGCTAACTGCATGCAATTATACAGTAGCAAACCTACGGTAATTGCTTCACTAGGAAGCAAATATTCTTTATTGTATTTACAAATTGATGTACTCCTCTTTACCCCTTACGGACGGTACAAAAACGCACAGTAAACTCAATTCAGAACAAAATTTCCACAATATATAGACTACTTTTTTTTCCAATCCGTAATAATTTTGGGTAAATACTTACTAAAATTTACTTTTATCTACTTTCGACACTTCATTAATTTTATAATCCAGTCCACTTAGAACCAAACTGCAGTGTGCCGTAACTCTATGCATCTCCATAACTTCTACTGATACCAAAAAACCATAAAGCTATCAGTGGCTGTTCTTAGCACAGTGTCAATATCGTTTCCTTAATTCTGATCATGTTACTTGTGAGGATTTCCTTCAATTTTAGAAACGTCATAATTTTCACAAGAGAATAATTGATTTTGATGCCTTTTTTGTCTCTCCTTATTCATATTTCAAATTTTGCCCATCTGCTGGCATTACAGTTCTTCGTCGCAATTCCAGGAACTCCTCCTCCTTTACTCTCAATTAGGGACTATCGATCAACTAGTTGCGTTTGTGCTGTTAATAGTTTGTGTGCAAAATTGCGACAGTTTTGAGAAACATGTCACTTCCATAAAACAAACTCTGCTTTTTTTATAAAATACATTTATTTTTCCTGTTTTCAGAAATTTTGCCTCAGTAATTGATATTGATTTCGTACCATATTATTTTTGTTTGATTCGTTTAGTGGTATATTTCTGTGTATTTGGTTTATGCTGTATATATATGTGAAGCTTATTGCCTTTGTAATTTGTGTTTGTATGTTGTGCTCTTTCTGTATTTAGCCAATTGGCTCTCGAAGGTGCAAATTAACAATTAAGAAATTAATTGTAATAAAATGAGTTTTTTAGCATTACATTATTAACAGTAGTAATGTAAGTAGAAGATATAGGTAATTCCATCCTCCAAGATATTGTATATAAAACACATTGAAATTACCTAAAATGTCACACATAACCACAATATTCAGTGTCGTCGCCAAGATTGTAACTGCATAACTATTAACAGCATTTCCTGTACATAACATGATGGTATAATTACACTGATTTCCCGTACTGCATTTTATGCTCTACATTAGTTATGGTTAATAAACACACAGCTATAGTACTGTTATGTTATAATATTAATATTAACTTAACAAAATCACAAGTACCGTCAATGAACACAAAGCCACATTTCTGTCATGTTTTATAAATATTACCTTAACACAGTCAAACGTACCGTCAGAAAACACACCGCTACAGTCCTGTCATGTTATCTTATAAATATTACCTTAACACAGTCACACGTACCGTCAGTAAACACACAGCTACAATCCTGTCATGTTACCATATAAATATTACCTTAACAGAGTCACACGTACCGTCAGAAAACACAGAGCTACATTTCTGTCTTGTTATTTAAAAGTTAGCTTAACACATTAACACGTAACGTCAGTAAACACACACCATCATTTCTGCCATGTTACCTTATAAATATTACCTTAACACAGTCACACGTACCGTCAGTAAACACACAGTCATGTTCCTGTCATGTTATCATATAAATATTTCCTTAACACAAACACGTACTGTCAGTAAACAAACAGCTACAGTCCTGCCATGCTATTATATAAATATTACCTTAACACAGTCACACGTACCGTCAGTACACAAATCCATATTTCTGTCATATTATAATATAAATATTACCTGAACACAGTCACACGTACCGTCACTAAACACACAGCTACAGTCCTGTTATATTATATAAATATTACCGTAACACAGTCACACGAAACGTCAGCAAACACAGAGCTACAGTCCTTCACGTTACCATATAAATATTACCTTAACACAGTCACACGTACTGCCAGTAAACACGCAGCTAAAATACTGTCATGTTATCACATAAATAATACCTTAACACAGCCACATATACCGTCAGTAAACACACAGCTACAGTCCTGTCATGTTATCATATAAATTTACCTTAACACATTCCCACGTACCGTAATATTTTTCTGCGTTATAATTTTTAACACTGTTCCAAAATTAGGAGTTACATAATTATCGTGATTTTTATTCCCAAGGAAGTATCAGAACAGACCCTAATAAAATGTACCAAAATTAGTGTAATTACCAGTTGTGAATTTGGCATTTAATTTTTCAATTTCGCGTCTATTATTAAATCCTCAATAAAAATTATATGAATGGCAATTATCTAATCCGCCTTCAAGAAACTATTTCAAATACCGATCTAAATCTGCATCTCGTATTCCATTCTGCCGCAATTCAATATATGTAATTTGTTACTCAGTTCAATAATGTTGTCAGCACATTGGTGTGAGGCACTGAGAGAATAAAATGTAGGCTGTATCGGGCAGTTGGGTTTTGTACGGTAGTGTGAGGGTTTCTGCAGGGAATGGAATTACTCAATAGGAATTTAAACCTTTTTTTATTATGTTCTTTGTATTTTCGCAGATATGAAGAGACATCAAAGAATAGACTGCTGTCTTTATGAACAAAACTACCTTGATGTTGGACTGAAGAAGCAGAACCTAAGGTATCACAAGAGTTGCGATATTTGGTACTTCGTATTGCTGGTATGTTTTTGTTTATTGCAATTTTTGATGTTGGCAGTACTTACTGACTGTAGGTAGAAACTTGCTGCGACGTCCTGTAACACCATTAGATGTCACCAGTGTGGCATGAAGCTGTAGACAGACGAAGGAAGTTATACAAACTGCAGAATGCAAACAGCAGCATTGCAAACATCGCAGTGACATTGGACAGCAAGTGTTTTCACTACGTGATATACACTGGAAGTTCTAAAAGTTTTTTTAATGCAGATAAGTGCCTTCAACCTATCTGACATGGTAGTTGGCGGCTGGACATATATAAACGACAAGTGTGTCACATGACACTGTGCATCATACTACAGAAGCTACGTTCAATGGCAGTCCAGGCAACATATCGCTGTGGTTCTTAATATATGAACTTTCTTTAGTTGACATGTTAAATTTCACTTTACTGAACAGTTTGTAAACGTATATGAACTTATTTAAACATTCATGTATTGTATTTCACTTCTATTTACAAATTGCTTTGACATTTTGCATTAGAAATTATATGACACTTTATCATAGCTAGGAAGTGACTGCACAGTGCACATACCTGTGTCGACGTAATGTCTGACTTAGAGAGTGCTGATTTAGAGAACAGCACGACAGCACGTTTAGCGTCGCAAAGCGTTCAGCCATCCGGACCAATTGTTTTGCCGCCATTCTCTGGTAATTTAAGTGAAGATGAAGGACTAAAATTGAGCAATCAAAATTTTCAGCAGTTGATCGAAAACTCTTTCAACACAATCAAAAACCTCCTAAGTCAAGTGCAAAGAAAGCCCGCTTCTCCCAGACCCGACTTGCCGGACCAATGGGCCTCCAAGGCAACCTGGGACAATAGGTATGGTTATTTCTGCAAAGGTAAAATTGTAACCCCCCTTAGCCAACTCACAGCAACGACAGCTTTTCCCACACCCCACGTCCTGGCCCAGTTCGCTTGTAAGGTATACGAGGACTACAGAGCAGGAGAGACTGACGCTCAATATGAGGCACGGTTAGCTTTACGTGATGGCTGGAAGTTACTGACGACAGCGTCTAATGGTAGGATGTCTAACGGCTATTTTGGGGCAGCCTATTGGCACTCTGAACATCAGCAGGTTGTAATTGCTCATCGAGGCACTAACCTTACAAATTTAGGAACACTTGGGGCAGACGTAAAGGGTGTGCTGCAGAATCTGTATGTTTCACAAATGTCTTCCGCTAGCACTTTTGCACATAATGTTGCCGAAGTGCTGCGAGAAGTTAAACGGGAACATAGGGTCAGTTTTCAACTGTTCTTTACCGGCCACTCTTTAGGTGGTTGGCTAGCGCAAATCACCACGTTCACTACTGAATATCTTAAGACAGAAAGTAACATTTTTCATAAAAGTAACAATGACCAGGATTGTTTTCATCCTCACACAGTAGTTTTTGACAGCCCAGGTTGCAAAGATATGTTGTTACAAATGACTGACAAACTTGATGTACGGTTGCACGGGCGTTCCATTGACTTAGAGCAGTTAGATATCACTAGTTATCTGTCTGCTCCAAATCGCATTAATACTTGTAACACACATTTAGGGACGGTCTACCGCATCTTTCCTGATTTGTCTGATATGGGTTGGCGTGAAAAAAGAACTGCATTGTATACCATCGCAACCCATAAAATGGATAAAATTTTGCAGGCCTTTGACCCTGAAACAGGGCAAGTATATAGAGATGAGCAAGGTCAACTAAAAGTACAAGTGGTAGTTGATTGGCCAATTAGTGCCGGCTTAAGGGGTGGCGAAGAGTACAAGAAATTCTTTGAATGGGCGAAGCATTTGAATAATTACCATCCAGATATTGCAGATAAATTTTTCCGCTACAGTCCGATTCGCTACCAAACTAAAATCTTAGAAGAGCGAGTGAACAGTTTAAGAGTATTTAGTCAGGAAGAGAAGGAATTTTTGCAGTGTTATCTTACGTTGCGACAGTGTCCAAAATCCTTTAAATCTAAAGAACTCTTCTCTGTAGTGAAAGACAATCAGGCCCAAGAAGAAGCTCAAAGGATTTTGCAAAGCTTTGAGATTGAAAAAGACACAATAATTTGCACAGATCCTAGTGCATTGCAGGCCTTTATACCGTATGTGAAACGGCTGCTTCAGCTGTTTCCTGAGATAAAAGATATTGGAAACAGGTTTTATCAGTGTGAAACAAATAGTTGTATCGAAGAGATTAACCAAAGCCCACTTGATTTTAACCCTGATGTTTTAAGTGTCAGGGAATTTTTAGAAGATGAGCAGCAACAAGTTTTGCAGTTACAGATGGTTGTTGGGGACGAATGGACAGGGCTAATCAAGGTATATAAAGTCCTGCAAAAGACTGGTTGTCTGATTGAAGGTCAGTACACTGTACTGAAGTTAGAGCGATTGTTATCTCTAAATATGTTGAAGGTTTTTAGAACATTAATACAGTCAATTGAAGCACCATATCTAATATTGGTGGCTTGCGAAGCCAATCAACTGCTGAAGGCAGAAACAAAAGATATGATAAGAAAAATCTTTGAAACTATGAAACAAAAACCGTGCTTCAAAATCATTTTGACCACTCGATTAGAAGAGAGAGCGGATGAATTCCTACAAAACATAGGCAGGGAAATATTTGGAATGGGGTTTGGTAGAAGAGTTGAACAGTTAAGTTGGAGCGATTTAACTGCCAGTACACAGGATAAACTGCTAGAGAAGTCAGTGAAATTTCAAGGCGTTAAAATTTCTCTAATTGAACTCATGTCTGCTGAATCTGCAGCAGCAAAATTTCTGCCCCTTGGTGATTTACTGGAAGGAAATGAACTTAAGGCTGCTGATCCAGTGCCGATTTCAAATGCCTACAATGAATGTTATTATATAGGGAGAACATTTAATCGGAAAGCTATTAAACCGGACATTTATAGTGATAAAAGAGGGAAAAATGTTTTCTTGGCTAGCACAGAAGAAGAATTCAAACTACTCTGTCAGCAGTACCCAAACAGTGATGTTCATTGGGTAGAGAAGGACAAGGGAAGGAAACTCGTTTGGCAGCTATCGCAAGGAAGCTTAGAAGCACTGCGTAGATGTATTGTTACCAAGATTTCTAGTGATGACGATGTAAAAGAGAGGTATGATTTCTTGGCTAGCACTGAACAAGAATTCAAACAACTTCGTCAGTTGTATCCAAACAGCAGTGTTTATTGCTTGGAGAAGGACAAGGAAGGGAAACTCGTTTGGCAGCAATCACAAGGAAGCTTAGAAGCACTGCTTAGATATACTGATACCAAAATTCCTAGTGATGACGATGTAAAAGATAAGTGTGATTTCTTGGCTAGCACTGATCAAGAATTCAAACAACTCTGTCAGTTGTTTCCAAACAGCAATGTGCATTGGCTAGAGAAGGACAAGGGAGGGAAACTCGTTTGGCAGCAATCGCAAGGAAGCTTAGAAAGAGTTCATAGATATATCGATACAATGATTTCTAGTGATAACGTTGTAAAAGAGAAGTATGATTTCTTGGCTAGCAATGAACATGAATTCAAACAACTCTGTCAGCAGTATCCAAACAGCAATGTGCATTGGCTAGAGAAGGAAAAATCAGGGAAACTTCTTTGGCAGGAATCGCAAGGAAGCTTAGAAACAGTGCGTAAATATATTGATACCGAGAGTTCACACACATATACAGCTAATGAAATGGACAAGCTGTTGGAGCAAGCACAGCACCAGAGAGTGATGTTGATTTCTGATACAGCAGGGATGGGTAAATCCACGGTACTAACACATCTGTCTAAGCAAATCAATCAGAAGTTCCCAAACAAATGGGTGGTGAGAATCGACTTAAATGACCACACAGATGCTCTGAACGCACTGAAACAAGAACAGATTGATAAGCAGAAAGCGATTGCTTTTGTATCGGAGAACCTGCTGAAGCTTAAACCTGGCTTAGAGTTGGAATTATTTAAACAGTGTTGTGAACAGAACCAGAAAGTAAGAACAGTAATAATGTTGGACGGTTTTGATGAAATCAGTCCGTTCTACAAAGAGACTGTCATTGATTTACTGCAAGCTCTAAGGCATACGGCGGTAGAACAACTGTGGGTCACCACCAGACCACATCTGAGACAGGAATTGGAAGATAGGCTACAACAGCTGTCCTACACACTAGAACCTTTTTCTCAAAAAGATCAGGTTGAATTCTTAACAAAATTTTGGAGTCTACAAGACTGGTTTGTTAAGTTAGAAAATAAGGAGGCGATGGAAAAAAACAAGTTAAAGATTTATGCCGAAGAATTAATTAAGAAACTGTCCATATCAATTAGTGACGAAGACAGAGAACTCACTGGCATCCCACTACAGACCCGCATGTTGGCAGAGGCATTTGATGAAGAAGTTAAAATATTTTATACGTCAGCAGAATTCATGCCTGAGCTACAGTTCCAGCTAGACTTAATTGGGTTATACGGAAGATTTATGGAAAAGAAATATGACGTCTATCAGGAGGAAAAATTACTAGTACGGGTGAATAACGTATTTGCAAAAGAGCAAAGAGAAAGGGATTTAAAAAAACTGAGAAAGGACCATCAGCTACTTGCCTTGAAGGTGCTGTTCAAAGAGGAAGAAGTGGCACTGTTTGAAAGTAATGGAAATTTGGAATTTTCTGTCGAACATTTAACAAGAATCGGGATAATGCAAGTATGTCACGACGGTAAACCGCAGTTTATCCACCGCACCTTTGCCGAATATAATGCCGCAGACTATTTGGTGCAACACTTGGCTAAGGGGAACAAAGATTCAGAGCAAGTACAGGATTTTATACTGATTTATATATTTCTGAATGAATATTCTCGGTTGATTAGAGTTTTTGTAAATGGTATATTGCCAAGTTCTGCGACATCAAAGGAGGTGTTAAAACAGTACGGAAAAAGGATGCATGACTTTGGGAGGGATGCTGTACGAATATTACATCAGGCAGTGGGCGAGGGTAATGCTAATATTGTTGGGTTTTTGTTAGATAGCGCGGAGGCAGCGGGGAACAGAGAGACACTGTGGTGGCTGTTGTTATTACAAGATGAAAACAGACAAACCACATGGCACAAGGCAGCACTGGAGGGAAACATGCAGATATTAGAGAAGTTATGGGAGTGTGCTAAAAAGAACCTACCTACAAAGAGCATAAATTGCGGTTTAATATTAGCCAAAAATAACAAAGAACAGACCGCCTGGCACGTTGCAACAGAGCAGGGCAACCTAAAGTTACTACAGAGACTATGGGACTGGGCAAAAGAGAATTTAACGAGAGAGGAGATAAATAAAAGTTTGTTGTTAGCCAAAGTCTATAGGAAACGGGCCGCCTTGCATGTTCCAGCAATGAAGGGCAAACTAGAGGAATTGCCTGATCTAAGGGAGTGCGATAAATCTCAAATAAAAATGGGAATGAATGGAGAAGAAAACCCTGTGTTAGGAACAGTATGGCACGAGGCAGCAAGGGGGCATAAAGACGAGGTGTTAGAAAAATTATGGGAATGGGCTGATGAGAATCTAACAGAAGAACAGTTAAAAAATGATCTGTTATTATCCAAAGATTCTATGAAACAGACCGTCTGGCACGTGGCGGTAGAACAGGGCAGTCTAGAGGCAGTATGTAAAGTATGGGAGTGGTCTCAAAAGAAACTATCAAAAGAAGAGATAAAAGCTGAATTGCTATTAAGCAGAAATTGGAAAGAACAGACCGCCTGGCAAGTTGCAGCAGAGCAGGGTAAACTGGAGCTATTACAGCTGATATGGGATTGGACTGAAAAACAAAAAGAAGAAGAGATAAAACCTAAATTGTTACTAGCCGAAGACAGTAGAAAACGAACCATCTGGCATTACGCATCAATGAGGGGAAAACTAGTGGTATTAGAGCAGTTATGGGAGTGGGCAAAAAAGAGTTTAACAACAGAAGAGTTAATTAATAAATTCTTCTTAGCCGAAAATTGTATGTCACAGACCGCCTGGCATGTTGCAGCAGAGAAGGGCAAATTAGAGGTATTGCAGAAACTGTGGGACTTGGCTAAACAGAACTTCATAATAGAGAAGAAAAATAAAGAAACTTTCTTTGCCCTTGATTACAACGGAGAGACCGTCTGGCACTTCATAGCAAAGCAGAGAAACCCACAGTTAATACACTTCATATTGGAGTGTGCTAAAGAGAAAAAACCAACAGAGAAAATAATTCAAACCTTATTATCCGCAGACGGCAGGGGAAGGACCGCCTGGCACATTGCAGCAGAACAGGGCAACCTGGAGTTTTTAGAGATAGTATGGGAGTGGGCAAAAGAGGAAATCACAACAGAGGAAAGAACTAAATTGTTTTTAACAAAAAATTTCAGAGAGCAGTCTGCCTGGCACATTGCAGTAGAGAAGAGCAACCTGGAATTATTACAGCTATTATGGGTGTGGGCTAAAAGGAAAGTCCCAAAAGAGGAGATAAATAATTTGCTATTAGCCGCAGACGGTATGGGAATATCCGCCTGGCATATTGCAGCAGAGCAGGGTAACCTGGAGTTTTTAGAGGAAGTATGGGAGTGGGCTAAAATGAAACTCCAAACACAGGAGATAAAAAAATTGTTATTAGCCCAAAACGGAATGGGAAAGACCGCCTGGCACATTGCAGCAGAGCAGGGCAACCTGCAGTTTTTAAAGCTAGTATGGAAGTGGACTAATGAGAAACTCCCAACACAGGAAATATATAAGTTGTTTTTAACCGCAGACGTAATGGGAACAACCGTCTGGCACATTGCAGTAGAGCAAGACATCCTCGAGTTTTTACAACACGTATGGGAGTGGGCTTATGAAAAACTTCAAACAGAGGAGATAAATAAATTGTTGTTAGCCGCAGACGGAATGGGAACAACCGCCTGGCATATTGCAGCAGAGCAGGGTAACCTGGAATTTTTAGAGATAGTTTGGGATTGGGTTAATGAAAAACTTCAAACAGAGGAGATAAATAATTTGTTATTTGCCGTAGACGGAATGGGAACGACCGCCTGGCATATTGCAGCAGAGCAAGGGAACCTGGGATTTTTAGAAATAATATGGGAGTGGGCTAAAAAGAAACTTCAAACAGAGGAGTTACATAAATTATTTTTAGCCAAAAACGGTATGGGAAAGACCGCCTGGCACATTGCAGCAGAGCAGGGCAACCTGGAATTATTACAGCGAATATGCAAGTGGGCCAAACCGAAGCGCACAACTGAAGAGATAAATAAATATCTATTAGCCGTAGACAGTATGGAAAAAACCGCCTGGCACATTGCAGCAGAGAAAGGAAACCTAGAATTTTTACGGCTAATATGGGAGTGGGCTAATGAAAAACTTCCAACAGAAGAAATAAATAAATTGTTTTATACCGCAGACGGCATGGGAACCACCGCTTGGCATATTGCAGCAAAGCAGGGAAATCTGGAGTTATTACAGCAATTATGGGGTTGGGCTAAAGAGAAACTCACAACGGAGGAGGTAAATGAACTATTATTAGCAAGAAGTAAGTCGGGGGAGTCCGCTTGGAACATTGCAGCAGAGCAAAGCAATCTGGAATTTTTAAAGTTACTATTGGAGTGGGTTAAGGGGAGACTCTCAACACAGGAGATATATACATTTTTATTAGCCGCAAACAGTATGGGAAAAACCGCCTGGCAAATTGCAGCACAGAAGGGAAACCTGGAATTTTTAGAGCTAGTATGGGAGTGGGCTAACAAGAAACTTTCGACAGAGGAGATAAATGAATTATTATTAACCGCAGGCGGTTTGGGAACGATCGCCTGGCACATTGCAGCAAAGCAGAGCAAACGGGAGTTTTTAGTTATGGTATGGTTGTTGGCTAAAAAGATACTCCCAACAGAAGAGATAAATGAATTATTATTAACCGCAGGTGGTATGACAACAACCGCCTGGTATAATGCAGTAGAGCAAGGCAACCTGGAACTATTAGAGCTACAATGGGATTTAGCTAAAATGAAACTCCCAGAAGAGGGAATAAATGAACTATTATTAGCAAAACTTAATTTGGGGGAGACCGCTTGGAATATTGCAGGAGAACAAAGCAATCTGGAATTTTTAATGTTACTATGGGAGTGGGGTACGGAAAATCTCTCAACACAGGAGATAAATAAATTGTTATTAGCAGCAAGCGGTTTGGGAGAAACCGCCTGGCACATTGCAGCACGAAAGGGAAACCTGGAATTTTTACAGCAAGTGTGCGTGTGGGCTAATGAGAAACTTCCAACAGAGGAGATAAATAAATTGTTTTTAGCCGCAAATCGCACGGGAAAGACAGCATGGCAAATTGCAACAGAGCAGGGCAATCTGAAGTTATTAAAACTATTATGGGTGTGGGGTAAAGAGAAACTCCCAACATACGAGATAAATAAAGTTTTATTGGGCGCAGATGGTCCTGGAACGACAGCCTGGCATTTTGCAGCAGAGGAAGGCGACCTGGAGTTTCTATATCTATTATGGGAGTGGGCTAATAAGAAACTGCCAATAGAGGAGATAAATAAAATGTTATTAGCTGCAGACCACATGGGAAGGACCGCCTGGCACATTGCAACAGAAAAGGGAAACCTGCAATTTCTTCACTTGGTATTGAAGTTGGCTAATAATAAACTCCCAACAGAAGAGATAAATAAATATTTACTAGCTGCAGACGGTATGGGAAGAATCACTTGGCACATTGCAGCAGAGCAGGGAAACTTGGAAATATTAAAGAGAGTATGGGAGTGGGTTAAAGAAAAACTCACAACAGAGGAGATAAATACATTTTTTTTTACAAGAAATTACATGCAGCAGACCGCCTGGCACATTGCCGCAATACACGACAACCTGGATGTTTTAAAGCTACTATGGGATTGGGCTAACGAGAAACTCCCAAAAGAGGAGGTAAATAAATTGTTACTAGACACATATGGTGGTGGGTTGAACGCCTGGCACGAAGCAGGAAGCCAAGGCAATAAAGAATTATTGCAGCTATTTTGGAAGTGGGGTAAAGAGAAAAACCCATCGGAGGAGATAAATAAATTTTTATTAGCCGCAGACAATACGGGATGGACTGTCTGGCACTTTGCAGCAGATCTCGGCAATGTGGAACTACTGAAACTACTATGGGAGCTGGCTAAGAAGGAAATTCCAACAGAAGGAATAAATAAAACTTTATTAGTCGCAGATATGTATGGAAATACCATCTGGCACCTAACAGCAAAGGCGATAAACCTGGAGTTTTTACAGCAAGTATGGGATTGGGTTAAGGAGAAAAACACAACAGAAGAGGTAATTAAATATCTATTAGCCGCAGATAATTTTGGAAAAACCGCCTGGCACATTGCAGCAGAGGGAGGGAACCTGGAATTTTTCCATCTAGTATGGGAGTGGGCTAAAGAGATGCTCACAACACAGGAGATAAATAAATTGTTATTAGCCGAAAATTGTTGGGGAAAAACAGTTTTCCACATTGCAGTACAGCGCTACAGCCTGGAGTTTTTACAACTACTTTGGGAGTGGGCTAAAGGGAAACTCCCAACAGAGGATATAAATAACCTTTTTTTAACACAAAATTACAGCAGGCAGCAGACAGCCTGGCTCATTGCAGTACAGCAGAGCAATCTGGAATTTTTACAGGTACTATTGGAATGGGCTAAATGGAAACTCCCAACAGAGGAGATGTGTAAATTATTTTTAACAGAACAAGACTTGGGGAAAACCGCCTGGCACATTGCGGTAGAGAATGGCAACTTGGAAGTTTTACACCTACTATGGGAGTGGGCTAAAGAGAATCTACCACCACAGGAGACAATTACATGTTTATTAGCCGCGGACAATATGGGAAATACAGTCTGGCATATTGCAGCAGAGCGGGGCAAACTGGTGGTTTTATATATAGTATGGGAGTGGGCTAAAGAGAAACTCACTAAAGAGGAGATAAAGAAGTTATTATTAGCCGCGGGCAGAAACGGAAATTCCGTCTGGCACATTGCAGTAGAGCAAGGAAACCTGGAGTTTTTGCAGCTAGTATGGGAGTTGGCTAAAGGGAAAATCCCAACAGAGGAAATAAATGAATTGTTACTGGCCACGAACTGGCAGGAAAAGACCGCCTGGCATATTGCAGCAGAGCAGGGCAACCTAGATTTTTTACATCTAATATGGGAGTGGTCTAAAGAGAAGCTACAAGCAGAGGAAATAAAAAAACTCTTACTGAAAAAAAGTAAGTGGGGGGAGTCCTCCTGGAACATTGCAGCACAGCAGGGCAATCTGGAGTTACTAAAGCTACTATGGGAGTTGGGTAAGCAGAAACTTCCAACAGAGGACATAAATAAATTGTTATTTGCCGCTGACGGTATGGGAAAGAACGCCTGCCACGTTGCAGCAAAGCAGAGTAACCTGGAGATTTTAGAGCAAGTGTGGGAATGGGCTAAGAATATACTCCCAACAGACGGTGTAAATACATATTTATTAGCCGCAGACCGTATGGGGAAGACCTTCTGGCACATTGCAGCAGAACAGGGCAACATGGATATTTTGCACCTGCTCTGGAAATGGGCTAAAATGAAACTAACAACAGAGGAAATAAATAATGTGTTTTTAGCTGCCGACGGTAGGAGACCGACCGCCTGGCACATTGCAGCAGAGCAGGGCAACCTGAAATTTTTGCGGTTATTACGGGAGTGGGCTAAAAATAACCTCCCAACAGAAGATACCAATAATTTGTTTTTTACAAAAAATCACAGGAACCAGATCGCCTGGCATATTGCAGCACAGCTGGGTAAACTGGAATTCTTACAGCTACTATGGGAGTGGGCTAAAGAGAAACTAACAACAGAGGAGATAAATAAGTTGTTATTATCCGCAGGCTTTATGGGAAGGACCGCTTGGCACATTGCAGCAAAGCAGGGCAATCTGGAATTATTAAAGCTTGTATGGGAGTGGGCTAAAGAGAAACTCCCTACAGAGGAGATAAAAGCACTGTTTTTCACAGAAAACTGCAGGCGGCAAACCCCCTTACACATTGCAGCAAAGCAGGGAAACATGGATTTAATACAGCTAGTATGGTTGTGGGCTAAAGAGAAACTCACTACACAGGAAATGAATAAATTGTTATTTACAGCAGACATTAAGGGAAGGACCGCCTGGCACATTGCAACAAAACAGAGAAACCTGGGGGTTTTACAGCTAATATGGGAGTGGGCTAAACAGAATCTTCCAACAGAGGAGCTAAAAAATTTGTTAATAGCAAACACTAAATGGGTGAGGACCGCCTGGAACATTGCAGAAATGCGAAGCAACCTGGGATTTTTGTTTCGACATTATATCCATTGTAATGGGAAGCTCCCATCAGAGGAAATAAATCGAATATTATTAACCCCCCACTTTAGTATTACTACCGCCTGGCACATTGCAGCAGAGGAGATCAACCCGTTATTAGTAAAAGTACTATGGGAGTGGGCTACAGAGTATCTCCCAGTCGAGGAGACAAATAAACTCTTATTAGGAAAACGTAAGTGGGGAAAGACCGCCTGGCACCTTGCAACACAGCCGGGCCACGTATGGGTGTTAGAGCTCCAATGGGAATGGGCCAGAAAGAATCTCCCAACAGAGGAGATAAATAAATTACTTTTAACAAAAAATCACAGGAAGCAGACCGCCTGGCATATTGCAGCAGAGCAGTACGACCGGCATTTTTTACATTTATTATGGGAGTGGGTTAAAGAGAATTTTCAAAAAGAGGAGGCAAACAAATTTTTATTAGCCGCAGACCTTTTGGGAACGACCGCCTTGCACATTGTAGCAAAGCAAAAGCACATTATATTTTTACGGCCAATATGGGAGTGGGTTAAAGAGAAACTGCCAACAAAGGAAGTAAATAAATTTTTTTTAACAAAAAATTACAGGGAGCAAACCGCCTGGCACATTGCAGCAGAAGAAGGCAACCTATCCTTCTTAAGTTCCTTATGGCATCTGGCTAAAGAGAAACTTACAATGGAGGAGCAGCATGAACTGTTTCTCGGTGCAGATAGTAAGGGAAAGAACGTTGTTCACTTTGTCTCAATGCAAGGAAACATTACGTTTTTGCACGAAGTTTCGGATTGGATTAAACACAAAATTACCAACCGAATTATTGAATAAAATTTGAGCAACATTTAATTGAGGAAGGACGGCCTATCCATTGCAGCAGATCAGTGCAACCAGGAGTTAGTACAGCAAGTATGGGAGTGGGCGCAATAAAATCTTCCAGATGAGATAAATAAATTGTTTTAGCAACAAATCACAGGGAGTAGATCGCATGGTTCATTGCAGCAAAGCACAGCAACCTGAAATTTGACAGCAAGTGTAGACGTGGACTAAAGAAAAATTAACAACAGAGGACACAAATAATTTATTATCCAAAACTTTCGGGGTGAGACCGTCTGGTATATTACTGCGAAAAAGGGCAACTAGATTTTTCTCAGAAAGTGTGGAATTGGGCTTAATATAAACTACCAGCTAACAGATATACACTTTTTATTACCTAAATTTAAAGGGGGAAACCGACTTTCATTTCATAGCAAAGCGAGGCAAAATAGAGCTTTTACAGAAGCTTCTGAATTTGTCAGAGAGAGCGAAAATAATCTGAAAAAGAAATTTCATTTTGTATTATAGTTCGGAAAGAAAAACTTTCACACATCTTGTTAGAGACAGCAAATTCTACAGTAAGCCAGAAAGATTGAATCTATCGAACTGCGTAGGAATTCGTTATAAATTTTTTCCAAGGCGCAACAACCCCTATTGGTCAATGACATCCCCATTTTGAGGCTTCACTATTACACTTAGAACAACTACAATATTTAGGTCTCCTATGGAAAAGTGATCAGCCAGACCCAGAAAACTGTACCTGATAAAACACAACACACGTAAGACAGAGGCTTCCATGTCTTCGGCGGGATTCGTTCCTGCAAGCCCAGCAAGCGAGTGGCCTACACCCACGCCTTATATCGTTTGGCCAATGCGATCGGGTTTTTATGACAATATGAAGCCGAAATAGGCTCTAGGAAGTAAATCGTGTTGTTGACTAATAATCAAAAGTTATAATGTATTAGCCAGAATTTATTGAAACAGTTGCAGTATCGGGCTGTAAATATTGTCCTGTTTGAATGTCACGCCGTCATTGGCAAAATCGCAAACACTTTGATTTCGATCATTGTACCGAACGGTGAGACCATGAGGTACATTGCTTGTTTTTGTGCATTTCCAAGGGAACGATATTGTAGTGCAGTTTGGAGCAGCTGTTATGGGGTTAGACGTCGCTGTGGTGACGGCAGCCGAGACAAACACTACAGGATGTACTGTGCTGTGAGCACTGTCTGGGTGGTGAACCAGAAAACACATGAACACGGTCAGTCAGTGACCGGCATCATCATGTTCAGCACTTTAAATATAGTCCTAAGCCACACTGCTAACTGCTGTGGTAATGATAAACTGAACTGAAGTGTCAGCTGATCACAGTGCGCTGGGGAACAATGTGTACTTTGTGCTTCTGTGTTCATAACACTGTGCGCTGTAAGATTTATTACTACCACTGTGTACTCGTGGTGTTTATAGCGGTGTGCTGTAATAGCTATATTACGGCCAACATTTCCCTTCCTCCCTGCTGTAAGTTGGCTGAGGTAGTAGCTTTGTCCCGCCCTCCTTTCAATGTACAGCTATCAGTCTGATTACCGTCCAGCTGTAATGCAGCACCGCTGATAACCAAAGCCACAACACAACTGAAAAAAGTGGCCTTCCGTCAATACACCAGACTGTACCAGATATTGTGCTGCTATCCAGTGAGCAGACCCGATTTTTTGAAAGGACAGTGTCGGAGGGAGTTAGTTTGGATGCAAAGGCACAATTTTGGAAACATGCCAATCATGCTTCTTGGCATTTTCAAAAATTTGGCATCATAGAGTCAGTAGAATATTGAGAATTTAAGCCGTTGATGTTTCAGTTGGTCGATGTACAAAGACTTGCTTATGTGACAGTGGTGAAAATTATCGCTTGTCAACCAGTAGTAGGACGTTAGAGAGCTGCTGTGTCGGTGATTGCTTGGACCTGCAAGTTATGTGCCTTAGGTGAGCACAGAAATAAATGTTTTGTTGTGTAAACCAGAGTAATTGAGATTTTACGACAAACTTAGAAGCGGGCGTTTTATAAACCTCCAGTTACTTCCCCTGAATTAAAAGAGGATGTGGTGCTAGTTGTGATGTGTCCCATGTAACAGCAGCACAAATAGCTTTAGCTCACACGATGTCAACACAAATGTTGTGATGTTTGTTTAGTGACCACCTCTCAGTCAGTCAGTCAGTCAGTCAGTTGGTGGGTCAGCCACAAGAATGTGATTGTTTGCTGTCAGTGGACTGTAAACAGTCTGAAGTTTTAATTAACTTTTAATCCCTTTTAGCATAGTTATTTTTGGTTGTGATAAAGTATGTTAATTGTAGAGTAGGTTTATTGTTTTGATATCTCACTTTGTGTAACAGTTTGCACTGTTGGGTATTAACATGATATTGCATATTCATGTGTCAACATTGGTCAGCACCAGCAGTACACTGTGTAAGGCTGTTTTTTATTGTAATCACAGTCAAATAATGTTGCATCAGC
>Ga0209628_10000406_pt1 | contig 26151 bp, 18 predicted proteins | sample TergutCu122P4_FD_187285 | JGI IMG/M metagenome (GOLD analysis project Ga0209628, IMG submission 187285) | Cubitermes ugandensis P4 segment gut microbial communities from Kakamega Forest, Kenya - Cu122 P4 (SPAdes) (version 2) | ecosystem: Host-associated > Arthropoda: Insects > Digestive system...
AATTTTTATGTTCGTTCATCTTCACGTCCATTCTCACTATTCCGTGCTTGACGGAATGTCCAAAATCGAAGACCTCGTTGACAGGGCTTTGCAGTATGATATGCCCGGCATTGCAATTACCGACCACGGCGCAATGTACGGCATCAAGGAGTTTTTGGACTATGTAAAAAAAGTTGCAAAAGATAAAAATTTCAAGCCGATTGTCGGTTTTGAGGCGTATTGCGCCCGAAGAACGCACAAAGATAAGGACAAGGACTTCAAAGTTTTTGACCCCAAACGCAACAAAGAACGCATCGTTGATGAAAGTGGTTATCACTTAATTCTGTTGGCAAAAAACAAAATCGGGTATCAAAATTTGTGCAAACTATGCTCTATTGCGTGGATTGATGGGCATTATTACGACCCGCGAATTGACAAAGATTTGCTCAAAAAATATTCCGAAGGGCTTATTTGTTCGTCTGCCTGTTTGGGTGGAGAAATTCCGCAACTTATTCTAAATGAGAAACTTGACGAAGCAGAGGAGAGCATAAAATGGTTTAAGAAAGTTTTTGGCGATGATTTTTATCTCGAACTGCAACTGCACGAGCCGACACGCCCTGATGTTGATAACAGCACATATTTGCGGCAATTGGAAGTCAATAGGGTCTTGATTGATTTTGCAAAAAAACATTCAGTTAAATTGTTGGCTACCAACGACATACATTTTGTTGATGCCGACCACGCCGATGCGCACGAGCGGCTTGTTTGTCTGAGTACGGGCAAAAGAATTACAGATACAAACCGACTTAACTACACAAAAGAGGAGTATTTGAAAACAGAAGAGCAGATGAGGGAAATTTTTGCTGAAATTCCGGAAGCGATTGACAATACAATAGAGGTTTTGAATAAAATTGAGACCTATTCGCTTAATTCTGCGCCTATTATGCCAAAATTTCCTATACCCGAAGATTTTGGTACGGAAGAAGAGTACCATAAAAAATTTACCGAAAATGATTTGTATGAAGAATTTTCCAAAACCGCTGACGGCAGGCAACTTAACGATGAACAGGCAAAAGAGAGAATAGAACTTTTGGGTGGTTACGAAAAACTTTACCGCATAAAACTTGAAGCCGATTATTTACATTTTTTAACATACAAAGGTGCAGAAAAACGTTTTTCAGAAATTACCGATAATATTCGTCAACGGCTTGATTTTGAGATAAATACAATGAAATTAATGGGTTTTCCGGGCTATTTTCTTATTGTCTCTGACTTTGTGGCGGCGGCAAAAGAGATGGGAGTTTGGGTTGGACCTGGGCGCGGCTCTGCGGCGGGTTCGGCGGCGGCTTATTGCTTGGAAATCACAAATGTAAACCCTTTTGATTATGAATTGCTGTTTGAAAGATTTATGAACCCAGACCGTATTTCGATGCCCGATATTGATATTGATTTTGACGATGACGGCAGGGCGCAAATTCTTGAATGGGTTACAAATAAATATGGCAAAGAGGCGGTGGCGCACATTATTACATTTGGAACAATGGCTGCAAAATCGGCTGTGGCAGACGTAGGACGTGTGCAGGACGTGCCGCTAAACGAGGTTAATGAACTCAAAAAAATTATTGGTGATAAAATTCCTGACTATGCAGCAGACCCAAAAACAAAAAAGTTACCAAAATTTACTATTAAAAATTGTTTAACATTTAATAAAGATGTTAAAAAAATATGCGAACAAAATCAGACATATAAGGAAATAATGTATTATGCCTCGCAACTTGAAGGAACAGTGCGGCAAACAGGAGTTCACGCCTGCGGAGTACTTATCGGTTCTGATGACTTGAAAAACTATCTTCCGCTTGCAATAGCAAAAGAAAAAATAAAAGGAAAAGCGGATAAAGAGTTTGCGGTAACTCAATATGATGGTAAGTATATGGAAAAAATAGGACTGCTGAAAATGGACTTTTTGGGATTAAAAACACTATCAATTATCAAAGAAGCCATTGAAAATATTAAAAAATCAAAAGGAATTAAAATAGATATTAATACTATTCCGCCTGACGATAAAGAGACGTATGAAATTTATTCTCAGGGCAAAACTATTGGTATTTTTCAGTTTGAAAGCCCAGGTATGCAGAAATATTTGCGCGAACTGCAACCCACAAATATTGGCGATTTGATTGCTATGAACGCATTATATCGTCCCGGTCCGATGGATTATATACCCGACTTTATTGCTCGAAAACACGGCAGAGAAAAGGTAGAATATGATATTCCTATTATGCAAAAATATCTGAAAGACACTTACGGAATTACTGTTTATCAAGAGCAGGTGATGCTTTTATCACAACTTTTAGCGAACTTTACTCCGGGTGAAGCCGACACTTTGCGCAGCGCAATGGGTAAGAAAAAGAGAGATATATTGGCTGAATTAAAACCAAAATTTATTGAGGGCGGAGTTTCAAATGGACATCCGCAAAATATTTTGGAAAAAATTTGGACTGACTGGGAAAAATTTGCTGAATACGCTTTTAACAAATCACATTCGGCGTGTTATTCAATTCTTTCATATCAAACGGCATACCTCAAAGCCCACTTTCCCGCCGAGTTTATGGCTGCAAACCTGACTCGCAATAAAGACAATATTACCGATGTAAATAAGTTTATGGAAGAGTGTAAGGCAATGAAAATTTCTGTTAAAGGACCTGATATAAATGAGTCGGAATTGCTTTTTACAACTAATAAAAGCGGTGAAATACGCTTTGGACTTGGCGGCATCAAAAATGTAGGCGAAGCAGCAGTAGAAAGTATTGTAAATGAACGAAAAGAGAATGGAAATTATAAAAATATATACGACTTTTTGGAGAGAGTTGATTTAAAGTCCTGCAACAAAAAGACCATTGAGGCACTCGTTTTATCAGGTGCATTTGATTGTTTCAAAGAACTTGCACGCGAAGATTATTTTTATTCCGAAAATACTATTGACGACCTGATTGCTTATGGAAAGCGGCTCGGAAAGGCAAAAACTGAGCTAAAAAATTCGCTTTTTGAAGATGATGATACCGAAATTACTGTTCCAAAGCCCGAAAGCAAAAAAGCAATCGCTTGGGATAGATTGCACAAACTCAATTTAGAGCGCGATTTAATTGGCATCTACCTTTCGGAACACCCGCTCGATGAGTACAGAAGTGCAATAGAATACGGCTGTTCGCACACAGTTCAGGAACTGAAAAACTTTATTGCAAACGCCAACGCCGAAATTCAAAAAGTAAATTCTATTATGCAAAATGACCCAAAATTCTTTTGTCATTTTACTATCGGAGGCGTAATTGTAAAAGCAGATATTTTAAAATCAAAGAACAACAGCGATTTTTGCCGCCTTGCAATAGAGGATTACACCGACCAAACGGAGTTCAGTATTTTTGATGGATATGGATTTAATGACAAGCCATTTACAAAATTTCGTGATTTTTTCCAAAAAGACATTTTTGTGGTAATAAGAGGAAGGGTTGAGACAATTATCAGAACAAACAAAGAGAACGTTACCACAAAACGTGCAAATGTTCATATCACCTCAATTCAATATCTTTCGCAGGAGGCGGCAAATATGGTTACTAATCTCAATATAGAAACCGATTTGCACAAGATTGATAAAATTCTTATTGAAGAACTTTTATCACTTTTTGAACAAAATGTCGGCAAAATAGAGGTAAATTTTACCATTTTGGACAAAGAACAAAACCGCGCTGTAAATATGCAAAGAAAAGAAAAAGGCGTACAACTTACCACCAACCTGTTGAGAACATTGGAGTTATTGGCAGACGACAACAAACTTGAATTTTCCGTCAATGGCAAAAAATATAAAGGCGCAAAAACCGAAATAGATGACGATGTGGTGGAAGTTTTTGAGGAGTTTGATGATTGAGTTATTTTGGGTAGTGCCTTATACCATACCAATAATCAAAAAAACATGCAACCAAAATTTATCTGCTCTCCGCTTTTTTTATCTCTTTTATAAGTTTTTTAGGTAAATTTTCAACGCAATTATGGCATTTAAACGGTTCTGAATACATTCTGCCGATGCAATAATTGCTGTGTCCGCAATTTGAGCGGTATGTTGAATCATTTTTTTCGCAGTCATTTATAAAATTTGGGTTGTTGATTAACACACGCGCCATTTGCACAAACTCAAAACCGCAAGATAAAACCTCCTCAATTTTTTCACGCGAAATCAAACCGCCGACATAAATTAACGGCAACTTCAACTCTTTTCTGAATACCTTTGCATCTTCCAAAAAATACCCTTCGCTGAATGGTTGAGACGGCATCAAATATTTTCCTGCAAGGTGAAGCATTGCTTTGAGCCACCAAAATTTTTTCATATCCATATAGTAGGCAAGTGTTTTTATTGGCATTGCGCCGTGCATAACCGACATTGGTGCTTTTGAAACGAACCCCGCAGTCAGCACAAGTCCGTCAACGCCGAGCAATTCAAGTTTTTTTGCAACTTGCAGACATTCAGGACGTTGCATACCGCTTTTGAAACCGTCATACATATTTGTTTTTACCACTACGGCAATTTCCTTATTAGCACGTTTCAACACCTCTTCAACAACCAAAGTCATAAAACGCATTCTGTTTTCCAAACTTCCGCCGAATTTGTCGCGGCGTTTGTTAGTGTATGGCGACAAAAACTGCGAAATCAGGTAGCCGTGTCCTGCGTGAATTTCCACTGCGTCAAAGCCCGCCTCTTTTACCAAATCTACGGCTTTCCCAAAGTCCTCAACAAGTTCATAAATCTCTTTCTCTTTCAACCCGCGCACCAAAGTCGGCGAGTAGAGATTGAAGCCCGAAGATGCGCCAACAGGCATCTGACCGGCTGTGTACCAATGGGTCATATTGCCGCAATGTCCGATTTGTATTGCCACTTTTGAACCGCAAGCGTGAATTTCATCAGCCATGTGTTTGAGTTCGGGCAAAATTTCTGGACGTAGCCAAAGTTGTCCGTCAAAACTAATGCCGGAGCGGTTTACAGATGCGTATGCAATAGTTGTCATTGCCACTCCGCCGCGGGCAACCGATTTGTGATAGTCCAACAACTCCTCTGTTGGGGAGTAGTTTTTGCCCATATTTTCAAATGCAGCCGAGCGGATAGAACGGTTTTTTAATGTAATATTTCCGAGTTTTTGAGGAGTAAATAACATTTTTTTTGATTAATTGTTAATAATTAATAATTAATAAATAGTTTTTGTCAAAATTTGGACACAAAGGTAATATTTTTTTTAAATATATGCAAAAAAAGTCATTTTTTATTTTTTAGAATTTATACTAAAATAAACAAATGAAAATAAAAAATAAATTAAAAATAGACAAAAAATTATTATCTTTGCAAAAATCTAATCATTAAAAATATGAAAGGAATAATTTTAGCAGGGGGCAGTGCAACGCGCTTGTTTCCGTTGTCAAAGGCAATTTCAAAGCAGATAATGCCTGTTTATGACAAACCGATGATTTATTACCCGCTCTCTACGCTTATGTTAGCAGGAATACGCGAGGTTTTGATAATTTCCACTCCGCGTGATTTGCCAATGTTCCGTGAATTGCTCGGTAACGGCGAGGAGTTGGGAATGAACTTTGAATACATCATTCAGCATACTCCAAATGGACTTGCTCAGGCATTTGTGCTTGGTGCAGATTTTCTCAATGGTGAAAAAGGTTGCTTGATTTTGGGCGATAATCTTTTTTATGGGCAAAATTTTTCAAAAATGTTGCAACGCGCCGCACAGATAGAAAAAGGTGCGTGTATTTTTGGATACTATGTAAGAGACCCGCGTGCTTATGGTGTGGTAGAGTTTGACCAAAATGGAAAAGTTATCTCTTTGGAAGAGAAACCACAGCATCCAAAAAGTAATTTTGCCGTACCGGGCTTGTATTTTTATGATAACACTGTTACTCAAAAAGCCAAAGACCTGAAACCGTCTGCACGTGGTGAATACGAAATTACCGATTTGAACAAACTCTATCTTGAAGAGGAAACTTTACAGGTAGAAACATTTGGACGCGGCTTTACGTGGTTAGATACAGGCAACTGCGACTCTCTGCTTGATGCCTCAAATTTTGTTGCTACTATTCAAAATAGGCAGGGCTTTTATGTTAGTTGCATTGAAGAAATTGCTTGGCATAATGGCTGGATTGATGATGAAAAACTACTTAAACTCGGAAAAAATTTAGAAAAAACAGAATACGGACAATATTTACTCAATTTAATTAACACAATAAAATAGTAATAAATTCGTTTGTAGAATAATGAAAAATAGAGCAATTATTTTGTTTATAATGCTGCTAATTACCGCTGTGTGCAATGCACAGCGGCGAATTTATGTGCGCGGTTACGTGCTTGACGAAAATAACCGCTATCTGGAGTTTGTACAAGTTCAAGAAAAAGGAACAACAAACGGCACATCTACAAACGAAAAGGGGTTTTATGAAATTTCTGTTGATTTGAACGACTCTACGGAAATTATATTTTCTGCCTCCGGATACGAAAGTTTTAATCAAAAAATTCCCAAAACAAACGATAAAGCACTCAATATCACAATAAATATGAAGCCCGACCCGACTATGTTAAAAGAGTTGGAGGTGCGCGCAATACAAAAGCAGACAAATACAATGCAGCAACTTGACCCTAACATTATAAAACTGACGCCTGACGCAGCGGGAGGAATTGAGGGGGTGCTAAAAGCAACGGGACAGGTAAGTTCAACAAACGAGTTAAGTTCGCAATATTCGGTGCGCGGCGGCAGTTATGACGAAAATTCGGTTTATGTAAATGGCGTAGAGATTTATCGTCCTTTGCTTGTGCGCATAGCGCAGCAGGAGGGTTTGAGTTTTATTAATCCTGATATGGTTAGTTCGGTAATGTTTTCGGCAGGCGGTTTTGAGGCAAAATATTCCGACAAAATGTCCTCTGTGCTTGATGTAACCTACAAAACTCCTGAAAAATTTGAGGCGGCTCTTTCGGCAAGTTTGCTCGGCGCAAGTGCATACATTGGCTCGGCAGGTAAAAAATTTACACAAACACACGGCTTCAGATTCAAAACAAACACATATCTGCTCGGCAGTTTGGATACAAAAGGCGATTATAAAAATATGTTTTTTGATTATCAAACATTTATGACCTATAAAATTAACCCAAAATGGCAAGTAACTTTTTTAGGAAATATTTCTCATAATAACTATAATTTTATTCCAAAAAGTAAAAACACTACTTATGGCAGTGCCTTCCAAGTAGAACGTAATTTGTTTGTTTTGTTTAAAGGACAGGAAAAAGATGTTTTTGCAACATATTTCGGCAGTTTTGCGGTAAATTATTTTCCAAAAAAAAATGTAAAACTTTCACTTTCGGCATCGGCTTTCAACACACAGGAGATTGAAAATTACGATATAAACGGCACTTACGCCATCTCTGACGTGCAAAGAGACGCAGAAGGCAATAAGGAACTCACTGAACTTGGCAGCGGCACATTTACCGAACACGCCCGCAACCGACTTTCCGGAACCGTTGCTACTCTTGCGCATTTGGGCGAAGTAAAACTGAAAAATACAACATTACAATGGGGCGTTACAGGCGGAGAAGAGATTATTTTTGATAAAATAAGAGAGTGGGAAAGGCACGATTCTGCAAAATATTCGCTGCCGTACAATGGTGAAAAGGTTAGTGTATATTACAACCTCTATTCTAACAACTCAATGATTTCCACACGATTAACAAGTTTTTTTCAATGGACATATTCAACCAACTTTTTAAATACTCAATGGGTAATAAATGCCGGCATAAGGGGAAATTATTGGAGTTTTAATAATGAAATTCTTGTTTCGCCGCGTATTTCGCTTGCCTGTTTCCCTGAGAAAATAAAGAACCTTTCGTTTCGTTTTGCCGGTGGTTTGTATTATCAATCACCTTTCTACAAGGAGGTTAGACAGTCAAAAGGTAACAACGGCAACGACACAATATATCTTAACAGAAGAATAAAAGCACAACGCTCGTTGCATTTTGTTTTTGGTACGGACTATTATTTCAAAATGTGGAAGCGTCCTTTTAAATTTTCGGCTGAAGTTTATTACAAACCTGCTTGGAATATTATTTCTTATAATGTTGATAATGTAAAAATCAGATATTCAGGTGAAAACGATGCCAAAGCATATACCTGCGGCGTTGATTTGAAACTTTTTGGTGAATTTATACCGGGTGTTGATTCGTGGATTACTTTTTCTTGGATGCGCTCTCAGGAAGATATAAAAGGAGATTTTTATCCTGTTATAGGAAACGGCGGCACACTCTTTGGCTATGTATTTCCTGGCTATATTCCGCGCCCAAACGAGCAGAGATACAATTTTACAATATTTTTTCAGGACTATATTCCGAACCACCCCGAATACCGCGTTAATCTCAAATTTGTGTGGGCAGACGGCTTCCCATTTGGACCGCCGCAAAGCGAGCGTTATATGCAAACTTTTAGAACAAAAGCATATTATCGTGTAGATTTGGGCGTGTCAAGGGGCTTTGCAAGGGGTAGAGAAAAATTTATGAATAAACAAAAAGTTGTAAAAGAGTTTTGGTTAAATCTTGAATTTCTAAATCTTTTCAACATTAAAAACGTAAGTTCATATTACTGGGTTACAGATATTTATAATGTACAAACTGCTGTTCCAAACAACTTAACGGGCTTTATGATAAATTTTAGGGTATCGGTAGATTTTTGAAAATTCAATAAAAAACTCCTAATTCCTAATTCCTAATTCCTAATTCCTAACCCCTAACTCCTAATTAAAAAAACTATGACAATAACAATTATTTTATCGCTTATCGCTTGCAGCATTGGTTTTTTGATGGCTTGGCTTTGGCAATCTAAAAAAAATATTGCCGAAATTTCTGCTTTGAAAACAGAAAAAAACGCTGAAATTGCTATTTTGGAAAACAGAAAAATTGCCGAAACAGCAATTTTGGAAACGGAAAATAAAAATTTGGTTGAAAAACTACAGCAGCAAAAAACCGAAATAGAGGAGTTGCAAAAACGTTTAACCATTGAGTTTGAAAACATTGCAAACAGAGTTCTCAAAGAGCGTTCTGCCGAATTTTCTTTTGCAAATCAAAAGCAAATTGGCGATATTCTTAACCCTTTAAAAGAAAAAATTGTTGATTTTGAGAAAAAAGTTAATGAAACCTACAACAACGAAACACGCGAAAAAGCGGCTCTGAAAAAAGAGTTGGAGCAGATTATAAATATCAATCGGCAAATGAGCGATGATGCACAAAAACTTACTCTCGCACTAAAGGGCGACAAAAAAATGCAGGGAAACTGGGGCGAAATGCAACTCGAACAACTTTTGGAAAAATCTGGGTTAGAAAAAGATGTGCATTACTCAAAACAGGTAAATCTGCTAAATGAAGAAAACAGAAAGGAAATTCCGGACATTGTGATAAACCTGCCCGACAACAAGCATTATGTTATCGACAGCAAGGTTTCGTTAGTAAATTATGAAATGTATTTTAATACTGAAAATGAGGAGGTTAAACAAAAATTTATGCGCGAACATATCAAAAGTATTGAAAATCATATTGCCGTTTTGGGTGCAAAAAATTATCAAAATCTGCTAAATTCGCCCGATTTTGTCTTTATGTATTTTGCGCTTGAGCCGGCACTTTTTGCCGCTCTGCAAAACGAACCTACACTTTTTGAAAAAGCGTTTCAAAAAAATATAATTCTTGTATCTTCAACCACGCTTTTGGCAAGTTTGAGAACTGTTTCCTTTATTTGGAAACAGGAAAATCAGAAAAACAACGTACTTGAAATTGCCAAAATCGGCGGACAACTTTATGATAAATTTGTGCTTTTTACCGAAAATTTAATTAAAGTTGGCAAAAGTATGGACGACACAAAAAAGACATACTCTGAGGCAATGAACCAACTTGTTAAGCAAAATATTGACGGCAGTTACAACGCCGGCACAATAGTAGGAATGACCGAAAACCTCAAAAAACTCGGCGCAAACACCACAAAAAACATTGACAAAAAATTGATTGACAAGGTCTTATTAATTGAAGAAGATTAAACTTTGTTTATTTTTTGTTTTTTTTTATTACAACATAAAAAGCAAAGGTTTCTAAATTTAGTATAAAATGCTAAAAACAGTAATATACATTCTGAAAAACATTTTAAAATTCAAAAAAAATTATTACTTTTGCACCATAATTTATTTTATTACTAATTTTTATCATTTATGAAAAAGTATTTTGCAGAATTTATCGGAACTTTTGTTCTGGTTTTGGGCGGCTGCGGCACTGCAATTTTTGCAGGCGGTTCAGTCGGTTTTCTTGGTGTGGCTTTGGCTTTCGGCTTGACGGTTGTGGCTATGGCTTACGGCATTGGCAGCATTTCTGGTGCGCATCTTAATCCCGCTGTTTCGTTGGGTGTTTTCTGTGCAGGCAGAATGAAGTTGAATGATTTAATCGGCTATGTTATTGCTCAAATAATCGGAGCAATTTTGGCAGCGGCGTTGCTGGCGTTTATTGTGGCTCAAACGGGAGGTACAAACGGCACTTTTGCAGCAAACGGTTTTGGCAAAGAGTTCTTCGGCAATGCAGCGGGCTATCTAAATCTAAACTGGTGCGGCGCATTTACCATTGAGTTAGTTTTAACTTTCATCTTCCTCATTGTAATTTTGGGCGTAACCTCAAAAGGCGCTCCTAACAAATTTGCAGGGCTGGCAATCGGTCTGACGCTGACATTGATACACCTTATCAGCATTCCGCTGACAAATACTTCTGTGAACCCTGCACGCTCTATTTCGCAGGCGTTGTTTTCAGAAAATCTTTTGGCAATACCGCAAGTTTGGGTGTTTATAGTTGCTCCGTTTGTTGGAGCAGCATTGGCAGCGTTGGTTTGGAGATTTATTAAAACGGAAGAATAATGCTTGTTTTGATGGTTGTTGGTTGTTGTTTTTTTATCATCAACAACCAACAACCAACAACCAAATAAACAAAAAAATATAAATGGACAATTCACTACTTTTTTTAGTTACACTTTTAACAGGGCTGGTGCTTTTTATTGGCGGTGTTGGAATTTCACTGCTGTTGGCACCGCGCTCCAACAACAGTCAAAAAGGCGACCCTTATGAGTGCGGTGTTCCAACACGCGGCACTTCGTGGATGCAGTTTAAGACGGGCTATTACCTCTACGCCATTCTTTACCTTATGTTTGATGTGGAAGTGCTGTTTCTTTTCCCTTGGGCTACCATTGTACGTGTTCTCGGATGGGCTGGGCTAATTAGCATTACATTTTTCATTGCCGTGCTGACACTCGGCTTGGCGTATGCTTGGCGAAAAAATGTGCTGGTATGGAAATAGGATTGGTTGTTGTTGATTTGGTTGTTGGTAGATGTTTAAATAACAACAAACAACAAGCATCAACCAACAAACAAAAAAATCTAAAATCGTAAATCTAAAATCTAAAATTAATTAGATGAAACCAAAAATAAAAAGTATTCCTTACGAGGAGTTTAAAGATAACGAGTACCTTGAAAATTATATTGAGGAACTCAAAGCGGCAGGTGCAAATGTGGTGCTTACAACGCTTGACCACGCTATTAATTGGGGACGTGCCGGCTCAGTTTGGCCCCTGATTTTTGCAACTTCTTGCTGCGGCATTGAGTTTATGGCAACAGCAGCGGCGCACAATGATATTGCGCGTTTTGGAATGGAAGTTACCAGAAATTCTCCGCGTCAATCCGATTTGATGATTGTGGCAGGAACAATTACGCATAAAATGGCACCGCTTTTGAAGCGCGTCTATGACCAGATGGCAGAGCCGAAATATGTTGTGGCAATGGGTGCTTGCGCTATTTCCGGCGGTCCGTTTCTTAACTCGTATCACGTTGTTAATGGTGCAGACCAGATTATTCCTGTTGATGTTTATATACCGGGCTGTCCGCCGCGTCCGCAATCACTTTTCTATGGTCTGATGCAGTTACAACGAAAAATCAAAGTAGAAAAATTTTTCGGAAATAAGATGAGGTGATTTTTTTAAATCATTCAAAAATAGAGATAGGTGAAAAAAAGTAATACAAATAATATAAGTTCTGCGGTTGCAAATACAGAAAATAATTTTTTTGAAGAGGTTGTTAATCTTATAAAATTATCAAGGCAACACGTTGTCAATCAAGTAAATACAACAATGGTTGTAACCTACTACGAGATTGGCAGGCGTATTGTGGAACAGAAACAAAAAGGAGCAAAACGTGCAGAGTATGGAAAATATATTTTGCAAGGGCTATCAGATTATTTGACTAAGAATGTTGGTAGAGGTTATTCTGTCGATAATCTGAAACTTATGCGAAAATTCTATGAAATTTATTCTGTAAATTCAATTGGGGAATCAGTGATTACCGAATTGGAAAAACCAATTTCCGAAACAGTGATTCGGAAATTTAACCCGCACATAAGTTGGTCGCATTATATCAAACTGATGCGTATAAAAAACGTGCAGGAAAGGCAGTTTTATGAAATAGAAATTGCAAAAAATAATTGGTCGTTCAGAGAATTTGGGAGAGAAAAGTTAAGAATGAAAAATTAAGAATGTAGAATAAAACACGCTGTCATTTCGAGCGATAGCGAGTTTTTCACGACCAATGGGAGTAAATCTATTTGTAATAGCAGTAAAAACAATATGCAAATAAAATCACTTAAAAATATAGATTTCGGCACAATTTTTAAGGCATTTAATCAAGCGTTTGCCGATTATGAAATGCAGTTAAACAGCGAGCAACTTCAAACGATGCTAAAACGGCGCGGTTTTAACGCTGATTTGTCTTTTGCTGTGTTTGAAGGAGACAATATTGTTGCTTTTACGCTCAACGGCATTGGAAATTTTAACGGAAGACCAACCGCCTACGACACAGGAACAGGAACGTTGAAAGAGTACAGAGGGCAGGGGTTGGCGACACAAATTTTTGAGCATTCGATACCGTTTTTGAGAGCGGCAAATATTAAGCAATATCTGCTGGAAGTATTGCAGCACAACACAAAAGCGGTTTCTGTTTATAAAAATCTTGGCTTTGAAACAACACGCGAATTTAACTATTTTGTTCAAAAAAATAATGCTGTTCATAACGAAATAAAAACCTTTGAAAGTTCTTATTCTATTGAAAAAATTGATATTGAAAAATTTAATTTTATTACTGATTTTTGGGAATTTTACCCGTCTTGGCAGAACAGTTTTGAATCAATAAAAAGAGCGAACGATGATTTTATCCGTCTTGGTTTTTTTGCAGAGAATAAACTTTTGGGGTATTGTGTTTTTGAGCCGATTTCGGGTGATATTACGCAAATTGCCGTTGATAAACAGCACAGAAGAAAAGGAATTGCAACATTATTACTTCAAGAAATGATAAAATTAAACAAAAACGAAAACATAAAAATTATAAATACCGATATTTTTTGCACATCAATAACCGATTTTCTAAAAGCAAAAAATATAGAGATAAAAGGCGAACAATTTGAAATGATAAGGAAAATATAATTAAAAAACAACTTGATTACCCGCTCTCTCCGATTTGTAGTGCTTGTTGCACAACCCAACATCTATGTGTCATTGCGGGCTTGACCCGCAATCGCTACAAAAAACACTATTGATTATCAATCGATTGCTGGTCTGTCATTGCGGGCTACGACCCGCAACCGCAATGACAGGTTCCTTTTTTTGTTGTGCAACGGACACTTGTAATTGGTGCGCAGTTTCAAACGTAGGCATTTTATCTGGTATGGGTTAGGAATGAGTAAACTGTTTAAATTTAACTAAAATTTGCAAAATAAAATTTCACCGGCACCGCACAAAAAGGCGGTGCTTGTTTTGTAATTTTTTTTCGTATCTTTGCACTCACAAAATAATTTTAAACAAAAACAGGAATGAAAAAATATATTTTATTATTGTTTGCTTTGGCGAACATTGCTTTTGTTAATGCGCAGGAAACGCAGATTAGAACAAATGAAAATCACTTTTTTGATGAAGGAAAAAACCTTTTTCTGCAACAAAAATTTGGTGCGGCAAAAATCGCTTTTGAAAAATTTTTATTAGAAGCAGACCCCAATCACGCTATTTTTGCAGAGGCAAAATATTATATCGGCTCGTGTGCTTATGAACTAAAAGAGTACAATGCAGATGATATTTTAATTAAATTTTTGGAAAAATACCCCTATTTTCCAATGAATTACCGCATAAATTTTATGCTCGGCAGAATTTATTACGAAAAGGGAAATCTTAAACAGGCACTTGCCTATTACAACAAGTTGGATGCCAACAATTTAAACGCACAAGAGCGTGAAATTTACTACTTTACAAAGGGTTTTTGTCTGTTGAAGCAAAATGACTATGCCGCTGCAAAAAATTGTTTTGTAAATGTGCAAAATTCTTATGAATATTTTGAAGATGCCGTTTATTATTCGGCTTATTGCGACTATGTTATGAAAAATTATGCCTCTGCTTTGGAAGATTTTGAAACGTTAAAAAATTCAAAATATGCAGAAAAAGCGGCTTATCATTCTTTGCAAATCTACGAACAGATGGGCAATTCGGCAAAGGCGGTTGAACTTGGCAAAGAGTTGATTAAGAGTAATCCGCGCAGTGAAAACATTTCGGAAGCGTACAGAATTTTGGGCGAGGCATCTTTTAAAGAGAAAAATTATGATGATGCAGTAAATTTTCTAAAAAAATATGAACAGGCAGAAAAAAAGGTGCAGCGAGGCAATATGTACATTCTCGGAATGTCGCTCTATTACACCGCAAAATATTCAGAATCAATTACTTATCTATCAAAAACCACTTCGCAAAAAGATGAAATGGCGCAAAATGCCTATCTGCATATCGGTTTGAGTTATGTTAAATTAAAAGATATTAACAGGGCAAAAATGGCGTTTCAGTCGGCAGCGGCAATGAATTTTGACAAAAAAATAAGAGAAGAGGCGATGTACAATTTTGCTATTGCAACCTACGAAAGCGGCTCTGTTTTTGGTGAAAGCGTTACGGCTTTTAACAATTTTTTAGATGAATTTCCAAATTCCGCTCACAAAGATGAAATCTACAACCTTTTGGCAAATGCCTATATCTCCGAAAAAAATTATCCCGCTGCACTTAAAGCGATTAACACTATCAAAAACCCAAATCAAAAATTAATTCAGGCAAAAGAATATCTGCTTTTTCAGATGGGAGTGATGGAGTTTAACGCAAAAAATTATGCTTCGGCAGAAGATTATTTTACGCAGTCATTAAATTATTTTAATGCCCAATCTTTTTCGGCGCAGGCGTACCTTTGGCGCGGCGAAACATATTATAAAACAGGCAGATACGCAAAAGCGAGAGCCGATTTTAACACATTTTTAAGTCAAAAACAGACAAAAAATTCCGAAGATATTGACAAAGTGAATTACACAATGGCGTATTCGTTTTTTGAGGAAGATAATTTTAATTCGGCTTTGACGTGGTTTGATAAATTTTTAAATGGCACAACTAACACAAAATCAACAATTTACTACGATGCACTCAACCGCAGTGGCGACTGTTTTTACTACAAACGCGATTTTTCTTCTGCCTTGCAAAGATACTCAAAAGTGATAAATGCCAATGCTCGCAATGCCGATTATGCAATGTTTCAGAGCGGGTTTATAAAGGGTTTGCAAAAAAATTATTCTGCCAAAATTTCCGATTTGGAAAAATTGATAAAAACATTTCCGACCTCAACCTACGCACCGAGTGCGCAGTATGAAATTGGGCGGGCTTATGTGATGACAAATAAGTATCAGAATGCGATTGAGGCGTATAAGGTTGTTTTACAAAAATATCAGCGAAACCCCGTTGCACAAAAGGCGGCGGTAGAAATTGGAATGTTGTACGCAAATATGGGAGATACCCAAAATGCGATTGATGCTTACAAAAAAGTTGTGCAGATGTTCCCCGGCAGCGAGCAGACAAATGTTGCGCTTGAAGGTATGCAGACGCTCTATGTAGAAAAAAATGATATTGCCTCGTATATGGCTTATCGCCAGTCGCTTGGCAGCAATATTGCGGCATCGGTGTCGTTGTCGCAGGAGGATTCGTTGTCGTTTATTGCAGCGGAGAGAATTTATGCCCGCAGCGATTATCAGGGAGCAATTACTTCGTTAAAAAATTATGTTGATAAATTTTGCAAAACACGGACTTTAAACTGTATCACGGCAAATTATTATCTTGCAGAAAGTTATTATAATGTTGGTAATAAAGCACTTGCGCTTGAAAAATATGATTATTTAACAAAAATTGAGGGTAATCAATTTATGGAGCAGGCGTTGGTTCGTGCTGCCGACTTGGCTTTTACTCAAGAATCGTATGAAAAAGCGGCGGAATATTTTGAGCAACTGCGCACTGTAACAGGCAATTCCGAAGTGAAATCTGCGGCGCAATTGGGCGTTTTGCGCTGTTATTATCAGTTGAAAAATTACGAGCAGGTAATTGATGCCGCCTCATTGATTTTGCGTCAAAACCCCGATGTGATGCGGGAGCGCGAGGCGTATTACTGTCGTGCGAAGTCGCTTATTGCTCTGGATGACAATCAGCAGGCAATTTCCGATTTGGAAAAAATTGCGCAGGACGTTTCAAATGAGATGGGTGCGGAGGCAAAATTTCTTTTGGCAAATCAATATTTTAAACAGAAAAATTACGACAAAGCCGAAGATGAAATTGTTGATTTTATAGGTAAAAAATCGCCGTTTCAGTATTGGGTTGCCCGCTCGTTTGTGCTGCTTGCCGACATTTACATAGCCCAAAATGACGATTTCCAAGCAAAACAATACCTTTTGTCCTTGCAGGAAAACTACCGACAAAATGACGATATTTCGGCAATGATTTCCTCACGCCTAAAAGAAATTGCAAAAAGAGAAGGAGAAAGGGTTTATTAGAATTTTGGATTTTGGATTTACGATTTTAGATTGAAAAATAAATATAGAAATGAAAAATAAATATAAATGGATTGATGGGATACCAATAATGCAAAGAAAAAAAAGGTTGAAATTGACATTTGAAGAAACCTTTACACATTATACCTACCCAGTATTATTTTTTATGTTTGCTGTTATGTCGGTATGGTTTCTTATTACAAAATCTTATAAAGAAGGTGCTTGGACAACAGAGGGGTTATTAATATTTTCATTGACACTTTTTTCTTTATCTGTATTTCTATTTTTTATTCAGTACAAATGGTTAAATTTTAAAGAAATTAAAATAACATTTACAGACAAACAATTTAAAGAAGCAGTTAAACGAACAGTTAATGAATTAAATTGGAAAATTTACATAGATAATAGGATTCTTTTTTTAGCAAAAAGAGAGTGGTGTTTGCCGTATAGCGGAGGAGAACAAATAACAATCATAAAAGGGGATAATAATATTTTAATAAACAGTATTTTTGACCCACCTCTTTATGCTTCCATAGCCCCAATGGGTTATAATAGAAGAAATATAAAAATCTTTCTTAAAAACTTATACGATGTTTTAGACAATAAATAATGAAGAAAATAGTAGAGAAATTAGTATTTACAAACGCTCTGCCCATAACGAGCGGTTTCACGCAAGCGGGAGCGCAAAAACGACAGTACAATTTTTAGTATTTTTTTTGATATTACCAAAAAAAGTATTATCTTTGCCGATATTTTAAAATATCAATTTTTGTAAAAAATGGAATCTCTAATTGCCACTTCTGACCGACTTGTACAACATACAAATACTGATTTTATTCGTTATTTGTATAATAATATTGCGTGGAATAACCGATTAATAGGCATAATCGGAGCAAAAGGCACAGGTAAATCTACGCTTTTATTACAGTGTATCAAACAGAATTTTCCGAACCAATCGAAAGCACTTTACGCAAGTTTAGACAATATTTGGTTTACCAAACATTCGCTTTCGGAACTTGCCGAAGATTTTTATAATCTCGGTGGCACGCATTTGTTTTTAGATGAAGTACATAAATATCAGTCGTGGGCAATGGAAATCAAGAATATATATGATTCTTACCCAACACTGCGAATTGTTTTTACCGGATCTTCGATGCTTGAGATTTTCAATGCAAGCGTTGATTTTTCACGCCGAGCAGTAGTGTATGAACTCAAAGGATTGTCGTTTAGAGAATTTTTAAGATATGATAATGGACTCGAACTGCCTGTTTTTGAGTTGAGCGAAATTTTGAAAAATCACAGAACAATAGCATCTGAAATTACCTCAAAAATCAAAATTTTACCCGAACTGAAAAAATATTTGGAATACGGCTATTATCCTTATTATAAAGAAAATATTGCGACTTATCCCATTCAAGTTGAGCAATCTATTAATAAAACGTTGAACGAAGATTTACCTGCAATAGAAAATATTGAGTATGCTACTATTTTGAAAATCAAAAAGTTGCTTGCTACTATTGCAGAAATGGTACCATTTACGCCAAACATTACTAATTTGGGTGCAGCAATAGGAATTGGCAGACACGCTGTGGTAAAATATCTTTATTTATTGGATAAAGCAGGTATAATTCAGTGTATTACAGAGCCAAATCAAACACTTCAAACATTGGCAAAACCACAAAAAGTGTATCTTGAAAATACCAATATTATTCATTCTTTGGCATTTCAAAATATCAATGCAGGAAATGTGCGTGAAACTTTTTTTGCAAATCAGTTGCGTACAAAACACAAAGTTAATACGGCAGAAAATGGCGATTTTACCATTGACGAAAATATTGTTTTCGAAATTGGCGGAAAAAATAAAAGCAATTCACAAATAAAGAATATTGAAAACGCCTATATTGCTGCCGACGACATTGAGACAGGTTTTGCCAACAAAATTCCGCTTTGGCTATTCGGTTTTTTGTATTGAGAAAAAAACAAATAACTAAATTTATAACAAAAAAATAACGCCGAAGGCATAAAAAAATGACTAATATATCAACAACAGAATTTCAGCAAGTGCAGGGAATTATCACTTTGCGCCGCTCGCGTGCGTTGCAAGCCGTCAATAATGAGAGTTTGCTTACTGCGTGGGAGGTTGGTGCTTTTGTCTCTGCCCGTCTGAAAAATTCTGTGTGGGGCAGCAAAACCATTATGCAACTTTCGGAATATCTGCGAGCGCAAGACCCAACTTTGCGCGGGTACAGTAGACCAAGTATCTACAAAATGGTTTTGTTTTATGATACTTATTCTTCGCCGCAATTTGCTGAGTATCAAGATAGATTGAAACTAAATGAATTTGTGCAGCCAGCGGCGGCACAAATTGAAGAAGCGGAAATTGTTCAGCCAGAAACTGCACAAATAGAAAACTCTGTAATTATCTCGTCACTGACGAGACAATTAGAAGATATCGAAATTATACAGTCAGCAACTGGACAAATTGTGCAGGCAGTGACTGCACAATTCCCTATCTTTTTGGAATTGACCACTTTAACCAATCATTTTGAAATTCTTAATGCTTGCAAAACAATAGAAGAACGAATATTTTATGTTCTTTACGCTTACAAAGAAAAATTGAATTTGCGGGAAATGCGCCGTTGCCTCAAAAATAACACTTTTGCCTCGTTAATGGGCGATAAGCACAACATTTCCAAGGGATTGAAAAATATCTACCCGCAAATTACACCGATGCTAAAAGACACAATTTTTGTTGATTTTCTCGGACTGCCGCAAAAACATTCGGAAAAGCGTTTGCAAAACAGCATTTTAGATAATATGAAGGACTTTGTGCTTGAACTCGGCAAGGACTTTCTGTTTTACGACAAGGAATTTCCGTTGCAGGTAGGCAATTCTACTTTCAAAATTGATTTGCTGTTTTTTCATAGAGGTTTGCAGTGTTTGGTGGCTGTTGAACTGAAAACGGGCAAGTTTAAACCCGAATATATGGGACAACTCGAATTTTATTTGGAAGCATTAGACCGTGATGTTCGCCGCAGTAACGAAAACCCAAGTATCGGTATTTTACTTTGTCAGGAAGCCGACCGTAGCGTTGTAGAATATGCTATGAGCCGCAGTTTAAGTCCCACGTTGATAGCAGAATACGAACAAAAACTTATTCCAAAAGAGGTGCTGCAACGCTCATTAGAAGAATTTACAGGATTTTTGAATAAAAAAAAAGAGTTAAGAACTAAGAGTTAAGAATTTTTTACAAATTAATCATTAAAAAATAAAACAAATCATAACCCCCAATAAACCTGCACTGAGCCGGTGCCTGAGCAAAGTCGAAGGCAAGTCGAAGTGGCAAAGCGATTGGAGAACTAAAAAAAAACAATAGATACAGATGAAAAAGTCCTTTTTAACAATACTCTGCGCCGCTGCAATTTTTGGCGTTTATGCGCAGAAAAACGACACTCTGGTGCGTAATATTCAGATTGAGCGCGACTATGTGCCTGAGGTTGCACCGGCTGTGCGCCCTGATGTGCCGCTCGAAGTTACCGAGCCGACTATTGAGAAAGCGAACACAACTTTCAGTCAATTTTCACAGCCGTTTGATGTGGGGAAAGGCGAGTTTATTCCCATTGAGCCGCAATATCTGACCTCTATATACAGAGAGAAGGCAAAGCCCGGTTTTTTACGTATCGGTGCGGGGGTGCTTTTTACTTGGCTTGCCGATTTCTACTATCCCGTTTGGAACACAAAAGATGGTTATTTTGATATTGCCTTTCATCACTATGGAATTTATGGTATTTCTAAAAAAAATAACCCAAACAAACAACTTTTTAATACCGATTTTGGCATCAATTTTAAAAAGAATTTTGGTATTCATCAATTATATTTGGGAGTAAAATACGAAAACGAGTCATTTAATTATTATGGAAATGATACCGCTTTGTCAAACCATTATACATTCAATTGGGACTCTGCTTTTTATGCAACGCAATCGTTTAATAGAGCCGATTTGACACTTGGAGTGCGCTCAAACAAACGCACCGATAGCGGTTGGCTTTATGATGCCTATTTGAATTATCATCTATTTGCAGCAAGTAAAAATACAAAAATTTCAGAACATAATATTAACGCCGCTCTTCGTGCAGATGTTTTGATAAAAGAAAAGCACAATATTGATGTGGAACTTGGTGTACAGACCTATTTTTATTTACCGAAAGATTCTGTAAATTGGGTTGGAACACCATATTATGATGAACAGAATTGGAAACCAAACGCCATTATTCGACTTTTGCCTGCATATTTACTTAACACAAAAGATGTACATTTGCGTTTGGGAATAAAGGCATTTGTCAATTTTGGCAAAGTAAATGATGGAATGTTAGGCGATGTTTTTGCTATTACGCCGGATATAAAACTTGATTATTTTTATAAGGATTTGTTGAATTTATATGCAGGAGTTACAGGCGATTATCATATAAATTCTTTGCAAAATATTACAGCAGAAAATAGATATTACAATATTTTAAATGCAAGCGAACATCATACATACATTCCACTTGATATTTTTGCGGGCTTTAAGGTGAAAATTACAAAAGGACTGCTTTTTGAAGCATTTTTAAATTATCAGCCATTTATAAAAGATAAAATACTTTTCACAAACCCGAATCGTTATTTATCACCATACCCGTGGAGTTCGGCTATGGACAAGGTGTATTTTCCATATTTTGATTATGTAGAGGGCGGCGGCTCGTTGTTGTGTGCGGGGATTCGTGCTAATTACAACATAAAAGAGCGAGTAAATATTTTTGCCGAAATGAAATACAACGGCTGGAAATTTGATGGCTTTAACCTTGCAGACAACGCTTGGCATTTACCTGCTTTTGAGATTAATGCCGGTAGTGATTTTAAAATAGGTAAAAAATTCTTTGGTAATGTTAATTTCTATTTCAAATCAAAAATGAAAGCAATGAGAGATATAAATAACACATTACCTCCAATTATTCTGCCTGCCACTTTTGACCTTAATCTCGGTTTTGGTTATAATATCAAGAAAAATATTTCGCTTTTTGTTCAGGCAAATAATATTTTGGCTCTTGCCCCGAAACTAAATTATCAAACGTGGTACGGCTATCATTCAATGGGAGCGAATTTATTGGTTGGCGTAACGATAAATTTTTAAAAAGGGCGAAGGGTAAAGGGTGTTAGCGGAACCCGGTGCTGGCACATTGAAAGTGAATAATAAAGAACGAAGATAATAATAATTTTAACACATAATACTTATGCAACAAAAAGACAAAAAAAAACTACAAACTGAAAACAATTCCCCAAACAGTAAAAATGCAAACAAGACGGGGACAGTAAAAACTTCCGATAACGAAAATAAGTTGGAAGTCGTGATTACTTCAAATAAATCGTTATTGGAAATTTTGGAAAAACCGTCAAGGGTATGGAAAATTGTAGGTGCGCTAATTGTACTTGTTTTTACAATTTTTCTTGCTTTGGCTTTTGTTACCATTTCAATAAAACGTATTTACCCTTATAACGACATAAAAGTTAATGCTTTGGGTGCTACTACTATGCAAAAAGAAGATATTGAAGTAATTTATTGGCTTTTTAATACAGCAGATTTATGGGCAAATTCAGGAATAAAAGTTAATAAGGGCGATATTTTGACTATTAGGGCTTCGGGAAGATTTAGTACAGCCATTCATCACGTAGTTAAAAATGCCGAAGATAACGAAGAACTACGTTACCCTTGGGTAGGAACTGATGGCGAAAGCACTGTTTCTTTTCGTGGCAAATATCGTATATTTCCTAATAACAACAAAAACTCTGTTTTAATGCAAGTTGTTCCTGAGAATATTAGTACTGAAAATCTTTCCGCTTTAGATATAGACCAAATAAGATCAAGAGCAAGAGACCAATATTTGCGTTTTGATTATGTTAATTATAAAAATGAACGTGAAATAGATGATGCAAAACAACGATATTATTATATTGGCAAAGAAAGAAATGACTTGAGAATAAATTCTAATGGAATACTACATTTTGCAGTAAATGATGTACCACTTACTGATAGTGTACTTAAATCAATGATAGAAGAAAATATCAATTATGTTTTGGAAAAGTTAATGAGTAAAAAATATACAATTGACGAAAATAATAAGCCACAAGATAGAAAGAATTTTTTCAAGGCTTTAAAAGAGTATAAGAATAAGAGGTTGGAAAATTGGAAACAAGATAGCATAAACTTTTATGAAATTTCAAATATTAGAGCATATCAATTTAAGTATGATGAATATATATTAGGGAAAGATTCTACAAAATTTAGAAGTTTAAAACAAAGTGCGTTTTTTAATAAAATGTGGAAAATTTATAATGAGTTTGACGAAAGAACCCTTCAAGTTGGTAGTCGGCCTGACATTGATGCACAAAAAAACAAAACATTTTACAGCAATGAAATGTGGTATTATTTGGAAAATCATTATTACAATGCTTGGTATGACGATAATATAGGTTCTTTCTTAATTGTAATCGAACGCAAAACACACAACTAGTTATGAAATCAATTAAGGAAATCATAAAAGAAGTAATTTTAAACAATACAACGAGAAAAGTTGAAATTGATGATAGCAATTTTTTTGCTGTAATTGCAAGTGAAGAAAATGAAAACAGTAAGAAAAATGAAAAAAACCAAAAATTATTTAATTTTGTTGTTTTTGCTGTTGTGTTGATTTTTTGTATAGCAATGCTTATTTCTTCCTTTGTGTTTTTTATCAGCGATATTCTTTTGTATCAAAATACCCCTAAAATAAATGCGCAAGGGGCGATTGTTTCAGAACGCTCAAGTAATCGTGAAACCGCAATTTTTCTTTTTAATGCCGCAGAACGTTGGGCAAATACAGGAATACAACTGCAAAAAGGTGATATAATAAAAATTTCTTATTCAGGAGGTTTTCATAGCGATATTTCAGTCTTGAAAAAATCTGCAGAGAATAATGCTATTCCTAAATATAAGTGGAATTCTTTTTCAACAACGCCAAAAGATTCAACTTCAAAAAATTCTTTAGTAACACAAAAATTATTATATCACAATAAAAGTACAAATGTAAGATTTGGTTCATTGTTAAGAGTAATAGCAGGAGAAATTGGAGTACAAGAAAGCGATACTATACATTTTGAACAAGTAACGCAAAACGAACCAAAAGATGCAGAGCAAAATGGAACTTTATACTTGGCTATAAATGATATTTATTTATCTGATAATGTTATTAATCTTTATGCAGAAGAAAATAAATCTCGTTGGCGAGATTTATACTCAATAATTGAAAACGACACCTTGGTATATAAAACAACTTTTATCAAAAATCAAAATAAAAGAGATAGTACAGACCTGTTCTTCAAAGAAGATTCTGTTTTTTATATTGCAGGAAGTAAATTTAGAGAATTAGCAGTCAAAAACAGAGATTTGTTTTATAATGATAATTTAGGCGAAGTTTTGGTTGTTGTTGATATAAAAAGGAATGTTAGTGCTTTCAGTTGGAGGCAAAATTGGTACAGATGGACAGAAGAAAATATAAATAAAATTTGGGACGAAGACAATATTGGACTATTGCCAAGTAATTGGCTGCCAATAAAAATTTTAAGAACAGTAGTAGTGTTTATTATGTCCGTTGTTATGTTAATTGTGAATATTATACTGTTTTTATGCGTTGTGTGGTTTGTTAGTATACCTATTTTGTGCGCTCTAATTTTTGTATTTTACAAAAAACACAGAAATAAAATAAAAATATGGTTTAGAAAATGCAAACAAGCAGTTTTACATCAAGAAATGGGCTGCCGCCACTACGAAAGGCGAAAAAATAAAAAAATAAAAAAATAAAAAAATAAAAACTTCGACTTTTACTAAAAAATTATCAACAAATAAACTAAAAAAATGATTGACACGCATTCGCATATTTACCAAAAAGAATTTGAACACGACTTAAAGGAAGTTGTTAAAAATGCTCAAAAAGTTGGGGTTGAAAGAGTTGTTTTGGCAAATGTTGATTCGCAAACTATTGACCAATTGGAAAAGACACAAGAGCAATTCCCTGATTTTTGTGTTTCTGCAATGGGCTTGCACCCTACAAGTGTTAATGAGAATTATCTTACTGAGTTACAGACGATTAAAAAAAATCTGTTTGCAAAAAAATATTGTGCTATTGGCGAAATTGGTCTTGATTTGTATTGGGACGAAACTTTTGTAAAACAACAAATTATTGCTTTTGAGGAGCAAATTCGGTGGGCTTTGGAACTTGATTTGCCTGTGATAATTCATATTCGCAAGGCATTTGCGGAAGTTTTTCAATCACTAAAAAAGTTTGGAAAAAATATTCCGCAAGGTGTTTTTCATTGCTTTTCAGGTGGAATTGAGGAGGCAAAAAAGGCAGTTGAACTCGGTTTTTTACTCGGAATTGGCGGTGTGGTAACATACAAAAATGCAAATTTACCTGAAATTATAAAAGCAGTTGGAGTGGAAAAAATTTTGCTCGAAACCGATGCACCATATCTTGCACCCGTGCCATTTCGCGGCAAACGCAATGAGCCAAAATATTTAACTGAAATTTTAAGCAAACTTTCAACTATTTTTTCCCTTTCGGAAGAAAAAGTTGATGAAATAACAACAATTTCAGCCAAAAAATTGTTCAAAATATCATACTCCCAATGATTTTCTAACTTCTGCAATTTTTTCATCTGCCTCTGAATCAACTCTGTCGTAATCAGCACGGGACTTTAATTCTGCTTTTACCTCTATGTAAAACTTGATTTTCGGCTCTGTACCGCTCGGGCGAACAGAAACCTTTGTGCCGTCTTCGGTAAAATATTGCAGTACATTTGAGGTAGTAGGGTAGTGTAGAGACGCAAAATTTTGCGTCTTTACGTCTGTTTCTATAAGCGTTTGATAGTCCTTTATCATTACAACTTTTGAGCCGGCAATCTCTTTTGGCGGGTTTTCGCGGAAATTTTTCATCATCGCAACAATCTCTTCCGCTCCCGTTTTGCCTTTGCGCACAACAGAAATACCTTTTTCTTTGCTAAAACCGTATTCCACATAAATATCCTGTAAAAGTTCAAAAAGCGTTTTGCCGTTGTCTTTTGCCCAAGCGGTAATTTCCGCCACCAGAGCGCAACACGCCACAGAGTCCTTGTCGCGCACAAAG
>Ga0209628_10000407_pt1 | contig 26126 bp, 11 predicted proteins | sample TergutCu122P4_FD_187285 | JGI IMG/M metagenome (GOLD analysis project Ga0209628, IMG submission 187285) | Cubitermes ugandensis P4 segment gut microbial communities from Kakamega Forest, Kenya - Cu122 P4 (SPAdes) (version 2) | ecosystem: Host-associated > Arthropoda: Insects > Digestive system...
CTTCCGATCTGTGGGCTTTTATGAATGCGGTAATGATACCCCAGCTTCCACAAAATTCTGCTTTTTCCTAACTCGCTGAGGACCTGTTAGCTTCTGAATGAGGTCTCTGTTTCATGGAGCAACGGTAGTAGTGGTGGTGGTGGTAGTAGTAGTAGTAGTAGTAGTAGTAGTAGTAATAGCAGTGGTAGTAGTAATAGTTGTAGCAGTAGGTAATGGTATTACCTCAAGGTAAGCCACGATATTTGTAATTCATCATTTACTAATCATACTATCATACTATCACTCGACACGCTATACTCGCTGCTGCTGACAGGCTCCTCAAATAAGCTATGTAAATACTAACAGAAGAGCAACCTGAGAAAACCCAACAAAGTCGTGATATTTTGATACTCCGGTGACTTTTTTCTGAAGGGTTTACCGGATTGTCTGGAGTTATTCATTACTCCGCATTAGTTCTCTGGTTTCCTGGGCTGTGTTTCAGCTCGTGGAATAGAACATTATTAAAATGGATCTTAAAGAAATACTTGGATTTCTACATTGGTTTTCACGGAATGAGATATAAGCCAGTAGTGGGCTCTGTTTTACAAGGTAATAACCATCCAGAAGTGAATTGCTTGAGCGATAAAGCAACTGCACACCTCTTGGAATGACCGTTACATGTATACGAGTGTAGTCCCTGAACCAACTAATGTGCTTATAGTATATCAGTCTAAAATCACTCTTTCGAAAGTAAAATGAATTTCTTGGTTGTTTTCCAAGAATACCCACGGTCCAGCCTTTAGTAATTTATATTTTTGCAAGAAAACATTTTCCTGTTTTTAGTAGTTTAAAGCCAATCAATTTCTCTTCCTGCTGTAGTCCATACCTTCTCGAAACATTATTAAATTATCCGTGAAACTTCTCAGGATTAGGAAAATTTCTCCCTATTAGCTCTCGCATATTATTTCATATTCAGGTTCACTGAACGGAAGTATTCAGAGCTGTGACACTCCACTTCCTCAGACATGATTACTTCTTCTGCTTAAGGTAAGAAAATATGTTTACGAGATCACTATGCTCTCTGCATGAATGCCTGCATGTCATGGCCTTTTAACCGCTGACTAATTTTCACGATGCTTCGTACGAATTTTATGAGCCTACCAAAGATTATCACAGAAAATTCACACGCTTTATTTTCCCTTAGTTATGAAACTTCTAAAGCTTTATAGTAAATATGTACACCAACTGCTGCAACATTAAGAAAATCTGTAGACATTCTGCTCGGTGAATAAGTATGTTCCATATGATTGTTACAACAAGACGCTATTATTCCCCTAGGCGACACTAAACGGTTGACCTTTTTTACTGTTCAGACACTTTTCTGTAACATACGGGCTAAACTTTTACATACAATTTATATTACATGATCTCCGAAAGGCTAAAACCTCTATTGCACTTAAGAATTCAATTCGTAACCCAGTAAAGAAAATCGGCCTCGGCTTATGAAAACCAGTAACGTAATGTTGCTTAATGAATTAATTACTGTTTTTTTCTGAGAAACATACAAAACACATAAATTCGCTATATAGGCTGGAAGTCATTTTTTTTATTAGCAAGCGTGCTGTTCTTACCAGAAGTTCAAACGGGCGAAGCGTGGTAACCTTCCTTCGGAAATCGGCGAACTTTGGATAGAAAACTACAGTACTTCGAAGCTCATTTTTGGACAGATATTGAACATATGTAACTGTTTGTGATGTAAAAATACTTGCCTGGCATAAGAACTTTTTCTGTGGCTTCCAGTTTTAGGACGGTAACCAGTGATCCATTGTATATAAATATAACTTATTAAAATTAGTATGGAGAAATCAGTTGCAAGACAAGCAACGTATGTAAAATGTAACATTAAGGCGCGTTTGTGCAAATATTGTTGTAATGGAAAAGCATTAAGTATTACATATACTGAGTATGTATTTGTAGCTTTAGTTATCCAGCATGCAATGCGCATGTGACATATTGTCATCTGTGGCCTTCCCAGCTCTAAAATACGAGTATATTCCCATGTTATATCATAAATGACACGATTTCCGAAGACACAGTATTAACTTTATCAAATGATTAGTCAGTGCACTGGAGAAGCACTGTGTTTTCTGAGAGATATAAAATCAGTTCCTTGGTAAGCTTTTGAACGAAGTGGTACTGGGAATCTCTTCCCTCCGAGTACTTATTCTCATGTCGATATCATTCCACAAATGTTGCTTACCCTTCTACATGTACAGTAAATGGGATCCTACCAGAAGGACAAACGGGCGAAGATGGGAAACTTCAAGGCGCAGTGCTATTTCGGGACTCGTGGAGCCTCGAATAGATAAGTGCTTTCATTCCATTTTATTTTATTTGCTTGGCCGTGCCATTGCTCTGGTTGTTATTAGCCGGCCTTTCACGGCAGAGCCATTTCAAATGAAATTGTTGGTAATCAAAATAGCACTGTGACAGTGCTTTGACCGAGAACTTCGCTTTTCTCTTATCCGTATTATTCCAAAAATGCTCCATACTCATGTTCGTCATAATAATCTTCTTGATAGAAGGAGAAAAAGTCGAAGCCTGGAAACCTAAAAAAAAAAAAAAAAATCTCTTGGATATTGGCGAGTAGTATTTTCAAATAATATAATTTCTACCCAAAGGCAATAAAAGCAATAAAATCGTCTTCATAAAGCATTAGAACAGTGTCTATTAATAAACATGTGTAGTAGACTAGAACACTGCCGTGAAAATTATCCCTATGTAGTGGCACAGCTTATTGTAACAAGACAGCGATTTTATAGCTCCGCTCTAGAGCTGTATGTGTACAAGTGTAAACCCAATGAAGGGCTATTATGTGCAAGTATACATCAACTGAAGGGCTATTATGTGTAAGTGTAAATCAACTGAAGGGCTATTATGTGTAAGTATAAATCAATTGAAAGCCTACTGGAAGAAACCATAGCCAGCGACGCGACTTGAATGGCAAACATTTCATGTTGATGTTACACGAGACTCAGTATGCTACAGTTCTTTAATGGTATACGACTATTGCTATGGAGACGCCTGGAATTGTCACGTGTCTCTTCCGTTCCTCGAGCTATAGTGTACCAACCCTCTATCAGACAGCAAGCGGTGAGTTTTTTGTTGTGTCCTGCTTCCCATTCATGGAACTGTACAGCGGCTGCGCGTTGTGCTATATCGTCGTGACAGAATTGAGCCAGTCCATTGTTATGTCAGGTCACAGAATATTGTTTTGCAAATTTGGAAGCATGGAATTGTAACGGGATCCCTTACCAAAAACAAAGCCCCGTTCTTTACGACGTGAAATTGTGCTCCATGGAAATTTTATATTCAAGGTACTGTCTGTTATAAACTTTCTTAAAACATCACTACAGCCATTAGCACGTGGAATAATTCAGATTAGTACAATTCATTTCGAAAAAAATGACAAATTCCTACCTATGCCTGCCAATAAAAATTATCCCACCGACATAGTTGTGCACATTGGAGTCCTTGAGGGACATTCATATAAATGTATAATATATAATATATATAATATAATATTAATATTTATGTACAATATAACATATAATAAAAAAAGGTAAAACAGTCCCGTTACAGGCCTGGAGTGGGTCAGAGCGTTCCAGGAATTTAAGGTTCCCAGATTTCATGACAACGGCACAGGATGGTGGTAAGTTTGTCAGCCTTACGCATCGACCGCCTTTACGCCCAGGAAATACACCTGGTACTCATTTCTTTTAGAGGCTGATTCGACCCCAGGGCCATAGTGCGACCGGAAGGATTATGTCACTGAAACATTCCAATGACACCATCGGGAATCGAGCCCGCGACCTGCTGGTTTGTAGCGTAGTGCCTTAACCACTTCGCTACCGCGCGCCCCAGTATAGTACTCGTATATAATAATGTATGATATGTATGACTAATCACGAAGGATCTTCATAGCAATAGACTTCGCATATTAAAATTAATTTTGTTGGAAGGCGTTTCTGTTAATCTAGAAGAAACGTAAATCTAATATACCACATGGAAGCTTTGCGAAATCTCACAGAACTCTTTTTAACTTCAAAGTGCAGTTTACTATGAATTTTTTTTTTTGCAACCCATAAATCCAATAACTTCTTTCTGGTCTCTCTCTTGAACACTCTCGCTCAAGTGGGTTTTATAAACACAGTTTACTGCCGTCAATATTAATTCAGTACTGCCGTCAAGTTCATTCAGTACATGGCACATTCAGTGCAGCTTCCTGTTTCTCTTTAGAGTGCAACATTTCCTTTAAAAACGTAGAATTACAACTCGTCATTCCATAAATATCCAAGGTTGCATTTCTCCAATGTTCTCGTGTGGTACAGACTACAATACAAGAACTCGCATACACTTTCCATAAATTTAAAAACACAATCTTCTGAGATGCGTAAGATAGAAGGGGAGAGCAGTGCATTGATTAAAGAATAGAAGACTTACGGCTTGAGCGGTAGTTAGATTGAATGTGGCTGTCTGTAGTACTGACAGTGGAAAGCCTAAGCGCTAGGAGAGAGAAACCTTTCCAGTGGCCACCATAAATTGCAAGTAAAATGGGACTTTATGACAAGCAGCTTGGTCTTTAGGTACCAGAGTTTCGGAGTAAGCCACTGACTCCATCTTCAGCGACAATGAAAGAAAATGCTGAAAACCCCTTAAGAGTTCTTACTAATTCTCACGTTCTTATCTCTTCATTGCTACGGATATCAATCCTGATATTCTCCTTCCTTTTCTTTGTGAGTCTCTCTAAAGGGAACCTTTACATTTTTTTTAAAATTTTAGCATCCCGTTGTGTTTTCTACATTAATAAATTAACAGTGTTTTATCAATGTCAACGTAACTTTTATTACTGACAAAATTCGAGTAATTTGTCAGTTACTTTAGCAAAATATTTCGACTTATATGCGTCATATTCAAGCTAATATAATAGGTGTAAAAATTTAGAAGTCTGAATTTTACGAAGTGCAGAAGTCACGTGCCATTTTATGGACAGAGATCTCATCCCTTACAAAAGTGTTATATAAATATTAGGAGCTTAAAAACTTTACTCTGTCGCGACTACTTGGACAGTAATTTAAAATTTTCCAATCTGATAATACACAAAACTCAATTAACAACCTTGTCGAAGTCGTTCCAGTAAAATAATTTTATATTCTCACCTGGTTTATTCAGCCAAAGCTGCAATCAAATGCAGCCCAAGGCCTCTAATTTTTCGGGGTTTTAGTCTTATTCACTAATATACGTTACGAGTTCTTGGATGGGGTATCGGCCCGTTGCAAGGACTGTACCTACAGAAGAGACACAGAATAAACGCGGACATACTTCTATAAGCTTGAGTGGAATTCGAACCCAGAATTCTAACATCCGAGCGGTTGAATGAAGTAGGTCCCAAATCGAATTTCCAGTCCTGTGACTCACCGGATTTAACGTGCCATGCTTTTATTACCTGGAGTAAGAAAAAGCGCAGTTTATACGGCATTTGGACCTAAACAGAGCGTTGAAATATTAAAAACACAGAATAAAGGCAGTCACTGAAACAGTGGTGCCCGAAATTCTTGAGCGCATTTGGGCTCAGGCCTAATTCCTTATCGATATCTGCCGCATTACCAGACGTATACTGTGTAAAAGTGTATCTTCTTTTGCTCTTTCATTTATTTCAGTTATATGTGCCATGATAACAAAATGCAACTTTGAAAACCTAACATATTATCAGGACATTCAGTACATCTCACGTACTCATTATAAGTCTTCACATACTCAGCTGAGAAAAACACATTTCTCAAACAACACACTTTATTCTTTAGAAAGCCAATCCACGTTTTATGAGGTTTTTGTCCTCTCAACGTACTTGATGCTTATGACAAGTTTACTGGCTTCAACAACTCACACAAAGCCTAACAAGTTTGTACATAATCCTTAAAGCGAAAACTAAATATTGGGTGAATGAGTTTGTAAATCCGTTCTGTTCATCTGGGAGACTCAATAACGTAAAGTTTTCAGTAAGTGTCCTCTTATTCATGTACGAATATCATTATATTCCACTAACAGAAAGAAATTGTTATAAGACAAATCACTAATTACCCCATACATCACAGCGCTGTGTTTACCGTTTTGTATAACATCAAAGGCTCTGAAATTTACTTATATGTTTGCTTTATGTGGGTCTCATAACATGTGACGATTACTTTTCTAAACTAAATTAACTTATTGGGGTTTAAATTGAAGTAGTAGTGCACTTAGTGTAAAGTACGTAATAAATTTTTAATATTATTCTGACGATTTCCTTGCTTCAAAGAGATAAGCAGTACCGCTTACAATTTAGTGGACTGTAAAGTGGAGTAAAATATGCTGGAGTCAAACACTGTAAAACTGAATACCTGTACTTTTTCCGAAAAACACACATTATTAGCAGTATTTCTATGCTTATCCTATCAAGCGGACGTTCCAGAAATGTTAAAGTCAGAACCGTGCGCATTCAGCAGAGTTCTTCAAGAGTTACAATGTGTGAATGAATCAATCAAAGAGTTACATGTGGAACTGTTGCTAGACGTTGGTATCTGGCAAATGTGTCTTTTTAGTACTCGACTGGCATTCCACTAGTGTTGTGTACTCGTACATAAATAATCACGCCGTCCATAATAACTAGAATTTGCTGTTCATCCACTATCATCTGCCATCGTCACTTTTGTCTCCAGACAGAATATTTTGGAACTAAGCAAACCAAATCAAGCACGAAACAAGGAATCTTTCGGCACAAAGACAATACTCCGAGCATAAAATGAGCATATTTAGAATAAACTGTGACTGAATGAGCGTTTTTCTTGGTTATTTAATGACGCTGTCAGTATCTCACATTACATAACGTCGATGATAAGATGACGAATGATAAGTTGGAAAGGATTTGGAAGAAGGCCGTCGTGGCTTAATTGAGGTGCTCTCGTAGCACATGTCTAGACAGACTTAGGAAGACAACAGACTTGAGCCAGAGTAACTGGTTTCCTAATTAAGATAAGGATCAGGAATTTCTTAATATAAATCTTGTGCATTACGCTGCTAAACCAGACTGTTCAGTCGAAAAATATCACAAAATGAAACCTGAAACCCCCTAATTAATGCACTCTATATCCTAATTAAGCACAAGCTGGTGCCACGAGATAGGCAAGAATTATGCCACACCTATTTACAGTTGCTGCAGCAGCAGTAGATTTGGTGCTGCTACCAGTAGTGGTAGTAGGGAAGGTGTATTTTCGGTGTATATATATATATATATGTATATATTTATTCGAGTATATTTATTTATTTATATCTAAATCAAGGAAATTTGCTGGAAAATTAAATCCAGCGTCTGTTAATTATCAATAGTGGCAGTTATGCCCATCTTTATCATCACACAAGACAATAAATAATTAACAAACACTTTCTTCAGGAAATTGCCTAAGTAAGAATAATAGTATTGGTAAGGATACCCCTCGAAAGCAGAAATATATCGAGACTTGTTCGAAAACAGAGTGCCGAAAGGAATATTTAAGCACAGGAGAAAATTAACGATTTGCGAGGAGAAAGCGTGCATAACAATGATTTTCATAATTTGTAATTCTCCCCAAATTCTATTAAGATGATTACAGTGAAGGAAGATGAGATGAGAGAGTAAATGCATAAAGAAATTCTTGTCAAGCCCGTAAAGGTACAACTCAAACATTTCTTAACTTCGGTATCAGAGACAAGTGAGTGTTCAGCCCCTTTGGCTGTACGCGCGGAGTTTGAGCTTCTCTGTATCTATCGGACAGGAGGTTGAGTAGAATCTACAGGCGGTCGAGACGCTTCAAAGGAAAGACAAATCTTGTAACCTTGCGAGAAGTCAAACTCCGATTTCTCATTCTTTCAACCCGTAAGCCCACTTACTACACATACTGCGTCATTTCAATTCCTAAATGCACATAATTATGAGTACATAGCCTAAACCAAGTGGAAAGACGTTTTAAGAAGACCTTTTACGAATACCTAGGTATATATGACAGGATAATATTAAAACTGTTCTTATATAAGTAGCATTGGTTGCATGGATGGGATTCACTCTATTCTGGATAGCGTCCACTCGCGGGTTCCTGTAAGCACGGTATGATATTTCGGCTTCCAAAAGAGGTGAGGAATAACCCTGCCTTGCGGAATACTTATTAGCTTTTGAAGAAGGGCTTGGCTGCCTGCAGAAACTTGGGCCGTTAATTAGTTAATTAGTTAGTTGGAGAGTAGATTTCATTCTTTAAAAGACGAATTTATCTGAGCTAAGTATAAAGAATCCGGTTTCTACCTGCAAGAAATAAATCGCACCGCCATTACAAAGAAAAATTTATAATGACGATATGGGAAATAGCGGCTGTTCATTGTGAAAAATCAGTCAAAGCATAAAGACACTCAGTGTGGGAAAAATGCGAACATATTTAATGTTCATGAACTGGACCAAACGGTTAGTGTCACCTCAGTGGTCTTTGCAGAACTTATTCTCAGCCCGACTGAAAAATATTCATCTCTCTTCTCGGCGGCGTTTAGAGGAATCAAATGTCCAAGCCATTTATTACAACCTTCACGCACACACATACGCAAAAATACATATATATTCGCACATACATACATACAAACGTACATACACATATACACACATGCACACATACACACACATGTACACATACACACATGTACACATACACACACACGCACACATACACAATACACGCACAATATACACATACGCGCACCTACACGCACATGCAAATATAGGAACCTACATATATACAGGCAAACACAAGCGCGCACACATACACGCACGCACGCACGCACATACATACATAGATACATACATACATACATACATACACACATACAAAAGCAAGCACACACGCGCGCGTCCATACACACGTACACGTACACATATAAGCATACACGCGCAAACATATACGTGCATATACATACGCATACGCGCATACACACATAAACACACATTCATGTAGATGCATACATACGCAAACACACATGGATCCCTACGCCACACACACACACACACAAACACACACACACACACACACACACACGCATACACACACCACAAACACATACACACACAAACACACACCAAGTTCTCATCCACGTCTATAGACTAGAGGGATGGATGACATTGCTCAAAGAGTCTATAAAAGAAATTTATGCGCGTTTATTCCATATGAATAATCTTGCCCGCTCTCTTCAACTTTATGCTTTGTATTGTAGCTGTCCAGTTATTTAATTTATGGATTGAGGAAAAAACACAAATCCTTATGACAGTTGAAATCCCGGTCGAGATTCGACAAAGAGTGAAGTCAGAAGCATAACCGGATGAGACACTTGCTCGGTTCACCTTTGAACGCACTGTTAAGGCTCGCAATAAATCTGTTAGCAATCCAACACCCAGCAAACCGAAAGCTACACGCCCCGACAATTTAAATTCGCCTCCAGGAGCAGTGAATATTTATTTTTTTAAACAATGGAAAGCTCTAATCTTAGCTTTAATGATGGATTTAAAATTAACATAAATTCTGTCCTGTATTTATTTCTTAAAAAAGGGAATAACGCATTTATCAATATTTTCCTTCAAGTATCTGTTCTATTCTATAAGAGAAAGTCACAAGATAACATTCACGAACTACCAAGAGCAGGCAACAACAGACCTAATGCACCAGGAAATTCTATTCTACGTGTACATTTCCAAACCCTTCTTTTATAACACTTCTCTCGAAATACATCGAAGATGGAGGCAGCGAGCTCCTCCGACACTTCAGTAAATATTTGCCAGTTGAACGGCATTCTATTCTCGAAGACTTCAATTTTATCAACACCGTCATGAGAAACACAAATTTCTCATCTCTCTACAAATGTTGCTCAAAACATTTTTCTCAGCGACAAATTTTAAGCGAATGATGCTCGAAATGCGCGCAGACACGCACATGAATTTTCAAGAAAAGCGTCCGAAATTCTTGTCCGATTTTAACGAAAAGAAAATCGGTTTATTCAGCGACGCTCTCACTATCTAGACCAGACCGGATCAACATTTCATGAAGTGTGGACGACTTCGGCATATTGTGGCCTACATGCGGGCAACGTACAATTAAATAGTCAAAGTGAGGAATGAAAAAGTATACCTATATGAATCATGTGCAACAAAAATATATTGATAGTGACAAGAAAAATGTATAAAAATGCAATTCACAGTCTATGGTAGCGTGTTGCTATTTTTAAAATATTTTCACACACTGGTTTAGTAACGTAATGTGTATCTCCATAAGTAAAGAGGGCAAACGTTTTTAAAATTCTTCGGGTTTCTACCTCGGCTTTGCCAGGCAAAGAGTTAAAGACCTTTTATCACTTCAAAGGTCTCCGCAAGAAAAAAGACACATGATGCCCGCGAGCTATATTTTGAGCGGGCCTGATCTGGGCTATGTAGCGGTGGCGTTACTTTAATGAATATGAATATGGAATACTGGTAGAATTATATTTTACAAGGAGGAAGTAAAATCTGGTCTGATACGTACACAAACGCGAGGGGAAGAGCAGTGGAGGAATATATAATAACGAGAGTTCTCCTCATAATGAATGGGGACTCCGACGTCCCCACGTTCGAAAGCAGTAGAGGGCGCAGCTGGATCGACCTCACACTATGCAACAGCACGCTAGCACAGAAAATATGGGGTTGGGCGTGTGGAGAGGAAGTTAGTTGCGCCGACCACAATACTATATCTTTCGAAATCGATTCATGGACAAATGGTAGCAAGACAAAACAATACACTGCGAAACGATATAAAACGGAAGCGGAGAAATGGGGAACCTTTACATATAACTTGGCAAGTAACTTGAAAGAGAAGTTTGACTGCCTGGAAGATACAAGTGATTGGTCTGTATGCGACAATGAAATAAGCCAGAAGATCAAACTCTACCCAGATACCGACCAGGTATTTCATAAATTTACTTCAGCAATAACAGCTGCCTGCGACACGACCTTCCAGGTAACTACATCTGGCAACCAATCCGCAGAGAAACGAAGCGTTCCCTGGTGGACTAAAGACCTCACGCTACTCCGCAAAAAAAAAACGCTCGCTTTGCGGCGCAGGTTTCAAAGGACGAAAAACGACGAAAATCTGAGGTTATAAAAAAGACAGAAGTACGTAGAATGTAACAGTATCTACCAGACAAAACTTCGTGAAGAGAAATTGCAGTCCTGGAAGGACTTTTGCTCAAATACCGAGAGCACAAACCCATGGAACGGGGTATACAGGTACGCGGCTGGGAAACTACGAAACAAGCTCATTCTAACAACTCTCAAAACAGACAACAATAACTACACAACAGGCATGCGGAGCACAATCAACCAGATGATAGAACACTTCGTTCCAGAAGACAGCGAGGACGGCGACGATGCACACCACAAACGTGTCAGGCATCAAGCTTCTGCTCCCCTGCATACTACCAATGACGAAGAATTTACGAGACAAGAAGTACAGACAGCACTGGAAATGTTCGACCCCCGTAAAGCACCGGGTGAAGACGCCCTGTCCAGTGAGATACTCCTGCACGTCTTCAGGAGTTTCCTAACCGTTTTCACGGAAATCTACAACGAATGTTTAAGAAGAGGACACTTCCCAAAGCAATAGAAAAGATCGGTGATTCTACCCATCGTTAAACCAGGGAAGGGAGGGCTTAACGAGGTGGGAAAGTACAGACCTGTTAGCCTAATAAACATAGGGGGGCAAATACTAGAAAAACTATTAATAGACCGAATAAACTACCATCTGCATTCTAAAAGTCTACTAAACGAAAACCAGTATGGATTCCTTCCGCAGAAGAGCACAGTAGACGCATCTATGTCAGCCAAAGATTTTGTGCATACTCACCTACTACGAAGAAACGTTGTGATAATGACTAGCCTGGACGTACAGGGGGCGTTCGACGCGGCTTGGTGGCCTGAGATACTGAACAAATTAAGAGACTTACAGTGCCCCGGAAATTTATATGATTTGACTAGGAGCTACTTCAGCGATAAGGTGGCGATTCTGAGCGCTAACACGTACAGGAAGGAAACGAAAGTTACAAAGGGCTGCCCCCAAGGTTCATGTTGTGGTCCGGGCTTTTGGAATCTTCTATACAACGCCCACTTAGACCTGGATTTCACCAGCCACACAAAAGCAATAGCCTTCGCTGATGACCTGGCAATACTCACCTACGGGGAAACGACATCAGAAGCTGAAGCATATGCCAACTCTGATCTTGCAAAAATAGAAAATTGGGCTAAACAGAACAAAATGCAATTCAACGAACTCAAATCCAAAACAATGCTAATAGCAAGGAAAAGGAAAAGGAACCGCGAAGACATCAACATATACCTCAACAATAGGAGATTATAACAGGTTAAGGAAATGAAATACCTAGGGATTTACTTCGAAAACAGGCTCAATTTTCACAAGCACATTGTACACACAACAGAGAAATCAAGGAAGGTGATATATATGTTAGGCAAAACAGCCAAATTAAACTGGTGTCTTGGACACAAATCACTCAAAACTATTTACGAAGGGGCCTTAGTTCCTCTTATGACTTATGGAGCTCCAGTATGGGAAAAAGCCGTCAAAAAACAAAGACTCCTGCGGAAGATGCAGAGCACCCAAAGACTGATAAACATCAAAATAGCAAAGGCTTATAGAACCATCTCATTTGAAGCGTCGTGCTTGATGGCAGGCGTCCAGCCCATAGGAATAGTAATTGAGGGGAAGACTAGTGTGTTTAAGAGAAAACACAGTACAGGAAAAGATGACTACGAATGGGACAAGCCTTTACCTGCTAAGGAGTGGCCTCATCCTGCTCGCCGAGCAGACATAATGGAAACAACAGACCTAATAACCTACCCTACAGAAATATTCACTGACGGAAGCAAAATCGGCCACAAGGTCGGGGCGGGAGTGGCCATATACACGGATAAAAGACTGATAAGGAAATACAAATACAGACTACAAAATCACTGCTCAAACAACCAAGCAGAACAGATTGCAATACTGAAGTCCCTGGAACAATTACCTTCTCTCGCAGACCAAACCATATACAGATAGTAAAGTGACATTTGATTCACTGAAAAATAATACTATACTCAGCTTTCTAATAGAAAAAAATCGAAATATGATACGAAATCTCACGAAGCAAAACTGGTCGATTCACTTTGGATGGGTGAAAGCACACACTGGAATTGAAGGCAACGAGGTGGCGGATACAATAGCCAAGGAAGCAGCCCAGGACGATGAGAACAGCAACATTGTTTACGACAGGATACCAACATCAACAATCGCTATTAGCGTCAAGGAAGAAGGGCTCAAAAAATGGCAAGCGCAATGGAAAAGGGCAGAGTAAGGAGCGTTATGCAGATCTTTTTTTCCAACGGTAGAGCAGAGGCTAAAAATACGGATTCCAATGACACCGGATTTCACTGCTATTGTCAGCGGCCACGGGAAGACAGAAACCTATTTGTACAGATTCAATTTAACAGACAACCCGATCTGCCTCTGCAATGAGGGATGAACAGTCAGTGGAACATCTAATCCATGTATGCAGAATACTGGAACCCCAGAGAAGTTCCATGATAAAACAAATAAGGAACAGAGGAGGGATTTGGCCCCCCTCAAACATCGAACTGCTAGACAAATATTTAAATGCCTTTTCAAAATTTGTTAAATCTATAGATTTCAGCAAACTGTAATAGACTAAACAATGAATTACGTGTATATATTGCACATAGTATATTATATTTGGGCAGTAGACAGATTACCATCCATATCAAAACAAAAGGAAAACAGTCACTATGTAGTAAGGTACAAACTAGAACATGTAGTATAACTCTGTAATGGAGCATGTTTTAAAAAAAAGGAGGAAACCTATGCGATCACAGATAAACCTGACCCCACTACTACGTTTTGCACTAAAAACCCCACATCGACGTCCTGGAGTGAGGAGCCGGCGACTGACCTCATGATCTTTGAAATGTGTCAACAAGTTTAAGTGAAACTCCCCATAAACAAATTACATGCATATCCGTTCATCGATAATGGGCTTATTTCCAGCATACAGATGGACAGCCGGTTGAAGCGACTAACATACGTAAATCGTGTCTTTGTGTCTCGAACATAATAATGAATTTCATTTACAAATGAAAAGAAAATATTGAAAAGGGACGTGTCACGTAGAGTGTGATGTAGCGGTAGTTTAGTTGTCCGCTAACGTTGTATTGTTCTGTTATTCAAGTGAATCCTGCTAATTTCCTGTCCTTTCTTTTGCTACCTCCATTATCTCGAAGTAAGTTTTGAAAAGAGTACTTAGCTTGAATTGAAACTGCATTGTGCTTCCCTAATTACTTGATTATCTGATGCGTAACACGTACCTTATTCAAGGCATGTTCTGTCAGGTTTTCTATTTTATAGCTATGCACTGATCCTGCCATTTGAATTTCAGGAGTTGAAGTCTTCTAAAAAATGCTTACACAGTTCCGTGAACTAACCGACTATTTAACTTATGAAAGAGGTCTTCCACAGTCGGTAAGGCTGTCAACAGAAACCGCCGTTTTCTTTTGGTAATCTAATTTCATTATCACGTTAACAAAAACAAGCCATAGAAACCTATCCATATTACTCTAACACGTACATATTTTCATATCCTGGCTGTATAGCGTCCGTATTAATATTATTCCACCTTTACTCCTTTCTCATCTCTTCACATGACATTTCCCACCTAACATTTCGCAGTTCTTGTCCTTATCACATATGCAGTCGTCTTATGCCGCTTGATTTTATTTTAGAGGTTTCGTTACTTACGTTATTTTTTAACACCGAAAACGTAAATGTAAAACAATTTCTCCAATATTGTGGCTGTTACTTTTCAGATTATTTTTTTTTTTACATAAGAACATGAAGTATGACAAAACAAGTATTGGCTGGAGGGGACAATGTATGATAAATACATTAGCATAGAAGTTAAGCTGCAAATTTTCGGGCAATTTTAATAATGAAAATTTTAATTTACATCAGTCATAACATTTCAATATGTCGCCATCTATCGTGTCCTGCTTTTTATTTGTGAGTTCCTGGGATAACATCTCGGCCCAGGTGCCGGGTACCTTGATTGCAATTCTTATGGTTCTGATCAGGCCACCAAGGAAAATTCCAAGGCATAAATTAAAATAAAGCCACTAACGCTTGTTTTCAAACACTTTTCAATTCATTATTCAATAACCGTTGCAGAATTCGACGCAATATACTTTGAGAAACTGACAACATCCTTAAATTATCACGTATTTTTTTCTTTATATATATTTGAACGGATATCAGTCGAAATTAACTTTAGTTAAATATGTAATTTATAAAAGATCTTCATGCAAACAGATTGCAATGTAAATGTCTGTACGTATTTAGTAATGTCTTTCATTTAACAGCACTTGATATGACGTCATATCACCAATGAAGCCTGGGAGACTCTACATGCACAAATACACTATTCAACACGTGATTCATGTACACTCAAGAACCTTGCTAAGGAGAAAATTGAGATTCTGTCCAAAAGCAGCCAGTGTTTCTTTTAAGATGCTTTGTACAGAAGCGATGATTTCTGTCTTCAATACTTCCACCACGAGAAAGTATCATTAACTAACCCTGAATTGTCAACTGATGTTCTATCACATCAAGTTTACTAATTCCAGGGCAGTTACCTCGTCCTGTTCTTTCTGCTCCGTTATATCAGAATTAATTGAGTTTTACATAATGTATATTCAAACAATCATAAATATTAATGCAGAAAAACACTCACCAGACAAACTAGTATTGATGCTACAGTGATATACACCATCGTTAAAAATGTCCGTTTGTTGTTGCTAGATACACTGTGTAAGTTCACTTCAGGGATGGATTAATCAATAACATAAAGAGCTTCTTCACTTCTCGACACAGGAACTGCTGTTCATCTGCACGCTTTATGGAGAAGGCTTACTATGAAACTGCAACGGAGGTGCTCCATGTGCTTCAAGCCAGTGGTAACAATGAGGGAGTTCTGCGGCCGAAGAAGAGCCGGTGCTGACTGAGTCACCACTACGCATCGACAAGTGCTCGGGGACGGAGGCGCCCGATCGAGGGGACTTACGACCCCACAGCCTCTCAAGCTTCCTCATTGGTGCGTTTTACGTATTGAAGCCAAGCGTACAGCGCTCAGCGTCCGGCCTTTGTCCTTGTATCACCCCATATACTTTCCTCACGTTTAAGGCATACCGGAAAAATGACAAGTTTCATTATGTTTTATCTGCCTAGAAGAAGGCTGTATGTACGCGAAGACAATGATGATGAACGAACACAGGATATAAAGAATTGTTTGTCTGTATTATACAATACACAGCATCAGTAGCTTGGGAAGTAACAACGAAAGAATAATAATGGAATGTGTAAAAAAAGTAAATTGGTCTCTTCCATTCATTATCTCTATTAGGAGTGTGAAATAATTTTCAGTACACCTTCCTCTGCAACTTATTGCTAAGAGGAAAACTCATTGCACTTAATTCAATTAATGCACTTATTTATTTTCCCAAATCGAAACTCAGAAAACACAGATTTTTTGGACACGATCATATTCAACGTTTTACACGATATAACTTTCAGCCGGAATCGGCCACTGAAATCGGCTGATGACAGGTGCATTAGAATTTTTAAAATTGAAATAAAATATCTCAGAACTTCTTAGGCGAAATTGAAGAAAAACATGAAGATCGTGATTTAGCTTAAGCGAATCAGTTACGCCGAATGTAGTTTTGTTTATGTGCATACAAATGCAGATACCATCAGTGTTACAGTTATACAGTAATTTTTATAATATAATTTTTAAAATCAAACATAAATTATATATAAATTCAAGGTCAGTTCTCTTCTCACCCCTACCTTCCACCCGCTCGCCGCAATGAAAAACCCTCGTGAACTCGTAAGGACACGGTCGCGAACTAATTCGAAATAGTGTCTCGTTTTTTGCCAACGGGAACTGAGCAAAGCCAAAAACGCTAAAAACCACGAAAAACTCAATGTAAGAGACGTTTCGGCAGCAATTCGGAACGGACTTTTCCGAATAAATATCAAAAAAGGCCTTACTGCTTAAACCGACCTGTACCTGTAAAGAAAATTCCAGAGTGCAAAGGTCTTGTTGCTGAAGAATTACCACAATGGTTAGTATAATTATAGCACTTCCTGTACCACAAAGAGCACCGCCTCTTGCCCGGAAAGGATAGGAATATTTACGTATTACACATATTTTTCACGTTCAGAGATTATTTACATAAATAACAGTGACCGATGGGTTTGTGTAACGGTATATAGGCCTACATTTTTTTCTGTGAAGTGGGAATAACCGAGGAATAAGAATTTGATTGTCGGAGAGGAAAAAGAAATTTTCTCTTCTCTGAAGCACCCAGAATTGTACCGGGAGCCCAGCCGGAATCCTATCCAGTAAGCACCGGACTGTCTTTCTCCGAAAGTTAAGCGACCATGGCTTGGGTTTGACCACTCACCTTAGACTAGCGTGTTTGTGGACATAAAACTTCATACTCCCACATGCGGTGGGGTTTAATTAGAGAAAAAACATTTTAGTGGACATTTATAATTTCTACTGTAGAATCCAAATAAAAACTGTATGGAATTTCAAAAATCCGAGATGAATGAAGAATCTTGTCTTGTATTTAATGGAGAATATCTCAAATATGAAGTTTCTTTTGAAGTGAACTTTTAGATCGTGATCTTCGGGTTTATGATATAATTTAATCTGGTAATTGTTATGAAGGTTTCGCAGAAACCTACTGCCTCGTAAAGATGATGCACGGAGGCAATAATTTCCAACAAAACTTTAACCACATATGTGATTGCATCACAGATGACCACAATTCACAAGAAGAAACATTTTTTAATGATTATAGTGCATAACTAGTGTGGTTCGATGAGAATAATTCTAGGTTACAGGGTGGACGACTATTCAATATAGATTAGAGCTAGGGATTTCTTCTTCTGCAAAATGACCCGATAGGCCCTGTGGTCCACGGATTCTCCTTTGCATTTGGTTATTGCGTGGTCTTTCTCCGAGGTTAAGGCGACGGCAGCCTACACCTGACCACACGCATGCATTTAATAGTGAGTTCAGGAAAGCGTGGAGCATATTTCCGTTCCCCATAGGTCTTCATGGATTGGCTGTTAATTAACATTGTATATTTTTTAATGTTTCAAGTCCGTTTCATATCCATTCAGTATCAAATACATCTACTATGATATTATGCTTCGTAAGTATGAGATGACAGCTGAATTGCATAGTACTCTCAGCACTAACTAAATATAATTAATGTGTAAATTTTGAAGGTATATGCATATATTGGAAATTATGTACCTGACTTCGGGAGATAAAGTTGGAAGCTCAAAAAGGGCCTACTCTAAAGGAGCAGAATTATTACCTACTATATAGTATGTGCGGCAGACCTAAGCTTATCTAACAGACTACACGGCATTCCATCCTAAGAGACAGTAATCTTTATAATCGCGGCGGAGAGAACCTCAAACCTCTCATAAGAAAAGACCCTGATCGCCATTTATTTTGATTGATGTTCTGGGAAGTATAACTCAATACTGTTCAAATTTTATTTCAGTGCTTCATGTTGTGTCTTCGTGATTATGACATCGCGTAGTCTGTTTGCGGAAGTTTCGTAGGAACACAATACCTCCAGCGAAAAGTCATTACCTTATTGCTGGCAATCCTGTTTTGTGTTCAGAAGTTCCCGGTTTCAGATCTAGGAGTGAAAGCCAGTTATCATTAATGAGGGTTTTCATGACTTTTTCTGTTTCACCGAATTGTGGGTCAAAGGTACAGCAATCCATGTGCAGGCCTCGACAGGCCCTGAGGGTTCCAGAAGTTTGAGGCTCCCATATTTCAAAACAATCGGCACATGAAAGTGATAAGGTTGCCAGACCTAGGCACCGGCCACGTTTAGCACCAAGAAAATATTCGTGGTACTCGTTTCTGTTAAAGACTGGGTCGAGTCCAGGCCAAAATGCGGCCGGAAGGATTATATCAATGGCATCATTGGGGCTCGAACCTGCGACCTTGTGACGCAACGTCTTAACTAACTGCTCCACCGTGCACTCCACGAATTGTGGGTTAGTTCCTTAGATTATGTCACAATCTTTTGCTTACATATTCTTTCCGGGTCATTATTAGTGACTGTCCTATTGTGCCACACATTCTGAGTGACTGAAACCTGAAAAATAAAGCAAACAATCTAACGTGCTGCATGTGTCTGTGGCTGGTGTTTGCCAAAACAGTATAAGCAAGACTAAACATCAGAGAGGCCCTAGGCCTTGATACGGTGCCTGCCAGCTTGAATTTCTCCCCGTTATAGTCCTGCGTGTCTGTACAAATAATACACATATTACTTTCTATGGACAAACTGAGACACATAAAACGCTTAGAAGTAAGCGAATATTGAAAAATGAATGCTGACTTATAAAATGTCAGTGTTGATATACAGCTTTAATGAAACCCTCACATATATGTAATGGCACCTTTTATTCCTGTTATGGGAAAGAACTACTGGAAGAATTAATGGTTTATAGGTAAAAATGGAAAAGTTGTACATGTGCTTCATTAAGCATTACGCCGTGAAGACGTGTAGGAAGAGGAAATATAGCTCACGCATTCTTAACCTCAGCACTAGATGAAAGGGACTGTTAGCGCCCGCAGACAGGTCAGTCTGTGTGACAGCTGTGGTGGACAAGGTGGCAACAGTACAGGCTTCTTCAGAGTATATTGGTTTTCCCCTCTTAGTAACTTTCCACCAGTGTTCTAAAGTCACTCACTAGTCTATAACCGAAGCTATGCAATCTTAAAAACTAACAGCTTATTTAAACACCACACTTAACACACTTGTTATGCAGCAGGCCGTGTGAGCCCAGGGGCGGTCTGGACGCTGCGGAGAAAAGAAACCTCTCTGCTTTTGTAGGAAATCAGAACCCAGACCTCTGAACTCTAAACTACAACCTAGTTGCTGTACTGACAGGGGTCTTCAGGATCCTCTTAATAGTAGGCTATTTCCTTTACATGTCTGAAAATGTGTAACACACCACCAAACGTAGAACTTAATATAACTGGGAACCCCCGCGCGGGGGGGGGGGGGGGGGGGGAGAAATAAAAGAGGGGGAAAAAATCTACAACTTATAACAATATAAATTAATTTTAAACATTTCTTTCAAGAAGCACAAAGTGAAGCACGTAAGGCAACAGAAGCATAAGATATGAAGAAGAAACTGGCCTGATTAGTTCTACTCGCAACTCGTTATCTGTTGACTAAATTGGCCGAAAATCTTTTTTGAAGAACACGAGTATTAAAATAGACCTGTGTCATCACCACTTCTGTGTTGGGTATACGAAAATTAAAATGTGGTATAGATGAAGTAACTAACAACAGTTACTTACAGCAGACAAGCTGTGGCCATACAGTTAGGGATGGGCGTAAAGTTACGAAGTGTCACCGTAAAATAGTCCAAGTTACGAAACTTTGCAAAGGCCGCCAATATGACTTTGCAGTGCCTCGTTTATTAACTCCACAGATGCCTGATTCTCATTTATCAAATGTCACATTTACTGAACGTTATATATGAAGACATTTATTGTGAGTCTGACAGCATCAGAGCAGCTGGAATATAGTCTCGTACAGTTTTTCGCAAAACTCAATACCCACACTCTACCAGAAGACAAACTTCATTCTCATTTTCGTAAGAAACTCAAATAAGCCCTCCGAAGGGAGGATAGTTTAGGTGCCCACACAGAATTTTTCACTGGGGAAAGAATGGGTGACACTGAGGCAATATGCAAGTTATGTTTGATTTTAAAAAAAGGATGTTATCAAAGTTATGTAAATATGAATGCTTGCTAACATTTTTTGTAGAACCTAACTACATGATCCATGACTCCCTCACATAATTTAAACATGAAGGTCTAAACTTCATCAGAGACTCTCTAAGTTTCTTTGTTTTTCAAAATTCTAATTTACTAGTCGTTACCCGATTTCAGTAGCAGAAAGATAAATTTAGCAACACTTTTAATACCATCGTGTATACACAGTCCCTGTGTGTGTGTGTGTTTTTTAATTTCTATTCGTCGAGGGTTCCAATTCGAAAGCAGGTCTTTTGGTTCGCACTTGGAATAGACTATATAACAGGTACAAATTCGAATCTTCTTATTCTCGGAGGATGAAGGAGTCATTTTCATCAGCAACATCAGAACTTAAGCACCAGAACACATAGAGTAACATTCCAGAATATAAAACCAATCATAAGAATACAAGAAATGCATTTAATCATTTTCTCCAGCCTTCATGAGGCCTAGCACTTGCTCGAGTGGCTAATCACAGATTATCTATGAAATACAGTCCAGTTGAAAACGCGTACCTCATATATGTTGTAAATAAAGATCCTTTAATACTGACTTTCATTTTCTTCTTGCACATCACGCTCAATACAGTCAATATCCTGCTCAATTAAACGAACCTTCTACGGACGCTTCCAATGCATTCACGGTCTTGGCTAGAACTTTACCGGGGGGAGGGGGGGGGGGGGATGGGCTAGACATCTCTGAAGCAGAAAAGAGATCGGTGATCCCGGCAAAGAAACTTCGTTTTCCATAAAATGCGGGAAATCTAGCTGAAAGAGCACTGGAATCTCAAGAAAATCTGGTTCATGAAGGTAATTAATTTAGCCAAACAACATAAGCAGACGTTAGGCACTACGATTTGCAGCTGTGTTAGTGAAGCTGAATAGCTCAGTCAGTAGTGACTAGGTAATGGCATGCAAAATCGCGGATTCGGGGTTACATTCGTGGCCGGGAAGAAGACATTTCTGTGCTGCACAGCTTACATACAATTTCTGTGGCACAACCAGCCCCGTGTTCACAGGATATCTGGGTTCTTTCGTAAGCGATAAATAGGCTGAGGCGTGAACCTGATAACAAATCTCCATCTAGTGTCGAGATTAAGTCTCGTGGAGCTATACTTCCACTCATACATAAGTCTCCACGGATTGGTTCTTCAAGCTTAGGAACAAATTTACATCTATGTTACAGATATAGTATCTGACTTTAACATGAGGGAAAATCGCAATCTAAGTTCTTCCGAAAGGCTGGTAAAGGTCTACCAGACTATACTGTGTCACGTCTTAGAAGACGATAACTCAAACCCAGCCATCTATGCGATTTACTCACACTGAACACACATAGTCTTGTTGTACTCTGCGTAGTAAGGCAGACAGGAGCATCGCCCTGTCTGACAGCGGCTGTAGGTCACATCGGCCAGACACTCCTGGTCGTTGCTGCACTTCGAGCCTAACAGTCGGAGGTGCCCTGCAGAGAACGCCGAGAGCGAGGAGACCTGTAAATAATGAGCACGGCTGTTAACCGCTCGTCCTTGATGAGGCAGTTTCTGTGTGAAATATGAGGTAAAGATTTATACCTTGGAATTGTAGTACGAAGCAAGCGGTTACGCTTCTGACTTACAGTCAGGCGTTTCCGGTTTGAATCTCAGTCGGAATAGGTCTAGCATTTGCGGTTTTCTTCAGAACCTACTGTCAAATATCGCGAAAGTACCTTGAAGTACATCATGATAGCTTCCTTCCACATCTTATCAATACACTGTCATCCAATAATTCGGAACTATATAATCTAATTTAATGATAATACTATTGTACAAACCGCAGATGCAAGAAATCATGTTGACTGGCAATTGGTTACTAACGTTGAGGAGGATACCCTGCCCCAACATTTAGTTGATTTATTCCAGTGAAGGGGAAAGCAGTAAATTCCTCCGAAACATTGGGACATGTTTTCCGGGCTTCACAGAAAACTATAATATGAAATGTAATAATGAAGTTCTATGGTGATAAATTACGGCATAATAGTATCGCTCGCTTATAAAGACAAGGAATATAATTTTTAATGAATAAGCCCATTGGAATGCGACTTCTTGGAACGGAGGAAGGAGATAGTAGGGAAGTAAAAATAACGAAAAATAACTTTAAAAAAGATTTTAAAGTAGGCTTTGGAGTTAGAGTTTTTAGTATAGATTGTCGATTGTAGGATGATGAGGGAATAGTTAATTGGAATATAACCTATTTGTAAGGAAAAGTTCTTAGTCTAATTAGAAGTAGACCTAATCACAAACACTCGGCACATTTTGATGGTTATTCTGTACCATTTACAAACTCGCAGTGACTAAACATATTTTTATGGACATCATGTACGGAATTTTAAACGAATCGATGAAAAATATGAAAATTTTAGGCAAGATCTCATTTAAGCCTGAAGTAAAATACAATCGTTTTTCATTGCCGCTACTTTCATGAAACTCATAACTGATCAACAGTATTATATGTGAGTAGTCTACACGGAAATTCAGCCAGATATCTCAATAAGCATGGACATTACGGATGGAAAACTAAAATTTTACTCTCACTGAGCCCATTTTTACGAAACCCGAGCTTGCTGAACACCTCTTTTAAAAGAACTGCACATCCGACAAGCGCTTGATTCGCTGAAAGCAGGTTCCCGATAGACAGAAGAACGGATGTGGTAAAGATATACGACGTCTTTAAAGGCGTAGGGAAGTAATTATCTCAAACCAGTACAGCCAAATAAGCAGTGTCTGAATAAGATAAATATGTCTTAATTTGGAATAAGGTATACGGTTGCGACCAAAACAGAACGACAGAATAAGATATTCTAACCCCTAATAAAAACCTGGAACATAATATTAATAAAAAAATAAATGTAAGTAATTATATATTCTGTGTCGATGTATATCTGAACAAGTGCGAAATAAAAATTTATGATTTATATTATAATTAAATCTTGATATAAAGATGGATATTTATTAATTATAAAATATGTGCATGAGATTTTGCAAATCTTTAAGTAAAATCAATTTTCATAAAGCACAACCAATGCCTGAAGCAACTGTATAATATACCTAGCCGTGAAGTGGTACTAAGAATGAAGCCTGTCGGGCTGAATAAATAATAGATTCAAGAATGTTGGTTTGCATGTATAGTATATCTGTTGAGAATTCGATCATTTGCACCCGTACCACTTCCAGAACTGCACATGTCTTTGTCAACATGCTGGAAGATACTGTCAGTAATACAAATCTCTGTGTGCTTTGTCACGTAGGCTTGTTCAAGAAGTGAGGTCAAAATTTCCATTGACCACAAACGGCTGAATTTTTACACGTCTGGCTGTGTGCATCACACATAATACGTGGGTAACGGCCGAATGCTATGGTTCTTGACCTACACCAAAATCCGTATACACCCGACACTAATATATGCAACAGCATGCCGGAATTAACCGCTTAACTACTTAGATTAGACAGGATTATTTCATTTCTAGATATATTGGTCTTTAGCACAATATTTCAGCCTCCAGTAATAACTCCATTATGTCAGGTTGCCATCAGAATCTGGCAGCTACTCAACTGGTCAAACAAATGTTCACCTTTTATGAAAACACAAGTATCATTATCTTATCCATAATATCCACCCCACTTTTGAAAAATAAAATCAGATAAAAACTAATGAAAAAATACAAGGTAAAATTAATCTTTCTATTCACGCCATGACAAAATAGGGAAGAGTGAAGTTGAAGCTCCACTCATCTTAACCTCGACACCAGACTCAGGTGGGTGGTCAGCTTCACACTCCGAGCGCTTTACCCCAAGAAATTAGCCATCAATATCATTGAATGGGAAGCCAAGTGTGTTTTAGATATTGTTTGGACGCTTCGAAGAAGAGAAAAATTACTTGTTCCTGCCGAGAATGAAAAAAGACTCCTCGGCTACTGGCATGCAGACTGCAGCCACTGAATGAATGATGTCATCCTAGCTATACTTGTCCCTTTAAGACACATTTTTATATATCCTAGCATCCTAGCATTTCTAAAATTCAGTTAGACTCACGTCATTCGTCCAAAATTTTATACGCGTCTCTTTGTTGAATGTCGACTGCGAAACAAGATACATCAATTTTTAATCAGCTTTTGACTGATGGAAAATATCTACTAAAACGAGGCTATATTTATCTTGGGAAAAAGATGGATTTTGGTGTCTGACAGAGAACATATTGTGGTTTTCTGCTTCAGCCTAGGACAGATAAAATAGGGGGAAAAGTAAACACCATTAAAATGGTTCTTTTCCGTCGAAAATTGCATTACTAGACGTATACTAAACACAGGAATCTCTTCCGTGTTACTGAATACACATTCTCCAGCACTCAGCAACGAAACTTCGCAGTCAGAAAACGGTCAAGACCGGGCGTGCTCACAGTTATTACACAATAATAATGTTCGTGTAAATGGAACCTAAGTACCCAGCAAGCTACCTCAAGTGGTAAAGCTTCGTTCTTGAATTTGGGAGTTGCGCCTTTCGAATTTCAACCAATTGAGGTCTCTTCAGTGATTCCAGGCAAGTGCCTTCTTAGTAAATTCAACCAGGCCACGACCGCTTTATTGAAATTATTTGCTGATAATTATTTACTCTTATCAAACCGAAGACGCAGACGATAGTGCTGCCTCTTTGTATTCGGAAAGTCCCGGGTTTAAATCTCAGAGCAGATACTGGTAATAATGTCTGAGGTCTCTCATGGCTTTTCTAGGTGACTTCAGTCATATTGCAGGATTGCATATCAAAGAAGCTTTGAAACAGTGGAACAGTTCAAATATTTGGTAACTGCCCTAACAAGTCAAAATCGCACTCATGAAGACGTACTGTCGATGGGAGGGCAATGGGAAAATGAATCTTCAAGAATTATGATGGGGGATATGGAATAGATTTATCTGATCCAGGATAGTGATATGGGGTGGGCTTTTATGAATGCGGTAATGATACCCCAGCTTCCACAAAATTCTGCTTTTTCCTAACTCGCTGAGGACCTGTTAGCTTCTGAATGAGGTCTCTGTTTCATGGAGCAACGGTAGTAGTGGTG
>Ga0209628_10000408_pt1 | contig 26084 bp, 20 predicted proteins | sample TergutCu122P4_FD_187285 | JGI IMG/M metagenome (GOLD analysis project Ga0209628, IMG submission 187285) | Cubitermes ugandensis P4 segment gut microbial communities from Kakamega Forest, Kenya - Cu122 P4 (SPAdes) (version 2) | ecosystem: Host-associated > Arthropoda: Insects > Digestive system...
ATTGACGTCAATCAATCGCCTCCGAAGTAGTAAGGAGGCGGGCAATAAATTTAGCGGTTTATTGCAATAGTTACTACGAATTATTAAATTTTTAATTATTTTTGTACAATGAAAAAAATTAGTTTGAACGGGATTTCGGAAAACCGGAATAATCTGCTTGGTATGCGTGTCTTTATGGATGCAATAGGTCTCTTTGATCAAGATGCCCGATTCGAAGAATTATGTGATATTTTTGATAAGGAAAGAAAGAGCAATAGCGTAAAATTAGTTTTGAGGCTGTGGGCAGAAAATGCTCAACGACAGCAAAAAGCCGGTAAAAAATATGAAGACTTCGAATTTGAGACATCTGACGGCAAGACACAAAAACTGTCCGATTATGTAGGAAAATCAAAATATATTTATTTTGACTTTTGGGCATCCTGGTGTGACCCTTGTATTGCAGAAATGCCGCGTCTGAAAGAAATTTATGAAAAATACAAAGACTTGGGTTTTGAAATTATCAGCATATCCTTGGATACCGATAAAAAATCGTGGCTCAAAGCATTGAGCAGGCTCGACACTACGTGGGTTCATCTTAATAATTTTGAAACTGTGAACAGGATTAAAGGATCTTATCTTATAAGTACAGTTCCCCACGGTGTACTACTTGATAAAGAGGGGGTAATCATTGAAACGAATAGTAATATGGTGCCTGTTTTGGATAAAAAACTGGAAGAATTATTAAGATAATTTTTCTCTTACCATATTTTTTAACACTTCAAACACCTTATCTAACGTATTTTGACCATTTTTTTGAGGATAAATATCTTCAAAAAAATTATGATTCAACACTTCTGATATTGTAAGAAATAATTTTACTTCTATATCGTCCCGTTTATATAAATCATAGACATTCTGTCTTGTTTTGCCGATTTTTCTTGCAAGTTCTGCGCTATTGATATTATTCTCTCTTACAAAAGTTTGTATCAATTTTCCTATGTGTATTTTTTTGTATTCCATAACTCTCTAAATTACAAACAATTATTTGCTTAAATCTAAAAAAAAGAAAGAATATTTAATACAAAAACAAGATATTATTTGTCTTTTTGTAAAATTATATCTACATTTGGCGTCAAAACAATGTTTATGTTTCAAAAAAGCCATACTGTTTTTACTTCTTTCCTCGAAGCATTGAAAGTAAAACACACAAGTAATTTCTCGAACGGGTATTTCAACGAGCACCCGCACAAATACAATTTGTTTGGAATCTCAAAGATGTTGTCGGACTACGGGATTGAAAATGCCGGAATTGACGTCAATCAATCGCTTCCGAAGTAGTAAGGAGGCGGGCAATAAATTTAGCGGTTTATTGCAATAGTTACTACAATTTATTAAATTTTTAATTATTTTTGTACAATGAAAAAAATTAGTTTGAACGGGATTTCGGAAATCCTGAGTGAGAAAGAATTGAAAAATGTGATGGGAGGAAGTGGTGACGACAAGTGTACTACAGAAGGTTGTCAGAAAAATGTTGAATGTACAATCACTCACGACAGTCACACTTACAAAGGTAAGTGTCGAACAGAGCCCTACACTGGTACGTGCTACTGTAATCTTAATGTATAGTAGATCAATTGATTAGAAGATGTTCTCATAATTATTGTGGACATCTTCTATTGTTACTATTTAGCATTTTTTTATCCGGAAAAACATTTTATGTTTGACATTCAACAAATTACATATTAATTCATTAGAAGTAATACCCATGCAAAAAAGAAAATCAATTTTGTTGATAATAGTCCTATCTTTTTCTTTTGTGGTTTATTCGCAAGAAAGAGATACTAATGTTGTTTGTCTGAACTTTGAAACAAATAAATACGAGGAAACAAAATTAATAATTGGATTTGAAGGTAGCATTGACAGTATGTTTTGTTGTTCCGGCTCATTAAGTGCAGACTCGTGGATGTTTGAGTATCCACGCCATTTATACGAAAAATTTGAAAATTTTCTATTTGAGATACCTACTCATATTGACACAATTCGACGATTTATAAGTTTCAGTCAAATCGTAGACAATGATACACTATTGGCGACACAGTATATGTTTGACAATGTAGATACGGTTATTATTAATGCCGGCTTGAAAATAAAAACAGACACGCTTCCAAATGTATATCCTAAGTGGGATAGCATAAATGCAAAACTATCCTTTGTAACTCTCCTTGTTGATAATTATTTTTTGAACAATATAACCGACAAAGAATATTTATCATCCGTTGAACTGTGTGCCAATAGATCTTTTATTTGGACGGCTACTGATACTGCACAAGCACATTATGATAACATAATTAATTTATATGCAGAAACCGTGCGAAAATATCCTGATTCTCATTCATTGATTGCATCGTTGAATAACAAGAAAGGGCTCTATGACACAAAAGAGGACGTACAAAAGATATTTGATAATTTTTCCGACAAGCAAAAACAATCCTATTTTGGCATAAAAATCCAAAAGTTTTTATCTGATATTTATTTTAAAAACACGTTGTTGCCTGTATGGGATACCGGAAATTCGGAACCTATAATAAAAGATTTTTCAAAGATAAATTTGGTTATATTTTCTGCCTCGTGGTGTGGACACTGTATAGCCGAAATACCGATTTTGAAAAAAATTGCCGAAGAATTAAGCGATAACATTGAAATGGTTTACATTTCGATGGACAATACATCTACGGTTGATGCTTGGAAAAATCTGATGATTAACAAGGAAATCACTTGGCGCAGCGTGTTGGCTGCCAATAATTTGGGAGAAATTGAAGAACAATTTTTCAATCCCAGTCTTCCATCAATATTAATGGTTTATCCTGATAGTAAATATGAAAAAATTGATGTGCGGTACGATGCAGGGTTAAAAAGGTTATATGAAGTTGCTGGAAATCAATAGCATCAATTTCAAGGCGAATACAGTTTTTTTAGGTATGAAACTGCAAAAAATATGTTCCTTCAGAAATATTTTGCTCTTCTCTTAATTGCTTGATTCTCTGTGCAATTTTCAAAAGTAATTCTGTATTGCAACGCTGTTTTTTCATTTACGCTTACAAAAATGTCATTTTTAGTAATGGTAAAAATGAAAAATAAAAAAAGCCATACTGTTTTTACTTCTTTCCTCGAAGCATTGGAAGTAAAACACACTGACGATTTCTCGAACGGGTATTTCAACGAGCATCCGCACAAATACAATTTGTTTGGAATCTCAAAGATGTTGTCGGACTACGGGATTGAAAATGCCGGAACCCGGATTGCAGATAAAGAACAAGACCTTTTTAATATCGAATGTCCGTTTATTGCCCATATCGGCAGCGATTTTGTGGTGGTTTATAAAATAGAGCCCGACAAAGTCCACTATCTTTGGAACGGTAAAAAAATAAGCCTTTCGGTTTCGGAGTTTGTTAAAACCTGGACGGGCGTCGTTCTTTTGGCAGAAACTACTACCCGTTCCATAGAACCGGACTATCGGGAACATCGAAAAAAAGAATTATTCGGAATTGCGCAAAAAGCCGTATTGGTTTTGGCAAGTATCCTGATTTTTGGGATTACTTACGTCAGTCATTCCCTGTTTGCCGATTTTGGCATCACTTCTCTTTTGTTGGTCAATCTCACAGGCGTTTATATCGGTTATTTGTTGATATTGAAGCAAATGCACGTCCACAGCCGGTATGCCGACAAAATCTGTTCGCTGTTCAGTAAAAGCGATTGCAACAATGTGTTGGAATCGGATGCCGCCAAACTCTGGGGTGTTTTTGGTTGGAGTGAAATCGGATTGGGCTATTTTACCGCTAATATTTTGTTGTTGTTATTTTTACCACAAACGGTTTTTCTTTTAGCGATAATAAATATTTTTACTCTTCCTTACGCTCTCTGGAGCGTTTGGTATCAGAAAGCGAAAGCGCGGCAGTGGTGCCCGCTCTGTTTGATTGTGCAGGCTTTGCTTTGGGCGATATTTATTGCTAACGGCATATTCGGATATATCCGGTTACCGGAATTAGACTTATCAAATCTGATAGACTTATTGTTTATCGGCGGCATCTATGCCATTTGTGTGCTTATCTTCAATCTTGTGATTCCAACCCTCAGCAGCAAAAAGGAAATCGAAAAAATAAAACAGGAAATCAATTCTTTGAAAGCCAACGAGGATGTTTTTAAATCTTTGTTGATTAAACAACCGCATTACGAAGTAAGCAAAGCCGATTCGCAGATTCTTTTCGGGAATCCGGAGACGCAGTTAGTGATTAGCATTCTTACCAATCCCTTTTGCAACCCCTGCGCCAAAATGCACAAACGGGTAGAAGAACTTTTACACAAAACCGATAATAAAGTATGTGTACAGTATATTTTCTCGTCGTTTGAGCCGGATTTGGATTTTGCTAATAAATACCTGATTGCATCTTATTTGGGAAAATCGCATAATGCGTTTGAGCGCATCATTGCCGACTGGTTCGAGAAAGGCAAATCGTTGAAAGAAGTGTTTTTCAAAGACATGCAGTTAAATACAGACAGTCCGGATGTGGAAGCCGAATTTGGGAAGCACGAGGCATGGAAAGAAAAAACGCAGTTGCGGGCAACGCCTACTCTTTTGGTAAATGGGTACAAGTTGCCGGACATCTATAAAATAGAAGATTTGCGGTATTTTACAGAATTGGAAATTGACGTCAATCAATCGCCTCCGAAGTAGTAAGGAGGCGGGCAATAAATTTAGCGGTTTATTGCAATAGTTACTACGAATTATTAAATTTTTAATTATTTTTGTGCAATGAAAAAAATTAGTTTAAGTGGGATTTCAGAAATCCTGAGTGAGAAAGAATTGAAGAATGTGATGGGGGGAAGTGATCCAGGAGGAACAGGCGGCGGAAAAGGAGGAAATTGTAAAGTGACGTGCAATGATGATTCTACACATATGGCCGATCGTTGTCCTAGCAGTCAGGATGCTGAGGTCTGTAATGGTAAGGGTGGAGTGAAACAATGCACTGGCCCATCGGCGGAATGTACGCCATAAATTATTTGAGAACTATTTCATATCCTAACTCAATTAGACAAAATCTATTTTATTTCTTAAATTAGAACAAGTTTAATTGACTAATATAACGTGAGTTCGACCTAAGAAAATGTCGTTAAGTCGTGCGTATGTTCATGGTTGTCATATAGTTAAAATGATTCGCTTGGTAGAAGAAAAATGCGTCAAATCTAATTTTGCATCCTATTAGGGGTATATCCTTGACATGAGGCGGTTTTCGGGTATAGATCTTGTTACCAAGCGATAACTTTGCGCGAGTTGTGCAACAAACACGAATGGTTTATGTAAAATCTTATATTGAACTTACGTTAATATAGATGGTTATGAAGCAGTTTTTCAGCAAATTTCAATTATGAATCCAACAACATTAAAATTCTTATTGTTGATAGCATTCTTGCTATCTGGCTGCGATATCAGCGTTATTGCCGAAAACAATGTCTTTATTAAAAGAATTCCATCAAATGATTTCATAAAGGTCATTTTTTTTGAACCTTCAGTTTTTGGAGATAATCGTATATATGAGGGCAAAGTCATTTCCCAAAATAACGGTTTTGATGATATCATCATTAAATTACGATATCCAAAAGTGTATGAATTTGCCCCTCAAAATTCAATTTTTAATCCTATCTATGTGACGCCGGGAGATTCAGTTACATATTGTGTAAAACGGGATGAAAGCAAAAACGGAGAACGCGATATCTATTATTTAGAATTTTCCGGAAAAAACGCAGCCCACTACAATTATGGCACATTACTCAATAAAAAATTAGGGTGGTCATTCTTTTTCAAGCAAGGTGATAGCTTGGAAGAATACAAGCAAACAACATCGGCCCAATACAGTGCTCACATGAACTTTTTATCGGATTATATAAAAAAACATTCTGTTTCTGACGGATTTATTCATTGGGCGGAAGCCGATATTAAAAATGAGTATGTATTTAGATTGTTCCTTCCGCTATCACTGGGATATGCAACAATGGGAGATGTCTCCGAAAATTATTTTAGTGATATCAAAATTGTTGCAAATGACCTGTCTAAATATTACGCATTGGCAACAAAATCATATATTCAATTGTATACAGCCGACATATTTTCTAATTTCAGCAAAATATATGCTGATTTTATTCATAACGAATCGGGGAAAAATCGTGCTTATTTGCTTAGTTCTGCTATCGGAATTTTTGCGGAAAAACAAAACCGAATTTATTTCAATGAACTTCTTCAGGCAATAAAAGGAGTATCTGAGTATGTGAGTGATTCCATGTATTTAGATTATATTAATAGAAGTAAGAAATTTTATTTGTCGATAGATGAACAATTTCCCGATAGTGTACTGATGAACAGTTTTCTTATATCTTACGACAAGAACGAGAAAATTTCTTTGAAAGAAGTTCTTGAAATGTATAAGGATAAGGCATTGTATCTTGACTTTTGGGCAAGTTGGTGCGCCCCTTGTAGAAAAGATATATCCAATTCACAGGAAACAAAAAAATATCTGTCCGAAAACCAAATAGAGTATCTATACATATCAATAGACAATAATGAAAATGATTGGAGGAATGCATCGAAAAAGGACAAAATAGGCCAGAATCAGTTTCTTCTCTATGATAGTAAAAATTCCCCATTAACATGCTATTTAGAAATGAAATATATTCCCCGATATCTGTTATTCAACAGAGAACATAGAATAAAAGATTTTGCTGCTCCGAGTCCATCTATTGAAAATTTTAATGTATTAAAAGAATCCATTAAGATGAATCTTGAATCAAATGAAATTCTCAAGTAATCAAATATTTTTGAGTTAGCTACCCTGCTCTTCGTAGCGTCTTTCGCTACGAAGGATCAATCAATCGTTGCTGAGGTAGTAAGGCAACGGCAATAAATTTAGCGGTTTATTGTAATAGTTACTACAATTTATTAAATTTTTAATTATTTTTGTACAATGAAAAAAATTAGTTTGAACGGGATTTCGGAAATCCTGAGCGAGAAAGAATTGAAAAATGTGATGGGGGGAAGTGATGATGGATGTCCTACAGGTCAAACCAAGTGTTACTGTGATAAATCTTATCAGGGATGTGTGTCTAGCGTATGTGAATGTGCTAAGAAATGCGGTGTCCCTTGTTAATGAAATCAGGATATTTTATTTATTAGTTTCTGTCCATCAGATTCGTTTCCATATACTTGTGATGGAAAATATTATGGTTGTAGAAACTCCGTAAAGGGATGTTGAGACAAGTCATAATACTGAATCCTACGTTCGTTGGCAGACGGGCAATTGATTTTTACTTTGATTATCCGTCTGTTGTTTTTATAACCTATTGAAACGTAAAATGTCAATTATAAATGAAGAAAGGACTATTTTTAACATTTCTCTGCGCATCTGTTATTTTGTCTAATGCACAGAGATTACCAAAAACAGAATTGGATCAATCCATTGTAACCGTCCATTATCAATTTACCCAACAGGTATTATCCGGCAATACTCCTGTCTTTCTGACTGATACAACCGTTTTGGAGATAGGAAATGTTTGTTCGGTTTATTACAATTGGTCGAGCACTCTACGCGATTCCCTTTATAATGTTAAGGTGTCGTCTATTGATATGCAAAAAATACAGAGTGTAACTGTTATTAAAAACGATATTGACGATGCTGAAAGACAGATTGACAATATGGTCGGAGGGATCGTCTTTGAGCAGCAAACAAATCCGGAAAGTATCCGCATTTATAAAAACAGGCAGACAAATACTATTACTTCAATTGACGGAAATTCTAATGAAATGTTTTTATGTGAAGAAATAATACCACCTTTGGAATGGACATTTTTCCCCGATACATTAACTGTTTTGAACTATTTGTGCTACAAAGCAGAAACCAAGTTTCGAGGCAGAAAATACACCGCATGGTTTACTATGGACATTCCGCTCGACGACGGTCCCTGGAAAATGTATGGATTGTCCGGATTAATTTTTCGCTTGGAAGATGAAAATCAACTATTCACCTACGAAGCGATTGGATTAACAAGTCATTTTGGGAAACCTATTGTAATAGATGAAGGTTTGTATACCAGAGCCACAAACGAACAAATCCAACGCTGGATAGAAAACAAACGCAGAGAGACTCGAAGAACAGGTTTTCTAAATGGGACAATGCTTATCGTCGGTAAGAAAAGTAATTTGAATTTTCACAAAAAAGAAATCGGTAATTAAATGCGAAAACTACTGCTTGTATTATTCTTGGTTACTTCCTTTGGCTATTCTTATGCCCAGCAAGGGATCAGGGTGTGCGTTTTGGATAAGAAATCCAGCAAGCCGGTCACAGGTGTGATCGTAACGTTACATTCTATAGGTGAAATGGCGATATTGACTTCCGGAATGACTGCCGCCGACGGCTGTTTCGTGTTGAAATACGACCTAATGCCTGATTCTGTTACTGTTTTAGTACGTTCCATGACTATCGAAAGTCAATCGAAAAACACGAAAAGAGGTGTTGGATTTATAGAGTTCTTGGTCGAAGAAAAGATGACCGAACTGAAAGAGGTTATCATACAAACCCCAAAAATCCGCCAGTTGGGCGATACCATCCATTACAATGTAGCAAGTTTCATGGACGAAACCGACCGCAGTATCGGCGACGTATTAAAAAAACTACCTGGCATACAAGTATTGTCCACCGGACAAATTCTGTATCAAAATAAAGAAATCAGCAAATTCTATGTGGAAGGACTTGATTTATTGCAAGGGAAATACGGTATTGCCACCAATAACATTGATGCCGGGCAAGTGGCTTCCGTACAAGTTTTAGAAAATCATCAACCCATTAAGGCACTCAAAGACACCGAAATTCCAGGAGCCGCCGCTATCAACCTGAAACTGAAACAATCGGCGATCGGTGCATTTTTCGCTACAGCGCAACTCGGAGTAGGACTTCCACCAATGTTGCTGAGTAACGAGTTGGTTGCTATGCGATTTACACGAACACAGCAAAACATGCTGGTTTACAAAGGCGACAACACCGGACGGGATATTGCGCAAGCATTGACATCGTTTTATAACAACCGTTTCAATGTTCCGCAGAATTATTTATCGGTGCAAATTCCAATGCTACCGCCTATACAGGGACAACATTGTCTGTTCAACGATGCCCATTTGTTTTCCCTGAACGATTTGAGAACGTTAAAGAAAGATTTCACACTTACCGGAAATCTTAACTATCTTTACGACCAACAAAAAAGCAGCAGTTTTTCCCAACAGGATGTATTTATCGAACAGGGAGAAGCAGTCCAAATTATGGAAGACCTCAGGTCTCGACTCACCAAGCGAGAATTAGAAGGGAATCTAACCTTAGAGAAAAATACGGAGCAAAACTTTATCGAAAACAAACTACATGTATCTTCCAAATGGAACGACCAATATGGTAATGTGTGGACATCGGAAAATATTTCTCAATTATTGAAAACACCTTCATTTAAGGTTGAAAACAATTTCAACTACATACGGCGGAAAAATGGCAAACAATTTCGTGCCGGATCAGATATTTCATATCTCAAACAGGATCATTCATTGCGTATAACACCCATCTTGTTTAACGATTTCAGCGTTGCATTTCCAGCAGATACTACTGTCCGACAAAACGTCTCAAACAATCAGTTTAAGGCAAATTTCTATGTAGCAGGCGGACGCGAAATAAACAAGTTTTCCTTGAATTGCCAATTGAGCGCATTTGCTAATTTGCAGGATATGCAATCCGGAATTATCATCGGTGAAAATGCTTTACCCATTCTGATGGATACACTTCGGAATCAAATGGGAAGAAACGAATCGGGCGTCGAATTGATTCCATCAATACATTACCGCCCTTGTACGCAAACTCAATTCTATTCGGATTTTCCCATCAGACTTTTGTATCTCAACCGCCAAGATATAATACGAAATACCAAACAAAACGAAGGATTCATTTTTTTTAGTCCAAGAATTGGCTTACAGCACACATTAACTGCCCGAACACTCCTTAACACAAATTTCTCTTTTACCAATAATATCGGTTCGATGCGCGAAGATTATTTAGGCTATATTATGAATACCTATCGTAGCCTAAGTAGGAACGACGGGGCAATGAGTAAAAACAGATATACAAGTGCTTACGCAAGTTTAAACTATCGGAATCCGTTTACCACTCTTTTCTCAACGCTTAGTTTTTCATATTCCAATTTTTGGCTAAATTTACTGTACGACGTTCGTTACAATGGAATATTGAACTACATAGTTGCCGTTCAGTATCCCAACCATTCGAATACTTACAGCACTCACTTCACGTTAGGGCAAAACGTGGATGCCATTCATTCGGAGATCAGACTTGCGGGTGGATACAATAGAAACAATTCGATAGCCTTGAATCAAGGTATAATTGCCCGGTTTTCCGCCAATGCTTATTCCGTTTCCCCTTCCATAAGAACCAATATCGGACGCTCTGTGATTACACAATATAGTGCCTCTTATCGGCACATTAATAATAAGATTGAAGACCATAAAATGTCCCCAATCCATAATCTGACACAAAATGTCAATATATCGGTCATTCCGCTTAAAGGTCTTGTTTTCAACCTGACATTCAATCACTACTATAACAACTTAATCGAATCGCAAGCCCGCTCCTCGTGGTTTGGCAACACCAGTATAAAATACAAATTGAAAAACGCAGATTTGATGTTGGATTGGACTAATATATTCAATACCAATAGATTTGTAACATACAGGTATAATGATGTGAGCAGTTTTTATTTCGTTTATGATTTGCGACCGACGGAAGTATTATTAAGAGTGAGATTTAAGATTCTGTAAAAGAATTAAATACAAAATACAATGAGAAAAAACAAAGTCATATTTGTAATCCTTTATATTGGCGATTTCCCCTGGTATTTCCCCTATTTCTTACATTCCTGCCGGTATAATCCTACGGTCGATTTTCTGATTTTTACAGACCAATCGGATGTAAAACTCGATTTGCCTGCCAATGTCAAGATTATTCCTTATTCGTTGGCGCAGTTCAATGCGGATGCAAGCCGGGCATTGGGCTTTGAAATTGCTGTAGAAAAAGGCTACAAACTCTGCGATTTCAAACCGGCTTACGGATATATTTTTCACGACCATATCAAAGATTACGATTTCTGGGGCTATTGCGATATAGATATTATTTTCGGCAACATTCGTGCGTTTATGACGGACGAACTTTTAGACGAACACGATATTATCAGTGCCCGCCACGATTACCTCACGGGCTGTTTCGCCCTGTATCGGAACAATCCGTTTATGCGGGAACTGTTCAAACAAAGCAAGGATTACCAAAAAGTATTTACCGAATCCCGCAATTTTTTCTTCGACGAAGGCAATTTTGCTTACGAAGAATTTGCAACAATGCATTACAGCCAAATCCAGACGGAAGTAGAAAGCATGACGCATGTAATCAAACGGTTGGAAGAAGAAAACAGGTTAAGGGTTTATTTTGAGTTCCAGATAGTAGAAGGTTTTGCCGGCAATATGCTTTGGAACAAAGGACAACTGATTTACCGCCGCGAATACGAAGCGATGCTTTACCATTTAGTACGCTTCAAACGGAAGTATTCGGAGCCGGTGGATTTACAGAGAACGATTCCCGATAAATTCCGTATCGGGAAGAAAAAGATTATATGCAAATGAAGAAAATACTTTTTTCGGCACATTGCCGAACGCCGGAGCAAAAAGAGATAGCACAATCGCTGTTGGGAATCATATCATCCCAAGGACATACTATCGACACCGTAACAAATCCCGACACGGACTATGATGTTATTTTCGCTTACAACCTAAAAGGATATCATCGTATCAGGCGTTTGGCAAAAACGAAAAAAATCCCGGTCATTTATGCAGTAAGGCAGGAAGATTGCATAGAAGAGTACTTGTATGATGTATCGTCGATCAGCAAAATTCTACTTATCAACGATGGCAATGAGTTGCCGCGCCAATTATTCTTCCCCGAAGAATGTAGCATATATATACCCTATCCATACTTGCCGCCGCAACAAAACATTGCCATATCGGATTCATCTGCCAATATCGTAGTTGCAACGGACGACAGAACATTGCTGAAAATTGTACCGGCATTGAATAACTATACAAAATATAATTTTACCATTGTTACCGGTATTTCTTCCGTGATAAAGGAAACAGTCAATACCAATAGCACGGTGCTGTCGGCAAAAAGAACAAATACAATCGAACTTATCAGGAACGCAGACTTGGTTATCGGATTCGGAAGAGTAATATTAACAGCCCTTGGTTACGGAAAGCCCGCTATTGTGGTGGGCAGATATGGATTCGGGCGCAGAGTTACACCGGAAAACATAGACCAACATCTGCATGCCTTATTCAGAGGACGGCCGGGTGCACAGGGAGAAGAAGCGATTCCTTTTCATTTGTTGTTGCACGAAATAGATTCCTGCATGAACGCCACACCGGAAGAAAATAAACTCATTAGTAATTCTTTGGCGGATTTTCTTACAGCAAAATACGAACAGACAGCGGCACTGATTAATGACTTAATATGTTCAGTCTGCGCTTCAATGTCTGTTTTAGATATGCGATTGAAATTAAGTTCTTTATACCGGTTTATTCCATATAACGAATCGTCTTATTTGGTAGTTGACGACCGGATGTTGAAACTTCATGCAATGATTGATCAGGATGAGTACGATTTGATTCATTCTTTTGAGGAAACCACAACAACAAAAGCAGTTATGGACAAGAACCTGTATCGTAAAACGCCCAAACGGTTTATTGCGTTTATAGAATATCTGGTTGCCTATAAATTTCTTGTACCGCAATGAAACGAGAGCCGATTTTTAAGCACGATGATGTTATCAATATAAACAGCATCATTCACAACTTCGATGTGAGTGTGGTAATGCCTTTTTATAAAAAACTCGATGAAATGAGATTAGCATTGCCTCTCAATGCCCCTTTTTTTCAGCGAAACGGCATAGAGGTGGTTGTAGTAATGGACGAAGACAGCCGGCAGGAAGAACTTCTTGCCTTGATACAGGAATATCCGTTTATCAATTGGCGCGTGGTGGTCAATCACCTGCCGCACGAATGGCGCAACCCCACCAAAGCCATCAATGTGGGAATCCGCCATGCCACCAAAAAATACGTAATGGTATGTTCGCCCGAATCGGAATTTTATACCGATGCCATTTACTTATTGCGGAATACCCTGAAAGAATATCCCAACCATTTTGCCATTGGAACGGTGGCTTTTACATTGTATGGAGAAGACGATTCTGATTTTTACCCCTATATGCCTTACGGAAGTATTATGGCGGAACGGGAACATTTGATTGCCATTGGCGGATACGACGAATCGCTCAATCGCTGGGGTGGCGACGATGATAATATTCGGGCGCGATTGGAAATGTCCGGAATCAGAAAGTTAATACTGCCGGAAGTTAAACTGCATCATCGGGAAAAGTACAGAGAAGAAAGAGAAAAACGGAGAAATAAACACACGGAAGTCCCGATAGAAGAGGAAATAGAAATTTATCATCCCAACCATTGCAAAGCGAATAAAGATGGTTGGGGAAGAGATTTTGACGATGTAATTTATGATTGGAGGCATAATTGTTATGCCCGACAATTAATAGAAAAATACTTGCAGCAATTTGCAACTTATCATATTCCGGATAATGATGTTTTTCGGAAAGAATACAATCGAATTCTAATTGTTCAAAGTAGAAACAACAGTCGTCAGTTAGACAATTTCTTTCAAAACATGGTTCCCCTTTTCGACGGAATCATATTGATAGATGACGGAAGTACGGATGATACTTATGAGCGTGCACTATGCAACAATTTATTATTGAAAATAAAGAAAAAACATAAAAGTTTTGATGATTTGAAAAACAGGAATATCGGACTGTATTTAGCCTCTTTCTTTGCTTCGGAATGGTTTTGTTTTATGGATACCGATGAACGGTTTGATGAACGGTTTATAGATTTTGATGACGCTACTTCCAATAAACAGGCTGATGTTATTCTTTTCGGTTTTGTAAATATGTGGAACAGTAATACGACTTACAACGCAGAGTATCCTTATTCAAATAACGGGATTATGTACAAAATGCGTATGTTTCGTAATATCGGGCACACTCAAATATATACTGATAAAGTACGATTTCATTTTGATGTAACTCCGTATAAACGAAATTTTTATAAAAGCAAAATATTCTACAGGCACTATGGGATGATTACGAGAGAATTACGAGAGAAAAAATATGAGTTTTACACCAAAGAAGACATTGCCAACGATCAGAAAAGTTATGAACATATTCTTAATCACGATGCCAAATTACTGAATGTGGAAGATATTTGTTGCCGGAACGGCGTTTTTTATAATTCAAAAATAATGTTGTAAAAAATGAAATTCCCTGTTTATCAACAATTAGATGCCATGGATTGCGGTCCCACTTGCCTGCGCATGATAGCCAAATACTATGGTCGTCATTACAGTTTGCAAACCTTGCGGGAAAATGCGTTTATTACCCGTGCGGGTGTTTCCCTGTTAGGGATCAGCGATGCCGCCGAGAAAATCGGATTTCGCACTACGGGAGTAAGACTGTCGTTCGACCGTTTCGTCGAAGACATGCCTTTTCCCTGTATCCTGCACTGGAATCAGGGGCATTTTGTGGTGTGTTATGGTGTTAAGAAAAAGAAGACTGGATTGCTTCCTGCTTCGTTCCTCGCGGTTCGAAATGACGGACACAAAATGAACAATGACGAATACGAGATAAAAATTGCCGATCCCGCCCGAGGTCAGCACACGTTGAATAAGGAAGAATTTTTGAAGCGTTGGGTCAGTTCCAAAACCGAAGGCTACGATACCGGCATTGCCCTGTCGCTGAGTCCTACGCCCGAATTTTACGAACAGGACGATGAAAAAGAATCACAGAAACGCAATCTAAGTTATTTTCTCAAATACCTGAAACCGCATAAATCCCAAATTCTGCAATTGATTGTCGGGATGATTATCGGCAGCGTCTTTGCGCTGATTTTTCCTTTTCTTACTCAAGCCGTAGTCGATCAGGGGATTGGCAATCACAACTTGGGATTTATTACCCTGATATTGATTGCGCAATTGGTACTGTTTCTCACGCAACTGTCGGTAGAGTTTATCCGCAGTTGGATTTCCCTGCATATCAGTACCCGCATCAATATCTCGCTGATTTCCGATTTTTTGATTAAGTTGATGAAACTGCCTGTCCGATTTTTCGATTCTAAAAATATCGGCGACATCATGCAACGTATCGGCGACCATCGAAGGATCGAGAGTTTTCTTACCGGATCAACGCTCAGCACTCTTTTTTCTTTTGCCAATTTTATCCTGTTTGCTTTCATATTGGCTTACTACAACTTGGGTATCTTACTCATTTTCTTAGTTGGAAACACACTTTATGTTTTGTGGATACTTTTGTTTATGAGTTACCGGCGTAAATTGGATTACAAGCGTTTTTCACAAGCCTCAGCCAACCAAAGCAATCTGGTACACCTGATTACCGGTATGCAGGAAATTAAACTGAACAACATCGAAAAAGAATATCGCTGGCGATGGGAACGTATTCAAGTCAAACTGTTTAAAATTAGCATGAAAGGATTGGCTTTGGGACAGTACCAACAATTGGGTTCCGTCTTTTTCAGTCAAACCACTTCACTGTTCATCACTTTTTTGTCGGCAAAATTAGTAATTGAGGGCAATCTTACTTTGGGGATGATGATGGCTATCAGTTACATCATCGGGCAACTTTCGGGACCTATCGGACAGGTCATTGGTTTTGCTCAATCACTTCAAGATGCTAAAATCAGTTTGGAACGATTAAACGAAATCCATAACCAGCCGGATGAAGAACAAAAAATGGCGCTTCAAATTAGCGATATTCCTGAAAACAGAACGATTAACATTCGGAATATTTCGTTCAGTTACAGCGGTTCGCCACGGGATTATGTATTGGAGCATCTCAATTTGACTATTCCTGCTAATAAAGTAACGGCCATCGTTGGCGCCAGCGGAAGCGGAAAAACAACTTTAATCAAACTGTTACTGGGATTTTACGAGCCGCAGGAAGGCGAAATTAAAGTTGACCAAACGCCGCTCAAAGAAATCAACCCGCAGGTTTGGCGGCAACATGCAGGAGCAGTCTTGCAGGACGGATTTATTTTTTCCGACACGATTGCCAATAACATTGTTTTAGACGAAACAACTTTGGATAAAAAGAGGCTTCTTCATGCGGTCGAAATGGCGAATATCCGTGAATATATAGAAGAATTGCCTTTGAAATACAATACGAAAATCGGCATGGAGGGCAGCGGCATCAGTCAGGGACAACGCCAACGCCTGCTCATTGCCCGTGCCGTTTACAAAAATCCCTATTTCCTGTTTTTCGACGAAGCCACCAATGCTTTGGATGCCAACAACGAGCGGATTATCTTGGATAATCTGAAAGAATTTTACAAGGGCAAAACGGTAGTGATTGTTGCTCACAGGCTTAGCACCGTTCAGCATGCCGATAATATCATTGTGCTGGATAAAGGCAAAATCGTAGAAGAGGGAACACACCAGGAATTGACAAAAAAACGGGGAGCATATTATACGTTGGTAAAAAATCAGTTGGAATTGGGGACAGGATAATCAATGTTGTGTTTATTCAAATTTGACGACAAAATAGAATTTTATGACCGAAGAAAATAAAATAGAACTGCGCAGCGAAGAATTTCAGGAAGTTCTTGGCAGTGTTCCTCATTGGATACTGCGGTGGGGAATTACCGTATTGACTTTTGTTGTCGTCGTTCTATTGGCAGGCAGCGCAATCATCAAATACCCCGATGTTATTCCGGCTCAAATTACCTTGACGGGTTCGACTCCTCCGGCAGCAATTGTGGCTCGCGCTTCAGGAAAAATCAAACAATTGTATGTTAGCGACAATCAGAAAGTAAACAGCAGCGATTATTTGGCAGTAATCGACAATCCCGCACAAACCGAAGATGTGGTAAATCTAAAAAACTACTTGGAATGTCATTGCGAAAGCGATAGCTTGAAGCAATCCAAACAAGGCTTAGATTGCTTCGTTCCTTGCAGTGACGGGTCAGTCGTTTTCCCCGACAAAAACCTGCAACTCGGCGCTTTGCAATCTCTCTTTTCTTCTTTCTACACCACTTTGTTTGACTACAGCGAATACAAACGATTATTGTATTATCCTCAAAAAAAGGCGATAACCAAAGAAAGAATAACACAGTACGAAAAACAATACGAAAATCTGCTCAATCAGCAACGAATTACGGAAGAACAATTCATCATTACTCAAAAACAATATCATCGTGATTCGCTGTTAAATACCAAAGGAATAATATCTGATCAGGAATTGGAAACAGTCAAAAACATTTATCTGCAAAGCCTGTTGTCGTGTGAAAACATGCGTTCGACTCTGAATAGCATGCAAATTCAGATCGGACAATTGAAAGAATCTTTGTTAGACACAGAACATCAAGATACTGAAAAACTAAACAGTTTACAAACCCAAATTCAATCGCTCGTTTCGCAATTGAAAACAGGTATTGAGGAATGGGAATTGAATTATGTATTGAAATCTCCTATCGACGGGAAAATTACATTTGCAAAGTATTGGGTTGAAAATCAAAATGTTTCGGCAGGAGAGGAAGTCTTTACGATTGTTCCGGATTCACCCAACACAATCATTGGGAAAGCGATGTTGCCGATTGCCCGTTCGGGAAAAGTGAAAACAGGGCAGAAAGTGAATATCCGGTTACAGAATTTTCCTGAAAATGAATATGGTATCCTTCGAGGAATTGTGAATAATGTCTCGTTAACCCCGATTCAAGTGGGAGAAACTGCTTTTTACGCAGTGGAAATAAATTTGCCCGACGAATTGATTACCACTTACAAAAAAGAATTACCTTATTTGCCCAATATGCAAGGACAGGCAGATATTATTACAGACGATATGTCGCTGTTAGAACGATTGGTGTTGCCGGTAAAAAAAGTATTGAGAGAAAGTCTTTGAAGGATTTTTTACTTTTTCTTTCGCATCAAATCGCGTATATACGATGCCTTTTCAAAATCTTCCCGGGCAATCGCTTCATTCAGTTTTTTTTGAAGTTCTTCCGGCTGCAGGGAGTCGAACGAAACATTGCTCTTATTTTCAGGCATTTCTTCCGGTTCTTCCCAAAAATAATCCTCTTCTGTTAGAATGCCGATTTCGTTCATAATTTCATCTGCAATAAAAATCGGCACATTACTGCGGATAGCCAAAGCAACGGCATCCGAAGTGCGAGCATCCATATTAAACACGTTGGCACCCGTATCAAAGCCTACCTGAGAATAAAAAATACCGTCCACATACCGGTGAATATAGATTTGCTTGATTTTTACATTCACACGCTCGGTAAAAGCAATGAAAAAATCGTGCGTTAAGGGTCGTGGCGGCTCCAGTCCTTCCAAATAAATGGCGATAGACTGCGCTTCCGGCGTGCCAATAATGATGGGAACCCGGCGATTACCTTCTACCTCGGCTAAAATCAAGGCGTATGCTCCGGCTTGTACCTGACTGAAGGTCAATCCCAATACCTTTAATTGAATCATTTTATCTTCTTACCGTTCTTCGTAACGGACAATTGTTTGCTCTCTGTCGGGTCCTACGGAAACAATTTTAATGTTTACGCTCAACGTTTCTTCTAAAAATGACAAATAAGCGTTGAACTCTTCCGGAAACTCGTCTTCCGACTGCATTTTCGTCATATCGGTTTTCCAACCCGGAAGCTCCACATAAATGGGTTTCACTGAGTTGTCGATATCGAAGGGGAAATCTTCGGTTTCCTGTCCGTTGATATCGTAAGCCACACAAATTTTGATTGCATCGAAAGTATCCATCACATCGCTTTTCATCATCATCAGATGAGTAACTCCATCGATCATAATAGCATAGCGGAGCGCTACCAAATCAATCCAGCCACATCGCCGCGGACGACCGGTTACAGAGCCATATTCCTGACCGATGTCTCGCATTTTTTGTCCGGTTTCGTCTGTCAATTCCGTAGGGAAAGGTCCGCTTCCTACCCGTGTACAATAGGCTTTGAAGATTCCATACACTTTGCCGATTTTGGAAGGCGCTACTCCCAAACCCGTGCAAGCACCGGCGCAAATGGTATTCGACGAGGTAACAAAAGGGTACGACCCGAAATCAATATCGAGCATCGTCCCCTGAGCACCTTCGGCTAATATCTTTTTCCCTTCACGAAGAGCGTTGTTGATGAAATGATCGCTGTCGATGCGACGGAAACGTTTGATACACTCAATGCCTTCCCACCATTCTTTTTCCAAAGATTTCAGGTCATATTCGTAATTCATCTGTTGCAATATCGTCTCGTGTCGGGATATTGCTTCCTTATACTTGCTCTCAAAATTGTGATCCATATCGCCTACCCGCAAACCATTCCGGCTTACCTTATCGGTGTAAGTAGGTCCAATACCTTTGCCGGTAGTGCCAATTTTACCACTTCCCTTTTGTGCCTCATAAGCGGCATCCAACAAACGATGAGTAGGTAAAATGAGGTGAGCCTTTCGGGAAATATACAGTCGCCGGGTCAAATCGTGCCCCGATGCTTCCAATGCTTCGATTTCTGCTTTGAAAAGGGCAGGGTCGAGCACCACTCCGTTTCCGATGATATTGATTTTTCCGCCCTGAAAAATTCCGGAAGGAACCGAACGGAGAATGTATTTTTGTCCTTCAAACTCAAGTGTATGTCCGGCATTGGGACCGCCTTGAAAACGGGCAACGATATCGTAATCGGGTGTCAATACATCTACAATTTTACCCTTTCCTTCATCGCCCCATTGTAATCCTAATAGAGTATCTACTTTCATTTCTTTTGATGGTTTCTAAACGTGCAAAGGTACAGTTTTTTTAGAACTTCACTATTTTTGTTACGACATTGTTTACTTTTACGAGATACACGCCTCGTGCTAACGGATATTCAAAAATTCCATTTGCTTTTACTTTGTGGATGACAGTTCCGGTTATGTTGTAAATAATAATTTCAGAAAAGTTTTCCAATTCGACACGAACACCTAACGGCGTTGTGTAAACTTTATCCGATGCCGTTAGGTCTGAAATGCCTGTTGTTAACACGCCGGCATAATTAATGATACGACTCATTAGCTCTCGCCGAGCGGCAGCAGGGACAATGGATTCAAAGGGGATTCCCATAACGACTACCACTCCCTGTGCCGGACTGCTTCCAAATTTTCCGGCATAAGCCGTTCCTGCATAATTGACATTTGTGTTTCCTCCCGCATCAAGAGTATATCGTAAAAAGCCCACAGATCCTCCTGTAGGAGCCAATACGTCCGGATATTCCACAGTCGTTGTCGATCCGTCGGCAAAAGAGAATGTAAAATTATCGTCCCCAAATCCGGTATCCGATAGAATAATCGCTTTGTGTGATTGGGCTTTTGCCGTTCCCGGATTATCTGCCACATAAGTACATTTCAAATAATCCGACATGAATTGAACTGCCGGATTTCCCAGCCCCGGACGCCCGATATCCCATCCTATTTCGGAACCTGAGGCATAAAGGAAACCGCCGCCTTCCAAATAACTTTTCACTTTGGCTTGTTCGGTGAGATCAAATGTTTTATCGGCTGTACTTTCTTCTCCGAGTATCCAATCGACAAGCGGATAATCGTTGATGTTTATTAGTCCTGCTATCACAGCATCGTTGCTTGCCGATGCTATCTGTTTATTCAATGCTTTCAATGCTTCCGCGTGTTGGCTCACAAAGGTTCCATTATTTCCGGAAACAATCCGATTAAAACCTTCTACCAATAGAGCAAATTTGGTACTTGCAGTAGGTGTAACCGCTAATTTTTTGGAAACCGGAGATTCTCCGTTCGCATTATAGGCTTTAATTCCAAAATAATAAAGTTGATCGGCTGTCAATCCGGTAACTACAGGATTTGATGAATTGTAAGCAACCGATTGGGTAAGACTGTTTACATTCGTTCCATACAGAATAGTATAACTCACACCTGATATGGGAGTCAAAAGAATACGCACAGATGTGGCATTCTCCGGAACAACCGCAAACGATTTCACGACAGCAGGAGCAGGCTCAGTCCCCGAAACGGCATATTCTGTTTGTGTCATAACTCCTGTTTCGTTGCTGAGCAACTTGTATTTTACAACATCTCTCAACACCTCGCGCACTTTTGCCGGCACGCCGTCAATCATCATGTCTTGACTTACTAAACGCACACCATGACTGTAATCAACATAGTTGATACTGTGTCCCCCATATATGTTTTGAATAGGTATTCCGTTTGGAAGTTGATGCCATCCATAAATATACACGGAATTCTGCCCATTGGCATCTGTAGCAATTCTATTTGTGATGATAATATCTTTTTTGTGACCGGCAATCGGCGCACTCAACTCTTTCCCAAGAGGGATGCGTTGCGCTTCTATTTTTGCATTCTGCGCCTTAAATACCGGCACGGTAGTCATTGTGGCATCTGCAGCCATTGTCAATCCCCACGGATCCAGTTTTATTTCTGCAAATTCCCAAGCCAAATCGGAAATCTTACTGGTAGGCAGTGTTGCTCCGAATAAGGTAGCCAATCGTTGTGCGGTAACAGGCAACATCGGTATGCGACAAAAATCATCGTCCGAACCGATAGCCAAGAAATCCGGCAATACATCTATTTCCACCACGCAATCTACATCATTTGCGTCTTTTATCGTTTTCTTGATGTGGTTTACTTTGCGAAACGCATCGGGTATATTACCGGAGGCTATTTCATCATAAATAGCTGCTTCTCTCTCTGTAAGACTCATGCCGGCTATTTTATCCATAAACGCAGCACCGCCAATAGCATCTTGGGGACGCGGAGGAATTTGCATTGCTGCATACATAGATGTTGCGAAAAAGATTGCAACAAAAAGGGAACCGATTTTTTTCATGACATTTGTCATTTTTTAGATGATTACCTTAACCACCTTATTCCCCAAGGTACTATTGATCCGGATCAAATAGATCCCTTTGGGCAACCCTGCCGAAAGAGGTATAGTGTATTCTCCCGCCGGCATTTTTTCGTCGGTAATCAAGTAAGATTGTACACTTCCCGATAAACCGGTCAATGAAGCGTTCAGTATGGTTGGACTTTTACAAATCACTTTCAGATAGGTGCCGGTGCCATCCCGATACACAGGACAATCAAACAAGTCGTCGTTCACAAAAGAGATCCCAACGGGCACACCTATTGTAAATTGTACCGGTTCCGACCAGTCGGAAGAATAAAAAATTGAATTGGGGACCGAACTGTAATACGCTTTTACGCGAACATAATAAGTGCCATTTGTTAAACCACTTAATGTTGTCTGCTGTGTTTTCTGAAATTGAACAGTGTGAGGACCGGGAGGTGGAGTCTGCAGATATGTTGCTCCATCGGGGAAATCAGGACTGTTACTATACTCTACTATAAAGCCGGTTGCCGCCAATCGAATATTCCATACAACGGTAACTGAAGAAGTGCCACTCGGATAGGAATGTGCATTAGCGGGAGAAGTGATCTTCATCGGAGTAGCAGGTGCTGTGCCAGCCATCTTTTGTCCGTCTATAAATTCATTTCCATATCGGTCTAATATGCCTATAATAAAAGTATGTCCGCTATTATAATCTGTCGATGGAAGGGTAAAACTGTTTGTATAGGATATCCCCAACAAGTATTGAGAAGTAGAACAAATGTCGGATTGGCTTTCTTGAGTGCTGGGAACGGCATATACAGTGTATCTTGCCTCTCCCGGAACTCCTGAATAGGCAGTCCAGTTTAGCACAGTACCTGTGCGGGTTCCTCTTATTGTAGCCGTATAATTGTCCTGAGTTTTCCAATCAATAGCAGGAGGTAAAGACTTTTGAGTATAGTAATCCGTCTTCAGGTAAGAAAAAAATCCAGACTTGTTCATCATCGTTTTAAAGGCGAAAAGAACGGATCCGGGCGCTCCATTTAAATTATATTCTCTATTCATTCCTATTTGCCGCCCAATCTCAATCTGATCCATATATCTGGGAGAACTTGCCCCAATCTGGCTGGAATAAAAATGCCGGCCATATCTATTGGCAACGTCCGACCACCACTGACACAAGGATTCATACGCTTGTCCGGGTACGTATGCACTCGTTGCCGGAGGTGTGGGTGTTGAGGGCCACTGAGAGGAAGGCCAGTAGAGTTGAGGAGAAATGTAATCAATAGACCCCTGGCTGAGCCATGCTATTGCATCGCAACCTTTACTGTTGTAATATTCGCTATTACCTGTTATTCCTTTGGGTAGAGTAAGACCGTTGGAGGAAGCAGCAGTAGTGCTCGTCGACCAAATACCAAACGGCCCCATACCCAAGCGCACATAAGGTTTTACTTTTCGAATCGTATCATACACCGCCGCCACCATTTTATTCACATTTTGACGTCGCCATGCACCAACATCAGTCAGACGGTCGGGATTATACAGAGGAGAGTCGAACAGATCTTTATCAAGATTGCCGGTACTATCTTCATAAAAATAATCGTCCATTATTACGCCATCCACATCATATTTATTGACAATTTCTGCTATAACATCACGGATACGATCCCGTACCTGCGGAAGACCCGGATTAAGGATGGAGCGATCGGTTGAATAAGTTAAAATCCAATCGGGATGGGTATATCGGTAATTTCCGTTCAGAGTAGTATTTGTCCATGCATTATAAGATATTTCATAGCGATAGGGATTTATCCATGCATGTACCTCGATTCCGCGCTTGTGAGCCTCTTCAACGGCGAAAGCCAGGGGATCGTAGCCCGGATTTGTCCCACGAGAACTGGCTGACGAAAATAAGTCGGAAGACCAGGGTTCATAAGAGGATTCATACATGGCATCACATCGCGAACGTACTTGAAAACACATGGCATTCATGTTGTTAGAAGCCATATTATCAAGAATATTTATCAACTCATTTTGTTGATTAGTTCTTTGAGCGGAAGTTGGCGTGGCGGAAAGGGATGTAGAGGGCCAGTCTATTCTGCTCACTGTAGCTATCCACGCTGCTCGCATTTCCCGTTTCGGAGATTGGGCGATTATAAACCCAATATTCACTGACAGTAATAAAAAGAGAATTGTTTTTTTCATCTGTGCTTGTTTTTTTAGTCGCGGTTACTTAATTACTAATTTATTTCTGAAAATCTTACTTTCCTGACGTACCGCTACAATGTAAATGCCTTTCCCTAAATCGCGGGAATAGGTTTGAAATGCTTGTGTTTTGTCGATCAAGATTCCACTAATAGAATACAACTCAACGGTAGCATCACCATCAAATTGAATAGCGATACCTGTTTCCGTAGCATAAGTTACTATTGCATCTTTTTTCGGAGATGCAATCCCTGTACCGGTTCCCACCGTAAGAAAGGCCGTTCCTGTTGCATTGTCGGAACGTCTGACGGCTTTGATTGTCGTTGTGCCGTTGCCCACTCCGGTGATGGCCCCTGTTTCGCTAATGGTTGCAACCGTCGTTTCACTGCTTGTCAAATCACAACTAAGACGGCTCACATAGCCTCCGCTTCCGTCGGGAATACCCAAATATACTTCCTCTCCAATGTCAATCTTATAGGGTGGCTCCAACAGAGGGGTATTGGGAGCGTTTGCCCCTCGCCCGATGATGAGCGACAAAATGGGTCCTGTCGAAACCGTAAATTGTATCGTGGCAGACCAATCGGTATAATCAGATGTCCCGTAATTCGCTCTTACTCGAACATAATATGTTGCGCCCGGTGTCAATCCTGTATAGTTTGTCTGATTAACGCCGGCATTGACATTTGTCGAAATTGCGCCGGCAAAAGAGGAATTGTCGCTCCGTTCAACCGTAAAGCCGCGGGTTGCCCTCGAATCGGCACCCCATATAACCGTAACAGAACTCGAAACGGTCGAATTGTTTGCGGGTGAAGTTACGACCGGAACGGAAGGAGTTGTTGAAATCGTGAACTGTACAGGGATAGACCAGTCGGTATAATCAGATGTTCCGTAATTTGCTCTCACCCGAACATAATACGTTGCATTGTTTATTAATCCTGTATAAGTTGTTTGATAAACACGGGCGTCAACATTTGTCGTTGTTACGCCGGTGAAAGAGGAGTTGTCGCTCCGTTCCACCGTAAAGCCGGTTGCTGTGGGTTCGGGATTCCAGGTAACGGTAACGTTGCTCCCGACGGTTGACAAATTTGCAGGAGATGATATTACCGGAACAGAAGGAATCGTCGTTTGACCCGGTATAAATTCATTTCCGTATCGGTCTAATAAGCCTACAACAAAATTATATCCGGTGGTGTATGACGACGAAAGCGTATAGCTGCTGGAATAAGATATTCCCAATAAATATTGAGAGGTAGAACAAGCGCTTGCCGGATTGGATACGGAAGCGGGAACAGCATAAACGGTATATCTCGCGCCTCCCGGAACTCCCGAAACGGCATTCCACGATAGCGTGGTTCCCGCTTGAGTCACACCTGTTACATCGCTGTATGCGGGATGACTCTTCCAATCAATAGCAGGTCTTAAAGACTTATGGGTAAAACTGCTTGATTTTATACCGGCAAGTTCGGGTTTCAATAAGGTAGTATTGTAAAAAATGCTGCCCGGCGCTTCGTTTTCCGTGTATTTTCGGTTGCAGGCTATTTGCTTGTTCATTTCGGTGGCACCTCGGTCATTTTCTAAGGTGTGGCTGGAATAGAAATGCTTACCAAACTTTTTGGCCGCATACGACCACCATTTGCTCAACTGATCATAGTCATTTGACGAGGCGGCATTGACAGCCCAATAAATCTGAGGAGAAATAAAATCGAGGGAGCCTTGAGCCAACCAAGCGCAAGGGTCGGAAAAAATACCGCTGTATTGCCAATCGCTGCCGATGG
>Ga0209628_10000409_pt1 | contig 26051 bp, 22 predicted proteins | sample TergutCu122P4_FD_187285 | JGI IMG/M metagenome (GOLD analysis project Ga0209628, IMG submission 187285) | Cubitermes ugandensis P4 segment gut microbial communities from Kakamega Forest, Kenya - Cu122 P4 (SPAdes) (version 2) | ecosystem: Host-associated > Arthropoda: Insects > Digestive system...
GACTTCTCTAGCAACGGTATCAATGCTGTTGGAACTCTATTGTCAAACGAAGAAGTTGACCTCAGTAGCGAAGCTGCCGGAAAAATAGTGGGTATTTTTTTTGATGAAGGCAAGCCGGTTTCGAAAGGACAGTTGTTGCTAAAAGTGGATGATGATGAGTTGCAGGCACAATTGAGACGCGCCGAATATCAACTCAAACTCACAGGCGAACGTTTAAATCGCCAAAAAATTCTATTGGAGAAAGACGCTGTAAGTCGCGAGGAGTTTGACCAAGTGCAAACCGATTATAATATATTGGAAGCCGATATTGATTTATTGAAAGCGAAAATTGCCAAGACAGAAATCAAAGCGCCGTTTGCGGGAAGAATCGGGTTTCGTGGCGTAAGTTTGGGCAGCTTTTTGCAACCCAATACTATTATTGCCAGATTGATAGACCAAAGCAAACTGAAATTGGAGTTTGCTATTCCTGAAAAATATGGCTCACTCTATTTACCGGGGAAAAAAATATTTTTTACTACGGAAGTATCACCCCAAGAATTTGAAGCAGTGGTTTATGCTGTTGACCCTAAAGTGGATATAGCCACACGAACAATAACCGTGAGGGGATTGTACCACAACACTTCCGAAAGATTGTCTGCTGGCATGTTTGCCCGTATTAATCTCATTGTCAATCAATCGAATAAAGTACTTTTGATTCCAACGGAAGCAGTAGTACAAGAGATGGATGGCAAAAAAGTGTGGGTTGTTTCTAACGGTAAAGCCAAATCGCAAACCATCACTACCGGCTATCGCACCAGCAACCAAGTAGAAGTTTTATCAGGTTTGCAAACAGGTGATACTATTATGATTACAGGGCTAATGCAAGTGAGAGGAGGAATAGCAGTGAGAGGGGAATGAATTGAAAATTAAAACCAAATATTATGAACCTAAAACTTCGTTTAATCATTATGAATTTTCTCCAATTTTTTGTTTGGGGAGCGTGGATGATGACCCTGGCATCCTACGGATTTAAAGAGCGCGGCTGGGACGGCGCACAGTTCGGATTGGTATTCTCCACGATGGGGTTTGCCTCTCTGATTATGCCGACACTGTTCGGAATTATTGCCGACAAATGGAAGGCAAACTATGTGTATGCTATTCTGCATCTGCTATTTGGAGTAACTATGTGCTTTCTGCCGCTTATCAATTTGCCGATGCCATTCTTCTGGGTGCTGTTGGTAGCCATGTGCTTTTACATGCCGACAATAGGCTTAAATAACGCAATTGGTTTTGAAGCATTGAAAAAAGAGGGCAAAAACCCCACCCAATATTTTCCGCCCATTAGGGTTTGGGGAACGGTTGGGTTTATCGCTGCCATGTGGTTTACCAACTGGTTTACAAAAGAATGGGGATTCGGGTATAGTATAAAAGTATCGTTCATTATCTCGGCAATTGGAGCGCTATGTTTATCCCTGTTTTCATTTGCCCTTTTACCGGATATTAGAAGAATGAAAAATGAAAATAACGAACAATTATCGTGGATAGATAAATTGGGGTTGCGCGCTTTTGTGTTGTTTAAACAGAAAAAAATGGCTATTTTCTTTGTTTTCAGTTTATTACTTGGAGCGGCGTTGCAACTGACCAATGCTTACGGGGATGCTTTTCTGCAAGATGTCAGCGTTTTTCCAAATGGTTCTATCGTAAATAATTTCTCTACCATCATTCTTTCCATTTCGCAAATTTCGGAAACGTTGTTTATTCTTGCTATTCCATTCTTTATGAGACGGTTCGGAATTAAAAAAGTGATGCTTATCAGTATGTGTGCGTGGGTGCTGCGTTTTGCACTGTTCGGACTTGCCGGCAATACGGTGTTAGGGTTCGGATTCATTGTAACTTCCTGCATTGTTTATGGTATGGCGTTCGATTTTTTCAATGTTTCAGGCGCGTTATTTGTGCAACAAAACGCGAAATCGGAAATACAATCTTCGGCACAAGGCGTATTTATGCTGATGACCAACGGAATTGGCGCTGTGCTGGGCAGTATTATTGCGGGAAAAGTAATCGCAAAATGGTTTACCGATGATATTACCCATGTCATTTCGTGGAACTTGCCCCACATTTCAAATGTTTGGTTTGCTTTTGCCGCTTATGCATTTGTTGTAACCATACTATTTGCGTTCATTTTCAAATATAAGCACAATCCTGATGATTTTGTAAAATTTGAACATTAAAATGAGGTTATGACTGATAAACAATTAATGCAGAAAGCGATAGATTTATCCATCGAAAATATAAAACGCGGTGGCGGACCTTTTGGGGCAGTCATCGCCAAAGAGGGTAAAGTTATTTCTACCGGCGTAAATCGGGTTACAATAAATAACGACCCTACCGCACATGCCGAAATTGATGCCATTCGCAAAGCCGCACACAAATTAGGAACTTTCGATTTATCGGGATGTGAAATTTACGCCTCGTGCGAGCCTTGCCCCATGTGTTTAAGTGCCATCTATTGGGCGCATTTGGATAAAGTTTACTATGCAAACACCAAAACAGATGCCCAAAATATCGGTTTTGATGACTCTTTTATTTATGATGAGTTGGGTTTAAAACCAAATGATAGAAAAATTCAAATGAAACAACTTTTACCTGATAAAGCGATTCAAGCATTTAATGACTGGACAAACAAAATAGATAAGGTAGAATATTAACCGTTATAGTAAATTTGCAATGAAAAAAATAATCATTACACTATTTTTTGGAGTAGTTCATTTTTTTGTCTTTTCGCAAGATACTACTGCTATGGCCAAATGGGGATATAAAGGCTATTCCGGTGGAATGTTCGTACATGTCGGCTATGTCCAAAGTGGAATTTTCAAGGCTTTTGATTTGCAAGGTAATGCAATAGATGTACAAATTAAAGGAACAACTTTGGGGCTTGGAGGGAAAATGAGTATTTACCTCAATCATTATTTCCGTGTTGGAGCCGAAGGGTATCTTACCACTTGTAAATATGGTACAAATGAAAATAGTTGCAGAATGGGTTGGGGCGGTATTACTTTCGATATGCTTTATCCTGTAAAAAAATGGGCGCCGTTTATAGGAATTACCTTAGGCGGCGGTAGCGCCACAAATCTCATTTTTGTAGAGAAAACAAAATACGGTGACGGCGATATGGCAATTCCTGCGCTCTATTACAAACAGCCGCTTAGCATTATCAATCCTGCTATTGGGGTGGAGTTTTTTGTATCAAACAGAATAAGTCTTTTGTTTAAAATGGATTACATGTTAAATATTTATAAAAACAACAACTCATATCCGCATGGACCACGATTTTATATAGGCGTGCATTTTTATCAAAAAAAATAATATTATTATGAAAATAGTTACAAATTACAAGTTACAAGTTACCTTTTTTGCTCTTCTGCTTTTTTGCTTTTCTGCTTTATTTGCACAAACAAAAGCCGATACTATTCATGTGTCACACTATGATATTAATTTGGAAATCAGAAATTTTGGCCAACAAGAAATTAATGGCTATACGGATATTACGATAGAGGCTAAAATGGCGCCTTTATCTAATATTTATCTTCATCTATTAGCATTAACCGTTGATTCAGTGAAGAATGGGAATACCCACATTACTTTTTCCCGGCAGGGACAACAATTAAAAATAGGTTTGCCATTTTCAGCGGTGGGGCAAAAACATACTATCAGAATTTATTACTATGGAAAACCGGTAAAAGACCCACAATGGGGAGGCTTTTATTTCACTTCCGACTTTGCATATAATATGGGGGTGGGGATGGGAAGTTATCCTCATTCGTTCGGTCGTGTGTGGTTTCCATGTATTGATGAATTTACTGATAAATCAACATATACTTTTAACATCACAACCGATTTGGATAAAAAAGCGGTTTGTGGCGGAAAGCTGGTTGATTCTACAAACTTGGGCAATGCCATGCTTTGGAAATGGAAACTTACAGAAAAGATACCTACTTATTTAGCGTCTGTTGCAGTAGGCGAGTATCAGGTTTATAAAGACACCGTACACAGCAGCATTTCCGGAGAAATATTACCTGTTGAAATTTATGCAAACCCTACTTACATTCAAAAAGTTCCCGGCTCATTTGCAAATTTAAAAAAATTCATCCATATTTATGAAAAACGTTGGGGAGCTTGTCGCTGGCAGCGCGTGGGGTATGTAGTAGTGCCTTTTAGCGGAGGCGCTATGGAGCATGCCACTAATATTGCTTTTCCTCAATATGCCGTTTCCGGAAATACCAACAACAGCAACTACCAAAGTCTTATTTCTCATGAATTGGCGCATTCATGGTTTGGCAATCTCATTACTTGCGCCACTTCGCAAAATATGTGGATTAATGAAGGTTTTGCAAGATATGGTGAATATTTGTGTGACGAATTATTAGACTCTTCATTGGAAAAGTATAAAACCGGAATTAGAAAACTTCATTTTGATGTTTTGAAAAATGATGGCGGAAATTACGCATTAGATAATGTGCCCACCAATGCCACTTACGGAAGTACAACTTACGATAAAGGCGGATTAGTAGCCTATACTTTGCGCCACTATATGGGAGATGATTTGTATTTTTCTTCAATAACGCAGCTCTTAAATGACAATCAATATGGAAATATAGATTCGAAAGAGTTTTTTAGCAAGTTGTCGCAGTTTTCAGGCATAGATTTGCATGATTTTTATTTGGGATGGGTGCACCAAAAAGGATTTTTAAATTTTAACATAGACTCTATAAAGCCAAAAGGCGGTAATATTTATGAAATTTCATTTAAACAAAAATTATATCATGCTGAAAAGTATGCAAACAAAAATAAAGTAGATGTTGAGTTTCTTTCAGATTCGGGAGAAAGATATTTAGTAGAAAAAATTGAATTTTCCAAAGAAAGCGATATGGTTCAAGTTGCAATTCCATTTAAGCCTGTTTTTTGGTCTATAGACCCTAACGGAAAACTGGGAGATGCCTGCTTTGATTTCACCCAAATTCTAAACAAAACCGGAACTACAAACTTAGGAGATGCCAGTTTTAAAGTTCAAGTAAGTGAGATTGTTGGAGAATCTATACTTAGAGTAGAACATAATCCGGTTGCCCCTACGTCATCAAAAAACAAACATCCCAATGTTGTTAAAATATCTGAAAAACACTTTTGGCGTATAGGATTTCTCCAATATAATGCGATGCAAGCCAAGTATTCTTTTAATTATAATACAAATAGTTACGAGAAAGAGTTGCTGCAAGGATACACCAAAGAGGATTTGATTTTATTGTATAGAAAAGATGCTTCGCACAACTGGCAAATTATCCCTGCCACACTTACAGTAACTAATCTAATAACAGGAACAGGAAGTTTGGATGTGGACTTTATATTACCGGGTGAATATACTTTTGCTATTGGTGGTGATGTAAAGGTAAGAGAATGGGAAAACGATGTTGTAATTTACCCTAATCCTGTACGTGATGAGTTACGAATTGCAAATTACGAATTACGAATTGATGGGGTTGAAATTTTTGATGTTATGGGCAGAATGCAGAAAGTAGAATATGGGAAGCAGAAGACAGAATGGATTTTAGATGTATCAAATGTATCAGTAGGAACTTATTTTATTCAAATACAAACAGATAAAGGAACAATAATCAAAAAAATGATAAAAAATTAAAAATTATGATACCACTCCCATCTTACCCTTACTCATTAAGCGATGTGCAAGCGCGCATTGAAAAAATTAAAAATGAACCATTGGAAAATTTTTCTTCGGAAAAGGATGCCATCCGGTTTGCATTAAATTGCATTGACTTAACTACTTTAGAAGGCACAGATAACGCAAAAAAAATTGAGCAACTGTGTAAAAATGCCATGCACTATCAAACGGCTGCCGTATGTGTATATACTGTCTTTATTAAGCAGGCAAAGCAGGTATTGAAAGATACTTCTATAAAAGTAGCTTCGGTAGCTGGCGCGTTTCCTCATGGGCAGTCTCCCATTGAGATTAAAGTGAATGAAGTAGAATATGCTGTGGCTCAAGGTGCTGACGAAATTGACATGGTGATTTCGAGAGGTCTCTTTCTTGAAGAAAAATACGAAATTGTTTTTAATGAAATTGTAGCTATAAAAAAAGCATCTCAACATGCACATTTAAAAGTAATTTTAGAAACAGGAGAACTTATTGACCCTGATTTAATTTACAAAGCTTCTATCTTGGCAATGAATGCAGGCGCCGATTTTATTAAAACTTCTACCGGGAAAATTTCAATTAATGCCACTACGGAGGCTTTTTTAGTCATGTTAGATGCCATCGAATTATTTTATAATGAAACAAAAAAGCAAATTGGCATCAAACCGGCAGGCGGAATTACAGATGTAGATACAACATTATTGTATTTGAAATTATTAGAAAAAACGCTAAATATCAATTGGTTGTCTAATAATTTTTTGAGAATTGGAGCCAGCCGGCTGGCTTCTCATTTGTATAATTTTATATAAAATTAGAAAAAATATCAAAAATGGAGTTGTAAATCAAAGAAATGTATATTTTTGCCGTCCATTTAATTATTATCAATAACATTGTTTAACCTAATAAAATTTTAAAATCATGACAAAAGCTGAAATCGTTTCCGAAATTTCCAACAAAACAGGTCTTGAAAAGCAAGCTGTTCAAACGATTGTTGAAACCTTTATGACTTCTGTAAAAGGAGCATTAGCAAAAAATGAAAATGTTTATTTAAGAGGCTTCGGTAGTTTCATTGTGAAACAAAGAGCACAAAAAACCGCTCGCAACATTTCAAAGAAAACAACTATTGTTATCCCGGCTCATAAAATCCCGGCATTTAAACCTTGCAAAACTTTTGTAAACGCTGTAAAAAAAATCAAGTAATCTATTAAAACTCAATCATTATGCCGAGTGGTAAAAAAAGAAAAAGACACAAGATGTCAACTCATAAGAGGAAAAAACGTCTAAGGAAAAATAGACATAAGAAGAAATAGTGTTTTTCTTTAACCCCTTAATCGTGAAAACTAAATATGGTGTTGAAAGGCACTTTATTTAGTTTTTTTTTAGATAAACAATGAATATTGAAGAAGCTCCAAAAATTTCCAAGGAATTAATTATTACCTCTCGCGAAACGGAAGTACAAATCGCTTTGCTGGAAGATAAAAAACTCATGGAGATCCACCGTGAAAAAAAAATTGAAGAATGCGCGGTGGGAGATATTTATTTTGGAAAAGTAAAGAAAATAAACTCAGCACTGAATGCCGCGTTTGTGAATATTGGAGATGAAAAAGATGCCTTCCTCCATTATTTGGATTTAGGGTTATATGCCCGCTCGCTGAATGAATTTGTAGATCAAGCCATTAGCAACCGTAAAAGAAGCATTGCCAATATTAAACTACAACCTGAAATAGGTAAATCAGGAAAAATAAACGACATCATCCAAACGGGTCAATCTATTTTGGTTCAAATTGCCAAAGAACCTATTTCAACAAAAGGGGCGCGACTTACTTCCGAAATATCTTTAGCCGGAAGATTTTTAGTGCTGGTGCCTTTTATGAATAAGATTACGGTTTCCCAAAAAATAAAAAACAGCGAAGAACGCAACCGACTAAGAAAAATTGTTCAATCTATTTGCCCCAAGCGTTTTGGAATTATTATCAGAACGGTAGCGCAAGGCAAAAATATTGAAGAACTGACTGCGGATTTGAATTTATTGTTAGAAAAATGGAAATCAATTATATCCAAATTACCTCAGGCAAAACCTCCCATTAAAATTGCATCGGAAGAAGATAAAATTACTTCCATCATTCGAGATGTAATGGATGATTCTTTTGAAGCCGTGCATGTGGATGATAAAGAGTTGTTTCAGGAGATAAAATCGTACCTTATCACGCATATTCCCGACAAAAAAAATATTGTAAAGCTATACAAAGGACAAAAACCGCTTTACGAAGAAATGAATATTGCTTTACAAATCAAAAGCTCGTTTGGAAAAGTGGTCATTTTAAAACAGGGTGTTTATCTTGTTATTGAACACACGGAAGCGATGCACGTAATTGACGTAAACAGTGGAAACAGAATCAAAACGGGTACTTCGGAAGAAAATGCGCTACGCGTGAATTTGGAGGCGGCAGTAGAAATTGTGCGCCAACTGCGGTTGAGAGATATGGGCGGCATTATTGCCATTGATTTTATTGACCTTGCCAAAGCTGCTAATAGAACAATTCTTTACAGAACTTTGCAAGAATTAATGAAAAACGACAAAGCTAGGCACACGATTTTGCCGGTGAATAAGTTTGGCGTAGTTCAAATTACGCGACATCGGGTACGAGCAACTACTATTATTGAAACTTCCGAACTATGTCCCACTTGTAAAGGTAGTGGAAAAATAAAATCAACGCTACTTATTCAAGAAGATATAGAAAATATGATTGAATATTTGATAGATAAACAACTTGAAAAAGGGTTTTATTTAGCGGTGCATCCTTTTGTTCATGCATATCTTACTAAAGGAATTTTCTCAAAACAATGGAAGTGGTTTCGGCGTTTTCGCCGATGGATTCGTATTATAGAAAATTCAAGTTATTCTGTGGTAGAATTTAAGTTTTTTAATAAGAATAATGATGAAATAATTTTTCATTATTAAACTGTTTTATCATTTGACTGTTATATCTTTGCACATTACTCCGAAAATAGGATTTGGCTGCCGAAATCGGGGTAATCTAACCCAAAAAGATATGCGCAAAACTTGAAAAAATATCTTATAAAAAGAAAAACAGCCTTTTTCTTTTAACTACACTTACAACTAAATAATATCAAATATCATTGTTTTTTTCTGCAAATCCACTTCCGTTACTTTTACTTTTATGGTGTCTCCAAATTTGATACTTTTTCCGGTGTGTAAACCCGTTAATGTAAAGTTATCATCGTCAATGTAGTAGAAATCGTCGTCGAAACGTTTGATGGGTATAACGCCTTCACATTTGGTTTCTTTCAATTCGGCAAAAACGCCCCATTTGGAAATGCCGCTCACGGTGGCGTCAAACACTTGCCCAATTTTGTCGGCTAAATATTCGGCTTGTTTGTATTTAATTGAGGTACGCTCGGCTTCAACAGCTTTTTGTTCCATTTTTGAGCAATGCTTGCACAACTCTTCGTATTGGTTTTTATTTACCGATGGTTTTTCTTTTAAATATTCATCTAACAATCTGTGTACCATTAGGTCAGGGTAACGGCGAATGGGAGAAGTAAAGTGCGTATAGTACGGAAATGCCAATCCGTAATGCCCGATATTATCTGTGGAATAAACCGCTCGTGCCATCATACGAATGGAAAGTTTGGACAACAATTCGTATTCGTTTCGTTCTTTGGCATCTTTCAACATACTATTTAACGACTGTGTAAATTGCTTGCGATTTACGGTTTTAAGTTCAAGTCCCAATTTTGCTACAAAATTTTTGAAATTCTCTACTTTATCACTAATCGGTTCGTCGTGAATACGATACACAAAAGTTTTAACTTCTTTAAACCGCGACGTTTTCTTACCGATTTTTTCGGCTACACGCTTATTTGCCAAGAGCATCATCTCTTCAATCAACCAGTTTGCTTCGCCATCTTTTTTCAAAAACACACCGATAGGTTTTCCGTTTTCATCCAATTTAAAACGCACTTCTTCGGTTTCAAAGTTAATGGCATTATTATCAAAACGTTGTTGGCGCAGTTTTTGCGATAAGTCATGAACTTTCAACACTATTTCTGCAAAATCTCCCTGTTTGGTTTCAATAATTTCTTGTGCTTCGCCGTAGTCAAAACGTCTGTTAGAGTTGATTACAGTTCTTCCAAACCACTCTTTATGAATTTTTGCTTGAGTATCCAAATCAAAAACGGCGCTATAGCACAATTTGTCTTCATTAGGTCTTAGTGAGCACAATTCATTTGACAATTTTTCAGGCAACATGGGAATGGTTCTATCCACCAAATACACGGAAGTTCCTCTTTCGTAGGCTTCTTTATCAATAGCGGATTCCGGCTTCACGTAGTAGGAAACGTCGGCGATATGGATTCCCACGCGGTGCATTCCCCCACCGAGGTTTTCATAAGAGATGGCATCGTCAAAATCTTTGGCATCTGTGGGGTCAATTGTAAAAGTGATTATATTTCTAAAATCTCTGCGTGAAGCAAGTTCTTTTTCCGAAATGGTTGTGTTAATCTTTTCGCACTCTTTTTCCACAGCATCGTTAAACTTCAGCGGGAAGTCAAATTCAGCCAAAATGGCGTTCATTTCCACGTTGTTGTCGCCGGGTTTTCCCAATACATGTGTTACTTCGCCCAACGGACTTCTTGTTCCGGCAACCCAGTCGGTAATGACAACTACCACTTTTTCTCCTGATTTGGCACCATTTAATAAACGTCCGGGAATTAAAACATCGCGACGAAAGGAGGGGTTATCGGGAATGAAATAGGCAATTTCCTTTGATATGGAGAGGGTTCCCACCAACTGTTTTTTGCTGCGCTCCACAATCTCCACAATTTGCCCTTCGGGACGCCGTTTATTGCGTGCCGGAAAAACATTAACTTTCACAATATCATTATGTAAAGCGTTACTTAAGTTTCCTTCAGCGATAAAAATATCTTCATCGCCCATACTCTCAGTGATTACATAGGCTGCGCCGTTTTTACTGACAGAAAGTTTTCCGATGACATAGTTTTTTCCTGTATTTTCTTTCGTTAAATATTTTGGATTGATAAAGTATGTGCCTCTACCAGCATGAAATAATATTTTTGCCTCAACAAAATCGCTAATAATTTGTTTCACGGCATCCCGACCCTTCTTGTCGAAAATGCCTACTTTGGCAGAAATCTGTTTGTAATTATATTTTTCTTTACCGCTTTTGGAAAGTACTTCAATAATGCGGTTTTCGATGGGCGTTTGTGTGGATTCTTTCATTTTTAATTATTGAGATGCAAAATAGGATAAAAATAGTTTCTTCATAATAATTTATGACGAATTGACAATTCTTTTATGAAATTTTCTGTGTTGTACTAAAAATATTCCCAAAATTACAATGGAAATGCCCATTATTTTTGAAAGAGTTATCTCTTCTCTTAACACAAAATAGGCAATAATTACCGTCATAACAGGAATGAGATTGACGAAAATGTTGGTTCTTGCCAATCCCATATTACGCATGGAATCAATGTAAAGAATGAAAGCAACCGTAGAACAAAAGATGGCAAGAATTAAAATAAAACTGATATTCTTCAAATCTCTTAAAGCATGGCATTGAAATGCAATCGTTTCAGTATTATTCACTAAAAAAAATAATGGTAGAAAGGCTATCAATCCTATAATATTTTGCCAAGTAATAACCACAATTGGATTGTAAGAAGTAGGAATTTTTCTCAGAAAATAGTTATATCCAATAGTGGAGAAAACAGCACCAAATGCTAAAAATACTCCAAAAAAACTAAAGTTAACATCATTAAAACTTCTCCATAACATAATAATAATGCCCGAAATGGATAAAAATACACCTAAAAAATTGAGTTTGCTCAGTTTTTCTTTAAATATAAAAACTGCCATCAATGCCACAAATAATGGGATAGTAGCAATGATTACCGATACTACCGATGCATCGCAATATTTTAAACTGTAGGTTTCAAATAAAAAATAGATAAATGGCTCAAAGAATGCCATCCCGATAAAATATTTGATATCTTTTTTTGCCATGATAAAACTTCTTTTAAAAACAATAATACAGAAAATTGTAAAAAAGAGAGAAGCAATTACACAACGTATAAAAATGATAGTGATAGGGTTGAAATCAATCAACAGATGTTTGGTAAGCACAAAAGAACCACCCCATAAAAACATGGAGATGATGAGGTAAATATAATATTTGTAAGATTTGTGTTGCATAAAGATGATTTACTAAAGCTAATCCAACTTCAATACAGCCAAAAACGCAGATTGCGGTACTTCTACATTTCCAATTTGACGCATCTTTTTCTTTCCTTTCTTTTGTTTTTCAAGAAGTTTGCGTTTACGCGTAATGTCGCCACCATAGCATTTTGCTGTAACATCTTTACGTAATGCTTTTATTGTTTCACGGGCAATAATTTTAGTGCCTATCGCTGCTTGAATCGCAATATCGAACTGTTGTCTGGGAATGAGTTCGCGAAGTTTTTCACAAATTTTACGACCAAACGGATAAGCATTATCCACGTGGGTTAAGGATGAAAGTGCATCCACCGAATCACCGTTAAGAAGGATGTCCAATTTAATCAACTTCGCAGGTTTATAATCGGAAATATGATAATCAAAAGAGGCATATCCTTTTGAAATACTCTTCAGTTTATCATAAAAATCGAAAACAATTTCACCCAACGGCAAATTAAACGTTAGTTCTACTCTATTTGATGCAATATATATTTGATTGAGGAGCGTTCCACGTTTATCCAAACACAATTTCATAATGGAACCAATGTAATCGGCTTTGCTAATGATTTGGGCACGAATGAAAGGTTCTTCCACATGGTCAATATTACTGGGAGGTGGCATTCCTGAAGGATTGTGCACTTCAATAATCTCTTTTTGCGTGGTAATCACATTGTATGAAACGTTGGGTACTGTGGCGATTACATCCATATCAAACTCTCTGTCTAATCTTTCCTGAACAATTTCCATGTGCAACAAACCTAAAAATCCGCAACGAAAGCCGAAGCCAAGCGCGGCAGAAGATTCCGGTACAAATGTTAATGAGGCATCATTGAGTTGCAACTTTTCCAACGAGGTGCGTAGTTCTTCATACTCATCGGCATCGGTAGGATATATTCCGGCAAATAGCATCGGCTTTACTTCTTCAAAACCGGAAACTGCTTTATCACAAGGGCGTTCTACGTGCGTAATAGTATCACCTACACGCACTTCCACCGAAGTTTTGATGCCCGAAATGATGTAACCCACCATTCCTGCTGTCATCACATCGTTGGGTTCTTGTTTTAGTTTCAAAAAACCGATTTCATCTGCATGATACTCTTTTTCCGTAGAGATAAACTTCACAAAATCGTTTTTGTGAATGGTACCATTAAAAATTCTAAAATACGCAATAATTCCTCTATATGAATTAAATACGGAGTCGAAAATGAGTGCTTGGAGTGGCGCATTAGGGTCTCCCTTTGGTGGAGGAATACGATTGATAACCGCTTCTAAAATTTCTTCAATTCCTTCACCCGTTTTCCCACTGGCTTCAATAATCTCTTCTCTTTTACAGCCGAGCAAATCTATAATTTGGTCTTTCACCTCTTCGGGCATGGCAGCCGGCATATCCATTTTATTGAGTATGGGAATAATCTCCAAGTCGTGGTCAATAGCCAAATACAAGTTTGAAATAGTTTGTGCCTGAACTCCTTGCGTAGCATCAATCAATAACAACGCTCCTTCGCAAGCGGCAATAGAACGAGATACTTCGTACGAGAAATCCACGTGTCCGGGGGTGTCAATCAAATTGAAAATATAATCTTCGCCGTTGTGGTTATAATCCATACGAATGGCATGACTTTTAATGGTAATGCCGCGTTCGCGCTCCAAATCCATGTTATCTAACACTTGATCTTGAAAATCGCGGTCAGTTACGGTATTGGTAAATTGAAGTAATCTATCGGCTAACGTACTCTTACCGTGGTCGATATGAGCAATAATGCAAAAGTTTCTAATATTCTTCATAAGTAGGCGCAAAAAAATAAAAAAAACAATATAGAAAAATAATAGATATTTGCCGAAAAGTATTTTGTATGGAAAATCTCATTAAAGAAAAAGTAAATATTTGGCTTAATGGCAATTACGAACAAGCTACAAAAGATGAAGTTGAAAAATTATTGCAAACCAACGAAAAGGAATTGTTCGATGCTTTCTACAAAGATTTGGAATTTGGTACAGGTGGACTACGCGGTGTTATGGGTGTGGGCACCAACCGTATGAATAAATATACTGTTGGGTTTGCAACACAAGGTTTTGCCAATTATTTGAAACAAACTTTTCAGAATAAACCGCTCAAAGTGGCTATTTGTTTTGATTCAAGAAACAACAGTAAATATTTTGCCGAAATTACGGCAGATATTTTTTCGGCAAATGGCATTTTTTGCTATCTGTTTGAAGAACTGCGCCCAACACCAGAACTTTCTTTTGCAGTTAGAGAACTGAAATGTGATGCCGGCGTCATGGTAACCGCTTCGCACAATCCCAAAGAATATAACGGCTACAAAGCGTATTGGAATGATGGCGCCCAATTAATTCCACCGCATGATGTAAATGTAATTGATGCGGTAGAACAAATCGCTTCTGTGGATGATGTGAAATGGGAACGCAACCCAAATCTTGTGCAAATAATTGGTGAAGAGATTGATAATCTTTACTTAAAACAAGTGCATACTTTGTCGTTTGACAATAAAAACATAGATGATGTGGCAAAAAAACTTAACATTGTTTACACACCGCTTCACGGCGCCGGCATCACCATGGTTCCAAAAGCTTTTAAAATGTGGGGATTTGAAAATCTGCATATTGTAGAAGAACAAAGCGTTCTTAGTGGCGATTTTCCTACAGTAGTTTCTCCTAACCCTGAAGAAAAAACAGCAATGGAATTGGCACTCAAAAAAGCCAAAGAAGTTGATGCCGACCTCATTTTAGCTACCGACCCCGATTCGGATAGAATTGCCGCTGGAATAAAAAATTTAAAAGGCGAATACCTGCTTCTCACCGGAAATCAAATCGTGATCTTGTTAACTCATTATCTTTTGTCGCAACTAAAAGCCGAAAACAAACTACATCCTACCGATTTTATTATTAAGACCATCGTTTCTACCGAATTGCTTCCAAAAATGGCAAAAAATTATGGAATAGAATGTTATGATGTGCTTACCGGATTCAAAAATATTGCCGCTGTTATTCGGGAGAATGAAGGAAAACGCAAATATATTGGCGGAGGTGAGGAAAGTTTCGGCTATCTTGCCGGTGATTTCGTGCGCGATAAAGATGCTGTTTCCGCTTGCTGTCTGTTTGCTGAAATTGCAGCAAAAGCTATTGCAAATAACAGCATGCTGTATATGGAACTTCTCAAAATTTATCAAAAATACGGATACTATAAAGAAGACCTTTTATCTATTACTAAAAAAGGAAAAGAAGGCTTGGAAGAGATTAAACAAATGATGGTAAACTACCGGAATAACCCACCCAAAGAAATTAACAGCAGTAAAGTAATTTGCATCAAAGATTATTTTTTACATGAAACGAAAGACGTAATAACAGGAAAAACAGAAAGAATAGATTTGCCCACCTCCGATGTATTGCAATTTTTTATGGAAGACGGTTCAAAAGTATCGGTAAGACCTTCCGGAACTGAGCCTAAAATTAAGTACTATTTTGCCGTTTGCGATACGCTCTCGAATATTGAAGAAGTGGAAAAATTAGATAAAGCGCTAGCGGAGCGTATTGAGGCAATTAAACAATCTCTTAATTCTTAATTTTGAATTATTAAAAACTCCTCCCAAACATCACCCAAAATTGGTCTCCCAATTCCCACCACTTTTGCAAGGTAGCTCTTGTAAAATCATTTGTATAATCGGTAGTTAATTTTGTGGCAAGTTTGTGTTCTCCGTTTAAAATAGCTTGTTTAACTTTTTGCTCCAAAAGCGGAAGTTCCTCAAAGGCTTTATCTTCAAAGTGCATTACATTTTCTTCGATGGTATTTCGGGCAGTTTGCCATCTTACTGTAGCCAAGCGGTTGGCACGGCGATACCACCATAGGGCAGCATCAGTGCGAAAACGGTATTGACCACAAGCATTAAATAGGTCGGGTAATTTTTTTGTGCCACAAAAAATGGGAAACCTTGGACTCGCTCCCGGATTATCCAACGAAAACCAAGCTACACCACCTACTTCGTCAGGTAGCCAGTCGCGCAGTTGCACTATAAAAGAATAAGAGCACCATGCCACAGCTATCGTGCGTTGAAAGGTAACATTTCCCGAATCAATGCTATTAATCAATTTAATCATATCGCCGGTCATCCATGGGTTGGCATAATTGCTTTTTACTTTTTCCGTGAGTGTGTCGTTTATCTTTTTACCCACCAACAAATTTTTAGTCATATCCCATTCTGTATTTTCATACGTTTCTCTATACAAACGGATTACATCACGTACAGAAACTTTATAATCGGGCTTTACAGAAAAAGGCAACTCCTCTGCATCATATTTTAATTGCAATGATGGCGCTAATGTGCTCAAAATAAAAAACTCACGGATAGCAAAAGGTTTGTGCCCTTCTTTATTATAGGCTTTATAAAAAATAAAATCTTCTTTTCCATCCCAATATCCTAGATTTTTTGCCACTTCTTTCACGTTTTCCGAAGCCATGAAATAATCTTTATTTTTCAAATCAATCTTCCCAATTCTGGAAATGTTTGCCGAAACGCCCACGTGCTCGTCGGGAATACGTTGAGCTGCCCACACACCACCGACCACATCCTTACCTTCTCCAAAAATTTCAAAATGCCATACTTCTTTTTTATCAGCAATGGTTAAACACTCGCCGCCATCGGCATAACCGTATTTTTTTACCAATTCTCCCATCAGTTTTATAGCTTCACGTGCTGTTGTACACCTTTGCAAGACAATTCGCTGTAATTCTTCAATATAAAATAATCCATTTGGATTTTGTAATTCGGAGCGTCCCGAAATAGTAGTTTCTCCAATTGCCAACTGTTTTTCGTTTAAACAGGGATAAGCAGTATTTAAAAAAGAATATGTTTTCATTGCCGGCTGAAAAATGTCACCGGTTTTTGACACATTGCGAGCATCGGTTGGCGTTTCCGTTTTCAGCACTCCTTTATAAACAATAATGGTGGTGTCATTCTTAAACTCCAATGAAGGTTCCCAACGCATCCAAGTTCGGTATCCGCCATCGCAGGTATGGCTGGTTATTACCGAGCCGTCATTGCTGGCTTTCTTACCCACCATAATGCTGGTACAACTCTCCGAATCATTATTTTCTTGAGAAAATGCTCTAAATGAGATTAAAACTACACAAACAAATAGAAAAATATTTTTCATCTTTTAAAAATTTGTGGCAAAGATATTTTTTTTGCTATATATGGCAAACATTATGAAGCATAGCCAACAAAAAAATCTTTATTTTTTAAATCTTAAAATTTTTGGTTTGTTTTATTCAAAAATAATTCTATATTCGCCGCCCTAAAAACCGATTATTATCCTTAGGCTTAGAAAAGGAATTATTAATTGAAAATCAGTCATTTGCAGGTGAAGGCAAAGGGCTACAAAACAAAAACAAAAACAAAAAATGAACACATTAAGTTACAAAACCATCGCTGCAAACGAAAAAATCGTTAAGAAAGAATGGGTTGTTATTGATGCTCAAAATGAAGTTGTGGGTCGTCTCGCTACCGTTGCGGCTCGTATTTTAAGAGGAAAAACCAAAACCTATTTTTCTCCTCATTTTGATTGTGGTGACAACGTGATTATTATCAACGCCGATAAAGTAAGATTTACCGGAAGTAAAATGGAAGACAAAGTTTATGTACGCCACACGGGCTATCCGGGCGGTCAACGTTTTGCTACTCCCAAAGAATTATTGAAGAAAAATCCTATCGGAATTTTGGAACACGCTATTAAGGGAATGTTGCCGAAAAACAAATTAGGTGCACAATTGTACCGCAATTTGTATGTATATGCCGGTTCAAATCATCCGCATGAAGGACAAACGCCAAAAATCATTAACATTAACGAAATCAAATAAGCATCATGGAAATAACCAATACATTAGGAAGAAGAAAAACCGCCGTTGCCCGTATTTATATGAAAAAAGGAAGCGGTGTTATTACGGTTAATGGCCGTGATTATAAAGAGTATTTTCCGTTGGCAACATTGCAATATGTGGTAACCCAACCGTTGAAATTGGCAGAAGTGGACGGTCAATACGATATTAAAGTGAATTTGGATGGCGGTGGTGTTGCCGGACAAGCCGAAGCATTACGCTTGGCTATCTCAAGAGCATTGTGCGAAATCAATCCGGAATATCGTCCGGTATTAAAAGGAAAAGGACTTCTTCGCCGTGACCCCCGTATGGTGGAACGTAAGAAACCCGGTCAACCCAAAGCACGTAAACGCTTCCAATTCTCTAAACGTTAGAAAATTATTAACCCTGTTTAGTATCGAAATTATTAAGACCTTAAAAAGCTACTTAGTAATTGCTTTAATGAACGTAAACAACAAAAATCATGTCAAAAGTAACCTTTGAAGAATTATTGGATGCCGGATGTCATTTCGGGCATCTTAGAAGAAAATGGAATCCTGCCATGGCGCAGTACATTTTCATGGAAAAGAATGGAATTCACATTCTTGACCTTAACAAAACTTTAGTAAAATTAGACGAAGCTTGTGCTGCTGCAAAACAAATTGCAAAATCGGGACGCAAAATTTTATTCGTTGCCACTAAAAAACAAGCGAAAGACACCATCGCCGAATTGGCAAAATCGGTAAATATGCCTTATGTTACCGAACGTTGGCCCGGCGGTATGCTTACGAACTTCTTTACCATTCGTAAAGCGGTGAAAAAAATGAGCGATATCGACAGATTGATGACCAGCCCACAATTCGACAATCTCGCAAAAAGAGAAAAACTACAAATTCAACGCGAACGCGCCAAACTGGAAAAAAACTTAGGTTCAATCTCCGATTTGTCTCGCCTTCCCGCCGCAGTTTTTATTGTGGATATTTTGAAAGAACATATTGCTGTGGCTGAAGCCAGAAGATTAAACATCACTACATTTGCTATTGTAGATACCAATTCAAATCCGAACTTGATTGATTTTCCGGTGCCGGCTAACGACGACGCCTCTAAATCTATCCACGTTATTGTAAAATCTATTTGTGATGCCGTTGCCGAAGGTGCTGCAGAACGCAAATTAGATAAAGAATCACAAGATGATGATAATAATGACGATGAATTGGATGTGGATGTTATGATTGATGTAAATGAAGAACAAGCTATAACAGATGTTGAAATTAAAGGTGTGAAAAAAATAAAAGATGTAGCTTCTGACGAGGAAGGCGCTACAAAAAGAAAACGTATTCCAACCAAAAAAACTCCGGTGAAAGTTCCAACGAAATCTTCGTCAAAATCTCCCGCTAAAAAATAAGTAAAAAATAATTAACCCAAAGTTTAACATTTTAAAAATTAAAAATATGGCAATAACTGCTGCTGATGTAAATAAACTAAGACAAATGACCGGTTCGGGCATGATGGATTGTAAAAATGCTCTTGTTGAAGCTGATGGCGATTTCGACTTGGCTATTGATATCCTCCGTAAAAAAGGTCAAAAAGTAGCTGCTAAACGTGCCGACCGCGCTTCAAATCAAGGTCGCGTAGTAGCTAAATTAAACCCGGAGCGCAACTTTGCCGCTATTGTAGTGGTAAGTTGTGAAACCGATTTTGTTGCTAAAAATAGCGATTTTATAGCCTTTGCAGATTCAATTATTGATGCTGCTATGGCAAATAAAATCAAAACGCGCGAAGAATTATTAGCACATAAAATTGATGGCATCACTGTGGAAGAAATGCTCATTGAAATGACAGGAAAAACTGGTGAAAAAACAGAAATTCCTGCTTATGAAATCATTGAAGCACCTTGTGTAGCCGCTTATAACCACAACGGAAATCTTTTGGCAACTATCGCCGGATTTACTGTTGGCGGAGAAAAAATATTTGAAGCTGCGCACAATGTAGCGATGCAAATTGCTGCTATGAACCCGATTTCCGTTGACCCAAAACAAATTCCACAAAATGTTATCGAGCATGAATTGGAATTGGCTCGCGAAATGACACGCCAAGAAGGCAAACCGGAAAATATGATTGAAAAAATTGCGGAAGGTAAATTAAATAAGTTCTTTAAAGAGAATACTTTGTTGAGCCAAGAGTTTATTCGCGATAATAAAATTTCGGTTGCCGAATACCTTAAACAAACTGATGCCAACCTAACCTGCTGCTGTTTCTACAGATTGCAATTAGGAGCATAGTTTTTTTGTAATTGTTGTTTTCATTAAAAGGCCGGAGATTTTTCTTCGGCTTTTTATATATACTTTTATACCATTTTTTTTCGTTTCATGTAATATTGAAAGATTTTATGTTAATTTGCACACTAAGATTTTTATATATAATGATATCTCGTTTTCTGTTTCCGGTTCTCTGTTTTCTGCTTATTATTTTCGCACTTTTTTGCCTTGTAATCTCTTGTAATCATAATATTTTCTACCAAAAAAACGATAACTTATCCAACCAAGTGTGGAACATGGATACTACTTTGGTTTACAAAGTTACTATTTTAGACTCATTGCAATATTATAATTTTTACATTAATATTAAAAACACAACAGAATATCCATATCAAAATTTATATCTTTTTTTTACCACACAGTTTCCGGATAGTACGGCTTTCACCGATACTTTAAACTGTATTTTATGTGATGCCCATGGACATTGGACAGGAAAAAAAAATGGAAAGATTATGAAGAACAAGTTTATTTTTAAGTCAAAAGTACGTTTCCCACAAACGGGTACATATACATTCTCGGCACAACAAGCTATGAGAAAATACAATTTAATAGGAATTACTAACTTTGGAATCACTTTACGATATGAATAAAGGAATTTTATTTTTTATTGGTTTATTGATAGGCATACTATGCTGTGTATTAATCTATCGTTTTGATAAAAAAATGTTTAACCGTGTTGCTTTAACAAAAGAAAAAGAAATAATCATTACTCGTACAGATACTGTTTATGTAGAAATATCTCCAAAGCAAAAGAAACAAAATATTGAAAACAAATTAGATACATCTTTCATGGAAAAAAATATTGAAATGGAACAGAAAGATAGTCAAATCTCAATTTATGATTCGGAATTTTCTTTTGATGGAAAAGAAACAGATGAGGTTTTTTCAGATCATTTATTGGAAACAAAAACCGTAAAAGTGATGCTACTCTTTCCGGAAAAACAAGAGGGTAAATTACCGGAAAATTTTCTCTTCTTTTTTGAAATACAGCAGTGGAGCACGCCTATTAAAAATAAGTTAACCTATCATAGAAATAAAAACATGATAAAAATTAAGGGAATGAGTATAGATAATGTACGGATTGTTTTTTGGAAAGGTGCCTATTTTTTAGAAGTAGGGAATCGTTATTATGCCATTCCCGAAACAGAATCTTTTGAAAAATTAACCCTTGTTCATCTCACGCCATAACGAGGTTCAAAGTTTAAAATAAAAAATTAAAATTCAAAATTATTATGAAGAAAATTATTGTAGCGCTTTTTTTTGTTTTGTTTCTTTTTTGTGGTTTTGTAATGAATGTTCAAGCACAATGTGCCGGCGGTAGGTGTACTGCCCAAACTTTTAATAATAAAACTTTCAATTCATTAGCTATAAAAAAGGAAGAACAGAAAGAGGCGAAAACCTATTATTATGAAGAAGTGTATGATGAACAGGAGTTGTACGCAGAACAGGCAGAATATGAAAAACAAGTACGGAAAGATAGAAAGGAATTTGATTATAATGATGATGAATTTGAGCCGAAGAAAGATATTCCATGGAAGCGAAAAGGTTTTGAATTTTATATTGGCGGCGGTATTTATTTTGCCGGTAAAAAAACAGCCAACTATTATAATGGCGCTCCGGAAAATGCCATCAACCTTAATTTGCTTATAGATAACAAATATCGTTGGGATGAAATCCTACTAAGGCTGAAAAAAACCTATCGGCATATAGATAATAATATAGAAATACGAAAAGATTATAACTATAATTCCTCTTATGACATGGCTATAGATGTTTCACTGGGAGCAAAATACCGGATTCAAAAAAATTGGTATATTGAATTAAGCTATTCTTTTAGGAGGCTAACCTGTAGTAATCGTTTTATTTTTGATTTTCCGGGAGGCGTAGAGGGCAACAAAGAAAATCCGCCATATAGCAGGTGGCAATTTATGGTAGCCAAAGAAGACCGCCATTATATTGATTTTTCCGTAGGTTATATCATGCAAAAACATGAAATTGTAAAGCCATTTATTTCTTTGGGCGTTCTGTTTAATTACATTCGTATAAAGAGTTTTCATGTCATTCTTGAAGAAGATGAGTTGAATGCTATAGATTTAATGGCAATGGCAAGATACCCCGACTACGTTCCCGGAGTAATGCCTATGCCAAATTATCAAGATTGGGCAGGACCGGGATATGGTTTCTCGCTTACATTAGGATTAAAAATTGCATTCAACCGAATGGTATCTCTTGACCCTGTATTTCAACTTTCGGTAGGTAATTTTGGAAATAACAAATTTAATTTGCCCAGTTTTGATACTTCTACCTGCTTGAATTATATGGCAGGCGTTCGTATAGTAATGAATGATGCACTATTTGCTAAAAAACAGTAGGGGCGTTGTGCGCACCATTTCTATCCTTTTTTGCAATTTGTGTAGCCATAAAAGAAGCAACATCATCGGCGTAGGAGTTCATTCCGAAGCCGGCATCGTAGCCTAATTCTTTCGCCAATTCGTGCGAGATGCGCGGTCCTCCGCAAATTACCAATAACTTGTCGCGCAAACCTTCTGCTTCCAGCATTTCAATCAACTCTACCAAATTTCCAATATGCACATCTTTTTGGGTTACCGTTTGCGAAACCAACAGTACATCGGCTTTTAGTTCAATAGCTTTGGCAATAAACTCATCATTCGGAATTTGGCTTCCCAGATTGTGTGCTTCAATCATTTCGTAGCGCTCCAATCCGTAATGACCGGCATAGCCTTTCATGTTCATAATAGCATCAATGCCTACGGTATGGGCGTCGGTGCCGGTGCTGGCACCAATTACCACAATTTTTCTACCAATATGTTGACGAATAAAATCATCTGTTTCGTGCATATCCATTTTGTCAGACTCCACTTTGGGAACCAATATGGTGGAATAATCCACACTTTTCGTGCAGTTACCGTAGCAATTAAAAAACGTAAACCCATTCGTAAGTTCTTTGTAAAAAACAACTTGCGGATTTTCTAATCCTAATTTTTTCAGCAATTGTTTTGCCGCTTCCACTGCTTCGTCGCAGGCAGGCACAGGCAACGTAAAGCTAAGTTGCATTTTACCATCGTTCATAGTATCGCCGTAAGGCTTAACCTTTGTAAGGTCTAAGGTTTTGTCGAAGTCGCTCGCTTCCATTGAGTATAATCCGCCGCTCATAATATTTTCTGTAAAAGTTTGGCAAAAGTAAAAAAAAAAATTAGGATAAAAAAGAGATGATTGTGATTTGAAAAAATAATGTTTATTTGCGCCGTTAAATTATAGCGTTAGCTATTGTTTGTGTTCAGAAAATCTGCAAAATTGAAAGGAGCAAACAATAAGTGATGCGCGTTCATAGCGCATATTTCTTATTTTCCTTTTGGTTATTGCAGATACCTCTGAACTGAAGTAATAAAGAAAGTTGTGAAAGAATAGTTGGGGTCGCTTTTATTACATTTTCGCTGTAAACACATTCACTCCATTCTCTTTCAACAATTCCTGCGCCCGCTGGTTTTGCATGATGCCGGTGCCGAATTCGTCGAAATTGTAAATGTTGGGAGTGTCAAACCAGCGTTGAATCTCCATATTTAGGATAAGAGAGGTTATGTGAGCTTCATTAACAGAAAAATTAACGGGTAAAGTTACAATAAAGTAGTTGTGCACAAATTGCGTAATCTCATTATTTTCATCCTTAATTTGCCCGATTCCGGTATGGATATTCATGTTTTGTATTGCACCGTTTTTATTTTTAAATTTTCCATTGATTTGCATATAATGATAACCGCCCCCCAGAAAATCGGGCCAAGAAAAATTGCTTTCCGGAGGGTTTACAAACCGGTTGCTTTTGTTATCCTCCTTATTCAAGCCAAAAACAAACGAAATGGCATGGTAATCTCTTTGAGGAATATCATCAATTTTCCAACGTAAAGTTTTTGCCATACTGCCATCTACATAATGAATGCCGTTATCTTGCTTTATTTCAATTGCTTTTTCCTCATAATCAATAAGATATATTCTTGAAATGAAATATTTTACCTCGTTAACCTGATATTGATTTCCGGCTTTATTTGTATATATAAGTTGATTAAATTGAACTGGTTCTCCATCAATTGTGTGCGTAAAATGGAACTCGATAGTTCCGTTTCTATGCTTTTTACATGAAAAAGCAAGTAAAACACAGGCCATTAGGATGAAAGAAAACTTAACTTTATACATTTTATAAATTGATGGGCAAAAATATGATTTTTTCCATAAACCCTTTTTTTCTGTTTGTTTTGCTATTTTACCGTTGTTTTATTACAAATTATTTTGTGTTTTACCGTTGTTTTATTACAAATATTATATATTTGCACCGTTGTTTTATTACAAATATATGATTAATAGAAACATTATAAGTGATTTACGAAATTGGAGTAAGCGTAAAAATAGAAAACCACTTGTTTTGCGTGGCGCTCGACAAGTAGGAAAAACCACTTTGGTAGATAAATTTGGACAAGATTTTGAGATTTACCTCAGATTGAATCTTGAAGAACCGGAACATATTCAGTTGTTTGATACTTATACAAATATGGATAATCTTCTTACCGGAATTTATCTTGTTAATGGAGTGGAAAAAAAAGATGTTCCTACGCTTTTATTTATTGATGAAATACAAAATTCTCCTCGCGCCGTATCGCTTTTGAGATATTTCTACGAAAAAACACCTTGGTTATATGTAATTACGGCAGGCTCACTCCTTGAAAGCCTTATAGATAAGCAAATTTCTTTTCCCGTAGGTCGTGTAGAATATTTAGCTGTACATCCCTGTTCTTTTAACGAATTTCTAGGTGCAATGCAAAATACGGAACTGCAAAAAGCCCAACAGGCGGGAGAAATACCGGAATCAGTTCATCAATTGACTATCAATTTATTCAATCAATATACGCTTATCGGCGGAATGCCGGAAGTGCTTGCCGATTATGCCGAAAACAGAGATATTCTTTCATTAGGGCGGATATTTAACACTTTATTGTCAGGTTATCAGGATGATACTGAAAAATATGCATCTACAAATAATATGCGCCATATTTTGCGGCACATTTTGAAAATAGGATGGGGTTACGCTGCACAAAGAATTAAATTTGAACGTTTTGGAGAATCCGATTATCGTTCTCGGGAAGTTGGCGAAGCATTCCGATTGTTAGAAAAGACCATGTTGCTCGAAATGGTATATCCGTATAGTGGCTATAGAGTTCCCATTATTCCTGAATTGAAACGTTCCCCCAAACTTTTATGGTTAGATACCGGCATTGTAAATTATGTGGCAGGCATACAAAAGGAAATCTTCAGTGTTAAAGATATAGCTGATGCATGGCGTGGAAAAGTTGCCGAGCATATTGTTGGTCAAGAGCTTATAGCTGGTAATCAGAATTTTTCCGTGAAACGAAATTTTTGGTTACGAAATGCTCATAGTTCCGATGCAGAGATAGATTTTATATTACAACGTGATAGCCAAATAATTCCCATTGAAATAAAATCCGGTCATAATTCAAAACTTCGTTCGCTTCATTTGTTTATGGACGAGGTGGAGCACAAAACAGCGATTCGTATATGGTCCGGAAAATTTTCGATAGACAACGTAACAACACCCAAAGGGAAATCGTTCGACCTTTATAATATTCCGTTTTATTATGCCGGTATATTGGAAAAATTATTAGACTTCCCTTTTCCGGCCATCACCAATCTAAAAAAATAAAAATAATAAATAATAAATAGGGCACTCCTAATAATTAATACACTGATATTCAAAAATATATTCTTTGTAAACACCGAAGGTGTTTAATGTTGATAACCCCGTGCAAGCGGAGCGCAGCTCGGGGTAGGAAAATGCGCGTATCCTCTCACAACCCCGTAGGGGTTGAATGTCAATCAAATACTTGATATTCAGAA
>Ga0209628_10000410_pt1 | contig 26042 bp, 25 predicted proteins | sample TergutCu122P4_FD_187285 | JGI IMG/M metagenome (GOLD analysis project Ga0209628, IMG submission 187285) | Cubitermes ugandensis P4 segment gut microbial communities from Kakamega Forest, Kenya - Cu122 P4 (SPAdes) (version 2) | ecosystem: Host-associated > Arthropoda: Insects > Digestive system...
CCCCTGATTATGAGTCAGATGCTCTAACCGTCTGAGCTAAGGGACCGGTTTTCATCTTTTTGAAAACGGCGGCAAAAATAGATTTTTTTTTATGTGAAATCGTTAAAAATGTAGAAAATGTTTTAATAAACAATTTATTGTATAATTTCGCCAACAAAATCTATGAACCCTAATCGAACTTTACTCTACTTTTGTATAAAAATTTTTGTGTGAATCAATTAAGATTTATTACTATGCTTAATGTTGTCCGAAATACCCCATCATTATTAATTCCTAAAGAATTATTTGTTGAAGAGAAAATTCAGGAGTATTGGAGTGTTTTACATTCCGGCTCATCCTTAAAAAATATTGGAAAAGATGATTTGCAAAACTTTTATTTACTCTATATTAAACCCAATGAATCAGAAGCAATTCATGAGATTACTGTTTTATATAAAGAATTTTTAGAAAAATTTCCGAATGATGCACATGCTATTTGTATTAATGTTTATAAAGAAGGATTTAATCTGTGCGTTTTAAAAAATCGAAATATTGAATACACAGGATATTTTCGGTATGCAGTGAAAGAAGATATACTCTATCAACTTGCCAATATTTCTCAACATTTTTTTGAAGATATTTTACAGATAATTTTTGTCTACCAGCAATTATCACCCACTATCTTACGTTTATTATCCAATTATTATGAAATGAAGAAAATATAACATCATGTATAGAAAATCAATTTTATTTCTTCCTATTTTTGTTTTTTTATTTACTATGGTTTTTTCGCAAGAATTATACAGACGTGACAAAAATTATCTGGATACTGCTACTTTTATGATTTGGGCAAGCCCTAATTTTTCTGTTCAATTCCCTTTTGGAAGCGGTTATTTATCTTCTACATTCAAAAATAACTTTAGTGTTGGACTTGAACTAACCATGAAAACCAAAACAAATTGGACATTTGATATTGGGTTTAACTATATGTTTGGAAGCAAAATTAAGAAATCGCCTCAAGAACTTTTAGGGGATATGGTTTTTTATGGGGATGATGATATTTTACACAAGAATCCTATCGTTTATAATGGTGCAGGAAATAATGGTGTGGTTCTCGCTTCTGAAGGAAGATATTGGTACTTTGGAACTTCTCTTGGGAAAATAATCCCCTTTAATCGATGGAAAAACTCAGGATTTTGGTTTAAATTGGGAATAGGATATTTTGGACATAAAATCCATTTCACGGATCCGAATAGTTATTTTCCACAGCTTGACCAAAAAACATACCGTTTGGGATATGACCAACGTTCTCAAGGAATTGCTCTTAACCAGTTTTTCGGATATCTGTTTATGCAAAAAAGAAGAGTGCTGAGTTTCTACGCTGGAATTGAACTATGGGAAATTTTTTCCAAACCGGATAGAGGATACATTTTTACCGGTGAACTTGCCGGGCCAACAAATAAATTACCCATGAAATTCAGCGGATTAGTGGGAATTAAAATAGGCTGGATTTTACCATTTTATGAGAAAAAAAGAGTAACAACATTCTATTATTACTAAAATGCTATGCAAATTTTATATTCACTTTTTATTCAATTCTATGTTTTTTTAGTAAGATTTGCATCAATTTTTTCCAAAAAAGCGAAATTATGGTGTCAGGGAAGGAAAAATATTTTCCATTTTCTTGAGGAAAAATGTGCCGAAAAAGAAAATATTATATGGTTTCACTGCGCTTCACTCGGAGAATTTGAACAGGGAAAACCCTTAATGGAAAAAATAAAACAACAGGAAAAAAATATCACACTTTTAGTTACTTTTTTTTCCCCTTCCGGTTTTGAAATCAAAAAAAAAGATTCTGTTGCCGATCTCGTTACTTATTTGCCCATTGACTCCCCTAAAAATGCAAAAAAATTTATTCATATTGTAAAACCGAAAAAAGTTTTCTTTTTAAAATATGAATTTTGGTATAATTATATTCAGGAACTTACGAAAAAAAATATCCCCTTTTTTTATGTTTCAGCCATTTTTAGAGAAAATCAATACTTTTTTAAGAACTATGGAAAATGGTTTTTAAAACATTTACAAAAATGTAGTTTCTTTTTTGTTCAGAATGAAAATTCAAAAAAACTTTTACAAAAATATGGAATTTCAAAGGTTATCGTTACGGGAGATACTCGTTTCGATAGAGTGTATGCCATTGCATGTCAATCTTATACATTAGATTTTATGGCTGAATTCAAAAAAAATAAGAGATTGTTAGTTGCAGGAAGCACCTGGCTCCCCGATGAAAAACTATTGGCAAAACTATTTTTAAAAATCAATGCCAACTATAAACTTGTGATTGCGCCTCATCGGGTAGAAAAAAAACATATTGCTCAAATAAAAAAAATATTCCATTCATTTTCAGTAGTTTGTTATTCTGAAAAAGAAACCAAACCCATTTCAGATTATGAAATATTAATTATAGATACGATTGGAATTTTAAGTAAAATTTATAAATATGCTACTCTTTCGTATATTGGCGGAGCTTTTAAAACCGGGTTGCATAATATTTTAGAAGCCGTAGTATTTGAAAAACCGGTCTTTTTTGGACCTCATTATCAAAAATTTAACGAAGCCATTGAATTAGTAAAAAAAGGAGGCGCATTCTCTATAAAAAATGCCGATGAGATGGCTCAAAAAATCCTCTGTTTTGAAAATGACCCAAAATTTTATCATACAACCTGTGAAATAGGTAAGCATTATGTTTCCCAAAATCTCGGAGCCACAGATAAAATTATAAATAAACTAAACTAATCTAATCATTATGCCTCTCGTTTCTCCTCAAGACATCTTGCGCCAATCTAATCAAGTTAGAAGAACCCTTTCTAAAGTAGTTATGAATGTATTGGGTTTCAAGAAACTAAATGACTCTTATGCAGCTACGAAAGAGTATTTAGGAAATGATGTTACCGCGCATTATCTATTTCAACATAATATTAAATATGTAGTGGATGAAACAAATTTGAAAAACATTCCTGAAAAAGGAAGTTGCGTTTTCATTTGTAATCATCCTACCGGAATGTTGGATGGAATTATACTCATTGATTTAATCTCTCGCATTCGTCCGGATGTGAAATTTCTCGGAAATTTTCTTTTGGGAAGAATGTCTGTTTTGGAGAAATTTTTTATTGAAGTAGATCCGTTTGATGCAACTAATCCAAAAAATTTTAAAGGAATAAAAACTGCTTTGCAACATGTAAAAGAGGGAAACTGTTTAGCTATTTTTCCTGCCGGTGAGGTTTCTACTGTTCATGGATTGAGAATACAGGATAAAAAATGGCCAGCCTCAATTATGAGATTTATTCGTAAGGTAAATGCACCGGTTGTTCCCATGTTTATGTCGGGAAAAAACTCTGCCTCTTTTCATATTTTTGGTTTTTTTCATCCTGCTTTAAGAACTGTCCAGCTGGTAAGTCAATTTAATAAAAAAGACAATACAACGGTGAAAGTTGCGATTGGAGCGCCTATTTCGCCGGTTCGAGTCGCTTATCTAAATGAAAAGGAATATAACGATTTCCTGAGAATGAATGTAGATTTATTACGGAAAACGTTTTACAGAAAAACAAATACCCCACAAGCAACTAATATTGTGATTGCTCCTATTGCGCAATCGAAAAATAAAGAATTGATTGTTAATGAAATAAATCATCTTAAAAAAGAACATATCCTGTTCCAGCAAGGTCCCTTTACCTTACTTTTTGCCCCTCCCTCCAAACTAAAATATGTGATGGAAGAGATTGGACGCCTCCGAGAAATTACTTTTCGAGAAGTAGGGGAAGGTACTAATAATGAACTTGATATTGATAAATACGATGCGTACTACTATCAACTTTTTATTTGGGATAACGAACAGGAAACCATTGTGGGGGCATACCGTGTGGGAATGGGAAATGATATTATTACAAAATACGGTAGAAAAGGTTTTTATACCGATTCTATTTTTCAACTAAAAAAACCTTTAAATCCTATCTTGCATAAAACCATAGAGTTAGGTCGCTCGTTCATTATTAAACCCTATCAAGGAAACTCGGTAACGCTCATGCTGTTGTGGAAAGGAATTTTACAGGTTTTATTACAACATGAAGAATATCAATATCTGTTGGGACCCGTTTCTATTTCTAATGAGTATTCTAATATTTCTAAAACATTAATGGAGAGATATATTAGAAAACATCATTTTGATTATTATAACGGAAAATATATCACCCCTATCAATCCTTTACCCCAAAAAACTTTTCGCTTTGTGAAAAGCTATTTAAAAGATGTGAATAGTTTGGAATTATTGGATAAATTGATTATTGATTTGGAAAACAAACAGCGCGGAGTTCCTGTTTTGGTAAAACGTTATTTGCAAGTGGGAGGTAAAGTTTTGGCCTTCAATATTGATGAAGCATTTAATAATTGTTTGGATGGATTAATGTTGTTGGACCTAAAAAATGTACCTGAAAAAACTTTGTTAATGCTTTCCAAAGATATGAATATTAATATTTTAGAAAAATTCAAGAAAACTAAAGTAAAATGAATGATTGTTTTTTTTTAGGAGTAGTTACCAAAACTTTCGGTTATAAAGGGCAAGTGATAGTTTATTTAGATACCGACGAGCCTGAAAAATATAAAACATTAGAAGCAGTTTTTGTGAAAGAAGATGAAGAATTGTTGCCCTATATGATAGAAGAGTTTATTTACAAAGGCGCAAATCAGGCCATTGTAAAATTTGTCGATGTGAATGGCGAAACTGCAAAAAAAATGGTAAAATCAGAACTCTATTTGCCGCTCAGTTTTTTGCCGCCCTTAGCCGGAAATAAATTCTATTTTCATGAAGTAATAGGTTTTGAGGTTATAGACAAAGTGAAAGGAAATATTGGGAAATGTGTTGATTTTATGGAAATTAGTCGCCAGCCTATTCTGCAAATTGATTGTAACGGGAAAGAAATATTGATACCGGCTGTGGATGAGATTTTTGAGACGGTGGATAGAGAAAATAGAGTGATTACTATTTCTGCGCCAGAAGGTTTAATTGATATTTATTTGGTTATCTAAATAAAATTCAGAGAATTTTATGTTAATTTGCAAACTCATTACTCATCTAAATGAATAATTTAAAAGGATTAATTAAGCGTTATTTTCATCTACTTGTTTTTTTAGTACTGCAAATTCTTGCGTTCATTTTAATCTATAATAACAATAATTATCAACATTTTGCTATTTCAACGGCAGCGCAAGAGATTACAGGACCTGTACAGAATGTTGCCAATCTCTTTTATAAACAGTTTCGTTATGCTGAAGTAAATGAGAATTTAATAAAACAAAACACTGAATTATTGAGAGATAAAGAAAGTATGTTTATCTTTTCAGATACATCGGTTCATCCTGTTTTTTCAAGTAAACGCAGAATGTATGACCTTACTACGGCTCATGTTATTTTTAACACCATGAATAAAACCAATAATTATATTATTATTGACAAAGGGAAAAAAGATGGAATTACCCCCGATATGGCGGTGCTTTCCCCCAGTGGAGTAGTAGGAGTAGTGAGTGATGTCTCTTCTCATTTCAGTACAGTAATCTCTTTGTTAAATCAAAATTCAAGGGTGAGTGCCAAGATTATTCCTATTAATCAAATTGGAATAGTAGTATGGGTGGATAATGATCCAACAATTGCGCAAGTTATTGATATTCCGCAACATTTAATGGTTGAAGTGGGAGATTCCGTAGTTACCAGCGGTTATTCCGATGTTTTTCCTAAAGATATTTTATTGGGTACGGTTATTGAAAAGTTTGATAACCCTAACAACACTTTTTTAACGATTAAAATTCGTTTAGCTACCGATTTTAGAAATTTGCATAATATATTTATAGTCACAAACCTATATAAATCCGAATTAGATGATTTAAAATCGAAAATGAAATATGAATAAGTTTACTCGTAATTTTTCTCGTTTTATTTTTCTGCTCTTACTTCAAGTGTTTGTGTTCAACTATGTACAGTGGTTTAACTTTCTAACTCCTTTCGTTTTTTTGCTATTTCTGATCTTGCTTCCTTTAGATATTCCAAAACCTGTTCAATATATCCTTGCATTCGTAACAGGATTTATAGTGGATGCATTTTTGAGAACTTATGGAATACAAGCGTTTTCTTGTGTTTTAATGATTTTTTCTCGCCCGTATATTATTCTTGTTTTGAATGGCTTTAAACCTTTGGAAACCGGTGTGAAACCGGTACCTGGCGTAAAAAATTTTAACTGGATTTTAGTTTATACGATGCTCTTAGTATTTGTGCATCAAATTACGGTAACTATATTAGAAACATTTCAATGGGTACAGTGGTGGCGTATCCTTTGGACTTCTGTAGTCAACATGCTCTTTACCACATTTATCATTTTATGTATTGAATATATTTTCTATACAAATAATAACAAATCATATTAACAAAAAAAATATTATGAAACCAAAAATGGTCATTGGAAACTGGAAAATGAATACATCGTTTGAGGAAGCAGACGATTTGATTATCGCTATTGGCGAACAGATTGAAGGATTGAAACTGGAAACAGGTGTAGTGCTTTGCCCACCGTTTCTCTATTTGGAATTGGCTACCGATCAGGCGCAAGAAGCAGATTTTTCAATCGGTGCTCAAAATTGCAGCGAATTTAAAAACGGCGCGGTTACCGGCGAAATATCTGCAGAAATGCTCGCACATCTTGGGGTAGAATTTTGTATTGTTGGACATTCGGAAAGACGTAAATTTTTTAAAGAATCGAATCAAATCATTGCTAAAAAAGTAGATATATTGCTTGAAAATCAATTAGTTCCTGTGGTATGTTGTGGCGAAGTAATAGAGGAGCGAAAAGCAAATTATCATTTTGAAGTGGTTGAAAAGCAAATAAAAGAATCCCTATTTCATTTGTCAAAGCAAGATTTTGAGAGTGTGGTTATTGCATACGAACCGGTGTGGGCAATTGGCACAGGTGAAACCGCTACGCCCGAGCAAGCCGAAGAGATGCACGCTTTTATCCGGCAGTTAATTGAGAAAAAATATGGAACAGAAATCGCCTATTCTGCTTATATATTATATGGCGGGAGTTGCAACGCGAAAAATGCGCTGGAACTTTTTACCCAGCCCAATGTGGATGGCGGACTTATAGGCGGTGCCTCATTAAAAGCGAATGATTTTATTGCCATTATTGAAGCGGCTGAAACGGTGCTCAAAGAGAATTGAAGATCATAAAATAGATTTACAATTTGTCTTTTTACATTCGCCGCACATCATGCATGTTTTTTCTACCTGTTTGTCTTGAATAGCATGTAGTTTGCAATAGGTTTGACATTTTTTGCAATTTGAGCAATGATCTAACTTCATTTTTTTTGCGAAAGGCAAATATTTTACACTGTAAAGCATTAACCCAATGGGACAAAGTATTCTACAAAAAGGTCTAAAGATGAATAATGAAGAAAGGAGCAATAGGGGGACGGTAATGTATCCGATCCAATTGAATATTTTTAATCTGAAAATAGAGATAAAAGGGTCGTAGGAGCAAAGAACGGGGCGTTGGGAGAGAATAATCCATATTACTAATGCCACGAATGCACTAATTTGTATATAAAGTAAGATTTCCTGCGATTTTTTTGATTGAAGTAATTTCCATTTGTTTTGTTGGTAAATAAATTCTTGCAAACTGCCGAGCCAACAAAGCCAGCCGCACCATATTGCGCCGAAAAAAATGGATAAAATAATTATTGCGTTAATGAATACAAAAGAAAACCAAAACAAACTTTTTCCTGTCAAGAATAATATAAATCCCTGAAAATAAAACAGAACGCAGTTACATCCGCCATCAATAAATCCAAAATACACGAGTGAGGCAAACAATAAAAACGGACGAATATGTTGAATGAATTTTGTTTTATACAAAAGCCCAATTAAAATAATCAGTACAAAAATAATATACATGGAGTTGGGGCTTATTTATTTTAAAACAACAGACATAAAATCGGGTATTTTACTCTATTTTTCTACGTTGATACCATTTCTCTTGAAGGATGAAGTTGAAAGAAACCCTAAAAAAGTTTTGTAAAACCAGTTTGTTTTGAACCGTTCCAATCCTGCTGTATTCAAACATAACATTTACAGAGGAATGGGAAGTGAATGTACGGATAGGAAATCCTAAGCCGCAAGAAATTGCAAATTCTTGAATGGGTTTATTTTTAATCACAAAATAACCGGATGAGAATCTTGCACCTACTCTGAAATGAATCTTATTATAATATTTTGAAGAAGCAGGATTGGGCACATATTGTACGCCAATTGCAGTAGTCCAATTATTTTGCATTGTATCTGTACTATTCGACATGGAAAACTTTTTCCAATTTTGCCAGGTTAAATCCACAGAAGCAAGCAACCGGTCTTTATAACCGTAAGAAATTCCGGCACCTACTTGCTGAGGCAATTTTACCGTACTTTTCGCCGCTTTTTTCCCAATATCAAATCTAACCGTGTCAAAAGCATTATTTGGATTATAAGTATCAAAATAATTCAAAATTATCAAGTTTTCTCTTGACCATACTTTAATATCATTTTCATACACTACTCCAAAACTCAGATTGTGTTTTTCTTTAATAGAGGTATGATATTGCATTCCACATGAGATATAAATTCCGTCTAAATATCTGAAATTGTTTATCATAGTATTAAACGAATGTTCAAGATTGTCATATTCCGTATAACTTGTTGTATTGATAGTTCCAAACAGATAGGAGAGATTCATCCCGACGGTTAATCCTTTATAGATTTTAAAAGCATTTCCCCAATAAAGCATTTGCAATCCGCCTGTTCCTTTATATTGATAGTTTACCGTTCCGAAAGAATCTTTCGGGATGGTTTGCAAAATTCCATATCCTATATCGCTGTAGGGCATAATTCCTGCGCTCATGCGCCACATTTTTAAAATAGGCAATCCGATAGCGAGATAATCAAATTGAGAAAAGGTTCCGCTTTGATTTAAACTATCTGTTTTAAGTTTTTGATTAACAACACTAAAAGATAGATCAGCAATAAAAGAAAGGGAATCGAAAGCGGCGAGCGCGGCAGGATTTTTAAAGTTAATGTAGTAAGGATTTTGCAGAGCATATCCCACTCCTCCCATAGAACTCAGGATGTGATTTGTGCGAGGCGCGATGTTTCCTACTCCAAAAATAGAATAGGGTGAGTTTCGGTCATTTTGTGCAATACTTTGAATAGTAAACAAATAGAAAATTGCAAAAAATAAAAAATATTTCCGTGTATTACCCATTGTATTTGATGATTTCATTGAGTCCTTTCATTACTACATTTGAAGCCGCAAATATCGTATTTTTTATTAACTTTTGCAAATAGTTTGCATCTCCACCGGTTAATAAAACGGTAAGGTTTTCATATTTAGCGCTATAATCTTCAATAAAACCATTAATTTCATATCGCATACCATTTATTACTCCACAATGAATAGAATGAAAGGTATCGTTTCCCTGAAAACCGGGGTAACTACTATACGCCTTTAGAAGCGGTAATTTTTTTGTTTTTTCATGGAGTGCTTCGAAACGCATTTTCATTCCCGGCGATATAGACCCCCCTAAATATTCCCCTTTTTGATTTACAAAATCAAGAACTAAACAGGTGCCTGCTTGAATTGAGAGTACATTTTTGTTAGGAAATAGTGTTGCTGCCCCTACTGCATTGGCAATTCTATCTAGTCCCAACGTCCCGGAATTTTGGTATAAGAGAGTAATCGGCAATTTCGTTTCATGCGAATATTGAATCATTTGAGTATTTTCTTTCAGAAATTTTTCAATTTCCACATCCCAATCAGTTACAGAAGAAATGATAGAATATTTTAGGGTAAATTGATTATAAATGTCAACAAGGATAGTTTTTGAGATGACAGGAAACGATTGGCAATAAACCATTTCATCATTACTAAAAACCGCGATTTTTTGTAAGGTGTTCCCGATGTCAATAATTAAGTTCATAAGTTCAAAAAGTTTAGGAGTTGTACGACTTCAAACCATCATTTACGAATTAAGTTTAGGGTTTATAGAATTTTTTGGCAAAATTATACAATAAACTGTATCTTCGCCGCCAAATTAAAACATTATGAGAATCAGAACATTTTTAGCATTACTATTCAGTTTATTTTTTATGAACCCATTGTTTACAAAAACTATTGAAACCGATTCATTTCAAACAAAGAGCGGGGAGACGGTTACCGTTCACTTTATTCAGCACGCCAGCCTCTATTTTACTTATGGTGAGCTTACCCTCTACACTGACCCTGTAAATTATGAAGGGGTGGATTATAAAACGCTTCCCAAAGCGGATGTAATTCTCATCACGCATGATCATTATGATCACTTGGATAAAAACGCCATTGCCGATATTTCAACCTCAAACACCTTGATTTTTTGTAACGGGAACGTGAACGAAAAGTTGGGCAGAGGTATGCTATTGAAACAGGGTGAACTTACATTCTTCCAAAATATTATGATTGAAGCAGTTCCTGCGTATAATACTACAGAAGGGCGGGAGATCTATCACCCGAAAGGTCGGGATAATGGTTATGTTATAACTTTGGGAGGAACTCGAATCTATATTCCCGGCGACTGTGAATATATGCCTGAAATGGAGAATCTAAAAGAGATTGATGTGGCTTTCTTTCCCATTAATCAACCTTATACCATGACGGTTGAACAAGCCATTCACGCAGCAAAAACCATTAAACCCGGAATTTTGTATCCTTTTCATTATGGGGACACCAACTTGGAAGGTCTGTCGGCACTGAAAGAGAAAGGAATAGATGTGAGGATTTTTAAGATGTAAGAACGTAGGAAAAACAATTAATTTCTAACCACAAATGGCAATCCCCTTTAAACGCCACACATTCAGTAACGGGTTACGTTTGGTAGTGCACGAAGAAAACAGTACGCCTTTGGCTTCTTGTTTTATTTGTTATTTTGTGGGGTCGAGAGATGAAAATCCAAACCAAACAGGATTGGCGCATTTGTTGGAGCACTATATGTTTTGCGGCTCAAAAAATATTCCCGATTATGATGTTCCGATTGATAAAATTGGAGGACAAAATAATGCTTACACCACCGACGATGTTACATGTTATTATATTACGCTTCCTGCTAACAATATAGAGACTGCCCTTTGGTTAGAATCGGATAGAATGTTGGAACTTGCTTTCAGAAAAAAAGAGTTGGAAGTGCAGAAAAATGTTGTCATTGAAGAGTTTAAAGAACATTTTTTGAATAAACCTTTTGGCGATATGTGGATGCTTTTTAATGAAGCTGTTTTTGATAAACATCCGTACCGTTGGCTACCCATTGGAAAAGAAGTTTCTCATATTGAAACAGTGAGTATGGATATTATAAAGAAGTTTTATCAACAATATTATACGCCGCAAAATGCCGTAATTGCTATTGCGGGGAATGTGCACTTTGAAGAGATCGTGCGACTGGTGGAAAAATGGTTTGGAAATATTTCAAAAAAAGGTCGTATGGATAGAAACATACCCCAAGAACCTGTTCAAAAAGTTCCAAAAAAGATTGATGTAGCTCGAAAAGTACCTTACGATATGTTACTAAAAGGTTGGAAAATGTGTGGGCGTTTAGCCCCCGATTTCTATGCATTTGATCTTCTTTCCGATATGTTGGGTACGGGAAAATCATCTTTTCTGTATCAAGAATTGGTAGAAAATAAACATTTTTTTACGGATATATCAGCATCCATTACAGCCACTTATGATCCCGGAATAGTAATTATTTCCGGACGACCTGCCGAGGGTGTTTCTTTGCAAAAAGCAAACGATGAATTAGATAAATATCTTTATTCTTTTTTAAAAAATGCTAAAATTTCACCTGCATTGCAGAAAGTGAAAAATAACGTTGAGTCTATTTTGCTAAGAAATGAGATAAAAATAGAGGACCGTGCCGCTACATTAGCGCTTTCGGAAACCTTTCACAGTGTGGAGAGATTTCAAGAGGATAGAGAACGTTATTTTGAGGTTAGTGAAGCACAGATTGCTGATATTTTTAAGATGGTTATGGATTCAAAAAACGAGACCACATTGTTTTATGCGGGGATCAATTAATCATTTTTTTACAGAGCTTCTATTTTTCAGGACAAAATCATTAAGAAAATTTTGATTGATTATTAAAAAAGATAAATTCAGAGGTATGAAAATGAGAGATTTTAAATCTGTAAAATAAAAAACAGAGGAAAACGTTTTACAGAATAATATTCTCTAATGAAAAAAATTATTTTTTCTCTTTTTTTTATAGCGGCTGTTTTTCAGGCTGTAGCACAAGATTTTCAATGTGCAATCTCGATTAATTCGCAAAAAATAGCGGGAACCAATTACGAAAAGTTCAATCAACTTCAACAAGCCTTATATAAATTTGTAAATGACAGAAAATGGTGTCAATATACATTTAAAATGAATGAACGTATTGAATGTTCTATTCTTATAAATTTGGAAAGCCAAAACGGTGATGTGTATAAAGCAACGATGACACTCCAATTGCAACGTCCTGTTTTTAAGTCAAATTATAAAACTTCCGTGCTTAATTTTCAAGACAAAAGTGTTCAGTTTAATTATGTGGACGGAGATCCGTTAGAGTATTCGGAAGGAACCACCCTGTCTCAATTAACTTCACTGGTTGCTTTCTATTTGAATTTTTTTCTTGCGGTTGACTTTAATACCTTTTCTTTGAATGGAGGAGCACCTTATTTCTCTAAATGTCAAGATATTCTCAGTCTTAACCAATCGGCTGCGGAACCCGGTTGGAAATCATTTGAATCGGGGCAAAATAACCGGTTTTGGTTGATGGAAAATTTCACCAATACTGCTTATAGCAATTTTCATAATTTTTTGTATCAATATCACAGATTGGGCTTGGATTTGATGGCAGAAAACCCCGATGTTGGGCGGGCTGCTATTTTAGAAGCACTTCGGTTGTTGCAACAAGTGAACAAACAACGCTCATCGTTATATTTGATGACTATTTTAGTACAAACCAAACAACAGGAGATTATTGAAATTTTTAAAGAAGGGTCTCCTTCGGAAAAACAGCAAGTAGTTCAAATTATGAAACAGATTGACCCTTCCAATGCCACGAAATATGAAGTGATAAATCAAGCAAAATAGCATGTTACGCGCCTTGCACATTGAGAATTACGCCCTGATTAATTCCCTGGATCTATCTTTTGATAAGGGTTTTACTGCTATAACCGGAGAAACGGGCGCAGGAAAATCAATACTCGTTGGGGCTCTCTCGCTTATTCTAGGTACCCGTGCAGATTCCTCCATTCTTTATAACCGCTCAAAAAAATGTTTTGTGGAAGGGGAGTTTGATATTCAACATCTTAATTTAGAGACTTTTTTTATCGATAATGATTTAGATTATAATAAATATGTGATTTTGAGACGCGAAGTTTCCGAAAACGGATCAAGAGCATTTGTGAACGATACGCCCGTTACGTTGAATATTTTGAAAGAACTTGCCGAAAAATTAGTGGACATCCATTCCCAACATCATCATTTATTACTAAATAAAGCAGAATTTCGATTGCAAACTTTGGATGATTTTACGCAACTAAGAGAGGATATTCTATTATATCAACAAGTGTATCATCAATTTAAAAAAGTTGAAAAAGAACTGCATGAATCAAAAGAAAAAGCGACAAAGGAACGTTTGGAAAAAGATTTCTTGATGTTTCAGAGTAATGAATTACATGAAGCCAAATTAGTTTCTGGCGAACAGGAGGAGTGGGAACAAAAAATTGCGTTTTTAAAAAATGCAGAAAATATTAAAATGCAAGTATATAATGCTTTGCAAATTTTGTCCGAGCAGCAGGGAAACTGTATTCAACAACTTAATGAAGTAAAAAACGCTTGTCGATCCGTTGCACATTTTGATAAAAAAATTAGCGATTTTTCCACACGACTTGACATTATTTTAGTGGACCTAAAAGATGTCGCATTTGAATTAGCCGCAAAAGAAGAATCTATTGAAGTGAATCCCGAAGAACTGGCACGTTGCGAAAATAGATTGGATACTTTATTTACGCTTCAACAAAAACATTATGTAAAAAATGTGGAAGATTTACTCCAAAAACTTCAGCAAATTGATGAAAAATTGTCTCAATTTGAAAATTTGGAAGCGCAAGTGGAAACCTTGCAAAAAGAATTTGAAGTTTTGGAAGAGAAAATGAAAATTTTATCAAAAAAATTGTCTGAAAAAAGGAAAGAAGCAGCCGTTTTATTTGAAAAAGAAATGGAAAGAAAACTTGCACTTTTAGGGATGCCCGACGCAACATTTCAAGTAGAGATTACCTCACAATCCACGTTTACAAATACAGGTACAGATACCATCCAATTCCTGTTTTCAGCAAATAAGGGGATTACTAAAACCTCAGTAGAAAAAAACGCATCGGGCGGAGAATTGTCGCGGATTATGTTAGCCATCAAATCAATCATTTCAGCTGCTTCGTTTATGCCTACTGTTATTTTTGATGAGATTGATACGGGAGTTTCCGGCAGCATGGCGAGCAAAGTGGCTGAAGTGATGCACGATGTGTCTTTGCAACGTCAATTATTAGTGATTACACATTTACCACAAATTGCGGCACAGGCAAGTATTCATTATCTTGTTTACAAAGAGGTTGAAAATGGAAAAACCGTAACAAAACTTAAAAAAATTGAGGATACAGAACGTATTGCAGAGATAGCCAAAATGATGACGGGCAACAAAACAGGTGAAGCAGCGTTTAAAGCAGCAGAAGAATTGATAAGATAGAGTATAAAGTTCAAAGTTCAAAGGTCAAAGTTCAATGTTCAAAAATTTCTTACAGTATTACTTTCTTACGGGTTTGCGGTCTTACGCTTTTATGTTCTTCTTACTTATCTCCTTTCACCTCTGTTTTGGTCAAGCAAAAAAAGCCCCCAAAGATTCGCCTCATTTCGTATATCAGTCTTCCCTTTCCTTAGCTTATGGTTTGGGCAGCGTTTCTACCGGTTCGGAAACCGTTCTGAATAGAAATCTCTCTTTTGATATTCAACAAATTATTGCTTATCAATTTAATAATTATTTTTTTTCAGGAATTGGAGTAGGACTTGATTTTTGGTTTTGTGATAAAAAAGCCTCCCCATTTATTCCCATTTTTGCAAATATTACGGCAAAATTCATAGATAAAAAAACGGCTCCTTTTGTATTCGCCAATCTTGGATATGCTTTTAAGTGGCAAGTTGCTAAAAAAGTAGAAGATATTATTTTTTATGGGAGTAAAGCCGGAATCTATTTTCAAACGGGTGTTGGAGTCAATTTAAAGTTTTCTGAAAAAATATCTTTATTACTTTCAGCCTATTACAAGATGCAGCAATCGGCAGTTCAGTACAGAGAGAGCGAATTACTTTTGTCTGAAACGAAAAATCAACTTTTCCATTTTATTGGAGTTAAAATTGCAGTTTTGTACTGAACATGATAAAAAACGTGTTTCTTTGCGTGTTTTTATGATTTATAAAGATGGGAAATATCGTAACTTTACTTTTACAGGATGTCCGTTTCCAAGAGGCACTCAATGCGTGTATGAATTGCGGGGTTTGCACTGCCATTTGTCCATCTGCAGAGTTTTATAATTACGACCCGCGAAAAATCTGTGATATTGTGCAACGGGGTGAAGATGCGGAAATTGAAAAACTTTTGCGTTCTGAAATAATTTGGTATTGCGGAGAATGTATGTCTTGCGCTACAAGATGCCCCCGTGGAAATACGCCCGGATTGGTCATCATTGCTTTACGAAAAATAGCACAACATCTTGGCTATTTTGTGGATAGCGAAAAAGGACGACAACAGTTTGTCTTAAAAAAGATGATTGGAGGCGCTATATTGGAAAGAGGATATTGTGTACATCCTGATATTGTAATTCCTGAATTACATCCCGAACAAGGACCTATTTGGAAATGGTATCGGGATAATATTAAAGAGATTGCCCCAAAACTTGGAGCAAACTATAATAACAATGGAGCAGGTGCATTACGCCGTATTTCCGATAAAAACTTAGAAGAGATACGCGAAATTTTTGAAGCTACGGGAGGAATTGATTTTCATAACAATATTGATTGGTTTTCTGCTGAAAAAAGAGGATTAACCTCTGAAGAAGATTACTTAAATGAGATTTATACCGCTAATAATAACATACATAGCCGGAGAGAATTATGAAAAAACACTTTTGGAACGAATATCAAAAAGAGATTGCAAATGACCACTTCTTCTATAGCAGAAGTTGTATCCGGCAAACTTTTTTTCCAGGTTCGGAAACTACTTTCTTAAAGATTATGAAAGAAGAATTGGAAATGGATATATTCGATAGCGCGGATACCCATACTTGTACAGGAATCGGCTACCACAGCGATATTGTCCCTTTAGAAACTACTATGACTGTGATTGCGAGATTGTTTGCTCTAATGACCGAACAGGGATATGAAAACTACACTCCCTCTTGTATTACTTCGTTTGGTCTTTATAATGAGATTATTGAAATGTGGAAGCATCATCCGGAACTCTTGGAAAAAACACGTAAAATATTGAAGAAAACGACAGGAAGAGAGTTTCAAATTCCTAAAAACATTGCGCATCCTTCAGACATCTTCTATAAATTCAGAATGGAATTGAAAAAAAAGATGAAGTACCGATTGGTGAATCGTTTCACAGGAAAACCTTTGCGTGTTGTGGAACATATAGGTTGTCATTATGCTAAAATGTTTCCGGAAACCGGTATAGGAAAAGCTGAATTTCCACACGTGTTAGCTGGAATGATTGAAGCGTGGGGCGGAGAAGTGATAGATTATCCCGAAAGACGCCATTGCTGCGGATTCGGATTTCGTAACTATTTAGTACAGGCAAACCGTGGGTTCTCTATTGCAAATACTAAGAAAAAATTTGAATCCATGGAACCTTACGAACCCGATTTTATTGTATGTAATTGCCCAGGATGCCCCATGTTTTTAGATAAATGGCAATATACTATCGCCGAATTGGAAAATAAAACTTATGATAAGGATGGATATGGCATTCCGGTACTTACTTACGAAGAGATGACCGGCATGCTATTAGGATACAACCCTTGGAAAATGGGAATGCAACTACATCAAGTACAGGTGGATAGACTTTTAAATAAAATAGGAATCCTTTTTGATAAAGATGATAAATATCGAGGAGTGAAGGGTAAAATTTTGCCTACCCCCAATAAACCGAATGTTCTAAAAGTGTAACTTTCGTTTTTACTGAATGATTCCCTCTTTTTTCAATACAGAAATCTCTCTGTCGAAATCAAAATGGGCCCCCGTCCAAACCCTTGTGTATTTTTTACGATCTACCAACCCAATAAAAGGTAAGTAAGGAGCAGGAAGATAAGCGTAAAAAGTATCTTTTGGAATGACTTGATAAGGAAATGAAATCTCTTTATTATCAAATAATTGATTTACAGTAGCTATACTATCTTCGCAAATAAAATAATACACATTTTGTAAAGAATAGATTCTATTCAGCGTTTCCATATTTCGAACCATTTCTTTACATTTTGGGCAAGTGCACGATAAAAACAGAGCCAAATGCTTTTGATTCAAGTCTATTTCTTGAATTTTATAATGATCACAATGAATATATCCGGCTACGATGGGTTCTTTTAATTCAATTTCATCTAAAAAAAACGGAATTTTATGAAGCATAAAAAGGGTAAATATAGAAATTGATAATGTGCAAATTCCTATCCACCAATATTTTAATGATTGTTTTTTAGCATGAAAGAAGAGAAAAACGGTGAGGGCAATAAAACCGATGTTTTTGAGTAACGATTGAATATTTGAGAAAGGCAACAGTTCCCCGAAACATCCGCAATTGGATTTATTTCCAAAACGAATTAAAGAATAGAGGATAATACAGGTGAAAAAGCCCAATACGAATAAAGTTAACGGATATACTATGCGTTTCAGCCACAAACCAGCTATAATAAATAGGCCCAGCGTAAGTTCGCAAGCAATAATGAGCCGCGCTAATATCATCGAAAAACTCCACCCTAATAACGGTACGGTTTCTAAAATTTGCGCGTCAAATGCCTCAATGGGGAACAACTTTAAGATTGCAGAGGCAAGGAAGGTTAAACCTAAGAAAATGCGTAAAAATGAGGAAACTGTTTTCATAAGTTAAAAAATTTTCATGATTAACATCCAAAAAAGAATTATTCAAAATTGTATCTCGGTTTTTTCTTTCCAAAAGAATAGGCAATATAGCCGTAAAAATACGCAGGTTTTTTTCTATTATGTGCCATTTGTTGAATAAAGGGAAACACCATATCCATAGAAATACCTATTTCAAGTACTTGCATCTTTAAAGGATGATTGCTAAAATCGAAATTCAATCCGGTTTTACCATAAAATCCGGGACGTACCGCAATTTTGTGAAATCTATCAAAAAATGGAGCCGCCCCATAAATATCTCCAATAGTATGTTTATCAGGATCATAACGTTCAACTTTTTTATAAAGAAAACCACTCGTATCCTGTTTCATAATTTCTAAATAAGTCGGTAAACCCAAACAAAGTGAAGCCCCTACACTGAAAAAATAGCGAATTTGCACGCCCCCGTAGTAAGGTTTGTGAGTAATAATGCGTTGATAACCATAGCCCCCGCGGAGAAAAAACAGGTCATACAACTTGCCGTAAGAAAAAATTTTTCCATCAGGCGTGCTTCTACCTAATACCGCTTTATGATGAATACAATATGAAAACTCTATTTCCCATAGGTGTTTATCTTTATAATTGGGCGTTTTCCCTTGCTGAAAACCAATACTAAACCCCGAACTGTTTAAACAAAATAAAATATTCCATTCTTTTAGAGTAATTACTTCTATCTCAGCCTCACCTACTTCAATATCCTGTGCGTAGATTGACACATAACATAAAAAAAACACCATAAAAAAACACACATTTTTCATAATCTACCCTCTAAATCAAACAAATTACATAAAAATCAAAGTTTAAATGGATGGCAAAAATAGTTTTTTCTATAAAACTACTATTTTTGCACCCATTTATGCAAAATAATGTCTTTTGAAAATATAAAATTTTTTTTTAGCAATTTATTCTCTTTCGATGATAAATTTCCTCTGCTATTCACGCAATTTTATTTTTGGGCGTTTTTTGCATTGGTTTTTACAGGATTGACCTTCTTAAAAAACAAAACCCTGCTGCGAAATGTGTTTCTCATGTTTGCCAGTTTGTTTTTCTATTTTAAAACTTCCGGGTTATTTGTTATTTTATTATTATTCACTACATTAACCTGTTTTATAGTGGGGAAGAAGATTGATTTAACTTCCGACATAAAAAAACGAAGAAGGCTTGTCTTTTTGGGTGTTTTTATCAATTTATTGTTGCTTGCCTATTTTAAGTATGCTTATTTCTTTACTTCGGTTTATAATTCTATGTTTCATACCCATTTTGAAGTTGTGAATTATTTAGCATTATGGGTAAACCACTTCTCAGGAAGCAGTGTTTTTCGTGTTGACCATATTGTATTGCCGGTGGGCATTTCTTTCTATACGTTTCAAAGTATTAGTTATGTAATTGATGTGCATAGAAAACGGATTTCACATACCCCCAATTTTTTCGACTTTGGATTTTTTGTGAGCTTTTTTCCGGGTTTGGTAGCGGGACCTATTATTCGTGCCAACCAATTTATGCCCCAGTTGTATAAGAAGTTTTTTTTAGGTAGGAAACAGTTTGGCATTGCTGTTTTCTGGATTTTAAACGGATTAATAAAAAAACTGATACTTAGCGATTATTTGGCAGTTAATTTTGTGGACAGGGTGATAGAGAATCCACAGTTTTTTACTTCTTTTGAAAATCTTTCCGCCATTTTTGTATATTCTTTGCAGGTTTATGCCGATTTTTCAGGCTATACCGACATTGCTATCGGCGTAGCCATGTTGATGGGTTTTTATATGCCGAAAAACTTTGCTTCACCTTATAAAGCAACTAATCCGGGCGATTTTTGGAGACGATGGCATATTTCATTATCCACATGGTTAAAAGACTATTTATATATCCCACTCGGAGGAAATCGCAAAGGCAAACTTCGCACTCATGCAAACTCAATGATTACCATGTTGTTGGGTGGATTATGGCACGGCGCGAGTTGGAATTTCGTTATTTGGGGCGGATTGAACGGTCTGGGAATTCTCACCTTTAAAGGATGGCGCATATTAAACAACCTCAAACGCTTACAAATAACGCTTTGTATTTTTTTACTTTCTTTAATTCTTTACCTCTTTTTTCCATTTCCTGTTTTTAAGATTGCATGGATTTGGACAGGCATCATCTTTCTTGGTGCACTCATAACCTATTTGTATATTGATATTTTTGAAAAAAAAACACTCCATAAAGTAAATTATGCGTGGTCTATATTTTTAACTTTTATTTTTATCACTTTCACACGATTATTTTTCCGTTCCGGTTCCAATTTAGACCCGGCAGAACAATCGACGCATGCCTGGAAGACTGCAAAAACAATGGTTAATCAAATCGGGGGTTCGTGGAATTGGGCGCAAATACCGGAAATTGTACTTACCTATAAAGTTGTATTTCTTCTTTTTGCGTTTGGAATGTTCATTCATTGGCTTCCGGAACGTTGGAAGCGATGGTACAGACTCAGTTTTACCTTACTTCCTACTTGGGTTATAGGCGTGGTAATTGTTATGACTGTTTTTATTGTGTATCAATTTATTACTTCGGATTTGCAGCCCTTTATTTATTTTCAATTTTAGCTGCACAGAGGAGACCTTAAATATTCATCAATATCCACTGCTGCCGCTCTTGCATCCGCCAGCACTTCGGAAATACTCATGGGACGCTTGCAGGTGCCGGCAGCAAAAATTCCTGCTTGTGCAGTTTTTTGGTCTGCCGAAATAGGATTTAATATTTTGAAGAAACCATACTCTTCTTTGCAATTACATTGATTCGCAAGTAGTTTTGTGCCTTTCGACGGCTCCATACCAATCATTAAAACCAATAAATCCGGAGTCATTCTTAAAGGAACCCCCAGCAATGTATCTTCTGATTTGATTTGTACTTTTCCGTCAAAAGTAGCTGCCGCTTCCGAAATTCTTCCCCGAATGAAAAAGATGCCGTATTTCTCTTGCGCTTCACGATAAAGTTCTTCGTAACCTTGTCCCCACATACGTAAATCCATGTAGAAAATGTAAATTTCCGTTTCGGGCGAAAGTTTTTTTATTTCAATTGCTTGTTTTACTGCTGTGATACAGCATATTTTTGAACAATAATTATTTCCTGATTTTTCATCACGCGAACCTACGCATTGCAGGAAACAAACTTTTTTCGGGGTCTCTCCAAATGCGTTTAAGATATTTTTTTTCTTAAACATCTCTTCCAAATCTAATGAGGTAACTACGCCGTTATAAATTCCATATCCATATTCCTCTTTTCGGGTAGCATCAAAGGGCGTATAGCCGGTGGTGATCAAAACCGCATCGGTATAATATGTTTTTTGGTTAGTGTCTGTTGCCAACCAGCCGGTTTCTTTTGGTTTAAGATGCACGATTTCTGTGTTAAATTTCGGGATGAAGTTGTTTTCAAATAGTTTATTATCAATATCTTCTACTAATTCTGTCGCTTCCGAAAAATCGGGAAAAAGAAGCATTTTATTGCGTAAGTTGAGATTGGTTTCATTCTCTTTTTCTAAAAGTGTAACCTGATAACCTAATTTTTTTAAAGTTACGGCGGCTTCAATTCCAGCCGGACCTGCGCCAATAATAAGGACGGATTGATTCATTGTTAAAAAGTAAATAGTAAAATACCGGCTGCAAATATATAGTTTTAATAAGAATTATAGAATATCTTATTTCTGATTTATCTTCTGCAAATGCACCCGCTCAACTTGTAGTATCTCGTGGGTTTTCATATCCATGAGATAAGCCACTATGCTGCAATTTTTAAGTACTACGGGAATATTTGAATAAGGAAAACTGTTTTTGTAAACAAGTTTAAAAATAGCGGTATATTTGTTTTGTTCTTTTACGATTCCGTTTGAAGTAAGTTTTATGCCGTAGTTTCCACAAAAACCTGCGCGAAGCATATGGTTATGCACATAATTTACTATCTCTTTACCGGCATCAATTTGACCTGAAATGATACTGTCTTGTTGCAAAACCAAACAAAGTTGCACGGGATTTTGTATGTTTTTAATAATCGTAACGCTTACTTTTGCTTCAATTTCTTGCTTAATCTCATCGACCTTCCCTTGCAGTTCAATTCCGGATCGAACATTGTTTCTATCCATACTTGCAATAATGCTACGCCATTTGTCTCGGTCAAATCCCCAACCGGTTGAACCGTTCTCTATTCTGTTAATCATTGCTTTAGGAAGTCCTGAAATCTTATGATCATCGAAAAGCATATCCCCCATCTTTGTTCTGAAGTTTTTATCAAAAGGCGGTTTTCCCGGATTAGCCAGATTGGAACAGTGAATGGCGGTGGCGATAATTGTAGTGTCTTCATCCATGAGTTTTTTCAGTATTCTTGCGCCTTCAGGGCAATAGGTACAAGCATGACCCGTAAACTCTTCAATATAAATTTTTTGTACAACAGTTTTGGCGTATTCCGGGTCCCAGGGAGTAACTTCTACCGATTGGGTAATGTTAAAAATCTCTTTGGAGGTATCAATTTTGTCGCAAGAGATACTGATAAGTAATAATCCGGTTAATAATAATCTAAATTTCATTTTCTTTTTTTTTCAAAAAGTTGTTGTTACCGATAATCCTAATCCATACGAGGCGGGTACGGTTCGGCAAACTCCACCTACACATAAAATTCCTGCACGGGTTTTGCCGAAATTGAGGGAGATACGCGTAGTATGGTAAACAAACGCCACTGCCCCATTCGGATAGTGCAGTTTCTTCTCATTCCCGAAATGCCACTGATCGCTTACCGTAATAAACCACCTTGGAGAAATGGAATATTCCAGCAACATAAACATCCAGCTCCCCTTATCTTTATCTGGCAAATCATTTTTCTTAGGAATTATCAAATATTGATTTTCTAATCTAAGTGCATGAATATCATTAATTTTATAGGTTAATTCAAAACCAACATGATTTCCTTTGAGCATCCCTGTTTTTCCCTGTAAAGTCATATGATAATTAATGTAGTTGTACATCAACATCAATTTCCAATGTTTATCAAAACGGCGGGAAATATCAAAACCTATATCCTGATACAGCAGATTTTTTCCAAATCCAAAAAATTTAGAACTATAACCCTCTGTTCCGGTTATCGTTCCGATGGTATCGGAAAGCGAAACGAATTTCTTCTTAATATCGTGAAAACGGGCGTAATTCACGGTGATGTCGGTTCCGTATCTTCCACCGATTTTTGTTTTTTTCGGAATTTGGTAATTCACTTGTGCCTGAACGCCTATTTGCCCGTTGGGTTGACTGGCATAACTATAATTACCAAGTAGAGGATAAGAATACTGCCGGTTGATTGCCGGAATATAGTTTAAAGTAAGGGCGGCGTATGCGGGAGAGGCATCCCGTTGTGAGCGGAAATCCATATTGTCGGCGCGCAAGAAAGAAGCCGACACGCCCAAGCCTTTCATGGAATAGGAAGCAGTAATCAACAGCGCCTCCCCTTTTTTGTAAATATAATCGTTAGAAAGATTGGGGTCGTTCACTTTTGAGGCATATTCTCCTTCAAAGCGAAACCCTTTCATCCCAAAATTCAATCTGGTAGCCCATGAAGCCACATTCTGCGGAATTTTTTCCGCCGGGATCAACCCCTGACACTCTTCGGAAAAAGTGTGTTCGTTGAAATATTTAAGATATTTACTCGAATCAATGAAAATTTCAAACATTTTATCTTCTGCTTTCTCAAACCGGCTCACAAAACTACCGCCAATGGTTAATGTTACGCCCTTATCCGAAAGTTTCGGAATGAGTTCGGCAAAAGCCAATTCGGCATCCAAACCGCGTACTTGGTCTTTTCGTTTCGATAAGTCAAAGTTAAAATTGTGTCGTTCAATGCCATACACTCCTTTCAAAATTATTCCTTTATATGGAATAACCTTCACTCTTCCGCCGAGTAAACTGTTGTCAATTCCCAAATTTCTATCTTCGTAAGCCCGCAGCGTTAGTCCTTGTCCAAATTGTTCATAAAAATATCCGCCGGTAACTTGAATAAAGTTGTTTTTATAATCGGCAAAAAAGTGAGTAATTCCGTGCCCTTGATAATTAATATCCTGAAAATCAATCAATGGGAAAAGGTAAAATTCGTATCTTGCCCCCACCGAAAACCCACCGTTAGTATAGTTAAGATTGAGCCAGGCATTGCCGCGTACTTTCGAATCCACGGTCTTTGCACCAATCGTAGAATCGGGAATATAGTACATTCCATTGAATGAAAAATCGCCGCTAAGAGTTCCCGAACCGACTTTGATTTGGGCGAAAGAAGCAGAAGAACAGAAAAGCAGAAGAGCAAATATGATTAGATGATTAGGTGATGTGATGATGTGGCGATTAATTTGTCTATATTTCATAAAACTTGTTAAAATATCCATTATCGTTTTTTATTGTAGATTAAAAAAATGTACTAACTCTCAATATCGTCTCATCATCACATCACCTAATCATCTAATCTCTTCCCCTTTTGCAATTTTTTTAACGAGTTCAAACACTTCCTTTTCGGAGCCGGGGGCATAGGAAGTGTGCTGCCACACCATTTCGCCCTTTCCGTTCAACAGACATAGAAACGGGACATCCACCACATTCATGGCACGTTTAAAATCCCAGTTCATATCTTGTAAAACTACATATTCCCAACCTTTTCCATTTACAAAAGGGGCTACTTTTGCGGAAGTTTTCGTATCATCAATAGAGATGGCATACAGTACTACACCGGTTTCCTCTTGCCACTCCTCATACACATCGTTGATTGCCATAAGTTCGGCAATGCAAGGTTTGCACCAGGTTGCCCACAAACTTATCAGAATGGGCTTCCCTTCGTTTTGAATATTTTTAGTGTTAAAGGTTTTGCCGTCTAATGTTTTAATATCCACTGCCGGAAGTGTGGCTTTGGCTTTTTCTTGCGCAAGGCAAAATGTAAGTAAACAGACTGTGGAGAGAAATATATAGAATTGTTTCATAGAGGGGATGATTTTATGAAATAAAAGATGGGCAAAAATAGATAATTATTGTTTTGATTTTAGTGTTTTTTTTGCATATTTTAATTAAAAAATGCTCCTTTTTTGTAAATTTTTTATTGTGTGTGAAAATAAATATTATTGCAGAGAAAATCAAATCAATTATATTATTAACTTAAAACATTAACATTATGAAAATATCCTTACCCTATTATAAACATCCCATACTTTCCCCCCTATTTGTTCCAGCAAACATGCGATACGGGAGTGCATTGGGTAGGGTTGTCGTAAAGGCGAGTCATTACTTATCTTTTATCTCTGTGTTATTTTAACACGGGGTTTTTTCATTTTGAAAATTTAATATTTTTGCAGCGGATAAAAACGGAAGCGTTTTATCCTTATTCTCAAGAGTAAACTTCGCAGTTTCAAAAGAGCGAGAATAAATCGGTTTTGACTTGCGCTTAGCGTGAGAGCCATTATGATTTATTCTAGCTCTAAGGCACACGCGAAGGCCCACTCTTTAGAATAAGTTTATAGCTTATCACGCTTTCTAATTATTCCCAATAATAAGGGGAAGCCGAAAACCTTTTCAAAGAGTAGGCAAAATAGAACATTTATCATTATGAATCCAAAATTTACCCTTTCCCTTCTGTTTGCCGTGCCTTTATTTTGCATGGCACAAACCCAGCTGGCTCGCGAATACAGTTACGATGCCTCCGGAAACCGCACCGGTTGTGCGGTAATCGACCTTTCCCCTTCGCTATCGCCGCCGGTGC
>Ga0209628_10000411_pt1 | contig 26039 bp, 24 predicted proteins | sample TergutCu122P4_FD_187285 | JGI IMG/M metagenome (GOLD analysis project Ga0209628, IMG submission 187285) | Cubitermes ugandensis P4 segment gut microbial communities from Kakamega Forest, Kenya - Cu122 P4 (SPAdes) (version 2) | ecosystem: Host-associated > Arthropoda: Insects > Digestive system...
CCGGGGCTGCGCCAAACGGCGACGCGGGGAACCAGCAGACGTGGGAAAAAAGACATGATCCAAGTCTGGCGGATCGCGGGATCGCTATGGGGGTTATGAACAAATTGCCTGAAAATAGCGGCCCCCTGATTCTGGGGGCCGCTACGATGTCAGGACCCATCAGTCAATAACTACTTCATGTCGCTTCCAGGATCGGGCGTCTGGCCGCGTTGTCGTCGGTCGCCGATGCGCTGCATCGACTCCCTCCTCCGCCTTGCCAGCCATCCCGCCCTGAAACCGCCATTTGAAGCATTTATTTCCTTCAGGGTCCTCAGGCCTTGCCCAGAATCAGGTTGAGCGTGGTGCCGCAGACAGGGCATTTGCCCTTCGCCATCCGCGTACCTTTTTCGTTAACAACAACCTTGCCAGGCGCGGGTTGCTTCTGCTTGCACTTTACACAGTAGAAGTTGTAGTCACCCTCATGCTTGTCCGACACGATGTCCTCCTTATTCATGAGGACCCGAGGTCCTCTTAGTCACTCAGACCACCGTAGCGTACGCCTGCGACATTTTGCCGCAACTCTCAGTCTTCGGACCCCAGGAGCCGGCGCAATTCGTTGTCCCAGTCGTCTTCAGCCGGTGCCTCCCCGGCCAGGTAGGCCGCCGGATCGGCGATGTCCGCGTTCTGCGGCATCGAATCCGGGTGGCGCCAGATGTCGTCGCGGCCCTCGACGCCGCGTTCGGCCCGCACGGCTCTCCAGAACGCCGTCGACTCCCGGATGGATCGCGGGCTGGCGCTCAGGCCGATCAGCGGCGTCACCGTCACGTCCAGCGGCCGGGCTGTCGCGTGGTGGCGGCGCAGGCTTTCGGAGATGGCCTCCCACTCCGGCAGCCAGCGGCCCGCTACCATCTGGGTGACGTCCTCGACCCACCCTTCGACAAGGGCCAACAGGGTCGAGAGCCGGGCCAGGATCTCGGTTTGTTCTTTCGTCAGCTCGGGTGTGAACAGGATGGATGAGAAGTCCGTCTGAAAAGCCATGACCGTCTCGGGAGACAAGTGATCGGGTACGGCGGCCTCCATCGCGGACGCAATGCCCTCGGGATCGACACGCATTTCGCGGGCGTAATGCTGGACGAGTGCGATGATCTGCGGCGTGATCCACCCGATTTCGGCGAACAACCGCTGCCGCGCGACCTCTCGTACCGAACAGTAGAGCAACAGGCCCTCGTCATCAAGTTCTGTTTGTTGGTGTACGGCGGTGATATTCGTCGGCAGGACGCCGACATCGGGCCGGCCCAACAGCGGCAGTCCGAGGTCGGTGCCGGTCAGGGTCGCCATGGCGGCCCGGCCGAGGCCCTCGCCCAGGTGTGCGCCGAACATGGCCGCCACAGCCCGGGACATGAACGGGTGCAGCGCCGACTGGAAATCCGCCAGTTCACCCTCGGCCGCTTCGTCCATGCGGCTCTGCGTGGCTTCCGACACCGCACCCGACAGGATCGTCACCACCGGTTCGATCATGGATTTCCAGGCCGGGAGTGTCGCCTCGATCCATTCCGCGCGGCTCCAAACGACCGGGGCCATGGGGATGGGTGGCAGCACCGTCGCGTCGGACAGCCACAACTCGGCGAGGTGGACCGCGTCGGAAACCTGCCGGCTGGCGCGGGAGGAACCGGCCGGGTCGGCTCCCAGCGATGACACCAGACGCCGGGCCGTCAACCGGGTGGTCTCCCACACAACTGTGGTGTCCGACACCCCGTCGGTCGGCATCATCCGGCGCATCATGGTGCGGAACAGATCCGCCCGTACCTCGGCGTCGTTCACGTCAGCGTCCTCAGGCATGCCCAGGTCTCGCAACAGGCGGCGCAACACGTCCATCGGGTCATCCGGCTCGTCCGGCCGGTCGAATTCGTCCACGGTTCCATTCTGGCCCATTCGTGCCGTTCCGGCCAACAACCCGCGCATCCGATAGTGTTGTGTCGGTGGAGCTACCGATGAAGCGCAGATGGACGGTACTGAGTGCCGCCGCGGTGTTCCTGGCGATGGCGGGGGTGGTGTTATTCGCACCGACAGGCTTCGTCTTGTGGGCTCCCGGAACGGCCACCGTCGTACTGTCACCGGATGATTCCATCGTCGAGGTTGGCGGGCAACCGCTCCACAGCACGGGCGGCAGAATCGTGGCGACCAGCCTGGACCAGTCGGGGCCCTCGGCACGGGTGGCCCTGCCCAGCCTGGTGGCCTTCTACTTGATGGCCAACCACGATGTGCTGCCGCGAGACGCTGTCTACTCGCCGGGGCAGACCCCCGCGGAGGCCACCGCGGCCGCGGCCGCCGCGGCTCAGACGGCGGCTGACGACTCTCTGGCCGCCGCCGTCAGACAATCCGGTGTCGAGGTGACCGAGCGGCCGATGATCGACACCGTGTGGCCGAACGGCGCGTCCAACCAGTTGTTGTTCCAGGGCGACCTGGTCATGGACATCGACAACGTACCGATGGGTACGCCCAACGACATCAAACAATATCTGGCGCGCAAGCAGGTCGGCGACCAGGTCGTGGTCTCGGTCCTGCGCGACGGGGACTCGCTCAAGGTGACGATCCCCAAGCTGGCGGGCTCCTCGGGCGATCCCAGCGTGCCGAGCCTGGGGGTGACCACGGTCACCGGGTATTCCTTCCCGGTCGAGGTCGGGTTGACCACCCCGGGGCCGGCCGATCCATCCCAGGGGTTGGCGACCGCACTGGCGGTCTCCGCCGCGATGACCGGTACGAAGATGGGCCCTGACAGCACGGTCGCCGCGGTTGGGCTCCTGTCGGCCGCCGGGGAGGTGACGGGCGTGGCCGGCATCAACGAACACGCCGCGTCGGCGGCCGGTGCCGGCGCCGATATGCTGATACTGCCCGAGGCCAACTGCGCCGACCTGACCGCGCATTTCCCGGGGCTGCGGGTCGTACCGGTGACGACACTGGAACAAGCCCTCTCGGTCCTTGCCGGTGCCGGCCAGGGCGACCCGGATCTGCCCCGGTGCTAGAACCCGGTGCTAGAATAACGGTTCTATTCATGACTAGATTTTCACAGGAGGTCTTGTGGCCACCACACAGCAGTCCGCGCGGATGCGGGCAGTCATACCCACCATTTTCATCATCATAGTCCTGGGTTATCTGTACACGGTGTTCGCCACCGTCTGGACCGATCACCTCTGGTTCCAGTCCATCGACTACCACCAAGTCTTCACCACGGTCCTGGGTACCCAAGTACTGCTGTTCCTGGTGGCGGCCCTGATCATGGGGGTTGCGACCGGTGTCAACGTCTGGTTGTGCCTGCGCACCGGTCCCGTGCCCGATTTCCGGCCCGTCACGCCGGTGTCCTTCCACGGCCTGAAGGGCTGGACCCGGCGCCTGGTCATCCTGGTCCCGGCGGTGGTGCTCGCCGCCATGGCCGGCATGTCGTGGCTCAACAACGTCACGATCTACCTGGCGTGGGCCAACCGCGTCCCGTTCGGAAAGACTGATGCCCGGTTCGGGCTGGACGTCGCCTTCTACGTCTTCGACTACCCCTGGTACGAGGCCGTGCTCAGCTTCCTGCTCGTGGTCCTGGTGGCATCTGCGCTGATCGCCGTGGCCGGCCACTTCATCAACGGCAGCTTCCTCGCCCTGGCCGGCGGCAAGCGGGTCACCACGAACCCGGCCCGTATACACATCTCCGTCCTGCTCGGCCTGATAACCATCGGGTACGGACTCAGCCAGCTGCTGGCCCGCTACGGTCTCCTCGTGACACCGCAATCCCTGCTTGACGGCCTGACGTACACCTCCGACCACTCGCGCCTGACAGCCAACCTGGTGCTCGCCATCATCGCCTTCATCACGGCCCTGATGTTCTTCGCCACCGCCGCCGGGCGGACTTGGCGCCTGCCGGTTATCTCGGCCGTTCTCGTGCTCGTGTCGTCGCTGGTGCTGTCCGGCGCCTACCCGACGATGGTGCAGTCCTTCACGGTCAACCCGACGGAGCCGGACAAGGAGCGGCCGTACATGCAGATGAACATCGCGGCGACGCGGGAGGCGTACGGGATCTCCGACGTCCAGATCCAGGACTATTCCGCCGTGACGACCACCGCGCCCGGCCAGCTGAAGTCCGACGCCGAGGCGCTGCCCGGCATCCGGCTGATCGACCCGCAACTGGTACAGCAGACGTTCGAACAGCTGCAGCAGGTCCGCGGCTACTACACGTTCCCCAAGGTGTTGGACGTGGACCGGTACGTCATCGACGGCAAGCAAACCGACGTGGTGCTCGGGGCGCGGGAAATGGACCACACCGGGCTTGACCCGGCCGTACAGAACTGGAACAACCTGCACACGGTCTACACACACGGGTACGGGATCGTGGCGGCGTACGGCAACCGCCGCCAAACCGACGGCGAACCGGACTGGCTCGCCCGTGACATTCCGACCGCGGGCCTGCTGAAGGCCGACCAGCCCAGGATCTACTTCGGCGAGAAGACCACGGACTACGCGATCGTGGGCCGGCCCGAGGGCCAGGACCCCATCGAGTTCGATACCCCGGGTGGCGGCGCCCAGACCGGCGAGCAGTACAACACCTACACAGGGGCCGGCGGGGTGCCGGTCGGCTCGTTCGTGAACCGCCTGCTGTACGCGACCCGCTTCGCGTCCGTCAACATGCTGCTGTCCGACCGGGTGAACTCCGAGTCAAAGATCCTTTACAACCGCACCCCGCAGGAGCGGGTCAAGGCGGTCGCCCCGTGGCTCACGACCGATTCGGACATCTACCCGGCCATCGTGGACGGGCGGGTCGTGTGGATCGTCGACGCGTACACGACCACGATGTACTATCCCAACTCCCAGCGCGTGGCCGTCGACGACGCGATCTCCGACAACCTGACCAGTGTCCAGGGCTACCTGCCGACCACCAGCATCAACTACATCCGCAACTCGGTCAAGGCGGTCGTGGACGCCTACGACGGTACGGTTTCCCTGTACGCCTGGGACGACACCGATCCGATTCTCCAGACATGGATGAAGGTCTTCCCCGGTACGGTGAAGCCCAAGTCGGAGATTTCCGCGGATCTCAGGGCGCATCTGCGCTACCCGGAGGACCTCTTCAAGATCCAGCGCCAGATCTTGGCCCGCTACCACATGACCGATCCGGCGTCGTGGTACCAGCAGTCCGACCTGTGGCGCATCCCGGCCTACCCGGTGAAGGAGTCTTCGTCCGGCAAGGAACCCACGTACTACCTGTCCATCAAGTGGCCGGACGCCCAGGCGGGCGGGGAGCCGGTGAAGGGCGACCCGGGGCCGCTGTTCTCGCAGACCAGCGTCTACACCCCGAACAATCGCGAGAACCTTGCCGCGTACATGTCGGTTGTCGCGGAGGCGACCTCGGACAAGTACGGACAGATCCGGGTGCTGCGCATGTCGGACACCCAGCAGATCGACGGGCCGGGGCAGGCGTACAACCAGATGATGGCCAACGAACAAGTGTCGTCGACGCTGCTGCCGTACTCTTCCGAAAGCTCGTCGGCGAACGCCTTGAAGGGCAACCTGCTGACCATCCCGCTGGGCGGCGGCCTGCTGTACGTCGAGCCGATCTACACCCGCCAGGTGAACACCGATGCGGCGTTCCCGATCCTGCGTTTCGTGGTGGTACGGTTCGGTACCTCGGTGGCGATCTCCACCACGCTGCAGGGCGCCCTGGACCAGGTGTTCTCCGGCAACGCCGGGGCGTCGACCGCGGAGACGGACGTACCGGACAAACCGGGCAACCAAACCGGGCCGCCGCAGACCAAGGAGGAGAAGGTACAGTCGGCGCTCAACGAGGCCGAGACGCAGTTCCAGGCGGCGCAGACCGCCTTGACCAACGGCGATCTCGCGGGCTACCAGACAGCCATGAAGGCGGCTCAGGCGGCGGTCGAGAAGGCGATCGCGGCGATGAACGAGTAGTACGGTATTAGTAGGGTATCACGATAAGGCGATGGCCGGCGTGGCCGTGGTGTCCGTCACGACGACGATGCTGGCACGCCCGGTATCGATCAGGGACTGGTAGGCGTGCCACGCCGATTCTGGCGTCACGCGGGCCAGGCTGCGCAACGAGCGCGTAACGTATCCGGGATCCAGTCGCGATGCCACCAGTGTCGCGGCCTGGGCGGCGACCGCCTCGGCGGTGTCGAGGAACAGGGGTGCCGACAAGGTGAGATAACCGATCGCGTCGGCCACCTCCTGTCCGGTGAAGGGGCGCGGCTGGGACAAGATGGCCAGCGTTTCGTCGATCAGGGCCTGCGCCGAGGCGGTACGGGTCGACGTCGCGATGTCGATCAGCCCGCCCGCCCGGAAGGGGCGCGCGTTCATCGAGACCCCGTAGGAGTAGCCGCGTTCCTCCCTCAGGACCGTGTTGAGGCGGGAGTTGAACATCCCGCCCATGACGGCCAGCGCCACCTGCAGGTCCTCCCACCGCGGATCGCGGCGGTCGATGCCATACCACCCGAACCGGATGTCGGCCTGGACCGCGCCGTCGCGGTGTATCACCTCGCGGCGCGGGGTGCCCGGGCTCAGGGTTTCCGGGTGCGCCGGGGCCGGTACCGGGTTCCAGTCGCCGAACGCGGCCGCGGCGTGGGCCACCGCGTCAACGCCCGTCATGTCTCCCGCAATAACCAATGTGGATTCCCGGGCGGCGTAGTTGGCCAGGTGGAAACGGCTCACGTCGTCGGCCCCGATCATGGCGACCTGGTCGGCCTCGCCCCCCCCGGGACGGCCGCCGCGCAGGTGTTCCGCCACCAGGTGGCGGCGCAGTGCCGCACTGGCGACGAACGCACCGCGCGACTCCTGTTGTTCGATCTCCATCAGGCGGTTGGTGCGGATGCGGTACACGTCGTCGGGGTCGAAGCCGGGGCTGGTCACCGCCTCGGCGAACAGGGCCAGGCCGGGGCCCAGGGTGTCGTACGGCAGGTCCAGCAGGCAGCGGGTGGTGGACAGGCCGACCACCGACGAGAACTGGGCCGCGACATCCTCCAGGGCGGCGGCGAACGCGGGGCCGGGGTGGGCCAGCGTACCCTCGTCCAGGCAGCGGCTGGTGATCGTGGCGACCCCCTCGATCCCGGCGGGCTCGGCGTTCAGGGGCAGCTCCAGGACCAGGTCGCACGACACGATGAACTGGCCCGGCAGGTCGTACACCCACACGGCCATGCCGTTGTCCAGCGTACTGATTTCCGGCAGCGGGAAGGACCACGGCTGGGCGGGGGCGATTCCGGGACGGTCGGTCATGATGCGCTCCGATAGGTCAGTACGGCGCGCTGCTCCGGGCGCAGCCAGGTCGAGAAGACCGCCTGGACGTCGGCGGCGCCCAGGGCGTGGACCTTGTCCAGGTGGCGGTTGACTTCCTCCGGGTCGCCGAACAGCGACCAGGCGGCCGAGATGTGGTCGGCGCGGTCCTCGACGCTGGCCAGGTCGGCCAGGAACTCGCGGTCCTCGCTCCTCTTGCAGCGGCTGACCTCCTCGGGAACGGGACCCTCGTCGCAGAACCCCTCCCAGGCCGCCATCATGGTTTCCTCGACCCGGGCGGGGTCCACCCCGTCGGCGCAGGCGGCCGTCGCGACGACCAGCGAGTTGCCATGTTGCAGCCCGAAGTCGAAGGTGTCGACCGAGTCGGCCAGGCTCGTACGGACAAGTTCTGTGTGCAGACGCGACGTCATGGACCCGGCCATGACGCCCAGGCCCAGACCCAGCGGGTCATTCGCCCGGTCGGCGACCGGCGGGACCAGCCAGCAGCAGTAGATGACGTCCTGTGGCACGTCGCCGGCCAGTTCCAGGCGCGGGATGCCGGCCAGCGATGGCAGGGCGGCGAAACCCGGCGGATCGGTGGGGGAGCCCGCCGGGATGTCCGCGAAGTAGCGCTCGACCAGTTCCAGGCCCTGATCCGGCTCGACGGCGCCGACGAGGGTCATGATCAGGTTCGCCGGTGTGTAGTGGCGGCGGAAGAAGCCGTGCACGTCCTCCAGGGTGGCGGCGTCCAGGTCCGGCATGGACCCGATGGGCATGTGGGCGTAGGGATGGTCTCGCGGGAAGACGAAGTCCATCATGGCCGGGAAGGCGTCACCGTAAGGCACGTTGTCGTACCGCTGGCGCTTCTCCTCCTTGACCACGTCGCGCTGTACGTCCAGCCCGGCCTGGTCGACACCCTCCAGCAGCGACCTGAGGCGCTCGGCTTCGAGCCACAGCGCAAGTTCCAGGCCGCCGGCGGGGATGGTGTCGTAGTAGTTCGTACGGTCGAAGCTCGTCGTGGCGTTCGTGTTGCCGCCGATCGCCTGGAGGGCCGCGAGGTGCTCGCCCGACGCGACCCGGGCGGAGCCGGAGAACATGAGGTGCTCGAACAGGTGCGCAAAACCGGTCTTGCCGGGTCGCTCGTGGACGGAGCCGACCCCGTACCAAAGGTTGACCGCCACACCCGAGACCCAGGGGTCGGGACTGACAGAAAGACGTATGCCGTTGCTGGTGGTCGCTGTGCTGAGCCGGTAGGTGTGATCCACGGCGATGAGCATACCGGTAAGATCGTGGGGGTGGGAATTGACAAAGACCGGCCAGTGGCCCCTGACCCCTACTCCGTGCTGCCTCCCGTACCGACATTTAGCCTGGTCAGCGAGGATTTCCAGGCAGGCGGGCCGCTGTCGGTGCCGCAAACCGCGGCTGGCGGCAATGTTTCACCACAGCTTTGTTGGGAACCGTGGCCCGGGGCGGCGAGTTACCTGTTGACCTGTTTCGACCCGGATGCGCCGCGGGAAGGCGGATTCTGGCACTGGGTCGTTGCCGACATCCCGCCGTCCGTCACATCTGTACCGTCCGGGAGTACGACTTCGATGGTACGCAGCATCGCGAACCGCTTCCTGCACACCGTGTCCTCGATCGGGGTGTCGGAATCGATCGACCTGCCCAACGGTATGGGCAGCTACGGGTATTTGGGCGCCGCCCCGCCCAAGGGGGACCGGGCGCACCGCTACTTCTTCGCCGTACACGCCCTCGAGGTGGAGCATCTGGACTTGCCGCACGGGAAGCGTACGGCCGCCAGTCTGGTTGCGGCCACCGCGGTCCCGTACACAATCGCGCGGGCGGTGTTGATGGGAACGCATAAGCGATGACCGCCTGGGCCAAGTCCGCCATCTGGTGGAGCGTCTACCCGCTGGGCGCGGTCGGCGCCCCGATCCGGCGGGAAGATGGGGACGGTACGGGATGGGGAAGCAAGGTTCATCACCGGTTGCCGCGGCTGCTGTGTTGGCTGGACGAGTTGGTACGCCTGGGCTGCAACGGCCTGGCGCTGGGCCCGGTCTGGGCCTCCGCCGCCCACGGTTACGATGTCATCGATCACTTGCGCATCGACCCGCGTCTGGGGGACGACGAAGATTTCGACGCGCTCGTGACGGCCTGTCACGCGCGGGGAATCCGCGTACTGCTTGACGGGGTTTTCAATCACGTGTCGGCACAACACCCATTCGTACTTTCCGACCGGGAGATGCTCCGGCGGGACGACCACGATGCTGAGGGGCTCGCCCGGTTCGAGGGACACAGTGAGCTGGTCGAACTGGACCACGCCAACCCGGCGGTCGCGGATTACGTCATGGACGTCATGAATCATTGGTTGGACCGCGGTGCGGACGGGTGGCGTCTCGACGCGGCCTACCGGGTGCCGGCTTCGTTCTGGGCCGGGGTGCTGCCCCGCGTACGGACTGACCACCCGGAGGCTTTCGTTTTAGCGGAGATCCTGCACGGTGACTACGCGGCGCTGGCGCGGGAGGCGGGGTTCGACAGCGTGACGCAGTACGAGCTGTGGAAGGCCTGCTGGTCCGCCCTGAAGGACCGCAACCCGCACGAGCTGTTGTGGGCGCTGCAGCGTCACGACACGATGACGAACGGCATGCTGCCGTGGACGTTCGTGGGCAACCACGACGTCACCCGGATCGCCAGCCAGGTGGGCGCCAAGGCCGCCCGGGTCGCTCTGGGTGTCATCATGACCCTGGCCGGCACCCCGGCCCTGTACTACGGCGACGAGTGGGGGCAGGAAGGGGTCAAGACCGAACGGGTGGGCGGTGACGACGACATAAGGCCGGTCCTGCCGGCCACCCCGCCGCAGTGGCGGGGCGAGGCGGGGGAGACCTTCCGCCTGACCCAGTTGGCGATCCGCGTACGGCGTACAAATCCATGGCTGGCGCACGGCCGTACCGAAATCATCGCGTGCGGACACGAACAGCTGACCTGGCGTACCCGCGGACCCGGTGGCGAGTGGGTCGAGGCCCGCCTGGACGTATCGGGTGGAGAACCCAGCCTGCGAATATCCGGCGAACCCGGTGAACTACTGGTCCTGTGAGCGGCCCTGAAACAGGGGGACGGTTCTCATGTTTCAGCTTGTCATCACCAATAATGCGCCTGTCAGTCCTGCTTGTCGAGTGACGCCAGTTCGGCCTGGGTGAGGACCAGGTCGCAGGCCCCGGCACAGTCGGTGATCGATTCCGGGCGCGACGCTCCCGGAATCGGGATGACGTGGCGGCCCTGGTGTATCTCCCAGGCGAGGGCCACCTGCTGGACGGACACCTGATGGGCGCGGGCCACCTTGTCGAACGCCGGGAACGCCGCAGCCAGATCCTTCGCCCGGCGGATGCCGCCGAGCGGGCTCCACGGCAGGAACGCGATGCCCCGGCGGGCGCATTCGACCAGGGTGTCCGCGGTGCCGCGGTGGCGCGGCGAGTACTGGTTCTGGACCGCGACCAGGTGCGGGCCCAGAATGTCCTGAGCGATCTTGATCTGGTCGACGGACGCGTTCGAAATGCCCGCCCGCTGGATCACGCCCTGTCCGAGCAGGTCCACCAGCGCGCCGATCGAATCGGCGTACTCCACCGCGGGATCCGGGCGGTGGTAGTAGTAGAGGCCGATCGACTCCACGCCCAAATCCTTGGCCGATTGTTTCGCCGCCTTGATCAGGTAGTCCGGGTTGCCGTTCTGGGTCCAGCTGCCGTCGCCGGGGCGCAGGTGCCCGCCCTTGGTGGCGACCAGGACATCGGACGTGTCGGCGCCGTACGACTTCAGAGCCTTCGCGATGAGGCGCTCGTTGTGGCCGGTCTCGCCGGCATCCCGGTGGTACGCGTTGGCTGTGTCTATCAGGCGGATGCCGGCGTCGAGGGCCGCGTGGATCGTCGCAATCGACTGGGCCTCGTCGGGGCGCCCCTCAATCGACATCGGCATGCCTCCCAGCCCGATGACGCTGACCGTGAAATCTCCAATTGTTCGCTGCTGCATGGTTCCTCCGGGGGAATCGAAACGTGTTTGTCCCAGCCTAGCCCACCTTCCGTACTAGTATCTTCCGGTATCGACACGAACACGACTCCAACCAACCCGCGATGGGTGGGCCCGCTGGCCGCCCGGCTGTCCGGGCTTGACCGCCAATGGGGGCCCGACATACCCGGACGGCGGTCATCGGCCGTACTGGCCCTGCTGAGCGCCGATGACGACCCGCAGTTGCTGCTGACGCTGCGCGATCCGGGGCTCGCCCACCACGGCGGCCAGATCAGCCTGCCCGGTGGCGGCCGGGAGGAGCTCGACCGGTCTCCGGCCGACACGGCGTGCAGGGAGACGTACGAGGAGATCGGCCTGCCGCCGGCCCGCATCGACCTGATCGGCCAGATGGACAGCCGCGGGCTGCCCGTGAGCCGGAACCAGGTCGTGCCGGTGGTCGGGCTGTGGTCCGGACACGATGAGCTGGGAATCGACACCACCGAGGTGGAACAGGTCTTGTTCTGGCCGGTGTCGCTGCTGGCCGATCCGGCGTACCGGATGACCGCCCGTCACCGAAGCGGGTATTCGGGTCCGGCCTGGCAGATCGACGAACTGTTCTTGTGGGGGTTCACCGCCCAGCTGGTCGATGCGCTCCTGGAGTTAGGCGGCTGGGCCGGTCCCTGGGACGGCGGGCGCACCACCGACGTACCGCCACGGTTTCTGGGCTTCAACTCCGAGGTGTAGCAGTTGTGTGAACACGTTGGCCAGCCGGTGCGAGCCCGTACGGTGAACGGCGGCGAGGGCGTGGGCATCGGACTGGGGGGAGAACTGGCGCACGACTTGGCGGTGCGCTGCCAGCATCTTGGGCATGTTGGTGCCGACCAGCGTGGTCAGGACTTCGTCCGGGGTCGCCACGTTAAGGCGAAACGCGGTCATGACGAAGGCCGGGTAACGCCAGACATCCAAAGTGCAGATCGTGCCGGCGCCGTTTGCCAGGGCCGCCGCGATCGCGGCGCGGACCTGGTTGCTGACGGCCGGGATGGTCGCCACCCTTGCGAACTCCGCGTGGGTGGGTTCCACCCACGAGCCCAGGGTCGCCAAGTCCGGAGCGGGGTCGTTTGCGGCGGCGCGGGCCCGGGCCTCATCAAGGATCGACGAGCTCCAGGTCACGCCCAGCAGCCCCTGGGCGGCCGCCTGCAGGAGGTACGCGCGCAGGATGCGCGAGGACAAGACGCGGGCATCCACCAGGATGACGGGCGCGGGCGGGTTGGCCAGGGCCTGGGCCTTGACAAGGCGCGCCAGTTGCTCCAAGGTCTCGCGTGACAAAGCCACCGATGTATCGGTGTCACCCCCGGCCGGCGCCTCTGGAAAAGCCCCCGCGTCGCGAACCAATGCAGCTGTCATAATCAACCCCCAAGTAGTCGTCGCATGATTGGCTGGGGCAAGTGTAGCAGCGAATGTACAGGTCTCAAGGCCTGATCTGGTGGGTCCGCTAGACTACGTGAAGTCAGTGAGGAACAGCCAATGCGCATACCCTGGATTCAGCCCGAAGACATGTTGCCGTACGAATTCGTTCAGGCGAGGTCGGAAGGTAAACCGGTCGACGATGTGATGGAGCGGTGGACGCAGGCCGGCGGGACGGCCCAACCCGAAGTCACCGGGCTGTCGAAGGAACCCGTGGGCCCGCATCTGCGCGAACTTGCGACAGAATTGCTCGACGAGCTCGACGCCCGTGAAGGACCGGACCAGCCCGGCACTTTTCCTGATTACGAGGCCGCCATCCAACCGGGCGCCACCGGCCAGCCGGGGGACGACTACCCCGACCGGGTGGCCGGGGCCTGGTTGGGCCGGGCCGCCGGGTGTGTGCTCGGAAAACCAGTCGAGCAGATCCCGCGTCGCGGCATCGAGGAGATCCTGCGCACGCAGGGCCGCTGGCCCCTGGATGCCTACTTCACGGGCGCCGGGCTGCCGACGTCCGTGGCCGCGCGCTGGCCGTGGAACGCGAAATGCGCGCACAACGCTCTGGCGGAGAACATCTTAGGGGCACCCGAGGACGACGACCTGAACTTCACGATCCTGGCCCTGATGCTGCTGGAGAAACACGGTCCCGGCTTCACCACATCCGACGTCGCCCAGTTGTGGCTGGACGCCCTGCCGGCCGGGGCGGTGTTCACCGCGGAGCGGGCCGTGTACGCCAATCTCCTGCGCATGGTCGACGCGGACAGTGCCGCGGCGACGCGAAACCCGTACCGGGAATGGATCGGCGCCCTCATCCGCGCCGACCTGTTCGGCTGGGTGCGGCCCGGTCTGCCCCTCGAAGCGGCTCAGCTGGCGTGGAAAGACGCCCGGCTCAGCCACCGTGGTGACGGGGTGGCAGCGGCCGTGTGGGTCGCGGCGATGTGCTCATGGTCCATGGTGTCCGCGGATGTGAACGAGGTGCTGGACGTGGGAGCTTCCTTCGTACCCCCCGGCGCGCTGGCGCAGGCCATACACGAAGGCCGGGAGGCGGCCGGCCTGGGCCTGGCCAGGGGACTCGACCGGTTGTACGCCCTGTACGGCGGCCTGCACTGGGTCCACGTACTGAACAATGCGGCCACCATCGCGTTCGCGCTGCAGCTCGGTCAGGGCGACTTCACCGCAAGCATTGCTGCCGCTGTCACCGCGGGCTGGGACACGGATTCGGTTGGTGCCTGCGTTGGCGGGATAGCCGGCGCGCTGGCCGGCTCCGGTGGCATCGGCCCGGCCTGGACCAAGCCGCTCGCCGGGCGCATTGCCACCTCTCTCCCAGGTGGCACGCGCCGGATCGACGAGCTGGTTCAGCGTACCTTGTTGCAGGCCCGGTAGCCGTCTAAGGGGTTAGCCCGAATAGGGCGGCTGCTGCGGCGGGTAGGCCGGCGGAGCCGGCGGCTGGTACGGCGGCTGCGGCGGCTGGTACGGCTGGGCCGGAGGTTGCTGGGCGGGCTGCTCGTACGAACGGGCTGTGGGCGGCTGGTACGGCTGCGGCGGCTGGTAGGACTGGGCCGCCGGCGGCTGGTACGGCTGGGCCGGTGGCTCCGGCTGGTACGCAGGTGGCTCCGGCTGGTACGGCTGCGATGGCGCCGCAGGCGGTTGGTAGGGCTGCGCGGGCGGCTGATATGTCTGCGCGGGCGCTTGGTATGTTTGTGCGGGGGGTTGGTACGGCTGCGGGGCTGTTTCCGGCTGGAGGTACGACTGGGCGGTGGGCGGCTGATATGTCTGCGCCGCGGGCGGCTGGTATTGCTGATCCGCCGGCTGCTGCGGGGCCTGGAACCCCTGCTGCGGAGAATAACTTTGCTGCTGCGGCTGCCCCGGCAGGTTCATGTTGATGCCACGCTCGGCGGCCATCTTCTCGACCTTTTCGGCGGCCTTCCTCGCCATCGGGCCGGCGATGGGAAGCTCCATCTCCTTCCAGGTCAGCCCCAGGACAATCATCAACACCATTAGCGCGGTCAGGGCCAGGCCAAGGATTGCGCTCGTCCAGTACAGGGCGTTGAACAAGGCCCAGCCTCCCGTGAGAATCGACGGGGCGAGAACCCAGATGAGGACCTGGAAGATGATCAGTAACACCGATCGCAGGACCCCGATGACCAGGGCCTGCACCGCGTGGAACTTGACGAATTGGCTGGTTTTTTCCAACATGAAGAAGACGAGGGGCACGGCCCAGCCCACCCAGCCGACGAAGGGAATCCAGCCGACCACCCCCATTGCTATGTAAATAACCAAGACCGCGATGTTGGCATCCATGCCAAGAGACGACTTATGTGGATCCACCTGTGTTGTTTTCATCCGACAATCCTCTGTGAGAGTTCATCTGCCAGCCCAAACCGGAATGACAGAACCCGTCGATTATAGCAAGGGAACCGCCGCGTAAACCGCGTACGCGCGAGACAGGTCGGTCACGGGGCGGACCGGCTCATAGCACGCCCCTGACGACGAGCACCACGACCACTATGACCGCGATAATTCCAATCAGTACCAGCCACCCCTGCCAGGTCACCGGGTGAAAGCCGGGGCCGGAGGAGTTGGCCGCGAACCAGGGCTTATCCTTGCTCATGACGTCTCCGATCAATTGATGCGGCCAGGCACCCATGCGGTCTGGCTCGCGATGACAATGCTAGTCCAGCAGGTCATTCAAGCACTCAAGCCCCGCGATCTTGTCGATGGCCGCGCGCTGCCGGGACATCATGACCACGGTTTCCAGTGCCTGCGTCACGGCACCCTTGATGGTGGACTGTCCGGTCGCCAGTTTCGCCTCATCAAGCAACTCCGGCTCAAGATCAATGCTGGTGACTGTCATGAACATGTTCCTCCCCACATGAGTCTCATAGACATTGTATACACAGAATTGTACACACACACGTGACGGGTCGCGATGGATTTCTCCCATCACGGGCTCTTGTCCCCATCACGGGCTCTTGTCACGGTACGATTGGATTCGTGATGTCACCGTACAGCAGTTTTCGTATTCGCGGGTTCATGGTTGCGCCCCTGCTCTTGGTCGCCTTGGCGGTCGGTTTGGGCGGGTGTGCCGGTTCACCGGCTGATCCTCGTACCGGCCCGGACACGCCCGGCGCCGCCCAAGAGACCACGCCTGAGGCACCCAGCGCGAGCCCCACCGATTCGGCCAGTGTCGTAGAAGCCCACCTCGTACCGTTTCCCGACATCGACCCCGCCGGACTCGACGGGCCCCATGCCGCGCTGCTCGCCATACTCAAACAGGAGCTTGCGACAAAGCCCGAAGGCACCAAGTACTCGGAAGGGGTGGACGAGCCGTGGTGCGCCGACTTCGTCTCCTGGGCCTTGAATGAGGCGGGGATGCCGCTGACCAACCCCAACACCGGGGCGTGGCGGATCCCGGGAATCTTCACCATGCGGGACTATTTCGAATCCGTCGGCGCGTGGCACGATCCCGGCGACGGTTACACCCCGGTTTTCGGTGACGTCGTCATCTATGAGGACGGTTCGCCGGTCTGGGGCGGGCATTCACAACTCGTACTTATGATCTTCGATGGCAATCTCGTGACCATCGGCGGCAACCAGGTGGGGGGGCCGATATCGGTCGCCAGTTTCCCGCTGGACTACCCGAATCTCAGCATCTGGGGGTTCGGCGCCACGTCATGACGCCCTCGGGCTGACCCCTCAGCGGCGCGACTGCGCCTGGCGCGCGCGGCGCTGGGCGACGTACTCCCATTGTTCGCGCTCCAGGGGTGTGCTTGGCGTGAAGGGTTTCACCGGTGTCGGCTTCTCGTTCTCGTCGAGGGCGACAAGGGTGAAGTACGCTTCCAGGGCCCTCTTCATGCCCTCGGTACCACGCAGGTTTTCGACCGTGACCCGCACGAAGACCTCAAGGGACGTGCGCCCCACGTACACGACCCGCGCCATGCACGTGACATAGTCGGCGATGTGTATCGGGTGCATGAACTGCAACTCGTCGACCCTGGCGGTGACCACGCCGATCTTGCAGAACTTCACTGCGGCCGCCACCGCGGACGAGTCCATCATTTTCATGATTTCCCCGCCGTGGACGGTCCCGCGCGAGTTCGCCTGCGAGGGCAGCATCATCGCCGCCAGTACGACTGTTCTATCGTCGTCTTCAAACATGGTTGTCCTGTTCACTGATACGGTACGTGTCCACTCTACCCGTCATGTCAGCTGCCCGGCGGCGATCGGCGCCTGGGCATCGGTACGGGTACGGGGGGCCCGGCGGGTCGCCCAGCGGCTGTCGAGGCGGCGGGCGGCGAGCGAGATGATGAGGTTCGTCAGTACGTAGATCAAGGAGATGACCAGGTACGTCTGCACCAGCGACGAGGTACGGGTGTTGGTGAGCAGCTGGGCGGATTGGAGCAGCTCGTTGTAGCTGACCGCGTAGCCCAGCGTGGTGTCCTTCAGCAGGATGACGATCTGGGCGACCAGTGACGGTACGACCATTCGTACCGCCTGGGGGAAAACGATCCGCCCGAAGGTTTGCGATTCGGTCAGGCCGACCGCCGCGCCCGCTTCTGCCTGGCCCTTCGGCACGGCCAGGATGCCGGCCCGGAAGACCTCGGCGATGAGCGCCCCGTCGCACAGCCCGATCGGGATGACGAGCTTCCAGAACATGTCAGGGTTGATCTTGTAGTGGGGGAGCGCGAAGAAGAAGATGTAGATGATCAGCAGCAGCGGTACGGCGCGGAAGAACTCGACGAGGATCGCGGACGGCCACCGGATCAGGCGGTTCTTGCTCAGCCGGCCCACGGCCAGGATCAGTCCGAGCGGCAGGGCGATGGCGGCGCCCCCGGCGGCGGCTAGGAGCGTACGCCCGAATGCCTGGCCGATGTACCGGATGATCGCGGGCTGGGTCATGAGCTCCCAGCGGTACCACTCAAATTGTTTGTTGACCTGGAACAGGTGTATGGCGTACCCGAAAGCCAGCAGGATTGCCACGATGCTGAAAAAGGTAACGACGCGTACCGTCATCCGGCCGCGCGGGCCGGGCGTGTCGAACAGAGCCGAACCCGCGCTCATCGCAAGATCCTGACTCTGCGCTCGATCCAGCCGCCCACCCAGGCGACTCCGAGCGACACGAGAGCATAGAGTACGGCGGCCGCCACGAACACCACCAGCCCGAGCGCCTCCCAGTTGTTGATGCGGTTGGCGGTCTGCGTCAGGTCGATGACGCCGACGACACCGGCGAGGGAACTGGACAGGAACAGGCCGATCAGTACGGTGACCAGTGGCTGCACCATGGCCCGGAAGGCCTGCGGGAACACGACGTGGCCGAGCACCCCGGCGAAGGTCAGCCCGATCGACCGGGCCGCCTCGATCTGGCCTTTGTCGACGGAGTTGATGCCGCTGCGCAGCGCCTCACAGACGAATGCGGCGCCGACAAGGGACATCGCGACGTACACGGACGGTTTGAAGCCCAGTCTGATGCTGATGCTGGGCAGGGCGTAGACGAGCAGGATGATCAGGCTCATCATGGGGATGTTGCGGAAGATTTCGACGTAGACCAGTCCCACCGCCCGCAGCGGGGCGATGGGACTGATCCGGAACGTCGCGAGGATCACGCCCAACAGCATGGCGAAAGCGAAGCTGACACCGGTCAGTTGGACCGACATCCAAAGACCCCGCAAGAGGTCCCCGGCGTGGTCCGACAGGACTGTGAACAGTGATCCCATCGGGAGCGCCCTTGTGACTACCCGTTGTTGGCGGAGTTGATCGCCGGCGGGCTCGGAATGTGATCCGTGCCGGTCCGCTCCTGGACCGTGGCCTTCCACAGTTTCAGCCACGTGCCGTCATCCATGATCTTCTGCAGCCAGGCATCGATGAACGCCTTGGCGTCGGTGTCCTTGGCGACGCCGATTCCGTACGAGTCGACCGGGCCGATCGGGCCGCCGACAAGCTTGAAGTCATTGTTGCCGACCATGGCGTTCAGGAGGAGCGACTGATCGATGACGTACGCGTCGACCTGGCCCTGCTGCAGGGCGTTCACGCAGGATGCCTGGTCCGGCAGTTCCTGCACGATGGCTTCGGGAGCCACGGTCGCCAGCAGCGAGACGCCGGTGGAAGTGGCCTGCGTGGCCACCTTCTTGCCCGCCAGGTCCTCCACTCCCTTGATGGTATCGTTCGAGGCCTGGACCAAGATGCCGGCCTGAACCGTGTAGTACGGTCCGGCGAAGTTGATCTTCTCCATGCGCGCCGGGGTGATCGAGTAGGTCGCGAAGACGACGTTGACGGAATGCGAGGTCAGGACCTCTTCACGCGTCGATGTCTGGATCTGGGTGACTTCGGTCTTGGCGTCGCCGATGATGTACCGGGCCAGCAGCTGGCTCAGGCCCGCGTCGAAGCCCGTGTCCTTGCCTGTAGCGGGGTCGAGCAGCGAGAACAGCTGGGACGTGTGCGTGCCGCCGACCTTCAGGACGCCGGCGGCCTTGACGGCCTTGGCCCACGCGTTGGCGTCGACGGTCGCCGCGTCGGCCACGGCGCCGCCGTTGATGATGGCGTCGTAGGCGGCGTTGCCGGAGTTAAAGGTACCCTTGGGCGCTTCGGAGGCGCTCGTGGCACTGGTGGTGGGCGTGGATGTGGTCGTTGAGCAGCCGGCGACTACAAGAGCCAGGGCCGCGGCCATAATCGGGACAATAACAAGTCGAGAGACTCTCATAGCACTCCTTGAGTTGATTCAAGCGGATAGATGCCGGCGCGCGGCGTACCAATCAGCACAACCACTAACTGTTGCTTGAAGGCGTCCCGCAAACCGGTGAAGTAGTAGTCTAGGCCCGCCCGCGCACCCGCGCAATCGTCGTCCCGGCCGGAGTGGACAAGGGCTCATCGCAGTGCTACCTTGGAGCTTGCCTCCTCAACAGTTACTATCGGTCCCCGCAACCGGTGTGGGGCCTGGGAGGTGAACGGTATGTTCCGCGGAATCCAATCCATCAATCGCAAACCAATGCGCCTGGTTGTCGCCATCTGTGTGATGGCCGGCGCGCTCATGGGAACCCCCGTCGTGGCAAGCGCGGCGCCCATAACGCCCGTACCGAAAACGAGCCAGACGTACCAGAATCTGATGACGGCCATGCACGGGGAGGCGTTCGCGTACGCGAAGTATTCGGACTTCGCCTCCGTCGGCCAGCAAGAGGGCCTGCCGCCGGTGTCCAGTCTGTTCAGCGGTACGGCGAGAATGGAGTTGACCGAGCATCTGGCGGAGGAAGCCGAGTGGGCCGGCCTGGTGGGTACGGATGCGCAGAACCTCCAGGACGCCATCGACGGCGAACTGTACGAAACCACGACGATGTACCCGGGTTTCGCGGCCGCCGCGAGGATGGCCGGTGACACCGTGGCCGCCGATCTGTTCGCGGATGTCGGGCCCGACGAGTCCGGTCACGCGGCGGCGTTCCAGAAGGCACTGGATGCCCTGAACAAGGTTGCCGGCGCGACGGTGCCGGACGGCCCGGTCGCGGTCATGATGCCGGTGGTGCCGGGTCCCGCGAAGGCCAAGAGCCAGCAGACGCTGGACAACCTCAGTGCGGCGATGCACGGCGAGGCTTTCGCGTACGCTAAATACTCGTTGTACGCAGAGGCCGCGTACGCAAACGGCAACACGGCCATCGGCGACCTGTTCGCGGCGACGGCCAAGGTGGAACGGTACGAACACTTCCGCGAGGAGGCGGCGGTCCTGGGACTGTACGGTGACAGCGCCGCGAACCTGGCGGACGCCATCGCGGGAGAGACGTACGAAAAGACCACGATGTACCCGGACTTTGCCGCCACGGCGACCGCCGAGGGGTACGCGGAGACGGCTGACCTGTTCACCGAGATCGCCGGGGACGAGGCCGGTCATGCGGCGGCGTTCCAGGCGCTGCTGGCGCAACTGCAGACGGTCCCCGCGGGTGGCTTGGTGATCGCTCTGTCGTCGAAGACGTACCAGAACTTGTTGGCGGCGATGCACGGCGAGGCGTTCGCGAACGCGAAGTATACTGATTTCGCATCGGTGGCCACGGCGGCCGGGCTGACGGATGTCGCGGCGCTGTTCACCAAGACCGGGGACCAGGAGCTCAACGAGCACTTTGCCGAGGAGGCGGACGCCTTGGGACTGGTGGGTACGGATGCGGCCAACCTCCAGGACGCGATCGCCGGGGAACTGCACGAGACGCAGACGGCGTATCCGATGTTCGCTTCCGCGGCGGAGGCGGCCGGTGACACGGCGGCCGCCGACCTGTGGGCCGATGTCGGGTCCGACGAGGCCGGACACGCGGCGGCGTTCCAGCAGGCACTCGACGCGCTGAACGGCATGCCCGGCGCGAGGATTCCCGCCGGGCCGGTCCCGGTCGACGTACCAGTGGCGACCGGCGCGGCCCAGGCGAAGAGCCAGACGACGCTCGACAACCTGAGTGCCTCCATGCACGGAGAGGCCTTCGCGTACGCCAAGTATTCGCTGTACGCGGCGGCCGCGTACAAGAACGGAAACACAGCGCTGGGCGACCTGTTCGCGAAGACGGCGGAGATGGAGCGGTACGAGCACCTCCGCGAGTTTGCGGCCGTGGCCGGCCTGTTCGGTGACACCGCGGCCAACCTGAAGGATGCGATCGCGGGAGAGACGTACGAGACGACGACGATGTACCCGGGGTTCGCCAAGGAGGCGACGGCTGAAGGCTACACGGCGGTGGCGGCGCTGTTCACCGAGATCGCCGGTGACGAGGCCATGCACGCCGCGGCGTTCCAGAAGGCGCTGGACGCATTGGGCAAGTCAGGGCCGGTGGCGGACACAGGAGGCCAGGTGGCGAGTACGCCGGGATTCTGGGCCGCCGGGCTGCTGATGATGCTGCTCGGAGCCGTGATCGTGCGGCGCCGGTTGGTGTGGCGCCGCTGAGTAACACGCCCATCACAGACTCAATCCCGGCGAACAACTGGTCCGCGGTTCGGGCTTATCGGCCTGGCTCGGATCGAACTGGAGGCAACCCCGGATGGACAAGCGGTGTACGAGCAATTGGGCTTCACTGTCGACCAGCCCGGGACGGTCCCGATGGAACTGATTCTGACCCCCGCGTCACCCTGACGCTTTGGTGATACCGATAGTTGGCCCGTCGTACTTCAAGGGGCCAAATGGGACTGTTCGGTAAGGGAGCCACAGGGGACGGCTCGGTAAGGGAGCCAAAGGGGACAGGTCACTGTAGCGTTTTGTCTTACATGGGGTTGGTTCTTTGGTACGTGTCTGTGGTTGTTTTCTTTTTTTGGTACGGGATTCCGGGGGCGGTGTCTCATCGACCATCGGGGGGTTGCCCTTGCCGCCCTGCGGCATCGTGGCCCGTTTTCGACCAGCCCTGGCGCGCATTCTCCGGTTGGGTCGCCTTACGGCGCGCTGAGCCCCTGTACGGCTGCCGTGATCGGGCCCAAACGTCACTGCTGGTCTCGGATCTGCCGGTTGGGTCGCCTTACGGCGCTCCCAGCCCCTGTATGGTTGCCGTGATCGGGCCCAAGCGTCACCACCGGGCTCGGATCCGCCGATTGGGCCGCGTTACGGCACGCTGAGGCCCCGTACGCCTGCCGCGACCAGGCCCAAACGTCACCACGGGGCTCGGAACCGCCGATTGGGTCGCCTTACGGCACGCTGAGCCCCGGTACGGCTGCCGACGCCAGAGGGGACAGATAGCCGACGTGTTTTTGTCTTACGATGAATGCCCTTGCAACCAAATAAGATTGGAGGAAGATGACGTGACATAGGCAGGGAAGCGATGAAGTACACGCGGCTGACGGCAGGCTGCCACCTGTCGGCTTTGGTCACGCTGATCACCTGCCTCCTGCTGGCCGGTTGCACGGCCCAGCCGGGCACGCCCGCCGCACAACAACCCATCGCCGTTGGTGGCATGACTGGTCCCACCGGGATGGGCCTGGCGCCGCTGATGGCTGGGCAGCCCACGCCCGGGACTGGTCCGGCCATCAGCGTCACGCTTTATCCCAGCGCGGACCAGATCACCCCGCAGCTGGTCAACGGTACCCTGCCTCTGGCGACGATCCCGGTGAACCTGGCCGCCGTACTCCATGCCAAGACCGGTGGCGCGGTCCAGCTGGCCGTCGTGAACACTCTTGGGGTGTTGTACGTTGTCGCGAAGGGCCCGGCCGCCTCATCCGTACATTCCATCGCCGACCTGGCCGGCCGTACGATCTGGTCCACCGGACAGGCAACAACGCCACAGTACGTACTGGACGACCTGCTCGCCAACGCAGGTGTCGCCGGGAGTGTCGATGTCCAGTACCTGAGCGCGGCCACCGAGGTCGCCGCGCGCCTGGCGGCCGCGGACGCCGGGATCGCCATACTGCCCGAACCCTACGTGACCACCGTCATGGCCAAGGATCCCGCGGTCGTGACCGTCATCGACCTGACCCAGGCGTGGGCCGCCGCCCACCCGGACTCCCAACTGGTCACCGGCGCGCTGGTCGTCCAGAAGGCGTGGGCCGACAACAACCCGGATCTGTTTGCAGGCTTCATGGTGAGGTACGAGGACTCCATTCGATTCGCCATCGGCCATCCCGACCAGGCCGGGCCGATGATCGCGGCAGCCGGGATCGTACCCGATGCGGCCACCGCGACCGCCGCGCTGCCGCGGTGTCACCTGGCGTACCTGGCCGGCGCCCAGGCCCGGACCGCGGTGTCCGCCTACCTCCAAGTCCTGTTCGCCGCCGACCCGCAGTCGGTCGGGGGAGCGGTGCCCGGGGACGACTTCTACCGGCCGGTGCCGGCGTGAACACCGTAACACCTGGTCAACCGCTGGTCCGGAAGCCGACCGGCTGGCTGAGGTGGGCGGCGGCGATCGGGGTATGGCTGGTGGCCTGGATGATCGCGGCCCGCCTGGTCGGGCACGATGTGCTGCTGCCCATGCCGTGGCGGGTGATCACACGGCTCATCGAGCTGGCGCCGAGCGGGGCGTTCTGGGCCAGCGCCGGCTATTCCCTGTTGCGGATCGGACTGGGTTTCGTACTGGCCGTCCTGATCGGCTTCACCCTGTCCTGGCTGGCGAGCCTGAACGAGTGGCTGGGGGCGCTGATCGAGGTACCGGTGCGGCTCATCCGGGCCGTACCAGTTGTCAGCGTCATCATCCTGATCCTGTTGTGGGCAGACGCGTCGTGGCTTTCCGTGACGGTGAGCTGCCTGATGGTGACGCCGCTGGTGTACGCGAATGCCACGGAGGCGTTCGCCGCGCGGGACCCGGCGATGGCGGAACTGGCTGACGTGTTCGACATCACGCCGGCGCGGCGCTGGTGGGCGATCACTTTGCCGGGCCTGATGCCTTTCCTGATGGCGGCGGTACGGGCGGGTGCCGGGCTGGCCTGGAAGGCCGGGGTGAGCGCGGAGGTGATCGGCCTGCCGCGCGGCAGCGTGGGGGAGCGCCTCTACCAGGCGAAGCTCTACCTGTCCAGCGCGGACCTGTTCGCGTGGACGCTGGTCGTCATCGTCTTGGCCATCGCCTGTGAACAACTATCAGTGTGGCTGTTGCGTCTGCTGCAAGGCTGGCTGTCAGTGAGGTACGCGAAATGATCAAGCTGCATGACGTGTGCTTCAGTTACCCGGGAGCGGGCGAACCGCTCCTGACCAACGTGAATGGAAAGCTGATCGGCGGAGTCCTGCGCCTCGCCGGCCCGAACGGTTCGGGCAAGACGACGCTGCTGAAGCTGATCCTGGGCCTTCTCACCCCGACGAGCGGGACCATAGAAGGGGTCGCCGGGCGCCCGCGGGCCGCGGTCTTCCAGGATGACCGCCTGGTCGAACACCTGAACGCAATAAGCAATGTACGCCTCGCGACGAGGGACCACCTGACCAACGGCGAGATATCCGCCGAGTTCGTACGAATAGGCCTACCGGAGGACACCTGGACCAGACCGGTGTGTCAATTGTCAGGCGGCCAGCGCCGGCGGGTGGCTCTGGTCCGCGCCCTGATGTCGTCGGCGGAGGTGATCGGTCTGGACGAACCGTTCACGGGCATAGATGCCGATTCGATCCAGGACGTGATGTTCTACGTGAGCACCCGCCTGGAGGGAAGCGACGCCATAATCATCACGCACCACGAGACCCCGGAGGCCTCAGTCGCGGGCCCGGTGATAGACCTGGGTGTCTGAGCCACCGCGCTGGATGGCACCCATGTCCGCCATGCCTGACACCACATCAACTTATGGTCAGTGTCAGGTCGTCGAAGCGGACTGTAGGAGTCGAATGCAGGTGGATCTGGCAGCGTAACGCAGTCGCGCGAGGATTGAGCGTGCCAGTGACATGCGAGACTGCCCCGTTACCGGTTGAAGTAATCGTGACGGAGTTGGCTGTGATGGCGGCGCCATCAGCGTCCAGTTGCCACACCGCAACATATTGCCACGGAATGTTGAGTTCCCAGACGCTACAACGGAACGCCACGGGGCGGCCAGGGCCGTTGGTCATAGGACTAAGGTACAGTCCCCTATGCCCCACTATGACGATCCACCAGCGTGACTGCGCGCGTGGCTAGTTCCCATCGCTGCTCCAATGGTACGTATCTGTGGCACCCTGCCACAGGAAGCCGTAACGCGGCGCGTTATCCATAAGCCACTGGTGCGTGCCGTCGTACGTGAAGTCGAACGCTGTCCCGTACTCATGCCTGGACGTCCCAGGCACGGCAGTTTTCTGAGTGCACGTTGCTTTCGGATCTCTGAAATCACCATAACAGTTCTGGATACGAAGCGTCTTTTGTTCATCATAGGTACGTAAACTTGAAGTCACGGTCAGCTTGACGTTGGCAAGTGCGGCAGCACGGAACATGTCAAGAACGTTCTGAGACACCACCGAAGCGAAGACCAGTCTCTTTGTTTCACCCGACGGATTGGTCCACTGTAATGTACACTGGCGAATAGTCACGCCGTTTCCCTTGGGGAATGTGGGATCTGGTGCCGTGTCAGTGTAGGGGCCGATGTCCGTCGTGCCATTCGCGCAGGGCACATCATAATATGATGTGCCATCTATCAGTTTCCACCCATTGGGATTCCTGTTGGTGGAGTCCTCCACGTGATCCGGCCTCAGAAAGGTCGGAGTGGGCGCTGGTGTCGGTGTTGGTGTGGGGGTTGGTTTAGGTGTTGGTGTGGGCGAACATTGCGGTAGGCCGAGGTCCCTGAGGTATTTCCCGTTGGCGTTCACCCACCGGTCAGCGATGTAGCCCTTGCCGTCGGCCCGGTGATCCCAAGTGTTGTTGCCTTGGACATTTTCACCGGTTGTGTAGCAGTCGAACTCTACTTCGTTGCCAGCCTGCTCCAAACCGACAGAGGTTGATGTGCTACTGGGCGCGGTGCGGATG
>Ga0209628_10000412_pt1 | contig 25974 bp, 17 predicted proteins | sample TergutCu122P4_FD_187285 | JGI IMG/M metagenome (GOLD analysis project Ga0209628, IMG submission 187285) | Cubitermes ugandensis P4 segment gut microbial communities from Kakamega Forest, Kenya - Cu122 P4 (SPAdes) (version 2) | ecosystem: Host-associated > Arthropoda: Insects > Digestive system...
ATGCACGCGAAAAATTTGGTAAAGAGTTCAATTTGGAGTATCTCTATATATTTGAACAGGGCTTTTACGCGCCGTTGGTGGAGTTGCATTTTGAGTACAAGCGTCCTCTGAAATACAAGGACAGAGCGAAAATCGAAATTGAGTACCGCAACACCGATGCCGCAAAGTTGATTTTCGATTATACCATTCGCTCGTTGCCTGATAATGAGGTAGTTGCAACGGGTTATTCTGTTCAGGTCTTCTTGGACACCGACTTTAATCTGATGTGGAATTTACCGGAATTTTTTGAAAAATGGAAAAATATTTATCTAAATTAACAATTAGATTTGCACAATGTTGCAAAAATAATAATAAATGTTAAAAATTAAATTTTTGTGTAACATTTTTTCTAATTTTACGTATTGTATTTTAGACACAAGATTTCAGACACAAGACACAAGTATTTAGTTATAGCACTTCTAAAAATCAAAGCGTCATTCCGAACGAAGTGAGGAATCCCGTTTGCAAAGCAGATTTCTCGCTATTGCTCGAAATGACAAATGGTATTATTAAAAGTCCCCCTTATTTAAAGATTTAAAAATTCAAACAAACACCTAACTCCTAATTCCTAACTCCTTAATATAATCATTATGAAAAAACTTGAATTAAAAACAAGAAAATTGTTGAGAGCAATTTTTGGCGGCGTCAGTTTGACCGCAGTAGCATTTATTTTTCAAGCGTGCTACGGTACGCGAGAAGATTGGGGTTTTGACACACACCTTTCTGGTAAGGTCTTGTCAAAAATAGACAACACGCCGATAAAAGGCATAAAAGTGAGCGTTGCAAATGCTTTGAACTTTGCAATTACCGATGAAAACGGTAATTTTGATTTTTATGCTTATGTTGAAAATTATAGGTATGATACCATAAGGCAATTTATTTCGCCGGACAGCATTCCTGTTTTGTTTGCGGACATTGACAGCATAGAAAACGGCTATTTTTATGATAAAGAGATTATCATAAATTATAACGGACAAGATGAGGTTAAAATTAATGTAGAATTGGAAGAAAGATGAAAAAGTTTTGTTTGATAATTGTTGTTGTGCTTTTTGCCTCAAATTTATCTGCGCAACAAGATACCGCATTTTATAGAAATGAGGTCAAAGCGTCTGTTAGTGATGCCTTTCTTGCAGGTCTTTTTTGGATTCCCAATTTTTGGAGTAGTAATAGAGACCCCAATGATAATTCCTCGTTGTATGCAAATTTTTCTGTTTCATACCTTCATCGACCTTTAAAATGGTTGTGGGTAGGGGTAAATTTTGTAAATTATTTTGGAAATAAAATATCATATAATTGGCGGGAATATGATAAGAACGGCAATTATAACGATTTTTCTAAATCAAAAATAAAATACTGTGCCGTAATTGCACCCGAAGTCAGATTTTCGTATGTGAACAGAAAAAGTACAATTCTCTATAGCGCAGTATCTGTCGGAGTTGGCATTGAAGATGGTTATAACAGAAAATACCACAAATACCCCGAAATAAATTATTATTTTCAAGTAACTTACTTTGGTTTCAGTTTTAATATGGGCAAAAAAAGTAATATTTTTCTTGGCGGCGAACTTGGTTTGGGTATGAAGGGTTTTTTGAATATTCACGGAGGTTATCGGTTTTGATTTTAGACACAAGATTTCAGACACAAGACACAAGTATTTAGTTATAGGCACTTCTAAAAATCAAAGCGTCATTCCGAACGAAGTGAGGAATCCCGTTTGCAAAGCAGAAAATAAAAACTACAAATAAAAACAGATTTCTCCTTTCAGTCGAAATGACAGTTAAAAAAAATTGAAAAAAAATAAACAGATTCTTAACTTCTAAAAAAAATCGTAAATCTAAAATCGTAAATAAAATTTGCTCTTTGTTCTAAAAAATAATTCCTAACTCCTAAACATAATTATTATGAAAAAACTTGAATTAAAAACAAGAAAATTGTTGAGAACAATTTTTGGCGGTATCAGTTTAACCGCAGTAGCATTTATTTTTCAAGCGTGCTACGGACCACCGATAGTTCCTCACAGCATTGCAGTTTCTGGAACTGTGCAATCAAAAACTACAAGTTTGCCAATAAAAGGCATAAAAGTTAGTTGTTATGATGACCCTTCTTATGTTATCACCAATGAAGACGGCTATTTTAGTTTTCAAACGTATGATGACTATCGGGGCGAAATTCCTGTTAAGTTTGCAGATATTGACAGCACAGAAAATGGCGGTTATTTTTCAGACACAACAATAATCGTTGGTACTGCATCCAAAATTAACATTTTTGTAGAATTGGAAGAGAAAGAATTTTGATAATATCGCTTTAATTTTCACAACACTATCTTTGCTCTTTGTTCTAAAAAATAATTCCTAATTCCTAACTCCTAACTCCTAAATAAACCTGTCTTTGTTCCTTGTTCGGTTACTGAGCGAAGTCGAAGTATGCTCTTTGTTCTAATAAAAAAAATGAATAAATTTCTTCATAATATTTTTCGTAAAAACGAAACAAAACTGCACATTCTCAACTATCTTTTTTGGGAATGTACGTGGCGGTGCAACTTGAAATGTCAGCATTGCGGCTCTGATTGTAAGTCGAGCAGTGCATTTCCCGATATGCCGTTTGACGATTTTCTTAATGCTATTGAGCCGTTGAAAAAGGCATATCCAAAAAATTCAATTCTTGTTGCGATAATGGGCGGAGAGCCGCTTGTGCGCAAGGACTTGGCGGAATGTGGTAAAAAATTGCGCGAAAACGGTTTCCGTTGGGGCATTGTTACGAATGGCTACGCTTACGATGAAACAATGCACGCAAAACTGATTTCGGCGGGAATGGGCAGTATTACGGTCAGTTTGGACGGTTTGGAACAAAACCATAACTGGCTGAGAAACAACCCCAAAAGTTTTGAACGCGCCGTTAAAGCGTTGGAATTGATTGTGTCGTACCCGCGTTTGAATTATGATGTTGTTACCTGCGTACATCAAAAAAATCTTGCGGAACTGCCCGCTTTAAAAGAGTTTTTGATTTCAAAAAAAATAAAAAACTGGCGAATTTTCACCATTGCGCCAATCGGCAGAGCCGCAGAAAACCCCGAAATGCTGCTCACAAACGAACAAACACGCCAACTTATGAATTTCATTGCCGAAACGCGAAAAAATGATTCTCGAATAAATCTTTATTTCAGTTGCGAAAGTTACGTTGGAGAGTACGAAAAAAAGGTGCGCGACAGCCGATTTTTCTGTCGTGCGGGCATAAATATTGGTTCTGTGCTGATTGACGGTTCAATTTCCGCATGTCCGAATATTGACAGAAGTTTTGTGCAGGGAAATATTTACAATGATAATTTTTTAGATATTTGGGAAAATCGTTTTGACATTATGCGCAATCGAAGTTGGTGTAAAACAGGCATTTGCAAAAATTGCAATGATTTTAAACACTGCAACGGCGGCGCAATGCACCTCTGGACAGCAGAAAAGGACTGTATTATGGGGTGTGTAAAAGAAAAAATCTTAAAAAAATAGATACATTCAACTAACAAGTAAAAAATCTGTTTATCATGTAAATAAATAAATTTTAAATATATCACTAAAAAAAGTTAAAAAACATATTTTGTTTTAATATCTTTTTTTACTTTTGCAAAGTTTTTCAGTCAAAGAAAACGTTAGCAAAATTTTACTAAAAAATTAATCAAATTTTAATAAACAAAAAACATTAACTAATTAAAAATCAATCTATTATGAAAAAGTCAATTCTTTTATCATTAATGCTTGCGTTCAGCGTTGTTTTGTTTGCGCAAGAGAAAAAAATTGTTGAATTTGTCGAAAAAGACAACACTTATGATTTTGGCACAGTCCAAGAAAGTGATGGGCAAGGCGGAAGAGTTTCCCACGATTTTACATTTAAAAATGTTGGAACAACACCTATTTTTATTGTAGAAATAAGACCGGGCTGTTCTTGCACCGCTTCTAATTTTGACAAAAACAAAATCATTCTTCCGGGAGAAACAGGTAAATTTACTATCTCTTACACCGTGGCAGGAAGAGCAGGGACAACCATCAGCAGAAGAATCCCTATAACTTTTAAAGATGGCAGTGATAACATTTTTACAGAAAATGTTAACATTAAAGGTCAAGTAGCAGCAGCAAAGGAACAAACGCAATTGGAGCCAGTACAACAACAACAACCCGAACAAACACAAAAAGCACAGCAGATGCAAAAATTGCAACAATCACAAAAAGCACACAGAGTGCAAAGAATACAAAATAATGCAAATAATGTAAAAAAATAATTGTATTAAGATAGACGCAGATGAAAAATCTGTGTTTGTCTTTTTTTATAATTCAAAAATTTAATTTTTAATTTTAATAATAATGAGAAAAATATTTTTTATACCGTTTCTTTTCCTGTCGCTTTCTGTTTTTTCACAGGAAAAAATTAACATTGTTTTTAATGAAACACATCACGATTTCGGCTCTGTAAGGGAAGAAGACGGTTCTGCAACTACTGTATTTACATTTGTAAATACTTCGCAGCAAGCAATTATGATAAAAAATGTGCATGCCTCTTGCGGCTGCACTACGCCGACCTACAGCCGTGAGCCGATTGCGCCTAACGGAGAGGGTAAAATCACTGTTTCATACAGTACACAAGGAAGACCGGGTTCATTTAACAAGACAGTTACAGTGCAACTTGGTTCTGACACAGACACACGCACAGAAACACTTTCTATTGTTGGAAATGTACTGCCAAAAGGTAAATCAATCGAAGACAGTTATCCTTACAAAATAGGCGACTTGTTGTTCAGAGAAAAAATATTGCAGTTTGGCTCAATAATTAAAGGCGAAACATCGGAAAAAACATTTGAGGTTTTTAACAACTCTGATAGCGAGCAGGTATTGTCTTTTGCAAATATTCCTGCTTATATCTCTGTTTCCGTTGATAATGCAGGAAAAATTGCCTCAAAGCAAAAAACATTGGTAAAAATGACTTTTAATTCTGCAAAAATTAAAAATTGGGGTGATATTTCCGACAAAATTCAGATTAAAATTAATGGAAAAAATGCAGGTGAATATAATTTTAATGCTGTTATTAGAGAAAATTTCAGCAAAATTACAAAAGAAGATTTGCAAAAAGCACCTGTGGCTGTGGTTAGCACCAAAAATTTGAATCTGACCACAGTAAAAATCGGTACAAAACGTACATCAAAAATTGAACTGACCAACAACGGAAAATCTGCATTGATTATTCGCGACATTAAAACCGATGTTGATTATTTGAGTGTTAAAGCGGCAAAAAACGAGGTTGCGGCTGGTAAAAGCATCACTCTTAATGTCAGTGTTGATGCTACAAAATTAGATGTTTTCAAGTTTCGCAGACAAGTGCAACTTATAACAAATGACCCTGTCAATTCCGTTATTACACTTACAATTGAGTGGCAAACGGAGAAATAGAAAATAGGAGTTAGGAGTTAGGAGTTAGGAGTTAGGAGTTAGGAGTTAGGAGTTAGGAGTTAGGATATAGGATTTTATGCAAAAATAGAAAAAAATAAATAATTTTTTTTCTATTTTTTTATAATTATTTTTTTATTTTATTAATAAAAAAAATGTTATTTGCCTGATTATCAACAAAATATTTTTTTATATTAGTATTTTATTGTTAATGTTTTTTTTTGTAAATTTGCACGCTTTTTTTAGAACAAAGAAAAAAGAACAAAGAGCAAAGACAGGTTGTACTTTTGACAATATAAAATAATGTATATTGTCTATCAGCGAAGCGGTCTATTGTCTATTATCAAAAAAAATAATTCATAATTCATAATTAAAAAACAATGGCAACATTAGGAAAAATTAGAAATCACGGCGTTTTACTAATCGTTTTGATTGGACTTGCGCTTCTTATTTTTATTGTAACCGACTTTATAAACAATGGTCAGGCACTTTTTAGAGAGCGAAAGGCAAATGTCGGTATTGTAAATGGCGATAAAATCAAATATCAGGATTTTTACAAAAAAATCACCGAATATAACGATTTTATCAAAATTGAAAGGAATGACGAGTCATTAACCGATGAAATGACCGAACAAATTCGTCAAGAGACGTGGAATCAGGTTGTTATGCGTAATATTATAGAAAAAGATGCAAGCGCAATCGGAATGAGCGTTCCTTATGCAGAACTCAAAGAACTTACAATCGGTGCAAATCCAAGCCGTATTATTGCAGACCGCCAAATGTTCAGAGGGGAAGACGGGCATTTTGACCCCAAACGCGTTGCAATGTTAATTAGCCAACTTGACAATGCAAACCTTAATCAACAAGTACGAAACGATGAGTTGATGAGATATAAAAATTATTGGACATTTTTGGAGCAGGCAGTTAAAGATTCGCGTTTAAGTGAAAAATATAATACTCTTTTGTCAAAAGCGTTGGTAATCAATTCGTTAGAGGCAAAATATGCTTATGAAAACAACAAAACAAGCGTAGATTTGGTTTATGCAATGAAACCATACTTTTTAGTTCCCGACTCAACGGTAAGTGTCTCAAAATCAGATGTTAAAGCGTTGTATGAAAAACGAAAAGAGCAATACAAACAGGACGCCTCCTGCGATATTTCTTATGTTGTTTTTGATATTAAACCATCAAAAGAGGACTTCCAAGTAGTAGAAGAGGAGATTAACAAATCAAAAGAGGAATTTGCAAATACGGAAGATATTGTCGGCACAACAAACGACCTGTCGGATATTCCATATCAAGATATTTTTCTTGCAAAAGAGGATATTTCAAAAGATTTGCAGGAATTTGCTTTTAACGGCGAAAAAGGTGTTGTTTTTGGACCGGTTTTAGGCGAAAATGACACATATAAAATGGCTAAAATTGTAGAAAAAACACTCGCTCCCGACTCAGTGAAATTGAGTGTGTTTCATATTGCAGATGCCACACGCGAAAATATAAAACAAAAAACCGACTCTGTGATGAAGATTTTGACAGGTGAAAACTTTATGAAACTTGGCGGAAAAGATGTTGGCTGGTTGCGTGAAATTTTTAATTTTCAAAAAGAGATTAAAGATGCTGCTTTCAAAGCATCTGTGAATGTCCCTTTTGTATTAGAAGTTAATGGTTTTCCGCAAATTTTTATGGTTACGGAAAAAACAAAACCTGTGCCAAAAGTAAAACTCGCCGTTGTTGAGCGCGAGGTTACCACAAGCAAACATACACAGGCAAAAATTTCGCAAGATGCAACAAAATTTGCATCAGAGGCAACAAGCGTTGATAAAATGATTGAAAAAGCAAAAGAAAACGGCTATATTGTAATTCCTCAAACAAATATTAATCGCAATGCGCCTCGTTTGGGCAATATCAAAAACTCGCGTGAGATAATTCGCTGGGCGTTTGATAATAAGGTTAACAGCGTTTCTGATGTAAAAGAGTGCGGCACACAACTTGTAGTTGCAGGCGTAACACGCAAAAATAAAGATGGTTATAAAACACTTGAAGAGGTAACGCCAATGTTAGAGGCAGAACTGCGCCGCGACAAAAAATTTGAGTTAATAAAAGGTAATTTTGACGGTAAATCAATAGAGCAGTTAAAAGCAGAAAATCTTACAACAGATACGGTTAGAAACCTCACTTTCGGTTCAATGTCGGCAGGGAGTTTAGGAAACGATGCTCTTATTTTTGTTTTGGCACCTGTTGCAGAACTAAATAAAATTTCTACTCCTGTAAAGGGAAATGCGGGTGCTTACGTTTTTGAAGTTTTCCAAAAAACCGAAAATCCAATGCCTTTTGACGCAAAACAGCAAATTGCTTTTATGAACTATATGCAAAACCAATCACTGTTTCAATATATGCTTGAGGCACTTAAAAAGGCAGCTGATGTAAAAGACGAAAGATACAGGTTCTTTTAAAAGGTTAAAAAAAAAGTTTGTTAGAAAAAAGGGTGAAAATCAAAATAGATTTTTCACCCTTTTGCTTTGTTGCGCAAGTTTGAGCGATAGCGGAAGTGCTTGTTGCACTTCCCAACGACAATCGGTTATGATTTTTTTACGAGAAACATTTTGACCTCAAGACCTTCTATCCAGCCAACCAACGCAGAGGTTAAATTGCTGTCTGCGAGCGTGTTGCGCGTAATTCTGAAAATTTCTTCTTCATCATAATTTTCCAAAATGTAAAAAGATGTCTCGCCGTAAAATTTGTTGCGTATTGCAATTTCGCCTGTAACGATGTTCGGCAGCGTATAAACAAAGAGCGATGGCGAAGGGTAGTAGTTTTCGTTGTTTTGAATGGTCGCCTGATACTGCGTGTCAATGTCAAGCGAAGATGAACGGTTGAAACAGATAACAGCAATGTCTTCGCGCGGCTCAATTGTGCGATTTGAGATTTGCGATTTGTGATTTTTTGCACATCGCATATCGCATATCGGACAATCGCATATCTCACTAAAAATCATTTCCGAAGCCAAAAAACCCAATTTTGACAACGTGTCCATCTTGAAAAATTTAGGGTAATCAATCTGCAACGAGCGGTAAAATTCAGTGATTTCTTCCGAATTTTTGAAGGATAGAGAAATACGATTTGCAATAAAGAGATTTCCGATTTCCGATTTGTGATTTGTGATTTTTTTAGTTGCATATCGCATATCGTATTGTCGCAAATCGTTCTGTCGTATATCGCAAAATAACAACGCCGCATTAACCCCGCCAAAGCCCGACATCATTTTTATAAACATATTTGGGATTTGGGATTTGAGATTTGAGATTTGCGATTTCCGATTTCTGACTGTCAGATATTTATCGCATATCGGATTGTCGCATATCACATATCGCATATCGGATTGTCGCATATCGTTTTGTCGCATATCGCATTTCTGTATATTTATCTGATTGTCAAAGTCCTGTTCGTCAAAATTCATTGATTTAAGCACTAAATTTTCTTCTAACGCTTTTATTGAAATAATGCTCTCTACAACTCCCGCTGCTCCCAAAGTATGCCCGAAAATTGCCTTCAACGAATTGACAGGCACGTTTTCCAAACCCGCTCTGGTTATCGCCTGCACTTCCATTGCATCGTTGTAGGGCGTTGAAGTTCCGTGTGCGTTGATGAAAGCGATGTCGTTTGTCGTCATTCCTGCGAAGGCAGGAATCTCCTGTTTTTCAGGAGATTGCGGGTCAAGCAGTTCGGCTTGCCTTCGACTTCGCTCAGGCACCACGCTCACTGACCGCCCGCAATGACGCAGAATATTTTTTAACGCTCTGTAACTGCCTTCGCCCGTTCTTGACGGCGCAGAAATATGGGTTGCATCGTTTCTAATCGCACCTGCAATCAACTGAACGCCAATGCCTTTGTTCTTTGTTCTTTGTTCTTTGTTATGAAAAATCAACGTTGCTGCCGCTTCGCCCAAATTCAATCCGCAGCGGTCTTTATCAAATGGCTTGCAAAGTTCAGGCGAAAGTGCTTTAAATGACTGAAACCCCGAAATAATAAACTTCGACAAAAAATCTACCCCCACCACAACGGCGTTATCGTAATTTTCTGATTCCAATTCACGCATTGCCGCAATTTGCGCCGCCGCACCCGAAATACAGGCGTTGGAAACAACAATCGGCGTGTTTGGGTTTTGGAAAAATTGGGCGATTAGTTTTGCAGAATGCCACAAATGCGCTTGTAGGGGCGTTGCGTGCAACGCCCCTACGTTGCCTATTAAATCCACATTTCCTTTTGTGGTTGATAAAATAAAAATCGTCTTTTTGCTTGATAAATCAATTTGCGCCTCTTTGTTGGCAGTGAAAACGGACAAAATTGCTGCTTTTTCAAGTGATGTGTAGTTGTCATTCTGATGACTTGAAAAGCCGAAGGAAACGTCAGAATCTCCTGTTTTTGGAGATTGCGGGTCAAGCCCGCAATGACGATAAAACTCTTCATTCAATTTTTTTCTGTCAATGAGCGATGCCATAAACGCTTCGGGCAAATCGAATGTGCCGACATCGTAATGCTTTACACCCGAAATACCCTGTTTTACAGCATTAAAATTTTCTTCTGTCGTAAAACCAAGCGAGGAAATTATATTTGTACCGATAATGTCTATCACGGATTAATAATTTTTTAAGAAAATTATCTAAAATTTTACGCACTTTGGGTACTTCTAAAAGTATCTACTTGTCATTGCAGTATAATTTACAAAACTTTAATTTTCAACATAATGATGAAAAAAAACACAATGACATAGCAAATTATTATCAAATTTCTTTTTATTAACAATTTTCTACATACAAAATTAATCATTCATCGACAGCAGAAACTCTGCGTTACTTTCCGTTCTTTCGAGACGTTGTTTGATAAATTCCATTGCCTCAATTGAGTTCATATCAGAGAGATAGCGGCGCAAAACCCACATTCTGTTGAGCGTGTGTTCGTCTTGCAGCAGGTCATCGCGGCGGGTGCTGGACATATTAATATCAACGGCAGGATAGATGCGCTTGTTCGACAGGCGGCGGTCAAGTTGCAGTTCCATATTGCCGGTGCCTTTAAATTCCTCAAAAATAATATCGTCCATTTTTGAACCCGTATCGGTCAATGCGGTAGCGATAATTGTGAGTGAGCCGCCATTTTCGATGTTGCGGGCAGCACCGAAAAAACGTTTCGGTTTTTGCAGAGCGTTTGCATCAACGCCGCCTGTAAGCACCTTTCCAGATGCGGGCTGAGCAGTGTTGTAAGCACGTGCTAACCGAGTTATTGAATCAAGTAAAATCACTACATCGTGTCCGCACTCAACAAGACGTTTTGCCTTTTCGTGAACCATATTTGCAACTTTAACGTGTTTTTCTGCCGGCTCGTCAAAAGTAGAAGAAATTACCTCCGCTTTTACGCTGCGCTCCATATCTGTAACCTCCTCCGGTCGCTCGTCAATAAGCAAAATTATCATATAAACCTCAGGGTGATTTTGCAAAATTGCATTTGCTATTTCTTTGAGCAGCACGGTTTTACCTGTTTTTGGTTGCGCCACAATCAAGCCGCGTTGTCCCTTTCCGATTGGCGAAAACAAATCTACCACACGAATAGAAGTTGAGTCAAATTTGCCCGAAGTGAGCGTAAATTTTTCGTCAGGAAAAAGCGGCGTGAGATGCTCAAACGGCACGCGGTCGCGCACAAGTTCGGGTGAAACGCCATTGATAAAATTTACTTTTACAAGCGGAAAATATTTTTCGCCTTCTCTTGGGGGACGAATTGGACCTTCAACAAAATCGCCTGTTTTCAGCCCCAAAAGTTTGATTTGCGACTGTGAAACATAAATATCGTCAGGTGAAGAGAAATAGTTGTAATCGGACGAGCGCAAAAAACCATAGCCCTCCGACATTATTTCCAAAGTGCCAACACCGGTGAGAATATCATCAAAATTGTACTGCTTTTCGTGGTGATTGTTTCGGTGATTATTGTTATTTTGATTATTTTGATTGTGATTATTGTTATTCTGATTATTCTTTTGGTTATTTTTCTGATTATTTTTTTGCTTTGGAACGTTATTTTGTTCCTGTTCAATCGGTTTTTCAACTTCTTGATTTACAGCCACAATTTCCTCTTTTGGTTGCTCAACAACTTGCGGTTGGGCAACTTTTTTCTGTTTTTTATTGCCTTTTTTCTGCTGATTTTGCAAAATCGGTTTTTGTTCAATTACTTCTGTATTTTGCTGATTTTCAGCAACCTGCAAAGGTAATTCGGTTTTTACTGCATTTTGATTTTTTGCAGGTTTCTTTTTATTTTCCTGTTTTTTGGGCTGATTTTGAACTTTCTGCTCTACTTTTGGAGGTTGAGGAGGCATATTATTGTTTGCATTAGCAAAAAAATTAGCAACCGCCTTTTCTGCGCTAATTTTCGGTTTTTCAATGCGTTTGCGCTTTGTTGTGCGCTGCGGCTGCTGTTCTTTATCTTTAACATCTGCCGCTTTATTAATTGCCTGCGTGTCCAAAATAGCATAAATCAAGTCGTCATGCGAAAGCGAAGACGCTTTTTTGATGTTCATTTCTTTGCCAATCGCTTGTAAATCAGCGATTTGCTTTTCTTTTAATTGAAGAATGTTATACATTTGATTTTTTTATGATTTGTAAAGGGCACTTCTAATAATTCGTTTTGTCATTGCGGGCTTGACCCGCAATCGCTTTAATTTCAACCGATTGCGGCTTGCGCCGCAATGACAGGTTGGTATTTTTATAAGTCCCCTAAAATAATTCACAAAAAATTCTTAAACGCTGTCATTTCTGCGAAAATATGAATCGCTTGGTGCCCCACAATGACAAGTATTATTTTAAAGAATTTTTAATAATGAATTATTTTTTTGAAGATAAATTAAGGAAAACATTCGGGAAGAATGCGGGTGCAAAGTTATAAAAATAATTTTAATTTAAAAAAAAAAATTTTTTTGTAAAAAAAGTGAAAGAGATTTGCAGAAAAGTTTATTTCAAAATTTTTCTGTAAATTTCATTTCCTTTCAGCGTTTCCAATGCCTTTTGCACCCACTCATCATAGCGTAGTCGGTACTCTGACGAGCCGTTTTGGAAATAATACCTGCGTACAATTTCCCCTTCTATATACCGCTGAATATCAGGACGAAACTCGTGTATATCTTTGTCCAAGTCGGGTTTTAGAATTTCCGATAATTTTTCTAAATACTCATTTGCACGCTCCTGATAACCCTCATATTCAACAACTTTTTTGAGCGATTGAACCATTTTTTCACTTTCAAGCGAATATGTAAATTTTTTCTCTTTCACAAAAGCAATAAAATTCTCATAATCAGCATCTGATATGTTGAATTTTTTTGCATCATCAATTTTTGGATGAGAATAAAAATATTTTGTAGCAAAATCAAAAATAATATTTTTCATATAAAGATAATATGAAATATAATTTCCCTCTTTTTCCTTAACCAAAACATCCGGCATTATACCGCTTTTGTCCCTAACAATGCGTCCTTTGGCAGTTTTGAACTCATTTGTGAGCGAATCGGGAATATGGCGCGATTTGTCGGAATCTTCAGCGTAATCAATCGCCTGAATGCACCTGCCGGAGGGCAAATAATACTTTGCGGTAGTTACTTTCAGATAGCCGCCAAAAGGCAACTGCCTGATATTTTGCACCAAACCTTTGCCAAAAGAGCGTTCGCCTACAATCACGGCTCTGTCTAAATCTTGCAATGCACCCGCAAGAATTTCGGCTGCCGAAGCGGTGTTTTCATCAACAATAAAAACAAGCGGAATATCAGGCAGAATGGGAGAAAACGGCGTTTTATAGTCCGTTATATTTATTCTATTTTTACCTTTCATTGACACAATTTTTGTGTTTTTTGGCACAAAAAGCGATGCAATATTCACTGCCTCGCTCACAAGACCACCGCCATTGCCGCGCAGGTCTATGATAAGTTGCGTAATATGCTGATTTTCATTGATATTATTTAATGCCGCTTTAAAATCACTCATTGACTTATCGGTAAAATCATTAAGTTCTATATAGCCGATTGTATCTGAAATTACGCCAAAATAACCGATAGGATTTATCTTAATAACCTCGCGTAAAAACTTTTTTTCAATCAATTTTTTTTCGTTTGGACGGCGAATTTTAACTTTAATTTCCGTTCCCGGCACCCCTCTAAGCCGCTCACTAACGTAAGAAACGCTTTTCCCAGTCATTTTTTCGCCATCAACTTCCAAAATTTCATCGCCGGCACGTAAATCATTGCGTTGAGCAGGCATTCCAAAATATGGGGTGGCAATCATCACATTTTCGCCGTTTTTTTGCACAGTTGCACCAATTCCGCCGTAAGTTCCCGAAGTCATTTGCTTCAACTCATTTTCTTCATTTTCAGGAATATAGACAGTGTATGGGTCTAATTGCTCCAACATTTTTGATATGGCAATTTCATTAAGCCGCTCGTGATTTAGCGTATCAACATAATTTATATCCAATTCGCGCCAAACAGCGTTGTAAATATCGCCTGCCTTGAAAATATCAAAATGCTTTTGAACAGAATCATTCTGTGAATAAATGTTTGATACACAAATAGTTACAAATAATAAACCAAAGATTTTTTTCATAAATATATTTTTTTTTAAAATGAGGTGCAAAGATACAAATTAATTGAAAATTAAGAATTAAGAATTTAAAATTTAAAATTATTTTTTGTTATTTTTCTAATCCTAAAATTATAAATTAATTTGTACCTTTGCATAAAAAATAAAATTAACCAATAATATTGTTTTATTATGACAGACATTAAAAACTTAGAGCCAAAGGCAATTTGGCAGAATTTTGCAAAAATTTGCAGTGTTCCGCACCCATCGCACCATTTGGCGCAAATTACTAAAATGATGGTAGATTTCGGCAAGTCGCTAAACCTTGAAACGCTTGTTGATAAGGCGGGCAACGTGCTTATCCGCAAACCCGCAACAGCAGGTATGGAAAATCGTAAAGTGATTGTTTTGCAGTCGCACCTTGATATGGTGCCGCAAAAAAACAATAACGTTAAGCACGTTTTTGAAAATGACCCTATTCAGACCATTATTGACGGCGAATGGGTTAAAGCAAATCAAACAACGCTCGGCGCAGACAATGGCATCGGTATGGCGGCAGCAATGGCGGTGCTTGAAGATAAAAACTTGAAACACGGCGAAATTGTTGCGCTCTTTACTGCCGATGAGGAGACGGGAATGTACGGTGCATTCGGACTACAACCAAATTGGATTAAAGGTGATATCTTGCTAAATCTCGATTCAGAAGACGAGGGCGAACTATTTATCGGCTGTGCAGGCGGACTTGATGCAAATATCAGTTGGAAATTCAAGTCGGTACCTGCTGAAATTGGCGATATTGCTCTGAAAATCAATATTTCGGGCTTAAAAGGCGGACATTCCGGGCTTGATATAAATCTCGGCAGAACAAACGCAAATAAACTGCTTTTTAGATTTTTGAAAGAGGCAGTTTCCCGCTATGAGGCGCGTTTGGCAGAAGTTGAAGGAGGAAATATGCGCAACGCAATTCCAAGAGAAGCGTGTGCTATTTTTACGATTCCCGAAGATAGAAAACAGGAAATTGAAAAACTTGTTAAAGAATACGAAGAGATGTTTAATGACGAGTATAAATTTACAGAAAACCCGATTGTTATTACATTATCAGATGTTGAAACGCCCGAAAATATTATGCCCGAAGATATACAGGACGATTTTATAAATAGCGTTACGGCTTGTCCTAATGGCGTTTTCAGAATGATACCTTCTATTCCTGATGTGGTGGAGACATCTATGAATTTGTCAATTATCAGAGCAAATGCAGAAAAAATTGAGATAAACTGTCTTTTGCGCTCTTCTGTTGATAGCAAAAAAGAGGAATTGGCATCTAAGGTTGATAGCGTTTTCGCTCTGGCAGGTGCAAAAGTTGAGTTTTCGGGAAGTTATTCCGGATGGAATCCTAACCCAAGTTCGCCGATTTTACAGACAATGAAAGATATTTATCTAAAGAATTTTGGAAAAGAACCAAAGGTGCAGGTAATTCACGCCGGATTGGAATGCGGCATTATCGGTGCCGTAGAGCCGCAACTTGATATGATTTCTTTTGGACCAACAATTCGCCACCCGCATTCGCCTGACGAAAAAGTGCATATTGAAAGTGTTAGTCAATTTTGGAAATTTTTGGTTTCCGTTTTAGAAAATGCACCAAAGAAGAGTTAAATTTTTGTGGTGAAAGGTGAAAGGGAAAATGTAGAATGTAGAATGAAAAATTTTAACCCTTTACCTTTCACCTTTCACCACAAAAAAAAACTTAATACTTGATACTATAAATACTTGATACTCAAAAAATATATGCCAACACAGGAATCATTAATAAACATAGCAGTTCCGCTTGTAGCCGAATACTTAAAGTATCTGCAGGCGCACCCTGATGGCGCAGAACATCAATACCGCACGCCGTTTGAAAATCTTATCAACGGTTTTCACTTTGATGGTTTGGACATTGTTGCCATTCAAGAAGACCGCAACAAAGAGGTGGAGGTTGAAGGTACGCCCGACTTTTCTGTGTATCAAGATTATCACACTCTTTTATCAAAATTAGTTGGCTATATTGAGTGCAAAAGACCGAGTTATAAACTTGAAAAATTAGTTAAAAGTGAGCAGATTAAGAAATATTCCAGTAAATGTGAAAATATTATTTTAACAAATTATCATCGTTTTATTTTGCTGCAAAAAGGCAAAATTCAGCACGATTTTGAGTTGTCAAACGACACAATAATTATTCAAAAGTTTATCAATCTTTTGCGTGATTTCTACGGTTATGAATACCAATATATCAAAACTAAAAAAACACTTGTTTCGGCTTTGGCAGCGCAAAGTTTTTACTATTCGGTTGCGTTGAGAGAATATATTTTAGATAAAAAAAATCAAGAAGAAAATTTTTATTTAAGATTTAACGGGCTGTTTAAAGAGTATCAAAATTCTATAAATTATCAATATATATTAGAAGATTTTTGCGATATTTATTCGCAGTCGTTGGTTTATGGACTACTTTTATCGCGCCTCGACAATGAGGAAGATTTGAATGAAAAGAATTTGGACTATTTAAAAAATATACCTGCTGAATACAGTTTGCTTTATGAATTTTTGTCGAGAGCGTATGAAAGTAGAGAATTGCCCACAAGTATAAAAAGTGCTTTAATAAATATTGGGAAAAATATAAATTTGATAAATGTTGAGGCAATTAAAAAGGAATTTGCGCAGACCGACAACGACAAAGATAATATTGCGGTATATTTGTACGAGGATTTTTTGGCAAGTTACGATAAACTTCGAGGTACGGAAAACAGAAAAGAGGGTGGCGTTTATTATACCCCATCGCAGGCGGCTAATTTTATTACAAAAAGCGTAAATTATTTGTTAAAAACATGCTTTGACTTGCAACACGGTTTTAGTTCGGATAATGTAAAAGTTCTTGATTTTGCCTGCGGTACAGGTACTTTTCTGCATTCTGTTTTTGAAGAAATGATAACTGAAAATGTTGATTTTTTGCAAAAATCAACATTAAAGCAAAAAATTCTAAACAACATTTATGGTTTTGAATTGCTTTTTACACCATATATTATTGCACACACTTTTTTAACACGTTTTTTAAAAGAAAAAAATATTGTATTAGATAATAAACAAAAAGAACGGCTTGGTATCTACCTTACTAATACTCTTGATATTAGCCAACATTCAATTAGCGAACATTTGCCAAATCTTAAACACGAATATGAAAAGTCGCGAGCAATTAAAGATAACGAAGATATTTTGGCAATTATAGGCAATCCGCCATATTTTAACGGAAAAAGCAAAGCAAATAAAAGTGTGATTGACAAAGAGTTAAGTAAATATAAAACAGGACTTGACGATAAAAAATTAAACCTTGATGATATTTATATTAAATTTATTCGTTTTGCTGAGTGGAAAATTAATAAATGCGGACACGGCGTTGTTGGTATTATTGTCAATAATAGTTGGCTAAATGGTGTTACGCATCGCAAAATGCGTGAACATTTGTACAAAACTTTCGATGAAATTTATGTGTTAAATTTGCACGGCGACACAGACAGAAAAGAGCCGGATAAAAATATTTTTGATATAAAACGCGGCGTGTGTATCGTATTTTTTGTAAAGAAAAAGAAAACTGACAAAAAGAATAAGCACGTTTATTATTGCTCAACTTTACAACAGGATTTAATTACTCGTAAACAAAAACTTGATTTTCTTGAAAATAACACTATTGAAAATATTAATTGGAAAGAGGTTAAACCCACCGAAACAGAAAATTACTGGTTTTCAGAAAAAAACTTTTCAGAAAAGAAGGTCTATGAAAAATTTTGGAAATTAACGGATATTTTTCAAGAATGGAATAGCGCAAATAAAACTGAACGTGATAATATTACTATTCATTATCATAAAGATGAATTAGAAAAAGTTATAGATGATTTTAAAAATTTAAGCGAATACGAATTATCAAAAAAATATAACACAACAGATAGCAGAGATTGGAAAGTTTCGTTTGCAAAAAAAGATATTATTACTAATGTAAAAAATAAAGATTTATTTGCTAAAATTGCGTACAGACCGTTAGATTGTCGTGTTACTTTTTTTACAGGAAAATCAAAAGGTTTTATTGGCACGCCAAGTAAAATAGGGTTTAACCATTTCATTGACAAAGATAATATAGGGCTTGTTTTTAAGAAACAATTAAATCGTAATAAATTTAATACTATACTTGTTGTTGATGCAATTCCCGATATAAGTTTGTTAGAAACTTCTCACGGGAGTGCATATCTTGCACCTTTGTATTATTATAATGGACATAAAGAAAACGGTATTTATGAATTTGAATTTGCCGATGATACAGTTAAATCAGACAATTTTTCTCAAAATTTTCTCAAAAATTTTATTCAAAAATTATCTTTCAAACCCACACCGGAAGAAATTTTGGCTTATATCTATGCTGTTTTACATTCAAAAATTTACCGAGAAAAATATATTGAGTTTTTAAAGACAGATTTTCCTGCCGTACCGATGACAACAAATGCAGAAATCTTTAAAAAATATGCAAAACTCGGTCAGGAATTAATTGATGCACATTTATTGAATGTGAATTCAAATGATGTTGAAATTCGTGCAAATTTTGAAAATACTCTTTTTGAAAATCAAATTTCATGTGATAGTTTTGTTATTGAAAAAATAAATTATGAAAATAGTTCATTAGTTTTATACTTTGTAAAAAAAGAAAATAATTTTAGGGAACTACACATTAGCGGCGTTACCCCCGAAATCTACAACTTTGAAATCGGTTCGTACAAACCAATCGAAAAGTGGCTGAAATACAGAATAAAAGATAAAGTAACACTCTCATTATCAGACCTTAGTCATCTAAAAGATATGATTATTTCAATCAAAAATACAATTTCAACAATGAACGAAATTGAAAATTTGGGCGAAAAATATTTAGAATGAAAAATTATTTCCATCTATTAATTCTCCTCTTTCTTTTCTCTTGTGCTAATAAAAGCACTGAAAATCAAGCAGAAAAGCCCCTGCTCAGCAAACAGATAAAGTATGCGCAGGGCTTTGAAATTGATTATTTTGAGCATTACAAAAAAATAACAATCAAAAATCCTTGGAAAAAAGGTGAAACGCAGCAGGTTTTGTATTTGGTTGATAATAAAGAAATTAGCACGCCAAAAAACGGACTGAAAATTGTTGTGCCGATTACTAAAATTGCTGTCGGCTCAACAACTTACTACGGCTTTTTGGAACTGCTCGGCGAAATAAATTCGGTAAAAGGTGCTTGCACGCCGCAACTTGCTTACAATCAGACCATTGCACAAAAATACCAAAATAGAGAAATTGTTGATTTAGGCGATGCTTATGGTCCAAATTTGGAACAAATAATGATGTTGCAGCCGCAAATTTTTATGTTGCCGTCATACAATCAGCAGGACGAAGTGGTAAAACGGCTTGTAAATGCTAATGTATCAGTGGTTTATAACAACGAATGGACAGAAAATTCCCTGCTTGCCCGCTGTGAATGGCTGAAATTTGTTGCTGCGTTTTACGGCAAAGGAAATGAGGCGGACACTATATTTTCTGAAATAGAAAAACGCTATTTTGAAACCAAAAAGATAGCTGAAAATGTTGCAGATAAGCCCACTATAATTGTTGGAGGCAACTTTAAAGGCACTTGGTATATGCCGGGCGGAAAAAGTTATATGGCGCAACTTTTTGCTGATGCAGGCGGCGACTATTTTTTCAAAAAAGATACCTCAACAACCTCATTGCCAATGAGTTTTGAGCATATTTTAAAGAATTTTCACAATGCGGATATTTGGCTGAATTGTCCTGTGGCTACTCTTGAAAAACTTTTTTCAATGGATGAGCGGCACAAACTGTTCAAAGCGGCGCAAAATGGTAATGTTTTTGCATTTCTTAACCGTTATAACACAGGCGGCGCAAACGATTTTTGGGAGAGCGGTATTGCCAGCCCCGACATTGTTTTAAAAGATGTTATTTGGGCGTTGCATCCCACCTTATTACCTGATTATCAGCCATTTTATGTTATAAAATGTAAGTAAAGTATATATGCCAAAAATAGTTGGTAAAACGTAGTATAATGTTTTGTATATCAACAAATTATAATAAGTTTATTGAAAACGTTTTCAATAAACTTATTATTTTATGAAAAATACAGAAAAAAAGGTCAAAAAATTTCGCTGTTGGGGTTGTGGGAGTTTGGCTACCATTAAGTGGGGCAAACAATTTGATAGACAACGTTTTAAATGCAAAAAATGCGGAATTTTATCAACACGCAGCAATGTTTGCGTAAGCAAGAAAAATAGCGGATAGTAAAATGGTATTTGTTCTATAAAAGCAACGAAAAATAGGTTTTTTTAGACATAATGGGTTATCAGTATAAGCAAAAACTGTTCGGAAAGTTTCCGAACAGTCCGTTTTTATTGCGTAACCCGAAGTTTATTTCTGACGGGTTGCTCCTCAGCAGAGCCCGTTTCCTCTTCAACTTTGCTACAAAATTACAAAATATTTTTGGAAAAATTACCAACTATTTTTGGCATCATTACCTAAGTAAAAAAGTCAAAATAACTTAATAATTGATTTATTTTTTTATTCTTTCTTTTCCTCTAAAACAAACTGTGCCAAATAACCCCTATTGGGCTTATAATCAAGTATTTCACAAAAAATAGTATCTCCGTTTTTATGGTGATAGATGATATTTTTTTCGCCTTTGTGTTTATTGGCAGTGGCTTTGTATTTATCCTCAACAAGCAATGTAAGCGTATCGGCAATAATGTAAACGGAAACAGGCACAATTTTTCCAACATATCTGTTGTATGCATCAAAATAGTCCTCTTCCCAAAATTCTAATGCACTTTCAATGCCTGATACATTGTAAATTACAGACAAATTATCTCCAACTTCGCACTTTTCAAAATTTTGCGGAGACACAAAATGGTTTTTGTCAATCTTGCCAATTATTGAGCCGTATTTCCATTCAAAATATCCGCCAATATCAATAAAAACGCCGTTAGCAAATTTTTTAACTACAATTCCCTTGTATTTAACATCTTTTTGTAAATTAGCACGTCCAATATATTTTTCCAAAACATGAGAACCCCAATTATTAATGTTCTCAGTGCTGTCGTGTTGGATATGCTTAACTACAAAACCCTCTTGTACATTGTATGCAACAATTTCACACACTATTATATCATCGTCATTTAGTTGCGAAACAATCTGTTCTGTAATTTTATCTGCACAAAAAGCGTCAAATTTTTCCTCAACAAAAAGTTTGAAGTACACTCCAACTTTGCACACTTGCACAGGTGTTTGTGAGCCAACGTATTTCTTGCAAATATCATAAAATTTTCTATTTACAAATTCAGTTCCGCGCTGACTTTTATCCCAGAAATATATCTCAACTGTTTTTCCCTCTTTGTATTTTTCGGAAATTTCGTCAAAATATTTTTTAGAATTGTCCAAAAAGCCCACTATTGAGCCATATTTCCAAGCAAAATGTCCGCCAACATCAATTAAACAGCCGTTTTCGGTAACTTTTAATATAATTCCTTTGAGTTTTACATCTTTTTGTAAATGAATTTCCCTGAATTTATGCACAGTGGCATCAACAAAAATTTTAAATTTTTCATATTCAATCTGCTCTGCCGACATAATTTTGCAATCAAAAATACGATTTCTTAAAGAATTTTTAATTATTGTCCAAAACTCACTGTTTGGATAGTGCCAAGGAGCAAATTGAAAGGGCAAATATGCGTACAAATCTTCTACCTTCACAATCAAACCTTTCTCTTTTACATCAACTACTTTACATCTTGTAATTTCGTCTTTTGCCTGAATTATTTTGATAATTTTAAAAGATTCTACTCGCCAATTGTAATCTGTTTGTGGTGATAGTTCTACATTTTCAGTATTCTTTTTTAAGAAATTCAAAAGTTTCATAATTGATAATTTTTTTTAATCAAAAATAAAATACAAAATTATAAAAAATATCGTTAAAAATGAACATTATTTTATTTTTGTTGATAAAAAACACTTGCCTGTTTCATAGATTTTTTGTAAATTTGCACACTAAAAAAAGAGCAAAGAACAAAGAGCAAAGAATAAAGACAGAAAGTAAAAACTAAACGTCTATGCCCTTGTGTTTATGCTCAAAAAAAAGAAAAATAAGTTCGACCTGTCTTTGCCCCTTGTTCTTTTAGCGAAGCGGTCTTTGTTCTAAAAAAAATAAAAATAATGTCAGAAGAATTAAAAAACGAAATTGAAAATCAAGAATATTCAGCCAAAAATATTTCGGTTCTAAAAGGTTTGGAGGCAGTACGAGAGCGTCCTGCAATGTACATCGGCGATATCGGCGAGCGCGGTTTGCATCATCTTGTTTATGAGGTGGTGGATAACTCTATTGATGAGGCGTTGGCAGGATTTTGTTCCAATATTGAGGTAATCATCAATCACGATAACTCGGTTACGGTCAAAGACGATGGACGCGGTATTCCTGTTGATTTGCACGAAGAGGAGGGAAAATCGGCTCTTGAGGTGGTACTTACGGTACTGCACGCCGGCGGCAAATTTGACAAGGGTTCGTACAAAGTTTCGGGCGGGCTGCACGGCGTTGGAGTAAGTTGTGTTAATGCACTTTCGGAGTTATTGGTGGCTGAGGTTTACCGTGATGGAAAAACTTACAGACAGGAATATTCACGCGGGATACCGCTGTCGGAAGTAAAAGAGGTGGGCATTTCCGAACATACGGGAACAAAAATTACCTTTTTGCCCGATAGGGATATTTTTAAACTTGACACACATTATAAATATAGTATTTTGGCAAAACGTCTTCGGGAACTTGCCTTTTTGAATGCGGGGGTTCGATTAAAAATTATCGATTTACGCACCGAAGAAGAGGGTGGAAGCAACAAAACAGAGGAGTTTTATTCAGAAGATGGGCTGCAAGAATTTGTGCGTTACATTGACTCTGCACGTGAGCCGTTGATTAATGACGTAATCTATATTAATACGGAAAAATATGGAACGCCGGTTGAAATTGCAATGAAATACAACACTTCGTCAAACGAAAATATTCACTCTTATGTAAATAATATCAACACAATAGAGGGTGGAACCCACGTTACGGGTTTTCGTATTGCGCTCACAAGAACGCTAAAAAAGTATGCAGATGACAACAAACTTTTAGAAAAAGCAAAGGTTGAGGTTTCGGGTGATGATTTTCGTGAAGGACTTACGGCGGTGATTTCTGTAAAAGTTGCAGAGCCGCAGTTTGAGGGTCAAACCAAAACAAAACTTGGCAATGACGATATACGAGGTATTGTTGATAGGGCTGTGGGCGAGGCGTTGAATACGTTTTTGGAAGAACATCCAAAAGAGGCAAAAACGATTGTAGAAAAGGTTGTGCTGGCTGCACAGGCGAGAATTGCTGCATTGAATGCACGACAAAAGGTGCTGCGTAAATCACCGCTTTCGGGCGGCGGCTTGCCGGGCAAACTTGCCGACTGCTCAAGCAAAGACCCTGCGGCTTGCGAAATTTTCCTTGTTGAGGGTGATTCTGCGGGCGGCTCTGCAAAACAGGGGCGCGACAGAATTTTTCAGGCAATTTTGCCTTTGAGAGGAAAAATTCTTAACGTAGAAAAAGCATTGCAGCACAAAGCGTTTGAGAGTGAGGAAATTAGAAATATTTATACCGCTCTTGGCGTTACAATAGGCACTGCCGAAGACAGCAAAGCGTTGAATATTGAAAAATTGCGCTACCATAAAATTGTGATTATGACCGATGCCGATGTTGATGGAAGCCACATTGCAACGCTGATTTTAACATTCTTTTTCCGTTATATGAAGGAGTTGGTAGAAAACGGCTACATTTATATCGCTACGCCGCCGCTTTATCTATGCAAAAAGGGCAAAATTGCCGAATATTGCTGGACGGAAGAGCAGCGTTTGCGCTTTATTGAGCGATATGGCGAGGGCAAAGACAGCGGAATTATGCAGCAGCGTTACAAGGGTTTGGGAGAGATGAACCCCGAACAACTTTGGGAAACCACAATGAACCCCGAAAACCGCACTTTGCGGCAGATTACAATAGAAAATGTAGCAGAGGCAGACCAGGTCTTTTCAATGTTAATGGGAGATGACGTTGCTCCTCGCCGAGAATTTATAGAACAAAATGCTACTTATGCTCGAATTGATGCATAAAAATAGCAATTTGATAATAAAAATAAAAGTAAAGTTTATAAATTTTTAAAGAATTTGAAAATACGGTTGGCTGTGAAGCCCGCCGTATTTTTTTACTTTATGATTACCAAAACTGATTTATTTTTTATAATTTTGCAAAAAAAAAAAATATTATTAAACATTATTCATAAATTATGCGAATCACGGGTTGAATTGAAAAAAGGTGTTAGCCAAATTAGCGTTTTCCGTCCCATTAGGGACTTCTAAATGTCATTGCGGGCTTGACCCGCAATCGCTTAATTTTCAACCCGTGATTCGCATAAATAGTTAATAGTTTAGAACATAGACAAATAGACCGCTGCAAACGAAAAAGAACACGCAAAAATTTGGTTCAAATTTATGAACAACAACCAAACACCCGAAACTGCAACAAATCTTTTGGATGCAGTAACAGGTGAAAATTACGAATGCGTTTTTTTTTGTTTGAAGTTTATAAAAAATCTACTCTTTAGGATTAATATCCAAAAGTTCAACCTCAAAAATTAGTGTTGCACCGGGCGGAATTACACCGCCGGCACCCTGTTCGCCGTAGCCAAGTTCAGACGGAATGTAGAAGATAAATTTTGAGCCAACAGGCATAAGTTGCAGACCTTCCGTCCAGCCGGCGATAACTCCATTCAACGGAAAAGTAATCGGCTCGCCGCGCTCAACTGACGAATCAAACACTGTGCCGTCAATCAAAGTGCCGTGATAATGCACTTTTACATTGTCTGTGGCGGTTGGTTTTGGACCTGTACCCAATTTCAATACCTTGTACTGCAAGCCGGAGGGAGTAACATTTACCCCTTCGGCAGTTTTGTTTCTCTCCAAAAACGCCTTTTGTTCTGCTGCTTTTGCTTTTTGTTTTTCTGCTACCATAGAACGAATTTTTTCAAAAGAGTTCATCATTTGTCCTTCTGAAAATTGATTTTTTTCAGCCGCAGCATCACTAAATCCGAGTTTTATAAACTCCCAATTTACCGTTAATTCTGCCTGTTTAATGTTTCTGGCAATGCCCGCACCCATATCGGCACCAATGGCATAACTGATAGAGTCAATTAAAGTTACAGGTTTAACCGTTTCGGGTACTGCTACTTGTTTCGGCTTTTTTGCAAACGAACTTGTTGCACAAATAGCCAATAATGAAAGAATTACGATTTTTTTCATCTTAAAAATTATTTAAAATTAGTTAATAAAGTTAGTACTTTTTGTTTGTTGGTTTTTGGTTGTTGTTTGTCGATTAACAACAACCGACAACCGACAAACAACAACCAAAAATCACGCTTCTACAATCTCATACTCCACCGTTCCCAAGCCGAGTTTTTGAGCGTGTGCAAGCCCTATTCTCCAGTCGGAGTTTGGGTGAATGTGCATAAATTTATCTTTTCCTGTCAAATCAAGTTTTCCGTCTTCATTGCCGCGCGATCCGGGGTTAGACGGCGCAGCCATAACCATATCCGCACACGCTTTGTCCAAAGCCACAGGGTCAAACGAAGCGGCGATGCCGATGTCTGCCACAAGAGGCACATCGTTTGTTCCCCAACAATCGCAGTCGGGCGACACGTTCATTACAAAATTTATATGAAAATGCGGCTTATCTTTGAGCAGTGCAACACAATATTCGGAAGTTTTTTTTGTCATTACCTCTGAAGAGTTGT
>Ga0209628_10000413_pt1 | contig 25966 bp, 22 predicted proteins | sample TergutCu122P4_FD_187285 | JGI IMG/M metagenome (GOLD analysis project Ga0209628, IMG submission 187285) | Cubitermes ugandensis P4 segment gut microbial communities from Kakamega Forest, Kenya - Cu122 P4 (SPAdes) (version 2) | ecosystem: Host-associated > Arthropoda: Insects > Digestive system...
TTGTATAATGATATACAACATTTTATCGCATTTTTTTGACTGCCTTTGTGTTCAAGCTGGGATTCGAACCCAGGACCCCATCCTTAAAAGGGATGTGCTCTACCTGCTGAGCTACTTAAACATCCTTTGTTTTTTGAGGGCGCAAAAATATATTTTTTTCAATGGAAAAATTCTATATTCAAAAAAAAACTATATTTGCTTGATTGTTAAAACTCTATAGTTAAAATTTCAAATATTTATAAGTGCAAAAAAAAATGTAATCCATGCTGAAATTTATTTAAAAATTGCATTTTTTACTTTTTTTACGCTTAGTAACTACTTTTATATTGCGATGAAAAAGATTGTTTTGCTCCCAAAAACCGATACCGTTACTTTATGCTTACCCAAACAATGGGTGGGAATCCCTATTGTTTGCAAACTAACCCCATTAACAATTTCTCATAATCATCATATTAATTCTACTATTGATATGGAAAAAATTTGCACAAACCGTAATAAAAAGTGCAAAGTAAAAAAATAGTGATATGGTTAAAACTTTTTTCACAAATAGTAATTATTCTAAAAAAAATCGTTTATTTGCCATTGAAAAAAAATAAATCTATAAATTCATAAAAATAATTTACAATGAAAAAAACGTGTATTTCAGTATTATTAATTTTTTTGGCGGGTTATTTATTTGCTCAACCTGCTTGTCTTAAAGATGTTACCTATGCCTTATTGCAATTGAAACAGATTCCAAATGCAAGAAAAATGATGGAGGAAAATTGCTTTCCCGGAAACGAGTCAAGTCCCGATGTTTGGTTGGTGCGTGGAAATGTATTTATACAATGTTATGAATATGAATTGGAAAGAAAAAAAGACGCTGAAAAAAAAGGCGCAAAATATTCTATCCGCTGGCCTGATGCGATTATTATCGCCAATGAGTCGTTTTATAAGGCAGTGGAAATAAAGCACGATATTAAACCTCCTTTGGGATTAATAAGTTCCCAAGATGGACAACTTCTCACCGCTCCAATTATTCATGATATGGCTGCCGATGCAATGGAAAAAAGAGATTATCAAGGAGCTGTAAAATTACTTAATATGGTCATTCGCAGTTATCGCGTATCTCCTGTTGAAAACGCACGAAATTTGTCTATCGCTTCTTTTGATTTGGCAAATTGCTACAGAGCTTTGGGAGACGAAGCAAATTATAAAAAAATATTAATGGATGCCGCTAAACTGAATGTGCCGATTCCCCAAATTTATTTAACTTTATATGACATCTTCAAACAGGAAAATGATACTGTAAAATGTGGCGAAATATTAACACAAGCGCGTAAAGTGATCCCAGACTCCTTAGCAACTAATGTAAAAGGTTATGAATTAGATTATTTTGCCATGATTAGCGATACTGCAAAACTGAAAAAAGCAGTAACACAAATGTATGAGCAGTTTAAAGATAAACCTGCTGTAATCAATATTATTGTTGGGCATTTGTTAAACATTAGAGAATACGAGATGGCGGAAGAGATGATTAATGCCGGATTGAAAATTGCTCCCAATGATTTTGACCTAAATCAACAAATGACCTACCGTTACTTCTATGAAGCGCTTGATTATGATAAAATTAAAGAGGAAAAGTTTAAAATTAAAAAATATCTTGATGCAGAAGCAGCAGTTTATAAAACCAATGAAATTTTAAAAACCGCAGTTATTTGGGCAGATAAAGCGTACCAAATAAGAAATGATGATATGAAACATAACATCATGTTTAGCCAAATTTTAGTACGTTTGGATATGCCTTTTCCGGAAGGGCTTAAAGAAAAAATTGATTCCTATCGTCAACGATAAAAGTGATGATACACAATTTGTTCATTCAGCTACTAAGGGGGCCTTTTGTGAATAAGAGTTTAAGGTATAAAGTTTTATTTTTCCTTTTTCCTTGCTCCTTTCTCCTCTTCTGCTTTTCTGCTTTTTCTCAGGAAAGTACTACCAAAGTTTACAGTTTCTCTATTGACGATGTAATCGCAAAACCGGCACAACGTTTAACAGAATTTGCTGTTAGGGAAGCCAAAAATCAACAAGCCGATATTTTGTTTTTGCATTTGAACACTTTTGGTGGTGAGTTGGAAGCGGCAGAAAATATACGCACCCTGCTTTTAGACGCCCCAATGCCTGTTATTGTGTTCATTGACAAAAATGCAGCATCGGCCGGTGCGCTGATTTCCATTGCTTGCGACAGTATATATATGTCGCAAGGGGCTTCTATCGGCGCGGCTTCGGTGGTGAATCAAACCGGCGAAGTAATGCCCGACAAGTACCAGTCTTACATGCGCTCCATGATGCGCTCTACCGCCCTTGCCACCGGCAGAGACCCCGATATTGCGCAAGCCATGGTGGACCCCGATATTGAAGTGAAAGGGATTAGCGAAAAAGGAAAAGTATTGACTTTTACTACTTTGGAAGCCATTAAATTTGGTTTTTGTGAAGGGGAAGCCAATTCTAAAGAAGAGGTGATGAAACTTGCAGGCATTGAAAACTATTTCTTCGTGGAACAGGAACCCGGCATCATAGAAAAGATTATCCTCTTTTTGCTCAATCCGATGGTAAGCGGAATTTTAATTATGCTCATGATTGGTGGCATCTATTTTGAATTGCAAACGCCGGGCATTGGATTTCCACTGTTTGCCGCATTAACAGCCGCAGCACTCTATTTCGCGCCACACTATTTGCACGGGTTGGCAGAACATTGGGAAATCTTACTTTTTGTCATAGGGATTGGGCTTATTATCTTGGAGATATTTGCTTTCCCCGGATTCGGGGTGGCAGGTATTTCAGGAGTAGCATTGGTTATCACCGCCTTAGTACTCTCCATGACCCTGAACTTTAAGTTCGATTTTACCTTTGTACCCACTACCACAATCATCAAAAAAATTACGCTTGTGTTAGGGTTCGCTTCGGTGGGATTATTAACTTCTATTTGGTTGGGAATGAAACTGATAAATGCGAATACAAGATTTGGCACAATGGCACTGAAAACAGAATTAGGAAAAGATACCGGTTTTATTTCGCAAGACCTCTCTATGAATGAGTTAGTTGGGAAAACCGGCCGCGCCGCTACTTTCCTGCGCCCCGCCGGAAAAGTGGAAATTGATGATGAACTCTATGATGCCGTCGCCGAGTTTGGGTTAATTGATAAAGAGGCTGAAGTGAAAGTGGTACGGTTTGAAAATTCGCAATTAGTGGTTAGTTTGTGTATTTAACTTTTACAAATTTTATAAAAAAAGAGGCTACATTTGAGCCCCTTTTAAAAAGTTGAATTTTGTCCAAAAAACTTTATCTATTGTTATTTTTTAACGACTCCAAGTCAGATTTTGCTTTTTGAAGTTCGTTTTGTTTGTTTAAAAGTATTTTTTCTTTGTTTCTTATATTGCTTTCAAGTTTTGAAAGTTCTTTTTTCAATTTATCTGTCTCTGAAGTCAAAGACTTACATTCTTTATCAAGTGTTTTGATAGATGCAGCCAATTTATCAATATTTTGCACTCTTTCAAACTCTTTAATAACTGCAGGAAAATTTGTCAAAAAATCTTTCATTTTTTGGGTTAATTCAGCATCAATAGATTCTGAAACAAAATTATTATTTCCCTTGGAAACCAATAGATTAACAGTAAACAACTGGTCTTTTTTGGAACCTTTGTTAACGATGGTAAAGATATCGTAACTTAAATTACCAAATTCTGGGAAGATTTGCGCTGCATAAACTCTAAATCCTTTAGAGCTGGAACCTTTTAGCCCGCCAATTTTTTCAAAACGATACATTAATGCTTTTTGAATAAGATCGGCATCATACCCTGCGACGACTAAACTTACCCCCGGAACTTTTGCTTTATTAAATTCAACTTGCGTTGATTGAACGGTTTGTGCATAAGAAGCAAAACCAAAAGCCACTAAAATAAAAAACAGAACTTTTTTCATAATAAAAATTTTTAAGTGAATAATAATGAATGGATAATTACTTTTTTTTGTACAGCAAAAATAAACTTTTTTCAATACCCATGGAAATTGTAGAAAAAAAAACCGCGGCGTACCGCGGCTCTTCAAGTTTTCATTATAATTTCGGGCCAAACTCCCTCAGTCGTTTTCCCTCTTCTGTATCGGTGAATTTTTCAAAGTTCTTTACGAAAAATTCGGCTACTTTATACACGTTTTCTTTGAACGCATCTTTGTCTTTCCAACTATTTTCAGGATTTAGCACTGCCGTATCCACACCCACAATATTTTTGGGGATGTTGAGCATAAACGGTTTTACCAATTCGGTTTTACAATTAACCAATTCGCCGTTTAGAATAGCAGAGATGATGGTACGGGTGTCTTTTATGGAAATACGCTTTCCGCCGGTATTGAAACCGCCGCCAATCCAGCCGGTATTTACCAAGTAGCAAGTAGAGTTGTGCTCTTCAATTTTTTTGGCAAACACTTCCGCATATTTCGTGGGGTGCAACATTAAGAACGCCGCTCCGAAACAAGAAGAGAATGTGGGGGTTGGTTCTTTAATACCGCGCTCTGTGCCGGCCAATTTTGCCGTATATCCGCTTAAGAAATAGTACATGGCCTGGTCTTTCGTCAAAATAGAAACAGGTGGCAACACGCCGAAAGCATCTGCAGTTAGGAAAATCACTTTGCTGGGGTGCTTACCTTTCGATTCCGGCTTTACAATATTGTCGATATGATAAATGGGATAAGAAACACGAGTATTTTCGGTTTTTGCCTGCGAGTTGAAATCTATATTTCCTTCTTCGTCAATCACCAAATTTTCTAACAGTGCATCTCTTTTGATGGCGCGGAAAATATCGGGTTCGTTTTCTTCACTTAAATTGATACATTTTGCGTAGCAACCGCCCTCGAAGTTGAAAATACCGTTGTTGTCCCAGCCGTGCTCATCGTCGCCAATAAGTGCCCGGTTCGGGTCGGCAGAAAGGGTGGTTTTTCCGGTACCCGACAATCCGAAGAAAATCGCAGTATCGCCATCTTTGCCTTGATTTGCAGAGCAGTGCATAGAAGCAATTCCTTTCAATGGAAGAAAATAGTTCATTACAGAGAAAATCCCTTTCTTCATTTCGCCACCATACCATGAACCGCCAATGAGCGCCATTTTTTCTGTTAGATTAAATGCAATAAACACTTCGCTATTGAGGTTCCACTCTTTCCAATAAGGATTGGTAGTTTTGCAACTGTTGAAAACAACAAAATCCGGAGTAAAGTTTTCCAACTCTTTCTCTGTGGGGCGAATGAACATGTTTTTTACAAAATGTGCCTGCCATGCCACTTCGGTAACAAAACGCACTTTCATTCTGGTATCGGGATTAACACCTGCAAACAAATCCATTACATAAATATTTTTGCTACTCAACTGACCTTGGCTCAGTTTTTTTAACTCTGCCCATTGCTCAATAGTGAGCGGTTTGTTGTCTGGTGATTTTTTCACGGGGTCGTGCCACCAAACATTGTTTTTAGTTTCCTCATCCACTACAACATATTTATCTTTGGGGGAGCGACCGGTAAAGATTCCGGTATCCACCGATAATGCACCTGTTTTGGTGTGATAGGCACGTTCATAGCCGGTCAAATCGGGGTTGGTTTCATGTTCATACAACTCTTTGTACGATAAGTTGTAAAAAATTTGTTTCGGATTTGTAATTCCGATAGCGTTTAATTGTTTCGCAATGTTTTCCATACTTACATTAATTTATTGATTATTATTTAGTTAATAAAATATTTTTTGTTTTTATAAATTGGCGCAAATATCTACAAAATAATTCAATAAAACTGTTTTTATTGAAAATATTCTTACTTAACAACTGAACCCAACATAAGTTCTTTTTTTCCTTAAAATCTTACTGCTTTAACCCCACCGTTTTATTAAACACCAACTTTTCATCCGTAGAATCTTTGTCTAAGCAGAAATAGCCGGTACGCTCAAATTGATAATATTTTGCAGCGTTTTCTTTATCTATATTATTTTCAACCCATCCGCTAACCACAGTTAGCGAATTAGGGTTGATATAATCCAAAAATGTTTTGCCCTCTTCGGCGTTATCGGGTTCAGGCACAGTGAATAACCGTTCAAAGAGACGAATTTCGGCTGGTTTGGCAAAACTTTCAGAAATCCAATGGATAGTGGCTTTCACTTTGCGGGTGGTTTGCATTCCGCTCTTTGTTTCGGGGTCGTAGGTGCAATGAATTTCGGTAATGTTGCCAGCATCATCTTTTACAATATGGGTACATTTAATAATGTAGGCATATTTCAAACGCACTTCGCGGTCGATGGTTAAGCGGAAAAAGTTTTTATCGGCATCTTCCTTAAAATCTGCACGTTCAATGTAAATTTCTTTGCCAAACGGAATCTCGCGGGTGCCCGCTTCGGTGTCTTCGGGATTATTTACCGCTGTCAGCATTTCAGTTTCATTTTCCGGATAATTGTCAATAATCAGTTTCACAGGGTCTAATACTGCCATAGTTCTTATTGCCACTTTGTTAAGATGTTCGCGCGCACAAAATTCCAGCAAACTCACATCGATTATGTTTTCTCGTTTGGCAACGCCTACGGTCTCCGCAAAATTTCTAATTGCTTCGGGGGAGTAGCCGCGCCGGCGCAATCCCGAAATGGTAGGCATACGCTGGTCGTCCCAGCCCATCACATAGTTTTCGTTTACCAACTGCAGCAGTTTTCGTTTGCTCATAATGGTATAGTTCAAATTTAGGCGGGCAAACTCAATTTGTTGCGGATGATGAATCTCTAACACTTTGCAAAACCAATCGTAGAGCGGGCGGTGCACTTCAAACTCTAACGTGCAGATAGAGTGCGTAATACCCTCAATGGAATCGCTTTGTCCGTGGGCATAGTCATACATTGGATAGATACACCATTTGCTACCTGTGCGGTGGTGTTCGGCAAAAAGAATGCGGTACAAAATGGGGTCTCGCAGGTGCATATTTGGGGAAGCCATATCGGCTTTGGCGCGCAACACGCGACTTCCCTCGGGAAACTCGCCGGCGCGCATTCGGCGAAACAAATCCAGATTTTCCTCCACACTTCTGTTGCGGTATTTGCTTTCGATGCCGGGTTTGGTGGGTATGCCGCGTTCGCGACTAATCTCTTCCTGCGTGGAATCGTCCACGTAAGCCAACTCGCGCTCAATCATCCATTCCGCCCACGCATACAGTTGGCCAAAATAATCGGAGGCATAATATTCGCCTGCCCACTGAAAGCCCAACCACTGAATATCCTCTTTAATAGAATCTACATATTCCACTTCCTCTTTCGTGGGGTTAGTATCATCGAAACGGAGGTTGCACAAACCGTTGTATTTCTTTGCCAAACCAAAGTTTAAACAGATAGATTTGGCGTGTCCGATATGCAGATAGCCGTTCGGCTCAGGCGGAAAACGGGTATGTACGCGACTGTCGTTTTTACCGTTTTTCAAGTCTTCCTCAATAATTTCTTCAATAAAATTCATAGTATTAGTTGTTATTCGTTGTTCATTAATATTATTATATCTTCAGGCAAAAGAATGTTCTTATTTTTTTCAGGACACTCTTTTACAAATAATACCGCTACAATTGTGTGTCCCTTAGTAAAGGGTAATTTTTTTGCTTTTTGAATCAATTTATCAATCTGTAATTCAGCATTTGAAACTTTACTCCATTTGCATTCGCCTATTAAAATTGTTTTTTTGTCAATAGATTGAGCCACAATATCAATCTCTGCAATTTCATCTTTCGACACATTTCCCCACCATCGGGAAGCAATGTTATAGGTTATGCCATTGATTGTATTGCCACTTACTGCTTTACGGCAAAGTTTTTCCCAATGCCAAGCCACATATTGATTGAAGTTGTTATTTATTTCATTTAATACAATGCTTATCCTTCCCAATTCAATCAAAGAACGATTTGGAATAACAAAACGAAAAAAGAAATCCATAAATGGGTCAGCGATTTTGTATATACTTTTTTTGCAGTTTTTGGGTTGTTCCCCGAAAGGGATTTCACGTTCAATAAACCCCAATTCAATCAACTTGTCAAGGGGTCTTGAAATTTGAGTAGCAGGTTTTTCCATTCTTGCTGCAATTTCAGACAAACGATTTGCCCCAAAACCAATTACTGATAGCAGCGTAGATGCCTGAATGATATCTCGCATATCATCAAAAAGCAATCTGTATGGTTCTTCATACAAAGTTCCTAATGAATTAATGATATGGTTTTCAATAGCATTATGCAGTGAGTTGTTTTTTTGCCGCAATTCCCAGTACCTTGGAATTCCACCCCACACTGAATACTCTTCAATTGCTTGAATATCACTACATTTAAGATATTCTTTGAGAAAACAAATATTAATTGGGGAAAGTTTTAGTATTTGGTCTGCTCTGCCATACAGTGGTTCTTTCGAATCAAGAACCAAGCCGTGCATCATAGTTTGAGATGACCCGCAAAGTATAAGATTAAATTTGGTTGTTTTGCTATCTATCAGTTTTTGTAGTACTGAGGGGAGTTCGGGGGATTTCTTTACCATATAAGGAAATTCGTCAAGACAAAGAGTAAATTTTTTTGTTGTTCTTAACTGCAATGTCTCGAAAAAAATATTCCAATCGGGGTAAATAACTTTATCAAATCCCTCAATTTGTAAGGCAATCTCCTTTGCAAGTAACCGAATATGTTGAGATTTTTCACTTTGATCCGCTAAAAAATAAACATCATTGCTTGTTAGTATTTTTTTTATTAAAGTAGATTTTCCCAACCTCCTTCTGCCATAAATAACTATAAACGAAGAATTTAGTTCGTCTAATGATGTTCTTAACATCTGCTGTTCTACGACTCTGTTTACGAAATTCATTACTCAATAATTATGTTCGACAAAAATAATGTTTTTTAAACATAATAATATTCTTTGTGATTTTTTCTCTAAGTATTTTCAGTTTTCATCGGTAGGTTTTTCAATAGGATAATGTTCTTTTTCGTAGGCCATTACAATATCCGACCAAACAGAAAGTTCAATAGCATCTCCATTGTTTGAGGGCGTATCATCGTTTACCAGCGGTAAAAGTTTCTCTATTCTTGCTAAAGCAAACTCGTATTGATTTTTTGTAATTTTTACAGTGATTTTTTTGGAAGATATGTCTCTTTTGCTATGCCGGTCAATTCGGGAAAAGCGCATCGTTATGGCGGCGAAGTTAACATTACCTACAAACTGAAAGCGTTTATGAATATTCGATTTAACGCCAATATTTATCAATCGCACAGCGAAACGGTTTTTAGAGAAGATGAAAAAGCGGTTGCCGATTTTTTAGGATATAGTTTCAAACTAAATTTTTGGGCAAAATTGTGGAAGTTCTTAGAAGTAAATGCTTCAGGTAATTATCGTTCCAAAACAAAGACCATATTTCTGGAAGAACTTCCCTCTTATTCTATTAATTGCGGATTGCGTTCAGATTTTTGGGATAAAAAAATATCTGTTTTTCTGAATGTACAGGATATTTTTAACTGGAACAAAGAAAGAAACAATAGTACCAATCCCTATTATATCGCTTACAGTTCAAGAAAGTGGAACAGTCGCTTTATCAGTGCGGGGATTACTTTTCGTTTCGGTAAAATAGAGATGGAGAGCAAGGCAAGAACGGGCGGAAATACGGAGTAGTTGAAGAATCGTTTTTTTTTGTTTATTTGCACTTTGAAATCATTAATAAAAAAATGAAAGATGAAATCAGAGATGTCATTTCAGGAAAGAGCCAAGTTAGGTATGGAGCAAATATCCAAACAACCCTCAATTACCTTAAAAAAAGCGAGGGAACAAGCACTTTGGATAAAACAAACAAGTACTTCAAGCTCGAAGAAACAAAGAGATTAATAAAATACGTTGAAAATCAAAATTTTTGGGTAAGAGAAATAAATTTAAACAATTATGTTTCTGAAGGTGCTGAACAGAAAGTTTACACGATGAAAATGTATTAACAAATAATGGAATATTGTATTTTATTGATACTGTGTTCTATATTAATTAATTTTTTTTATGAAAACAGAATCTACGCTCCAGCAAGTATCAAAAACCATCCTCCTTGCCAATGGAGAAAAACCAGCCCACCCAATCCCGTTATCTATGTTAAAAAAAGCAGAGAGAATAATCTGCTGCGATGGTGCTATCTCTTTTTTAGAGGAGTTAAACATTAATCCTCATATCATAATTGGTGACTGTGATTCAATCTCTTCATCGCAAAAAGAAAAATTTAAATCCATCATACGTCATGATGATAGTCAAAATGATAACGATTTACAGAAAGCGCTCAAATACTGCATCGAAAATAGATGGGATGATGTTGTAATCTTGGGCGCTTCCGGTTTGCGCGAAGACCACTTTTTAGCCAATATTGGTATTCTAATGCATTATTCTGATAAACTCTCACTATGCATGGTTACTAATTATGGCGTTTTTACTCCCATACATAAAACCACCACTTTTGAAAGTTATCCCGGGCAACAAGTCTCTGTTTTCAGTTTTTCTCCAGAAACTGAAATAACTTATCAAGGACTAAAATACCCTATTTACAAACAAAAATTTAAAGAATTGTGGGAAGGTTCTTTAAATGAAGCGATTGACAAACAATTTTCAGTAATAATAGAGGGAAATGGGGCGGTGCTGGTGTATGGTGCGTTTATAGATTAATCAATTGCTACTTCTGAAAATCGTTATTTGCTGCAATAAATAGCGCCGCCGCAAGAATCTTTTGTTGCTCCTGTTACCGATTTTAAACAGTTGTTTGTTTCATGGATGCGCAGGTAGCCTAAAAAAGCAAAAATAATGGCCTCCTTGAAATCAATCAGTTGCATGTCCGGAATTACAATTTGTGAGTTTGTCTTTTCTTTAATTAAGTTGGTCAGGAAACTGTTTTTTGCACCGCCGCCGGTGAGTAATACTTTTTGTAACCCTTCAATATTATTGGCTACTTGCATCGCAATATGTTCACACACTGTTCTTAATTTATCTTCAACTGAGACGGAACAGTTATCTAACAGTGGCTTATAATAGGTTGCAAAAAACTCATAGCCAATAGATTTTGCACCGTTTTGCAAGAAATAGTCGGGTCGGTTTAACGCTTCCAATAAATCAAAATTGATATTTCCTTTTTTTGCCAACACCCCGTCTTTATCATAGTCTAATCCTTTTTGGTTAGCCAGATAATTTAAAGGAATATTACATAAAGAGATGTCGTAAGCAGTTTGTTGTTTTTTACTCGACATATTAGAAATTCCCCCAAGGTTCAGGCATCCGTTGTAATCAAAGAAAAGCAGGGCATCTCCAATGGGCACTAAGGGCGCCCCTTGCCCTCCGTGAGCCACATCGGTGGTTCGAAAATCGCAGATAGTGGGTATTCCGGTTTTGGCTGCAATCACTGCGCCACTTCCTATCTGTTTGGTTAGCCCTTCTTTAGGACGGTGAAATACAGTATGCCCATGCGATGCAATATAGTGTGGTTTTTCCATATCCCTTAGAAATTGGTTGGCGCAAAGGGCGGCAAAGTTTGAAAATTCAACCTCAGTTTCACAAAATTGGAGAGCGCTTTCATCATACAAGGTGCGCAGTTTTTCAGTAAGTTGCGGGGAATATGAAAATGTTTCTGTTTTAACAATAGAAAAATTGAAATAGTTATCGTTTTTCCAAAAATTGCATAAAGCAAGGTCTAACCCGTCTAATGAAGTGCCGGACATCATGCCTAAAATAGTGAGTGGCGTAAAATGGGGTTGCTCGCCATTGTTTTTTGTTATCCTTTTATTCATTGTTTTACTACTTTCTTCACACAACTCCCACCCTCAAAAACCACGCGAACAAAGTAGATGCCGGGGGGTAAGACCGTAAGATCGTAAGACCGTAAGATCGTAAGACCGTAAGACCGTAAGAGGGGGGACAAGTATCTTTCTTCCATAAACATCAAAAACCTCCACACTTGTAACTTGTAACTTGTAACTTGTAACTTGTAACTCCCCCGTTGTTGGATTGGGATACAGCACTACCTCATCCCCTGCCCCTTCTCCTTTCTCCGTTATCCCAACTCCGTTCCCATAATCCTTCGTTACATCGTGGCAATAGGTAGCAACTAAGGTTTCGCCGTAATCTCTATAGTACTCTATACACAGTTTTAAATGCCAGCCCCAAGGGTCTTTATCTTCTACTTCATACCGCCGGAGGATATAAAACACACCCGGCTCTCTATCCGACATAAAAAATGGCTTAGATTCAATTAATCCTCCATAAATAAAACAATTGGTTTTGCATTGATACACATGCTTAAAGTTGTGCCCTGTATCTGCACTGAAAGAAACTTTATAAGTATCATCAGGAAACCATGAATCAATATAAACCTCTCCGGGTAAGGCGCCACGATAAACATCTGGCCAGCCATGCAACTGACCAAAAACATATTGACTGTCAATGGGAATTGTTGAATAGGTTTCATAAAAATCATAAGTATGCATTAGTTGACCTTTATAAGATGCAGAAGTCTCAACTATAAAGGCTTCTCCATATTTCAATCCTGGTTCATCTCTAGGGGTACCAAATTTTAGAGTAGGAAATGATTCACCATAATCATTACTCTCAGATCTTCCTCTATATAATAATCCTTCAAAATTTGCAGAATAGTAATATTGAGGCCATTTATTTTCTTCTCTAAAAACCCAATTCTTTCCATAGTCGAAACTTGTCCAAAGTGAGTTATATGAGTATCCATTTTTGTAATAGGTGTCTTTATTATAAACTACACCGGAGGTAGCATCGGCAAGAATAACGCGCGGTTGCATCACCGAGCCCGGTTCGGTGTAAAATCCTGCAAAATGGTCAGCATCGTACTGTATGGTGATTTTTTTTCCGTTTTCTGTTATTCTAAACAGAGCATTGCGCAGTTCAGTATATTCAGGGGGTCCTGTAGGAGCAAAAATTCCGTACCAGTAGTTGGCAAGATACAGTTCGCCGGATTCTGCCCCGCGTGCTACTCCACTGTTTTGGGGAAAAGAGAAATGTGTTACAAACAATAGGGTTAAAAAAATGAATATTTTTTTCATGGATGTAAGCCAATCTTAAAATTCTAATATTTCACTATTTTTTTTGTGATTACTCCTTTCTCTGTAAGTACTTTCACAAAATAGATTCCTGACTGTAAGCAAGAAATATCAATTTCATTCTGCTTTCTGCCTTCTGCTTTCTGCCTTCTGCCAACAATATCAAAAATCTCAATATCGTTAATTCTCAATTCTCCATTTGGCAACTGAGCCTGTCGAAGTTCAATTCTCAACACTCCCGTCGTTGGGTTCGGATAAATATTAATAACAGAATTTACTGCGTCATCAATAACATCTATCATTTGTATGAAGTTGGCAACTAAGGTACAAGATTGGATTACTGTAAATGTAAAGTGAAGTTCTGTGGAAACGACAATACTATCTACTGTCCAATTTACAAATTCCCAACCATAAGAAGGATAACAATGAATAGTAATAATGGTACCGTAAGAAAGATTCCAACAACTAATACCAAGTACTTCGGGCGGATTTGATACAACAACAATGTCGTAGGTTTCAAGTTCACTTTGTGCAAAAACACTTGCCATACTCAGTAGCATAACTGTGCAAAAAAAAGATATTTTTCTCTTCATAGATACTAAATTTTAAATATGGTGCAAAAATAGATTTTTTTAAGATGTTTGAAAACAAAAAAAAATACTTTTGCGGTGGATAAAAAACGAAACTATTTTATTCTATTCTCACGAGTAAATTTTGACGAATTTCTTAAAGGAGAGAATAATAAGACAAGCGCATTTGCATGAAAAATTGTTGATTTATTCTAATTTTAAGGCACAGTAAAAACATACTTGTATAAATAGGTTTGTATTTGTTTTCTTTTTTATCTCCAATTTTTTATAAAAAAAATACTTTTTTTGCAACGTAACTTAAAACCAAATATCTATGAAAAAAATAATACTCTTGTTAACCCTTTTATTTGTAATAACTACTTTAACATTTGCCCAAAACCGTGGCATTGCTCGCGGGGCTGAACCCGGAGAATTTTATTTAACCAATTACTGGTACGGCATTTTCGGTCCTGATGCCCCCCCTGAATATACTGAACTGCGCAAAGCCTTATTTAGAATAACGGAAAACGGAAAAAAAATCTCCATACAATACGATGCCGACCATTTTGCAGAATTTTACACCGACCCGGGCTCAGTGATGCAACCGCGCATTATTCTTGCCGATGCTACCTCTGGTGTAGTTTATAATAAAGACACCTATCACAAAAATGGATACCCCTATAACTCACTTTGGACAAGTTTCGACTATGGGAAAAATTGGATTTTCAGAGAAGAAAATAGTTGGCCAATAGGTTATTATGTAGCTAATTTTGAAGGGTTAATTTATAGAGGAGGCAACTATAAAATATTTAAAAGTGAAGATTACGGTTATAACTTTTTGGAAAGTGATTATGGACCTGGGGGTAGTGAACCAGGATTGCAAAATGGAGAAGGTTTTAGCTTATGGTATTCTTCTAATCGATTATTACGATATTCGAGTGACTTTGGTAAAACATATTTGGAAATTCCTATTGACGAAGAATATGTTTTTGGTCAGGTAGGCGGGATGGAGCCCGATGTTTATCGGGGTGGATTGTCGGGAGAAGTTTATGTAAGTTCCATGTTTCCACCTGATGGTGCATATAAAATTTCTTTCAGCGCAGACACTGGGCATACGTTTCGTCATGTTTATGTGTGTGAAAAACAATGTTTTAATCCGTTTGGGATACTCTTTGGCGCATGGATACCCGCTTTTATGTCTGACAGGGAACCGGGTGTATTCTATGTATTACAAATATCAGAGGTAGAAGATACAAATCCCTTGGGACTGCACACAAAGGTTTGCATTGACTATTACCGAGATTACGGGGAAACCCTGGTGGCAACCTATTGCCATGATTTAACGAAAGATTATAATAATAACGTAGGAATAAAGGAGAAAGGAGAAGGGAAAGGGGATGAGGTTTTGGTGTACCCGAATCCAACAACGGGAGAGTTGCAAGTTACGAGTTACGAGTTACAAGTTACAAGTATTGAGGTTTTTGATATTTATGGCAGAAAAGTAATTGAACCCTCTCTTACGGTCTTACAATCTTACGATCTTACGGTCTTACAAGCGGGTATATATTTTGTGAAAATTACAACAGAAAAGGGAATGGTTACAAAAAAAATAATAAAACACTAACATACACTATCATTTTTCTTAACGAGTAAACTTTGACGGGGGCGACTTTGTGAATCATTACAAAGTCGTTTTCTTATTATTTAAAAAAAATAATATTTTTGCAACGGATAAAAACGAAAGTCTCTTATCCTATTCTCACGAGTAAATTTGACGATTTCCTTAAGGAGAGAATAAACAATAACATATTATCACCATAGCGTGAAAGTTGTTAGAATAGTTCTACCTTAAGGCCCCGTCAAAGCCCACTCGTTAGGATAAATGAAAACTTTCACGCTTTCTTTTTTATCCCCAATCAAAAAGGCGAAGCCGAAAACCTTTTCAAAGAGTAGGCGTAACATAATTCAACAAAATTATGAAAAAACTATTTATTATTTTCCTGATGGCAGTTGCATTTGCATTCTCTGCCAATGCCCAGCAATGGGTAGGTTTTACAACCTCAACTCCGGGTTTTCCCGAAGTTAATCTTCTTACCTCAAACGCTCAAAGCGTAAGTTTTGAGGTAACTATTCCCGGAATCTACACTTTAGACACGGTGGTAGGGCGCACTGCTTTTAAGCGTTTGTTTTTTCCGAAAGGCAATGCAGTAAATTCTGCCGGATTTCCGGAATTGCCCGTGCTGAAATATCAGGTTGCCATACCTGAATGCGATGCGGTAGTAACGGGCTACAACGTACTCTCAACGCAAACCATGCCCTCCTGCTGGGTGTATCCCAAACCGGAAATGGTGTTAAACAGCAACAGAATGTTTGTAGAGCAGTTTACTTTCAATCCCTCTGCTTACACTATCCCACGCGCTAACGACCCCGCAGCAATTATCTCTTCCTCAGGGGCTTTAAGGTCCCAAAAATACACAGAAGTAACAGTCTATCCCATTGAATTTTGCCCCGTTACGCGACAACTCTCGGTAATTGATAAAATAGAGGTTACCCTGACTTTTACAAATCCGCAAGGCAATTTGAGGCAAAATCTCGGCACTTTTAATTCGGTTGCCACTACTGCTTTTATTAACTACGAAGATGATGGAACAAGCGCGGTAATTAACGATAAGGCTTTTTTGAAACCCAATTTTACGCGCGGAAATGTGCAATGGATTACACTAAACGACACAGCTCAGGCTAAAAATATTATTGCCGATTATTTAATAATTTGCGCCGAACCCTTTTTTACATCTCAAAATGTGGATATACAACGCTTGACAAACCACAGAGCCACATACAACGGATATGATGTAGCCATTGTGAATGTAGAGAATATTTTGTCGCTGCCGTTTAAGTATGAAGGTAATCCAGATCCTTTAGGGGATCCTGATAAATTTAAGACGGAGCAGAAGTTGCGCATGTTTATTCGTCGGGTTTATGAGGGGAAGAATGCGCACAATTCTCACAATCCGTATGGGGATGGACATTTGGCATACGTTTTATTTGTTGGGGATGCTTTACCACAAAATTCATTTATGCCTACTTCTTTTGACCACCCGGAAGGGGATATTTCAAACTTTTATAGAATTCCTTCCGACTACTATTTCTCCTGTATTACGAGGGATTCTAATGGGGAGTATGATAAGTACGGTGATTTGTATATCGGAAGAATGAGCGTACAAACCCCAACACAATTATATAATATGGTTCAAAAAACCATTTACCACGAAACTGTGTTTGATGGTGACCAATCATGGCACAAAACCACAGGGCATATACATGACGATGATGATTCTCAATTTATGGTTAATTTATATAACAATTTCGTAAAAACTCTTTCTGATGAGATCGAATGGGATTTTAAAATGGTATCCTATTATGATGATCCAGTTGGGTATAAGGATAGCACAATCAATTGTTTTAATAAGGGGGTTGTGTTTTTGCAATATAATGGGCTTAGTGGAATTTGGAATTGGGATAAATTTACAATATATTACTTTCAAAATAAACTGAATAATGCGTATAAAGCACCTTTTGTCAACCACTATGGAAATAATTCGGGTTTGTTTTCCGGTGATGGGTTAGGGTTTGGAGAAGATTGTGTTGCCGAGGCTTTTACTAATTATTCAGATACTAAAGGAGCCGTTGGCTATATAGGACCATCAGTGGGTTGTGGTGGTTATTACCAACACTTCATAGATACTACCCAGGCTTTACATTACAAATATATTTATACATATTATCTTTTAAAGAAAAAGAGTTCTATTGCGGGCGAACTTCTGCTTAAAGCAAAATTGAATTGTGAACAATCAATGTCACCAAATTATCTACACGTTTTCAACCTTTTTGGCGACCCCGCGCTAAACATCTTGGCACAAGGTTATGAGGTAACCCAGAATGTAACCGCCGAATGCCCTGCAGAAATACGCGGAACTGTGCGGGTGCGCAACGGCGCAACTTTAACTATTCCAGATAGTTGCACATTAACCTTTCACGAAAACGGCAAACTCATTATTGAAGAGGGCGGCAATTTGGTGATAGGCGCAGGGGCAAAAATTGTGGGCGTTAATAATAGTGTAGAAAATGCTATTCACGTGAAAGGCGGCGGGTTTAGTGTGGGCTGGAATGTTACTTTTCAAGATTTAAGCGGAGGTATTTTATTAGAAAACGCACAAAACGCCCAAGGGATTCCTTTTTATGATGCAAATATTGAGCATACTATTGTGTACGTTACTTTTAAAAACACCCCTATCACACACCAAGGCAGCAAGTTAAATTTATGGAATTGCACATTTAAACAGGGAAGCAGTGTGAAAACATCAACCAGCTTTTCTTACATTAATGGTTGCACTTTTCATCAATCTACTTTCAGTTCCGACCAAACATTTAATCAAACATTTAGCCCTTTTCATGCATATACAACAGTAACTTACTGTAATTTTTACGGAGATAACTTCAAACCGGCTATCCAAATTATTAATTCTAGAACCTATTTTATTTACGCCAACACAATTTACGGCGGTTCCACAGGAATATCCATAACCGGTAGCGGCATCTCTTTATGTGATTTTATTCCGGCTTTAGCAAGCATTATTTCTCACAACAATATCTCTTTCAGTGGAGCCGGAATTGAAGTGTTTAACTCTATTGCCAATATAACCAGTAATACTCTTACGCATAATATATTTGGCGTACGTTTGTTCAACAACAGTACTACCGTTATGGGAACTAATTTTACTTCACCAGTTGTTATTCAAACTATTCAAGATTGTGATTCTATAGAGTTATATGCTTCAAATAATTCATTTCCAACCATTTTTCGCTACAACCAGGTTATTGATGAGAATAATGGAGGCAATAGTGTGGGCGACCCGTTAGTATGGTGGGATTTTATTCCGCAACCGGGAGGTAGAGTGAGGTATCAAGTTGTTAATCAAAACTATTGGGGAGAAAATTTCAACAAACAAGACGACCTCTATCCACCCCAATATTTTATATGTGATACAATTTGGGACCGACTTATTTTTTGCCACAGAAGCGGTGCCGACGAAACCCTTTTTCAAGCCGGTTTAGACTTCTTTTCCGCTAAAGATTACCCCGCCGCAGAAGCCACCTTTAAAGAGGTGATAGAAACCTACCCCGATAGCCGCTTTGCTATTGCCGCCATGCACGAACTGTTTGCCTTAGAACACTATACCAACCAGGATTATTATTCATTAAACAATTACTTTGCTTCTTTTACACCGGCAGACAGTAATTTGTTTAACACGGCAGACTTTTTGGCCACCCGCTGCCACGTGAAAGAGAAAAACTGGCAACCCGCAGTAGATTGGTACGAAAACCGCATTGAAAACCCACCCAGCTATCAAGATAGTATCTTCGCCGTGATAGATTTGGGGGCGCTTCACTTAATAATGGAGGGAGATACGGTAAACGGTGCAAAATCTAACAATACTTGCCGTTATCGGTTGGCGGAAGTGAAACCCGCCTCCAAACAAGCGTATGAAACCCACAAAACCGCGCTACTGGCCACCCTTCCCCAAATAAAGAAACCGCAAACAGAAAAACCGCAAAACCCCGCAACTTCTACTCATAAAAAAGGCGCATTGGGCGAGTGTATTCCCAACCCCACTAACGGAAATGCAACCATCTTTTACGAACTTTTCACAGATGGCAGTGTAGAAATCCAAGTCTTCAATGCTATGGGGCAGTTGGTTAAAAGTATTTCTATAGGAACCTCAGTAGAAGGTAATCATCAGGTTAAAATCTCCTTATCGGGCGTTCCCGCAGGGTTGTATCACTACACACTGTTGGTAAACGGCGAAAAAGCAGATGCGAAAAAATTGGTGGTAACAGAATAGATTTTTGAAATCAGCGTGATAATTATTCCGGATGCTCTATTTGCGCGCTGGTTTTACCAAATCTGCGTTGGCGGGTTTGATATTCGGCGATAATATCAAAAAGATGTTCTTTTCTAAAATCGGGCCACAAGATTTTTGGAAAAAAGAGTTCGGTATAAGCAATTTGCCACAACAGAAAATTACTGATTCTGCACTCACAACCGGTACGAATTAATATATCCGGATCGGGAATATCACCAGTATTCAGACAGGTTGAAAAACTGTTTTCAGTAATATCAATTTCTGCTACATTATTTCTAACCATCTCTTTTACTGCATTTACAATTTCCCAACGACCGCTGTAACTTAGGGCAAGCACCACTGTTAATCCGGTATTATTTTTAGTTTTTTCGATAGCCTCTTTCAACTCATTTTGGCAGCTTACGGGGAGAGATGCCATATTTCCGATGGTTTGCAAACGAACATTATTCTTCATCAAATCATTAAGTTCGTTTTGAATGGCTTTAACCAACAGTTCCATAAGCGCATCCACTTCCTCTTTGGGGCGGTTCCAGTTTTCTGTTGAAAAAGCATAAAGTGTAAGGAATTTCACGCCGGCTTCGCCTGCTCCCTCAATAGCATTTCTAACCGCTTCCACGCCGTTTTGATGACCAAAAATACGCTCTTTTCCGTGTTCTTCCGCCCAACGTCCGTTACCATCCATAATGATAGCAATGTGTTCAGGAATTTCAAATAGATTATTCATCATCAAATGTTATTATCTCTTTTTTCCCTGTTTGTGTTTTAATTTAACATTGGTTTTAATACCACAAATTCTGTCTTCGTTTCCAATTCTTACCGTAACAACAACACCGGCAAAGGAATACCAATCATTTTTAATCGTTGAGTTGCGTTGAGAGTTAGCCGTATGTTTTCGCAATGGGTCATCAAACAATGGGTCGGCAAAATATTTAACAATATCTGAAACTTTATCCGGGAAATCGTAATATAATCCACCAACATCATCTAAATAATCGGTAAAGGTGAATCGAAGCCCCCATTCTGCCCCTACACACACATATTTTCCAATATTCGCCTTAAAACCAATGCCAAACGGGATTGCAAAACCGGTAAGCGCATATTTTTTAGCCATCCCCTCAAGTCCTTGTCCTTCTGTTCCAATAGACTGTAAATCATAAGTTTTATCGTTATAAGTGGCCTGCGGGCTAAAGGAGAAAAGTGCGGCGCCCCCAAAAAGATAAGGAGATATTTGATTTTTATGCCCCACATTATACACATTAAAAAAATTGATTTCCAATTGCGCTGATATTTCTGTAATGGGCGAAGAGAAAGAGAGATTCCTGTCTCTGTAATCCCATTTTCTTACATACTCTCCCTGCGCATTCACAAGTTTATCACCGTTAGCATCTTTAAGGATTTGCAAACTGTAGTTTTTTTCATCAGAAGCCGCAAGTTTTCCAAATAAGATATTTGCTTTCAATGCTATACGAGGAGAAAAATTGTATCTATACACCAATCCACCTGCAAACTTAGAACTCTGAAACGGCTTGCTATTTAAATCCCCCAAATAAAAAGAGGTACCTATCATAGTTCCTATTTCAGAGCGCTGAGCGTAGCAAAAAGATGATATCAAAAAACTTAATAGTATTAATAAGTGTTTTTTCACAACCAATGTAATATAAAAATTGAATTATTTTAACGACATGGCAAAAAGAATATTGTAATTTTCTTCTCGTATGAATATTATTTTAATGAATTTTTTATAAAAAGAAAGCCGGAGAAAAAACTCCGGCTCACCAGTTATGAAAACAACAAAACCAAACTTATGCCCCTAATTGTAATCTGTAGAAACAGCAACAAGTTAGATTAGCATCAGTTTGTTTTAAATAATCGGCAACCGTAATTTTATTGTCTCGGATAAACTCTTGACTCAACAAAGTATTCTCTTTGAAGAACTTGTTTAATTTACCTTCGGCAATTTTTTCAATCATATTTTCCGGTTTGCCTTCTTGGCGGGTCATTTCGCGAGCCAATTCCAATTCATGGTCAATAATATTTTGGGGTATCTGTTTTGGGTCAACAGAAATGGGGTTCATCGCAGCAATTTGCATCGCAACATTGTGTGCGGCTTCAAATACTTTTTCGCCACCCACCGTAAAACCGGCAATCGTGGCCAATCGGTTTCCGTTGTGGTTATAAGCGGCTACGCAAGGTGCTTCTATAATTTCGTAAGCAGGAATTTCGGTTTTTTCACCGGTTTTGCCTGTCATTTCAATCAGCATTTCTTCTACAGTAATGCCATCAATTTTATGTGCCAATAATTCTTCGCGGGTTTTAATTTTGTTTGCCATAGCAGCATTCATAATAGAATCTGCAAAAGCAATGAAATCGGTGTTTTTCGCAACGAAGTCGGTTTCACAACTTACCACCACGATAGCGGCAAAGTTATGTTCAGCGTTTAATTGAGCCACAATGCGACCTTCGTTTGAAGCGCGGTCGGCACGTTTAGCGGCTACTTTTTGACCTTTTTTACGGAGGATGTCAATGGCGGTATCAAAATTACCATCCGCTTCCACGAGCGCATTTTTACAATCCATCATGCCCGAACCGGTCATTTGTCTTAATTTGTTTACATCAGCAGCAGTTATTGCCATATCTATTTTTTTTTAATTGTTATACTTTTTTTTAATTATTTTTTAGCGGGAACTTTAGCCGGCGCTTTTTTTGTTGGAATACGTTTTCTTTTTACAGTTGAAGATTCTTCATCAGAGGCAACATCTTTAATCTTTTTCACGCCTTTTACTTCCACAGCAACCTCCACAGCAGCACGATCTTCCTCATCATCCATAGAGATATTCATATCATTCAAATCATCAGAGGAATCCTCTGCTTGATTTTCTTTATCTAATTTTCTTTCCGCCGCGCCTTCTGCAATCGCATCACAAATGGCTTTCACAATAACGGTAATTGACTTTGAGGCATCATCGTTTGCAGGAACAGGGAAGTCAATCAGATTAGGATTAGAGTTTGTGTCCACAATCGCAAAAGTGGTAATGTTTAGCCTTCTGGCTTCTGCCACTGCGATATGCTCTTTCAAAATATCTACAATAAAAACTGCTGCGGGAAGGCGAGACAAATCTGAGATAGAACCTAAGTTCTTTTCTAATTTTGCACGTTCGCGTTGAATTTGTAATTTTTCTCTTTTTGCCAAATTATCAAATTGCGTACTGGCCATCAATTTGTCAATGTCGCTCATTTTTTTAACCGCTTTACGTATCGTAAAGAAGTTGGTGAGCATACCACCGGGCCAACGCTCTGTTACATAAGGCATGTTTACCGATTTTGCCAACTCGGCAATCGTTTCTTTCGCTTGTTTTTTGGTGGCTACAAATAAGATTTTGCGTCCCGATTTTGAGATTTGTTTTGCAGCGGCGCAAGCCTCTTCTAATTTAACTAAGGTTTTGTTGAGGTCAAGAATGTGAATTCCATTCTTTTCCATGAAAATGTACTGCGCCATGGCGGGGTTCCATTTTCTTCTAAGATGCCCGAAATGACAGCCGGCATCTAATAATTCTTCAAAGGTTACTTTTGACATGTTTTTTTTGTTTACGTTCATTAAAGCAATTACTAAGTAGCGTTTTTACAGGTCTTAATAATTTCGATACTAAACAGGGTTAATAAAATTCTAACGTTTTGAGAACTGGAAGCGTTTACGGGCTTTAGGTTGTCCGGGTTTCTTACGTTCCACCATACGAGGGTCACGACGTAGCAGTCCTTTAACTTTTAACACAGGACGATACTCCGGATTAATTTCTACTAACGCTCTTGATATTGCCAAGCGCAGTGCTTCAGCCTGACCGGCAATACCGCCGCCATCCAAATTCACTTTAATATCGTATTGTCCATCAACTTCTGCTAAAACTAAAGGTTGGGTAATTACATACTGCAATGTAGCCAACGGAAAATACTCTTTATAATCACGGCCGTTCACCGTAATGATGCCGCTCCCCTTTTTCATATAAATACGGGCAATAGCGGTTTTTCTTCTTCCTAATGTATTGGTTATTTCCATGATGCTTATTTGATTTCGTTAATGTTAATGGTTTTTGGCGTTTGACCCTCATGCGGATGATTTGCTCCTGCATACACATACAAATTGCCGTACAATTGCGCACCTAATTTGTTTTTGGGTAACATCCCCTTAATAGCGTGTTCCAAAATTCCGATAGGATTTTTCTTTAATAACTCTCTTGGAGTTCTAAAGCGTTGTCCACCCGGATAGCCGGTATGGCGTACATATTCTTTATCTTCCATTTTTTTACCGGTAAATCTCACTTTATCGGCGTTGATGATAATCACGTTGTCACCGCAATCAAAATGAGGAGAGAAATAGGTTTTGGTTTTTCCTCTTAAAATACGGGCCGCAACCGTAGCCAAACGACCCACAATTTCATTTTGAGCATCAATAACAACCCACTCTTTCTTAACGATTTTCTCGTTTGCAGCGATGGTTTTGTAACTTAATGTGTTCATTTTTCGTTTTTGTTTTTGTTTTTTAGCCTTTTGTCTTCACCTACAAAAGACTGATTTTCAATTAATAATTCCTTTTCTAAGCCAAAGGATAATAATCGGTTTTTTGGGCGGCGAATATAGACTTTTTTTTATATTGAAATAAAGAAAAAAGCAAAAAAACTTTTATGATTAGCTTAATTCTGTTTTCAACACATCTACAAGCAGTTCAATTCTCAACATATTGAGTGCAGCCATGGCTGCGCGCTTAATAATTACTTCCCGACCACCATTTTTTCCAAATAGAAACTTTTGAGTTACAACTCTATTGGGGGTGGCTACTGCAATCCAAACCAAACCAATTGGTTTTTCTACTGTTCCGCCGTCTGGCCCTGCAATGCCGGAAGTAGCAATAGCATAGTCGGTATCAAATAAACTCATGGTGTTAATTGCCATGTCTGTAACAACAAACTCACTTACTGCACCATGTTTTTTTAAATTGGCTTCTCTAACGTTTAGAATACTTCTTTTTATTTCATTAGAATAGGAAACGATGGAACCTTCAAAAAACTGCGAACTTCCCTGAAGCGAAGTGATAAGATGTGAGACAAAACCTCCCGTACAACTTTCAGCGATAGCCAATTTTTTCTTATACTTTTTTAATAATTTAGAAACAACAGTTACTAATGTTTCGCCCTCCGTTGACACGAGATAAGGCTTTATCATTTCGATTAATGAAGAAAGATGAGCGTCAATTAATTTTGATGCCAATTCTGCGTTTTCAGTTCGGGCCGTTAACCTCAGTAGCACTTGCCCTGGGGAGGGCAAATAGGCCAATGACAACTCTTTTGGCAGTGCATTTTCCCATGTTTCAATTTTTTGCGCCAACATGCTCTCGCCAATTCCCGAGGTTAGAATATTTTTATGAACTACCGCATGGGCTCCTTTGTATCTTTCTTTGAGTAAAGGAATTACAGACTCAACAAGAATTTCCTGCATTTCAAAGGGGACACCTTGTAAGGCGATTAAAGTTTTTCCGTTTTTCTCAACCCAAAGTCCGGGGGCTGTGCCGTTTTTGTTGGTCAGTGCCAAAGCACCAATTGGTATCTCTGCTTGCTTTTTACTGATATCATCTGCTTCCAAACCTCGTGCCGAAAACATTTGTATTACAGCATCTAAAGTAGGCTGATGCACCTCAAAACCCACTTCAAAATATCGGGCAATTACATTTTTCGTCATGTCGTCTTTAGTAGGACCAAGCCCACCGGTGGTAATGAGCCAGTCTGTTTCCTTAAAAGTTTCCGCAATCGTTCTAATAATAATATCGGGATTATCCGGAATTACTATTGATTTAACAACCTCGATACCATTTTCGTATAGTTTTTCTGCAATAAATGCAGCATTGGTATTGATGGTTTTTCCGAACAAAAGTTCGTTGCCTATATTAATGATGTGCATAGTAGGTTTACCTTCTTGTACCGCCGGAACTTCCGCCTGAGCTTCCGCCTCTTGAACTGCCTCCGGAAGAGTAACCGCCACTGCCTGATGAAGAACTGCCACTGCTTCTGCTTGAAGAATTGTCGGGAGATGAATAACTGCTTCTGCCACTGTTGTTGCTTGGTGAAGAGTAGGTGCTCCTTTCCTGTGAACTGTTTGAGGGAGGGGGCGTATAGGTTGGCGTACTTCTTGAATTATCCGGTCTAAATCCGTTATTGTAATTATCTTGCGACTGCGGGCGCGATGGCGGTGGCGGCGGCGTACTTGGTCGTACCGGCTCACTTTGACGGGTGTTCGTATTGGGCGGCGGCGGCGTACTGGGTCTCACCGGCTCACTTTGACGAGTGTTCGTATTGGGCGGCGGCGGCGTACTGGGTCTCACCGGCTCACTTTGACGAG